>JGI10216J12902_101694371_pt1 | contig 21532 bp, 12 predicted proteins | sample KanNatreferecore_FD_12902 | JGI IMG/M metagenome (IMG submission 12902)
ATGAGGCAGACGTAGCCGTTGCGCGCGAACCAGACGCCGTGATGGTGATACGCAAACTTGTTCCCGTAGCTCACGCCATTCGTGATGACCGGACCGTGGCCGCACACGTAAAGAATCGTCGGCGCGGGCTTGGTCAGATTCTTCGGCACGTAAAGGTTCGCCGTGACGTAAAGTCCAGGACTGGATTGGAAGTGAAGGTTCTCGACGACAAAGGTGTCGTGCTCGAAACGTTTCGTGACCGTCGCCTTCAAATCAGTTCGGGCCGGCATCGGCGAAAGGCTGAGCATCTCCGCCAGTTGCTCCCGCATTTCCGGCGCGCGCCTGTTCCAATCTTCTTTGGTTGAAATATCGCTGAGGCATTTCCCGGAGAGCACGCGTGTCTCGGCGCGGAAATATTCCAGGAGCGCTTCATCCGCGAGTTGCCACTGGCGAGGGGGCGGAGCGGCGTGAATGGAAATCGAAACCGTGAGCAAAAGAATGAGCCGTTTCATGGATGCGCTGAGAATGCGCTTTCGCGGCATGGCGCGCAACGCTGCGTTTGGAGCGCGGCTGTGGCAAGGCCCAGCCGCAGCAGCCAACTTTGTTCGCAGAAGCAGCGGAATGCGGCGGTTGGGCTTTGCCACGGTCGCGCTCCAGTTGCGCCCGCGCCATCTCGCGCTACGTTGCACGCGGAGGTTTTATGAAATGGATTTTCTCGGTGCTGGCGCTTCTTCCGTTTGCGGCTTTCGCTCAGCTCCCCATTCCCATCACGCCGGATTGGATCAAGAACGACAAGGAATCCGGCGTCCTGCACTCCACCCAGGTGCAACTCGTGGGGAACAACTATCGCGTGCTGCAAACCAACGTGGTCGCCAAGAGTGGCGGGTTCAAACTGCTCGGCTTCATCACCATCAAATCGCCGTCCTACGTGAAGGCCGTATCACGACTTTACGCGAAGGCGGGAGTGGAGGAAGGGCAGCCGCAGGCGTTCGCCAACGTCGTTTATGAAACCGGCGGCATGAACCTGATTCTGTTCTCGCTGCCCAAAATCCGCGTGCGCGCTGACCTTGTTGAATTTACCGGTCTGCCCGGCGAACCGGCTTCGGACGAGGCCATCGCGGCACGCGTGCGCGAACGGGAGCAGAAGCTTCAACGTTGAATTGCGTCGCCGCGCCGCGCGCACTTAACGTGGCGCGAATGAAGCGGAAGGACGCACCTGCTTTTCTGGGCATCGATGGCGGCGGCACGCGCACCGTCGCGGTTTATCAATGCGGCGATGTGCAGCGGCGTCTCGAAGGCGGGCCGGGCAACGTTGGCTTGCTGACCGATGCGCAGTTGCTGGCGCTCTTCCGCCAACTTGGTGGCGTTCACAAAAATCTTCCGGCACCGGCTGCGGTGGCTATCGGAATGGCAGGCGCTGGAGTCGAATCGCAGCGTGAACGCATTCGCCGAACGGCTGCGAAAGTCTGGCGCGACACGCCCTGCCTCGCCACGGGCGATCTCGATACCGCGCTGGCCGCCGCTGAGATCGATGAGCGGGCGGGAGAGAGTTTATCCGCCGTCATCATCGTGCTGAGCGGAACGGGTTCTGTTTTTTACGGCAGGAACGCGCGCGGACAGCGCGTGCGCGTCGGCGGCTGGGGCCACATTGTTGGCGACAAGGGCAGCGCCTATGAGATCGGCCTGCGCGGATTGAAGGCGTCACTCTACTGCTACGACCGCGATGGCCGGATACCGCCGCTTGGCCAGCGATTGCTCACCGCACTCGTGCTGAATGAACTGAGAGAAATTCCCGAATGGGCGCACACCGCCAGCAAGACCGACATCGCGGCGCTGGCCCGCGAAGTTTCCGCCGCCGCCAGCAACGGCGACCGTATCGCACGCGACATTCTCGAAGGCGCCGCGCACGCACTGGCGAAAGATGCCCTCGCTTGCGCCTCACGCCTCGCCCGGCGCGGCCAGCGCGTGAAATTCGTTCTCACGGGAAGTGTGCTGTTGAACCAGGCGTCGTTCAGTCACCGCGTCGCAAAACTTATTCGCGCGAAATGGCGGCGCGCCGAGGTCGTTCCGCTGAAGCACGAAGCGGCATTGGGCGCGGTGGAACTGGCGAAGGGATTAGTGTCCAAGGTCCAAAGTCCAAAGTCCAAAGTCAGTCGAACGTCGAGGGTCGAGAGTCGAACGCCAGCCGACTTTGGACATTGGACGTTGGACCTTGGACTCAGTTCCTCGCCGACCGAGCAGCGCCATCCTCGCTCGATGAATCTCGATAAGTTGCCGTTGCGGAAGGCCATCGCGCTCATGCTGAGTGAAGATGAAAAACTTCCGGCGGCCATCCTCGCTGAGGGCGCAAAGATTGAACGCGCCATTCAACTCATCGTGCGCTCGTTCAAGTCAGGTGGGCGGCTGTTTTATGTCGGCGCGGGCACGAGCGGGCGGCTCGGCGTGCTGGACGCGAGCGAATGTCCGCCCACCTTCCGCACCGAGCCTGAAATGGTGCAAGGCATCATCGCGGGCGGGCAGACGGCCCTGTGGCGCGCGGTGGAGGGAGCGGAGGACGATCCCGAAGCCGGCGCGCGCGCCATCGACTCACGCGGCGTGACCAGGCGCGACACCGTGGTCGGCATCGCCGCCAGCGGACGCACACCGTTCGTGTGGGGCGCCCTAGATGAAGCGAAGAAACGCGGGGCAGCGACGGTGATGTTGACCTTCAATCCAACGCTGAAGATTCCACGCGAGCATCAGCCCACAGTTTTCATCGCGCCCAACATCGGCCCCGAGATTCTCACTGGCTCGACGCGATTGAAGTCCGGCACGGCGACGAAGTTGATCCTGAATATGTTCACCACGCTGGCGATGGTCCGCATCGGCAAAGTGCTGGGCAACCTGATGGTCGATGTGAAACCGACGAACGTGAAGCTGCGCGACCGTGCCGTGCGCATCGTGCGCACGTTGACCGGCGCGGCGGAAATCGATGCACGCAATGCGTTGGTTCGCGAGCAATGGATCATCAAAGACGCTGTCGTGCGACTCCAAAAATCGCGCTAAGCGACGGCGCACTTTGAACTTTGAACTCGGAACCTTGAACTCACATATTGCGCCGCATGGAGAAGGACCAGGTCGCGGACATTCTGGTGGACATCGGTTTGTTGCTGGAGTTGAAGGGCGAGAACCCGTTCAAGACGCGCGCCTATCAGAACGCCGCGCGCACGTTGCAGCAGTTGGAGGAGCCGCTGGCGAAAATTGTCTCCGAGGAACGGCTGGGTGAAATCAAAGGCATCGGTGACGCGCTTCAGCAGAAAATCACGGAACTGGTCACGACCGGCGCGCTGAAATATTACGACGACCTCAAGGCGTCGATTCCGGCGGGGATGCGCGAGATGCTGGAGATTCCCGGACTCGGCCCGAAGAAAATCAAGGCGCTGCACGACAAGCTCGGCGTCGATACGGTCGAGAAACTGGAGCAGGCGTGCAAGGAGGGGAAAGTCGCGGAACTGGCGGGCTTCGGCGAGAAAACGCAGACGAACCTCTGCGCGGGCATCGAGCGCCGAAGGACGTATGCTTCGCGCCACCTGCTGGTGAAGGCGCTGGCCGCGGCGGAACCGATTCTCGAAAGTCTTCGTTCTCACCCCGATGTGATCCGCTGTTCCATCGCGGGCAGTTCGCGCCGGCACAAGGAGATCATCGGTGACATTGATTTCCTCGCGTCGTCGAAGAAGCCGGCGAACGTGCTGGAATTTTTTGCGAAGCAGCCCGGAATCATTTCTGTCAGCGCCAGGGGAGAAACGAAGGCAAGTGTCGTGCTCGAAGGCGGCATTCAGGCGGACTTGCGCGTGGTGAGCGACACGGAGTTTCCCTTCGCGCTCGCGTATTTCACCGGCAGCAAGGAACACAACATCGTGATGCGGCAACGCGCCATCGCGCGGGGATTGCGGCTCAATGAATATGGATTGTTCCGCTCGAAGGAGGAAACGCGCGACCCGAAGCTGCTCGTGCCCTGCCACAGCGAGGAGCAGATTTATTCCGAACTGGGACTCGACTTCGTTGAACCTGAGTTGCGCGAAGACACCGGCGAATTTGAGGCTGCCGAGCAACATCGGCTGCCGCGGCTCATCGAGTGGACTGACTTGAAAGGCTCGTTGCACAATCATTCCACCTGGAGCGATGGCCGCAACTCGCTGGAGGAAATCGCCGCGCACATGCAGGAGCACGGGCTGAGCTACTGGGGCGTGACCGATCACTCGAAGTCGTCTTTCCAGGCGAACGGCCTCGATGCGGCGAAGTTACGTGAAGAGATCAAAGCGGTGCGCGAGTTGAACAAGCGACTGGAAAGCGAAGGCACTGACTTCCGCCTGCTCGTCGGTACCGAAGTGGACATCCTCAACGACGGCCTCGACTTCCCCGACGACGTGCTCGCCGAGTGCGATGTCGTCATCGCCAGCATTCACCAGGGCTTCACGCAAAGCGAAGCCGAGACGACCAAGCGCCTCGTGCGCGCGGCGGAAAACAAGTTCGTCCATATGCTCGGCCATTTGTGTGGACGGCTGTTACTCGAACGCGAAGGTTGTGCCGTGAACCACCACGCTGCCATCGACGCCTGTGCCGCTACCGGTACGTGGATCGAACTCAATGCCAGTCCGTATCGCTTCGACATGGATTGGCGCCACTGGAAGCATGCCAAGAGCAAAGGTGTGAAGTGCGTAATCAACTGCGACGCGCACCGTTTCGAACACGTGGGCTACTTACGCCTCGGCACCGGCATCGCGCGCAAAGGCTGGCTGACGAAAGAGGATGTAGTAAACACGCTGCCCCTGGATTTGTTGAAAACAGAACTTCAACGGAAGCGCTCGCGGCGTTAGATCAATTGTTGTGATGCAAAGCGCCGTCCTTTCCGCAGCCTGGCAGAGAACCGCTCTCGTTCTTGCGCTTGTCAGTTGCATCACGGGGCAATGTTTCGCCGCGACATATTCCCGAACGGCGAAAGAGCCGGGCGCGGAGTTTTTTTCCGAGCAAGCCATTCGCACTTTTCATTTTGAGATTTCCGAAGCAGGGCTGAATCAACTTCGCCGTTCGCCGCGTTCCTACGTTTCCGGCACGGTGCGGGAAGGCAATCGCGTGCTCACCAACGTGGCGATTCGGATCAAGGGCATGGGTAGTTTCCGCACTATCGATGAGAAGCCGAGCCTGGCCGTGAAGTTCGATGAGTTTGCGACCAACCAGAATTATCGCGGGTTGAACAAGCTGATGTTCAACAATTCCGTGCAGGACCGGACGTATGTGGCCGAGATGCTCGCGACGCAATTGTTCCGCGACGCGGGCGTGCCGGCGGCGCGCAGCACGCACGCGCGGGTGCAGTTGAATGGCCGCGACCTGGATCTCTATTTGGTTACGGAGGCGATGAACAAACAGTTCCTCAAGCAACACTTTGAGAACGCGACGGGCAATTTGTATGAAGCTTATCTCCTCGATGTGAACGCGCGCATGGAACAGGACGGCGGAGAGGCGGGCGATCAATCGGATGTTCGCGCCCTTCACAATGCGTGCGTCATCGCCGACCCGAAGGAGCGCTGGCGGCAATTGAACAAAGTGCTGGATGTGGATCGCTTCGTCTCGTTCGCTGCGATGGAAATGCTGACGAGCCATTGGGACGGCTACGCAATTCACACGAACAATTACCGCATTTACCACGATCCGAAGACAGACAAGTTCGTGTTCATCACGCATGGCATCGATTGGGCGTTCCGCCGGCCCAGCATTTCGATTCAACCGCCAACGAAAAGCATCGTGGGCCGCGCGGTGCTCTCCACGCCGGAAGGTCAGAGGCTTTATGACGAGCGCATCGGCACGCTGTTCACGAATGTGTTTCGCTTGCCAGTCATCAACGACCGGATGGAGCAGGCGCTGGCGAAAATTCACGGCGCTGGACTGCCTCCAAATCTTATCGCTGACATCGAACGGCGCGCGGGCATTCTGCGCGGGAAAATCGAAGAGCGCGCACTGTCCGTGTCCAATCAGTTACGCGGCATCGAACTCGAATCGATGCAGTTCGATGCGAACGGCTTTGCTTATCCAAAGGCAAAACGCGGCGAGCCGGATGCCTGGCGCGACGAGCCGGACCGCGGCGAGCCGCTCATGGATCGAGTGAAGCTCGACGGACGGAATGCGCTGCACATTCAGGCGCGCAACGAACGCACGCGCGCCTCGTGGCGTTCGCAGGTTTATCTCAAGCGGGGCTGGTATCGATTCGAGGGATTGGCGCGCACGGATTTGACTGCGGGCGGTTCGGCGCGGCTGCGCATTTCCGGGGACACACGCAGCGTGGGAATTTCCGGCAGCGGCGCGGCGTGGCGCCCGCTCGCGCACCCTTTCGAGGTCCAGGACGCCGGCATGGATGTGGAATTCGTCTGCGAATTGAATGCCGTTCAGGGCGAGGTTTGGTTCGACGTGAATTCGCTTCGAGTCAAGCGGCTCGCGCCGGAAGAAGTTCCGCGATTGATACGCCAGCCTGTCTTCGCCCAGTAAATCCTTCGTGCCGGCAGCGCGTTATTCCTCCTCATCCGCGCCGGATTTCCGGCACTTCAACGATCTTCACTTCCTGCTCGGGCGGATGTTCGACGGCGTGAACGAGCGCGTAGACCATTTGTTTCAAAGTCACGAGGCCGAGGCGGCGCGCGCCTTCGCGAGTAGGCGGCAGCCGTTCGCAAATCCAGTAGAACGGAATCAGCGCGTAAGGCCAGCGATGGCCGGGGCCAAGCACATACCACGGACGAAGGAACGTCGCGCGCAGTCCGGCGGCGCGAATCATCGCTTCGCCTTCCGCGCGCACGGCGAGGTAGTCGCGCATCATTGGCGCGGGCTGGGCCACGCTGAGGTAAATGAAATGCGCGACACCGGCTTTGCTCGCAGCCGTAACTGATTCTCGCACGGACACGAGATCGATTTCGCGAAATTGTTTTGCCTTCGCCGGACTCGGATGAGGCACGCCGACCAGTTGAACGAACGTGGAACCGGACGGAACTAATGCGCCAAAGCTTTTCCCATCGAGCGGGTTGCCAATCACAGCGCGGCAATTCGTCGGCAGTTTTGAAACGGATTGCTCCCTCACCAGCGCAATAACTTCGTGCTTTCGTCCCAGCAATTCAGGAATCAGCGCGCGGCCCATGTAGCCGGTGCCCCCGGTAATGAACACGGTTTGAGCCATGTTGTTATTTGGCGTCTCGGTCCAATTCCGGGAACGGAAACGCCGCGGATGGCGTGTGTTGCTCGCGGAAAATCTTTTCCATCCGCGCGACAATCTCGGGATGAGCGGCAGCAACGTCGGTTGTCTCCGCAGGATCGTTTTTCAGATTGTAGAGTTCTATGGCGAGTTTGAGTACAGGCGCATTCTTTCCTTTCGGATTTAGCGGATGCCGCACGCCCTTCCAATCGCCGATGCGAACGGATTGCCAGCCGTTGTAAGCGGGAAACTCGCGATAAAGAAACGGCCGCGGCTCCTGTTTCTCCCCCAGCAGCGTGGGCGCGAAGCTGATTCCGTCCACGTCCTTCGGAGTTGAGCCTGACGCGCCAATCAATTCCAGGAACGTCGGCAGCCAATCCTCGAAACCCGTGACCCGGTCAGAAGAAACGTTCTCCGCAATGCGGCCTTTCCAGCGAATGAGCATCGGCACACGCACGCCGCCTTCGTAGAGCGAGCCTTTGCGCCCGCGCAGGCCCTTTGCCGAGTCGAAGAATTCCGTGTCCGTCCCGCCCAGGCGGTTGTAGAGCGGCCCATTGTCCGACGTGAAAACGAAAATCGTGTTTTCGTCCAGGCCGAGTTCGCGCACGAGCGACATCATGCGGCCAATGTCGCGGTCCATGCGCGTGATCATTGCTGCATACGCGGCGCGTGGACGGAATTGCGGAACGTAATCATTCGCGTTCGTCCCGGCGAAGGGCTTGTCCTCGAACTTGCCGCGATATTCAGCCAGCGAATTCTCCGGCACTTGCAACGCGAGGTGCGGAACCGTGGTGGCGAAGTAGAGCAAGAACGGGCGCGCGCGGTTGTCGCGAATGAACTTGAGCGCCTGCTCGCCAATCAGGTCCGGCGCGTACTCTTTTCCGATGTATCGGGCGTAAACTTTCTCATCCGCTGGATCAGCATTCGTCGGAAATTTCTGGTGCGCGGAAAACGCCGGGTTGTTCAGCACGAGACGCTTGTCATTGTCCCAGAGCGAAGTCGGGTAGTAATTGTGTGCGACCGCCTGGCAGTTGTATCCGAAAAACCGATCGAAGCCCTGTTTGAGCGGCTCGCCGGTGGAGCCGGGAAAGCCCAGCCCCCACTTGCCCACCACCGCGGTTGCGTAGCCTTGCTCGCGCAACAATCTCGCCAGCGTGACAGTGTTCGCTGGAATCGGTGTCTGGCCTTCGGGCTTCACTTCCTTGTTGTCGCGAATCCACGCGTGCCCCGGATGCTTGCCGGTGAGAAACACGCAGCGCGACGGCGCGCACACGGCGTTGCCCGCGTAGTGCTGAGTGAAGCGCATTCCTTCCGCAGCCATTCGGTCGAGGTTTGGCGTGCGGATTTTCTTCTGGCCGAACGCGCCGATGTCGCCGTAGCCAAGATCGTCGGCGAGGATGAAAATGATATTCGGTTTGCGGGATTCAGCGGCGGCGCTGTCCAAACACCAAATTTCAAACACCAAACACCAAACAAACTTCAAACACCAAACTCCAATTGACGCCCGCCATGGCAATCGAAGTGTGCGTTTCCGACCGACATTTGTTGATGTTTTCCACATTGGTGTTTGTGTGGTGTTTGGAGATTGGTGTTTGGTGTTTGAAGCGCGCACATTCACGCCAGCACTTCACTCACCACTCTCCCGCTCACATCCGTCAACCGAAACGGCCTTCCATCAAACCGATACGTCAACTTCTCGTGATCGAGGCCGAGCAAGTGGAGAATCGTCGCGTGCAAATCGTGCATGTGGACTTTGTCTTTCACGGCGAGATGGCCGAACTCGTCTGTTTCACCGAACGCAAAGCCGCGTTTCAGTCCGCCGCCCGCGAGCCACACGGTGAAGCCGCCGGGATTGTGATCGCGGCCGGTGCCGTTCTTTTCCGCGTAAGGCGTGCGGCCAAACTCGCCGCCCCACCAGACGATGGTGTCATCGAGCAGACCGCGTTGCTTCAGGTCCGCCAGCAACGCGGCTACTGGTTTATCAACCGCGCGCGCATGGTCGGCGTGTTTGGGCAGGTTCGAGTGCTGGTCCCACGCCGGATTCGCCGTGTTGTCACCGTAATTGATCTGCACGTAGCGGACGCCTGCTTCGCACAAGCGGCGTGCCATCAGGCACTGGCGGCCAAACCCATCGGTCGCTTTCTCGCCGATGCCATACATCGCGAGCGTGGCGCCTGATTCTTTCGCAAGGTCCAGCACACTCGGCGCGTTGTTCTGCATTCGCCATGCGACTTCATAGGAATTGATGACGGCTTCCAGTTCAGCGTCGCCCGGATTCTTCTTCAATTGCTCGGCGTTCATCTCGCGGAACAGGTCGAAGCGGCGGCGCTGTTCATCGGGCGAGGCGGAGTTATTGCCGAGATTGCGAATGAGCAATTCATTCGCGGGTACGCCCGCTTTGCCAATGGCCGTGCCCTGGAACACAGGGGGCAGAAACGCGCTGCCATAGTTGCGTGGCCCGCCATTGCCCGTGGACGGCGCGATGGCTACAAAACCGGGGAGGTTTTCATTCTCGGTGCCGAGACCGTAATTCACCCACGCACCCATCGAGGGCCGCACCAGATTGGTCGAGCCGCAGTGCAGGAACAACGTGGCCGGGCCATGCGCCACGCCTTCGGTTTGCATGGAATGGACAAAGCACAAGTCATCCACGTGCTTCGCCATTTCAGGAAAGAGTTCCGAGACCCAGTGGCCGCTCTGGCCGTGCTTCGCGAAAGCCCAGGGCGACTTGAGCACTCGCTGCGATGTGCCGCGCGCGCCAGTGTTCGCGATCACGCGCGCGTCGTCGAAGCTCATCATCTTGCCGTCGTGTTGGGCGAGAATCGGCTTGTGATCGAACGTGTCCACGTGGCTCGGGCCGCCCTGCATGAAAATGAAAATGACCCGCCTGGCGCGCGGCTTGAAATGCGGGGGCTTCGGCGCGAGCGGACTTACGTCCGCCGCCACGGCCCTTTCCGCGGCCAGACCCGCGAGCGCGAGATAGCCAAAGCCGCACGCCATTGACTTCAGCGCGTGCCGCCGGGTGAGGAGCATCGAGTTTGTCATGGGCGACTGTTGTTCGACGTGTTCACGTATGAGCGATTCAGTTCACGTAACGAAAGTCCGGCGACGCGAAGAGCGCGTGAAATATGTCCGTCCACGCTTCCAGCATCTCTCCAGAACTCCAAATCTTTTTCGCGACCATCGTTTCACCCGGCGTCGGTGCTCGGCCGAGTGCCAGCCGGTAAGCGCGGACCAAACGGGCTTCAGAGCTCGAAAATTTCTTCGTGGTCAGGCGATCCGCCGCAAACCGTGCCTGCTCGCGAACGAAGGGATGGTTCATGAGGAACAACGCCTGCGGTGCGACCGTGCTGGCGTCGCGTGCGCCAGTCACCATGCTGGGATCGGCGAAGTCAAATACCTCGAAGATTTCCGGCAGCGCATTGCGAAAGGCGGGCGCGTAAATGCTGCGTCGCGGTTCAGTGAAGTTGAAGCCGTAGTCAGCGGAAAGGGTCGGCTTGAAAGAAGGTCCGCCGCGTTCGCTGTTCAATTGGCCGCTCACGAGCAGCATCGTATCGCGAATACATTCGGCGTCGAGCCGCCGCCGGTTCGCGCGCCAGAGCAGCCGGTTTTCGGGATCGATCTCCGAAGGTAGGGCGCGCTGTCCCAGGGCACCGGGCAAGGGCGTTGTCGCGGAAAGCGGCGCGGTGAGGACACCGCGCCCTGCTTCGCCGCTCGACAATTGATACGTGCGTGACAAAACGATCTCGCGCACCAGTTTCTTTACCGACCAGCCGTCTTCAACGAATTGGCCCGCCAGATAATCCAGCAATTCCGGATGCGACGGCGTCTCGCCCATCGTGCCGAAATTGTCCGTCGTGCGCACCAGGCCGGTGCCAAAGAGCCAGTGCCATGTGCGGTTCACCATCACACGCGCCGTGAGTGGATTGGACGGACTCGCAATCCAGTCCGCGAACTCGCGGCGGCCACTCTGATGTTCGGGCATCGCGGGGGCGGGGCCGTGCGTCGCGGCCTGCAAAAATCCACGCGGCACTTTCGCGCCGACGTTGTGGACGCTGCCGCGAATGTGAATGAACGTGTCTTCAATCTTTTCCTCCTCGCGCACGGCCATGACTAGCGGACGTTTCGGGCCGGACTCCTGGAGTTGCTTCAGCTTTTCTTCGAGTGATTTGAGGCTGGCCGCGCTCTTCTTTTCCGCCGGAACATCTTTTTGGTTTTGAGTGAGCCTCGTTACCTCGGCTGCTGCGAGATCGGCCGGGAGAAATTGCACCGCGTCCGCAGTGACGTGGCCGGACGTGCCTTCGTTCGCGACCAGCGCGTAACCGAAACCGTTGCCCTCGAAACGAAACTGCCCCAGCGACACGAATCGCCCGTCCAGCACCGGCGCTTCCTGTTCGTTCACGTGAATTGTCGTCTCGCCGTCCGCGTGAAAAACCGTGACCGGCACATTCGTGGCGCGGCTCGTGCCGTGCTGATAAGCGAAACGCACTTCATAGCGGCCCGCTTTTTTCAGTTCGGGAATAAACGTGAGCGTCTTCTCGCCTTTGCCCCTCAAGTCGTCATGCAAGTAGCCGTCGCCGACGTAATGCTTCGAGAATTGCGAATGCTTCCACTCGCCGATGGCCTTGGCCTGCGCGCTGTCCACGACGATGCCGGGCAATTCGCTCGCGGCGACGACGGCGGACTTGAAGTCGCGCGCGGATTTCGGCTCGGAACTCTTTCCGGCGAGAGCTTTGGCCGCGTCCTTCGCCAACTTGATCTCTTTTTGCAGTGCCGCGACCTCCGCTTCGTGCTGGCGGAAAATCCGTTCCTGCTCCGGCTCGACTGGCAGCGGCGCTTCAATCCAGCCCGACACGTTCGCGTTCGTCACCGTCTTCGTGTTCCGCAGAATGCCGGCCATCGCATAGTAATCGCGTGTGGGAATGGGATCGAACTTGTGATCGTGACAGCGCGCGCAGCCGATTGTCTGCGCGAGAAACGCTTTGCCAATCGTATCGAGCTGCTCATCCACGATGTCCATGCGGAGTTGCACCTTGTCCTGCTCTTCCAGGTTGCTGTTTCCCAGTGCTAGAAACGTCGTCGCGATGATTCTTCGGCGCTTCTCCGCAATGTTCGACGATGGCAATAGATCACCCGCGATCTGTTCTCGCACAAACTGATCGTAAGGCAGGTCGCTGTTGAACGCGTCGATGACGTAATCGCGGTAGCGCCACGCTTCCTTGAAGACGAGGCCGCGCAATGTGACTGACTCGCCGTAGCGCGCCACGTCCAGCCAATGCCGCCCCCAGCGTTCGCCAAATTGTGGGGAGGCGAGCAACTGATCGACGACGTGAGCGAAAGCATCCGGCGATTTGTCGGCCGCGAAGGCATCGATTTGCTCAGGCGTGGGCGGAAGGCCGATCAAGTCGTAATAAGCTCGGCGGATGAGTGTTGCGCGGTCGGCATCAGAAACAGGCTGCGCGTTCTTCGATTCGAGCTTCGCGAGAATGAACCGATCGATGTCGCGGCGGGGCCATGAAGAACTCGGTTGCGGCACGACGGTTTTTTTAATTGGCGCGTAAGCCCAATGGTTCGTCGCGGTCTCTGATTTCAAATTTGAGATTTGAGATTGCAGATGGGTCCGCGGGTCGGGCGCGCCCATTTTCACCCAGTCCGTCAAAGCCGCAATTTCCGCATCACTCAGTTTGTTCTTCGGCGGCATCTGGAAATCCGGATCACTCCACGAAATGGCTTTGATGATTCGCGACTCGTCCGGTTTGCCGGGCACGAGCGCCGGTCCGCTGTCACCGCCCTTCAGCGCCGCCGCCGCGCTATCGAGCCGGAGTCCGCCCTTCTGCTTCTTCTCGGCGTGGCACTCGTAGCAGCGTTCAACGAGCACCGGGCGCACGCGTTTCTCGAAGAATTCAACTCCTTGAGAATCCGCCGCCGCACTCAGTGGGACAGCAGCGAACGGCAACACCGCGAAGAGCAGCGTCACAATTCTCCATCGCCGGCAGAACATCTCCGGAAGCTACTCAATCCCGTTCGAACAGGAAAGCTGGTTCATGGCTCGACGGCAAAAAGAAAACCTGCCTCAATCCGAAATTGAAGCAGGTTTGAAGGTGCGAAGCGAATCAGGGTTGTGATGGATTCCGCACGGCACGGTAGAATGCCTGCGGGCCGCGCGCAGTAGTATCTTCGAATGTGATCGTTCCATCCGCAGCCGCAACCTGGGATCCGATCGTCGTCCATGCGATCGGTGAATTGAGCTGCGTCGTGAACTGAACATCATACACAGTTCCGGGCGTCAGTCCCGTGAACTGCATCTGGTAACCCACGGTCACTGCCATGACGTTCGTCAGTCCACCAAAGCTTGAAGTCAGATTCGCGGTGCCAAGCCCAACGGCATGCACAATGCCGGCTTCAACCGCCAGCACGGAAGGATTGCTGGACTGGAAAATGACGCAACCGGATGGCGCGAAATCCACGTTCGAAACGGAGGTGAAGTTGATGAGGGCCGCAGGATGCAAACCGTCGCCGATCTGCACATGATTGGTTTGCACGACGGTGAGTGACAAGGGCTGGCCGAAATTGTTGTCGGGCCCGACGGTCCGGTTCAGGTTCAATTCCGCGGCGGTCAGCACGCGATTGTACAACCGCACTTCATCGAACTCGCCCTGCATGTTCTGATCGCCGGTCCAGTTCGAGCGGCCCAGCCAGGCGTTGATGTCATTGATGTCACTCATCTTCGCCGTCGTCGTGAACGTGCCGACCGGCACGCCGTTCTCGTAAACCCGCACGGTGCTGGTCACCTCGTCCCACGTGACCGCAAAGTGGAAGTCCTGGTTGAACGTGGCCGTGTTGATTCCAACGCTGGTGTCGCTGCCACTGGCGCTGCCATCGGGCGCCGCTTCAACGTCCCGCACGACGGTGATGTGGCGGTTGGCGTTCATTCCCTCCGAGGCTGAAAAGAACAAGTAGTCCGCGCCATTTCCGGTTCCACCGGGACCCAGAAGTTCACCGCCGGTCCCCGATCCGAAATCCACAATGCGCGCCCAATTTCTCACGCCCGTGACTTTCACCCAGCCTTCCACTGTGAACTGGCCGCTGCCGCGGTTCGCGCGGCCATTCGTGGAAACCAAACGGTTCGGCAAATCCACGTAGGCCGCCGTCGCGGAAGGTCCGCCAGAGAGCAGCAAACGCTGCCCGTTAAAGCTCGCCCCGGCCCCCAGCACCATGCCGTGCGCCGTGCCGACCGCGTCCTGAACTATAGCTCCGCTGGCATCGGCCGCGGCTAGGTTGTTGAACGTGTAGCGATGTTGCAGTCCGTTGGGCACGTAATGCGTGAAGGAAATCGGACTGTTGGGCGCGATGACGTTGGCCCCTGGCGAGGCGTCCGTCACTCCCGTCACTCTGACTGTCAGATATTCGCACGGCATCGGCGTCGCCAATGTGATGAGAACTTTCGTTGCGTCCGCGAGCAATTGCACTGAAGCGATTGCGATGGGACCGCTGGCGGATGACACGGAATAATTGCCAATGGTCTCCGCCGCTCCTTCCGCAACCGGTTCGGAGAACATCAACTCGATGGTGGTCGTGGTCAGCGCACGGGCACTGACGAGAGTTGGTGCGACCGCATCCGCGCCCACGGTAATCACCTGCGTATCAAACACTCCGCCGATTTCCGCGCGGATGGTGGCCGTGCCGGCATTCACCGCATGCACAACGCCATCCGAAGTCACAAAGACCACGTTTGAGTCCGTGGACGAATAAAAGACGCAGCCCGATGAGGCCAGTTCCTGAGTGCCGGCATTGGAGAATCCGGCGAAGACGCTCAATGGAGCGACCGTGTTCGTGACGAGATTGGTCGAAGCGAGCACGATGTTCACGTTCGAGATGGAACCGAAGTTGTTGTCCGGACCCACCGCGCGGTTCCTTTGGACCTCCGCGAGCGTCAGCACGCGATTGTAAAAGCGGAATTCGTCGAACTCGCCCTGCATGTTCTGGTCGCCCGTCCAGTTCGAGCGGCCCAGCCAGACGTTCACGTCGTTGATCGCGCTCATCGGAACGCTCGTGCCCGATGAGATGACGAGGTTGCCGTTTTCGTAGGCCCGAATGACGCCCGTCGCTTCGTCCCAGGTGATCACGAAATGGTTCAACTGATTGAACGTCGTTCCGTGATCGACGGTCATCGTGCCGGGATTGCCGGCCACATCGCGGTTTTGAATTTCCAGGCGATGGGCGGCCGTATCCACATTCACTTGCGCGCTGTACATGAAGTAATCGATGCCGCTGCCCGTGCCGCCCGGCATTGTGATTTCTCCGCCGGCCGGACATGGCGGCGTTTCCCCCGGACAAGGGCCTGAAGAGCCGAAATCAAAAATGCGCGACCACGCGCGGTTGCCAGTGACTCTTACCCAGCCTTCGATCGACACCTGGCCGCTGCCTGCGTTGTTCGTGCTGTTTTGGGTCAGGAGTCCGTTGGGCAAATCCACGTAGGCCGACCCGCCCGAGGGGCCGCCCGGCAGCGTGAGCCGTCCGCCAGTAAACGTGCCGCCGGCGCCGAGCACCACACCGTTCGCCGTGCCGACCGTATCGAGAATCGCAGCCGACTCAGCGTTGGCCGCCGCCGGGTTGTTGAAAGTGTAGCGGTGCGTCAGTCCCGTGGGCTGGAAGTGATAAAAGCTTATGGGGCTGTTCTCCGCGATTTGGTTGAAGAGTGGCGATTGGTCCGCGACGAAACTTACCAGCACGGTGATGTAATCACAAAGCGGGAGCGGATTGTTCAACGTAATGATTATCCGCGATTGGTTCGCCTGCCTTTGCACGGAAAGAAACGTGTCGTTGGTCACGCCGGTCCAAATCACGCGATAATTGCCGGCCTCCTCCGCCGTGCCGAGGTCGAGTGGCTCGGAGAAGACCACTTCGATCTGATTGGCGCTGTTCGCGCGCGAGCTGATGAGAAATGGCGGCGTCGCGTCCGCGGTCACTTCGATCACTTCGGAATCCATCAAGCCGCCTAGCGACGCGGTAACGGTGGCGGTGCCCGCGTTGACGGCATGAATGAAGCCGTCCGAACTGATGTAAACGATGTTCGAGTCCGTGGATGAATAAACCACGCAACCCGCCGCCGCGAGGTCCTGCGTCCCGGCGTTGGAGAAGCTGCCCAGCACGCGCACGGTGCCCACGGTGTTCGTCACCAGGCTGTTCGTGGTGAGAGCCAGGTTCAATGCGAGCAGAGCACCGAAGTTGTTGTCCGCGCCGCCGGCGAAATTACGCTGCGCATCCGCGACCGAGAGGATGGTGTTGTAGATGCGGAACTCGTCGAACTCGCCCTGCATGTTATCGTCGTTTACCCAATTCGATCGGCCCAGCCATACGTTCACGTCGCTGATTTGGCTCATGGCCGCCGGGGTTGTGAACGTGCCGACCTGCACGCCGTTTTCATAGGCGATGAGAACGCCCGTCGTTTCGTCCCAGGTGATGACGAAGTGGACGTCCTGGTTGAAGGTGCTGGTCGTGAATTCCGAGCCGCCGCCAATCGACAGGTTGCGCGCGGTCACATCCACTCGCCGACGATTGACGTCCGTGCCGATGGACGCCGAGTAAAAGAAGTATTGCTGGCCCTCGCTGGGCGGCGGCGGGCCAGGCGACATGAATTCGCCCCCGCCACTGATGCCGAAGTCCAGAATGCGCGCCCAGTTCCGCGCAGCAGTCACCTTCGCCCAGCCTTCGAACGTGACCTTGCCCGAGCCGCCGTTGTTCGTGCTGTTCACCGAGAGCAGCCCGTTCGGGAGATCGACGTACGGCGCGGTGGTGGAAGGCCCGCCGCTCAAAGTCACACGGCTCCCCGTGAAACGCGTCGTGCCGCTGCCGTTTTGCACGATTCCGTGTGCGGTGCCCACGATGTCGGGGACCGCGTTGCTGGTGGCGTCCGCCGCGCCGCCATTGTTGAAAGTATAACGATGGGTCATCCCCGGCAGCGCGTAGTGCCAGACGGTGCTGCTCGAACCCGGGGCAATGACGTTTCCTGTGACGGAAAGGTCGCGCACTCCACTCACGGTCACCGTGTAGAATTCGCAAGGCGTCAGCGGTCCACCCAGCGTGAGCAGAACGCGAGTGGCATCAGCGCCGACGGCCAGGCCCGTGATGGCGGGAGCCGAAGGCCCGCTCAGCGCGAAATTCGCCAGGTTCGTGGCGTCCTGGGTACGGATGGCCTCCGAGAAAATCACTTCGAGCTGGTTCGGCGTGTTGATACGCGCGAGCAGAATCGTGGGTGGATTCGTATCTCCATTCACCGTCAACGTCGCGACCTGGCTCGTCGCCGTGTAAGGCGTTCCGGCGATATTGTTGGAAACCACCGCGAAGAATTGCGCGCCGTTGTCCCCCACCAGCACGGACGCATTCGAGTAAGTGCTGCTGGTGGCGCCCGGGATCGGAGCGCCATTCTTGAACCACTGGTACGTTATGGGCAAATCGCCCGCGCCAAACGTTGCGAAACCGATCGGACGCGCCTCGTTCGTGACCACGCTGGTGGGCTGAAGCACGACCCGGACTGCGCCGGTGGCAAAACTCTCCGGGCCGACGAAGAAATTCCCGCGCGCCTGGTCCGGCGCGAGGACGCGGTCGTAAATGCGGAACTCGTCGAACTCGCCCTGCATGTTGTCGTCCGCGGTCCAGTTCGAGCGGCCCAGCCACACGTTTACATCCTGAATGTTGGTCATCGTGGCCGTCCGTGTGGCTTGCGCTGCCAGGAGCCCGTTCTGATACATCCTGATGTCGCCGGTCGCTTCGTCCCACGTCATCACGAAATGAACGTCCTGGTTGAACGTGGTCGGAAAATCCAACGTGAAGTTCTGGCCATTGGGAAAGCCGGCGGCGCCAGTCATCTCGAACCGGAGACTGTTCACGTCGCCACCGACCTGCGCGGAGAGCATGATGTAACGTTCGCCATTGCCCGAGCCGCCTGGGCCGGTGATTTCCTGGAAGCCGGATGAACCAAAGTCGAAGATGCGCGACCAGTTTCGATTGCCGGTCACCCGGGCAAACGCTTCCAGAGTCACTTGTCCGCTGCCACCGCTGTTGGTGCTGTTCGTCGAGAACAGGCCGTTGGGCAAATCGATATAACCCTGCGTCGCCGACGAACCGCCGGGAAGCGTGACCCGCGTGCCAGTGAAGGTCGCGCCCGCGCCGCGCACCGTGCCGTCCGCCGTGCCCACGGAATCCGCAACGACCGATCCGTCGGTCGCCGCACCCGCGGGATTGGCAAAGCTGTATCTGTGGGTGGGCAGATGTGATCCCTGTGCGTGCGTGCTATGAACCCATCCAATCATGAACGCAGCGATGAGCAGTAAAAAATGAACAGTGAAGCCAACCCTTGAAAACCGTTTCGTGTCCATGGCGTGCGCCGTTCTACTCTCGACCGATTTTCAGGGCAACAGTTTTGTGGCCAGGCGCAGAATTTTATCTTCGGCGCGCTCAATACGGCCCATCCGGTGGGGATGCGACCCCGGCACCCATCGCAAGCGGGTGTTCCTTTTTAACTATCCAGTGTCGGAGTGTTATGGCCATTCACCGCACCCGCATCACCCACACCACTTCGTAATTGGTCGGCAGCGTGGAGGCCATGTTGGTGGGTTGCCCCGTCAGATTATGGTTGTGCGGGCCTACCGCCACGAAGGTGGTGCTGCCGGCCAGCGTGTTGTCCACGTCCACGTTCACGCTGTTCTCTTCCGTCACCACGTCCAGCAGGTGCGAATGCTCGTCGCTGCCGGTGGTGTTCCCGCTCGTGGTGGCGCCGCGCAGGAAGTACTGCGGCCCGCCACTCGCGCCGTTGAGATTGGGCAACGTGGCGCCGTGATACGGTGACGCCACATCATTCAACACCTGCCCGTTGCACTCGACCCAGCTCGCGGGCAACGCCGGCGTGGCCGGAAAACTTTTTAGATACGCCAGCACGCAACCCACCGGCACGTTCCCCGCGTCGATGAGCGCCTTGAGTCCGTTGAACTGGTTGCGCAACTCCGCCGACACAATCGGCGCATTGTTCGCAGGAAGTGTTGGATCAAATGCCATAAGTCAAAGGTGGTTGAGGGTTGAGGGTTGAGTGTTGAGAGTGGGAAAGAAGTTGAACGCTGGGACCTCCGGCCCTCAACTCTCAACCCTCAACCCTCAACCGTTCACTCACGGCACCGTGCAGCACGCCGGGTCACTCCACGGTCCCGGTCCCAGCTTGTTCACCGCGCGCACCCGCGACCACAACTTCTGTCCACTCGGCTTGCCCGTGAAATGATGGCTCGACACCGTCGTCGTCGCTTCATGCGTCCACGGCCCGGCCGGGTTCGCCGCCGTTTGCAATTCGTACGACTTCGATCCCTTCACAGCGTCCCACGTTCCGTCCGCTTCGCCGTCATTATCGCCTGCCGTCAGCGCGTTGCTCTCCACCTTCGGCATCGGGAGCGTCGCGCCGCGCGGCTGCACCAGATCGTAGCCCCCTTCCAGCACGATGGCCGGATTCCCATTGGCGATGTTCTCCACGTAAGAACCCAGCGCGCGATACTTCCCCACCGCTGCCTCCAGCAACGCGTCCCGCTCCTCGCGCAACATATTCAACTCACTCTCCTTCGCATCGATGTCATCCAACTTGTCGTCCGTGGCATCATGCGCCGCCAGCACGCTCGCCAGCGTCGGGTTGGGCGTGGCAAACGTGGCCACGTGCGCCAGCACCGCGTCATGCGCGTTCTTGATTTTGGTGAGCACCTCGCGCGGCTCCAGGCCGCGCAGATTATAGGCAATTTGGGCAGGCATTTTCTTTCCTCCGGTGATGGGCCCGCCCACGTCATACGTTGCTCCCGAATCATAACTGACTCCCGGCGCATCGTAATGAAAGGGCATGGCCGCAATGATTTCTTGTTTTCCCTTTTGAGGCCACCGGCACAACACACCGGCGCTTCACCGGCCGATACGTGGAAGACGCGCGGAACTTTCAGCGAAATGGAAAAAAACTTTCGGCACTCCGCACTTTGCTCGCAGCAAAACACTCCCGGCTGAGAGCAAACACCGCCCGGCTTGATGCACTGGACCACCCGCTGCGTGCACCCGCCCTTTTGCCGAAAGCCAGGCGCGCTCTGCACGCCGCAAAACAATCCCGGCACGCTGCACCGGCCCCGATGCTCGATGCCAAAACCATTTTGCCCGCTGCACCCGCCATGGTGCTCGCTGCCCATCGCGGTTTGCTCACTGCAAAACCCATTCTGCACGCTGCAAACCCGGTTTTGCACCCGTCCACCACGCCCATGCTGCCCTCAAAACCCGTTGGAATTCAGCCATTTACAAGAGAAAACCGCCCGCCCCTTTTCACCCTCAACCCTCAACAACCCTCCACCCTCAACCCTGTTTGAACGCTTGATTCTGCGTGCTGGCAGCGACATCCTCATTGGCCAGAGCCGTCAAAAACCGTTCGAGCTTTTGCTCACTCGGCAGATGAGAAGGAATCGTTCTAACGAAGTCGCAATATCGCCGCAGCCACGCGCCATAACTCTGCTGCGTATTGCGCGCAAGATGCTTGCGTCGCATCACTTCCCCCATCTTCACCAACGCCTCATCCCTTTGCATGGCCCCGTTTTAATACAACGACAACCGTTCGTATATTACTAGTTAGGCGGCACGCATCATGAGCATTTCACGTTTCACTAGGTTACAAAAAGTAGCAGCCGCGCTCGGAGCACTCGGTGCACTGTTACTCATCGACGCTGTGATGGTGCTCGTCGATGTTTTGCCACAGCGTCCCGCATCGGGCGCATCTGACGTTGCACACTGGCGGTCAGAGTTAGCAGTCACATTCTCGATTGTGTTTGTTCCCGGCATTGCGGCCATTGTCGCCGCATCAGTTTTGTGGCTACGTTCACGTCGGGCGCGTCGAGAGGAGCACACGAATGCCGCCTAACAAGTCACTGCAGCGAACGGCGGCGGGCCATCGCCGTTGCAATCGACGCGCCTTGTGGCCGCCGTCGCTGAGTTTTTGTCGTTAGGCCGCGTATGCGTGTTCTCGGCTTTGCTCTGCTCACCATCGGATTCGGATGGTCCTGCGTATCGGCGTCCTTCTGGCACGCGACGATATCTGCCGCGACGTCAAATACAATGAGCCTGATGGGACAACGGGAGACTTTTCAGCGGCAGGACGTGTTCGATCTCCTCTATGCCCAGCGCAGTGAACTCCGGCGGCAGATTCCTTTGATTGTCGCTCCCGGCTTGCTGATGTTTTGCGGTGGCATCTTGCTGAGCCGCCGCCCACCTTCTCCACCAGCATCTCATGACAACGCGGCCTAACCATGCGCTGCAGCGAACCCGGCGGGAGCGTCG
>JGI10216J12902_100136175_pt1 | contig 21386 bp, 14 predicted proteins | sample KanNatreferecore_FD_12902 | JGI IMG/M metagenome (IMG submission 12902)
TTTGATGTGGATTGGATGTCCGGCAAATCCATCGGACTGTTTCCCTTGAGGAATGCAGCGCCCGATCCGGTGGCGCGCGAGCTCGAAGCGATCTTCGCAGACGCCATCGGTGACGTGCCGCCATCGTTCATTCGCTTCCTGCCGGTAACGCGTCTCTCCGCAATCATGGTTGTCAGCTCAGAACCTGGCTTGCTGAGCGAAGCGCAGGCCTGGGTCGAGCGCCTCGACAAGGGAAACCAGTCGGAACGCACGCTTCGCGTATATTACGTGAAGAACGGCAAAGCCACGGACCTGGCTAATACCTTGAGCCGGGTGTTTACCGGTCTTCCGGCGCCAGGTGCTGGTCCGACAGCCGTGCTCGGGCCCAACGGCGTCGTCCAGGCAGCGCCGTCGGATAGCGGCTTTCAAACCATGACCAACCAGCTCGGCGCAACCGGCGATCTCGCACAACCATCGATTCAAGACGGCACGGGCGAACCGCCACAGGACCCCGATGTTGTCAGCGCCACCTCGGACGTGGCAGCACCGGACGAAAGCGGAGCTGTGATCGTGGCTGGTCAGCCCACCGTCGGGGGGCCACCGACGCTGCGTGTCATCGCGGATGCGGCAAATAACTCGCTCCTGATCTACGCCAATCCGGCCGAGCATGATGCAATCGAAAAGGCGCTCCAGCGGCTGGACATTCTCCCGCTGCAGGTGCTGATCGAGGCAACCATCGCAGAGGTCACGCTGAACGACCAACTGAAGTATGGCGTGGAATACTACTTCAACAGCCAGCGGCTGCGCGGGGCCGCCCGTGGCGAGGGCCTCAGCATCGCAGGTATCGGATCGCTGCTTACGACCGGAATTTTCCCCGGGCTCAACCTGTTGATCAATCCCGGCGATGGGCCGGACATCGTCATCACCGCTTTGAGCGCGTTGACCGATGTGAAGGTGATTTCATCTCCTCAAGTCGTGGTCCAGGACAACCGCACGGCGTTGCTCAAGGTCGGCGATCAGGTCCCGGTCACGGTCCAGCAAGCAGTCAGCGTCGAGGATCCGGATGCTCCCCTGGTGAACAGCATCCAATATGTCGACACTGGCGTCATCCTTCGGGTGACGCCGCGCATCAATTCCGGCGGTCTCGTGACGTGCGACGTCGAGCAGGAGGTGAGCAGCGTGTCGAACGATTCCCTAACGGGAGTACTCACGCCGACCATTTCGATCCGCAAGATCCGGAGCACGGTCTCGGTGCAGAGCGGGCAAACCGTGGCGCTGGGCGGGCTGATCTCTGAGAGCCGCAATGACAACAGCTCGGGTCTGCCGGGCCTATCGCGCACACCGGTCATCGGCGGTTTGTTCGGAACTAAGGACCAGGGGCTCACGCGGACCGAGCTGATCGTGTTCATTACGCCACGCGTCATAGGCTCGGCCGAGGATGCTCGCGACGTGACCAAGGAGCTGCGGGCGAGGCTCTGGTCGCTCCGCGCGCCAACCCCGACGGCACCAACCAGGATCGCGCCTACCGCACCCAGCGCGCCGCAGCCGCCTTCGCAACAGCCGGGACCGCCGACGCCGTTGCCGTCTCCGGCGCCCGTGCCATCCCCACCTTCTCCTGTCGACTAGAGGCGCTATTGAGCGACGTGTCTGCGCAATTGGCTGCTCTCCTGGCCAGCGTTGCGATGGCATTGCCGGTCGCTCTCAGCAGTTGGAGCCTGCCCGAGCGTTGGCTGGACCCGGCCGCCATGACCCGGCTGAGTGGCCCGCCCGGCCTCCTCAGCCTGGCACTCCCGATCCTGTGTGGATTGTGGGCGGCGGCTGCGGTTCCAAGCTATGGGCTGCCCGGCATGCTGGTTCTTGGTTGGACGCTCGTCGCGTTGTCAATTGTCGATGTGCGTACCTTGCTCTTGCCCGATTGCCTGACCTTGCCCCTGATCGCAGCCGGTGTTGGGCATTCGGCATGGTTCAACAGCCCGCCGGGTTCGGATGCCGGAAGCTATTTGCTTGAAGCGGTCCGGAGTCTTGCAGCCGGCGCTGCAGGCTTTCTCTTCATGGCACTGGTTGCTCGGAGCTTCAGGCAGATCCGAGGCATCGAAGGACTGGGACTGGGAGACGCCAAGCTCTTCGCTGCCGCCGGTGCCTGGCTCGGGCTGCTTGCCCTCCCAAGCGTCATGCTGATTGCGGCCGTGTCAGCGCTGGTCGCAACAGTTCTGATACATCGCATGCTGAAGCGGGGGGAGCCGCTTGCGACCATGCCGTTGCCGTTCGGACCGTATTTGGCGGGAGCAACGTGGATCGTCGCGCTTTACGGTCCGCTAACGTTCACGTAGCTGCCAATCGCCCCCCGTTCAGGAATGCGAACTGCCCCGGCGCCAAGCGAGCAAGAGCCATGCCGATGCCGACGCCGACCGCCACCGTTATGAGAACGCTGATCGCATAGTGCACGAGCATCCAGACCTGATTCTCGACCGGTACTAGGTGCCAGAGCAGGAGCTTGACAGCCGCAAGCAAAGGAAAATGCGCCGCATGCAGGAAGAATGCAAAGCCGCCAAAGCGCGCCACCCAGGCGCCAAACTCCGTCAATGCTACCTTCTGGAAGATGCCCCAGCATGCCAGCACACCGACCAGGCGCATGCCGCGGGTGAACACGTCCGTGAGGCCGTGTTGCGGGTCCTCGATCGCGTAGGGTGCGGCCGTCCGAAGCGCCACCAGAGCAACGTAGGCCAGCAGCAGGCAGATCGTCATGCGGCCTGAGATCTCCAGAGGTGCCTTGTGCATACGCAGGAGCCCGCCGATGTAGAAGAAGAACACCACGTCCGATCGGAAGAATATCCAGAAGTCAAATCCGACCAGCCAACCTGCGCCGAGGATGACGGCCCCCACCAATGGAACTCGAGTCAACATCAGAAACAGGAGAGGGGATACCAGCACCGTCATAAACAGATCGCGCACGAACCAGAACTGGAACCCGATCGGACGGTCCGTAACCGCAAACACTGCGTTGAAATACTCCAATAGACCGGCCTTATTGAAATCGATGTTGATATCCTGAAGGATCGGACTGACGCTGTTCAGCTGGTACACAGACCATAGGATTGCCAGATACAAGAGGTTCCACAATGCCAGCGGCAGATAGAGAGACTTGAACCGCCGCGTCATCCGGGAAGTAAGTTCGCTCCTCGCGTTGTTTAGGAACGAGAAGAACAGCCATCCGGAGATCATGCTGAGCAACGGCACGACGGCGAAGAAGAAGAACAGTATGAAGCTGTTCACAAAGGTCGCCGCCTGGAACGCTTCGGTATCCATGCCGCGAAAGGGTGTGATGCGAGAGTTCGGAAACTTCTCATAGTGCAAGAACACCAACCCCACGATCAGCGTGATACGGCTGAAGCTGATGATCTGCGACAGCTGCGCCTTGGTAAGACTTGGCGTTGATCCAGCCAAGTAAGCCTGCAGTTCTTTAGCCGTTGCCGAGATGGATGCATTCATGACAGCCCCCCTCTACTCACATCCCTTCGTGGTTGGCTTTTCCGGCCACATCGCCGATCTCTTCCGGCGTTTCAACGTCAGGAATGCCGTGGAACATCGCCAACAGCGCCAAAGAGGTTGCGCCGATTAAGCCGAGCACGGTCGCTCGGCTGGGTCTCACCGTGATCAAGACCTCGCAGGCATAGAGGAACACCAGCGCGCGCACGGCACCCGAGGCGATCACCGGTTGATCCGTAATGATGGCTGGCAGTGCCACGATCGCGAGAACCACGAGCACAGCGAGAAGGTCCTGTGGAGACGGATTGAACAGTTTGCGCGCACGCGACGCCATGACGAGTGCCATCGCCACTGCGATCGACGCCAGCCAGACATAGAAATAGATGGAGTTGACCCACGCCAGATCCGGATTCAATGCGCTCAGGTAGCTGATCGAGATCACCGCGAGGTATGAGGTCAGCCGCCCGCTGATCATGGCCATGCGAGACCAGAACCCCAGCGCCACCGCCAACGCCGCAGATGCCAGGGCAATGATGCCTATGTCTATGGTCGCGGAATCGAGAATGACTGCACCGGCGAGCAAGTACGCTATCAGAGAGGCCGCGATGTATCGGACCAGCCAAACGCGGAGGGATTCGACCCGCAATGACATCCGGGGAACCTCAGAGCCGGAAGCGATATCGGCTGCACGCGAAGGTGTGCCGACCGCCCTGGTCCGCCTGCGCAGCAGGAGGTACCCCGTCCCGCACATCAGGCATACCGCAGCATATGCCGACACGATCACGAGGTCAGACTCGTTCCGGAAGATGATCGCAGATATCACGAGCATGGTTTGAGCCAAGTAGATCGCTGCAACGGCTTCCCGGTGACTCAGCCCGCGGGCGAGCAGGCGATGGTGGATGTGGTTGCGGTCGGGAGAGAACGGCGATCGTCCCTCTCGAATGCGCGCCGCCATGACCAGCGCGGTATCGAGCACGGGCAGGCCGAGCACGGGCAGGGCAAGCGCCGGGCTTAGCCGGCCGCCGCTTCCTTCGATCAACAGAATCGCAAGCGCGCCGATCGCGAAGCCGAGAAACTGGCTACCGGCATCGCCCATGTAGACGATCGCGGGATGAGTATTGTATCGCAGGAAGCCAAGGATGCCTCCCAGCGCCGCCGCGGCAATGAAGACAACACTTCCGCCTTCGGGGGACATCAGTGCCAGGACGCCGATTGCCGCCAGGCTGAGGATGCCGCAGCCGGCTGCCAGGCCATCCAAGCCGTCGAGCAGATTGAAAGCATTGGTGGACGCCAGCAGGAAGATCACGGTCAGCACGATGAGGATCGCCGGAATCATATCGCCGCCGAGGAATGGGAGTGCCGTCAATCGAATGCCAAAGCCGATCACGATCAGGGCAGCAACGGTCTGACCGGCAAACTTGAGGCGGTAGTCCAGATTGCTCCGGTCATCCAGCAGGCCGAACAGCACGATCACAAAGGAGCCGATCAGGAAACCCACATAGGTGGAATCTCCAAAGGACCAGAGGGCAGCGGAGAGCAGAGTACCCATGGCGATCGCGAGCCCGCCGACGCGGGGCACGAGGCCGACATGACGCTTGCGGGCATCGGGCACGTCCAAGAGCCCCCACGCGGTGGCATGCTTGATCAGCATCGGCAATGCCAGCGTGCTCAACGTCAACGCCAGAATGAAGCTCAGCATCATGTTCATGCTCAGTTCCGCGGCGCCTCGTACTGCTCTCCGTCCCTACGCGCCCCGGCGTTCGATGGCGCCGGCCGATGCGCCGTGGCGATGGTACTCAGCAGGGCATTGAAGGACCTCGCCAGGAGAGTTCGATCGTAGTTCTGGGATACGTAGCGATAGCCGTTCTCCCCTAGCCGCGTGACCAGCGTGGCATTATCGGCGAGAGTCCGAACCGCATCGGCCAGCGCTCGATGATCCTCGGGAGGGATGCACAAGCCGGCGTCCGCGCTTTCCACCATCTGGCGACTTTCCCCGGCAACCCCAAGAATGATCGGCTTCTTCATGGCCATTGCTTCGAACATCTTGGAGGGAATTACCGTGCGAAACACCGGTTTATCCCTAAGCACGATCAGGCTCGCATCGGTCGCCGACCAGATCGCAGGCATGCGGTCCCTGCTTTGAAGCTCGAGCATGACGACGTTCTTCAGCCCCATCTCGTCCCGCTTCGCCAGCAATCGTCGACGATCAGCGCCATCGCCGACGAGCAGGAAGGCTATATCGTGGCGGTCGAGCAGGAGCTTCGCGGCTTCCAGAACAACCTCGAGCCCATGTGCCAGGCCATGCGTTCCGACATAGGATGCGACGAAGCGATCCCGGAGTCCGTTGGCCGCCAAAAAGCCCTCGTCCCGAGCCGTGCTCTTGAACATGCTCAGATCGGCGCCATTCTTGATCACGGTGATCTTCTCGGATGGAATGCCGAGCATCAGAAGATTGTGTCGGAACGCGTCGGTGACGACCACGATGTGGTCGGCCTTGCGGTAAGCAAAGCGGGCCATCGCGTGAAGCAAGGCGATGATCCGCGGGCTCTTGATAGCGCCGAGCTCCAAGATCGATTCCGGCCAAAGGTCCCTGATCTCGAGCACCCATGGCGCGCGATGCACGATGCTAACAAGATATCCCGCCAGTCCGTTGAAGAATTGAGGCGAGGTCGTGACGACGACATCTGCGCGTCGGGCAAACAGTGCGGCGACAGTCGCCGCGATCATGTAGAACACGTAGTTGGCGGTCCGCTTCAAGAAACCCTCGTTCGGCGTGATGTACGTCAGCACGCGGAGCACGCGGACTCCTTCCCACGATGAGCGCTGGAAGAACCTGTTTCGGTATCCGGGAAAAATCTTTCCCTGAGGATGGTTGGGAACGCAGGTAATGACTGTGACATCCTCTCCGTCCGCAACCCACTGCCGGCAATGCTCGGACGTGCGCGAAGCCGGCGCATTCACCTCCGGCGGAAAGTAGTGGGATAGGAACAAGATGTGCATCACAGCTTCTCGATCATGTAGGTCAGTTGCGCCGGTAACGCTGCCTCCATTTTCAGTACGAGCATCCAGTTATCGCAGCGTACGCCAAAGCGCGGACAATATATCGACGGCTCTCGTTCGGTGGCCGCGCCGATGGCGGTGATCCGAAAGCGCAGGCCGCTTTCCTGACAAGCAGCGATCCAACAATTGCCCTGCTTCTCGAGCTGGAAGCTCGGATGAAAGTGGAGAAAGCTCTCAACAAGGTGACTGCCTTGGCCGATGATATCGTCGGTCACTTGCCAGCAGTGTCCAATCCTGCACTCCAGGGCGCGTCGATGAACGGGACGGCCGTGAAGGTTACGGTATCCGTCATGAGAGCTGGTGAAATAAAAGCAGTCAGGCAGGTCGGCGGAAAGCGCGATCTGGCCGGGGCGTGCGCGCCGGCCCATTCGGAATGCGCCCCAAATCTCCGATTGCTCCTGGCGATCGATGCGCAAAGTGTTGTGCGCGGCGGTGCTGCGAAGCAGGTGGCGTAACGGCGTGGCTTCGTACCCGTATACACCGCTGTCCACAATGAGTGGCCGGCCGGCAACGACGAGCTCGAATCCCAGCAGGCCGCAGTGGCTGTGACCGGGTTGATAGGGCGGCGAGGGCGCACCCCCGTCCACCAACAGCATCTCTGCGCCATGCCGATAGCCGTACACGCCGCTGTTCGGCTTGTCGATGAGCGCTGTCTCGGACGAATCGTGAGTATCAAGCTGCGGAAGTACCGCATGCGAATAGGCCTTGAGAGACTCCGTGCCGGGCGCGGTTCCCGCCACCGAATCATTGAACATCGGCAGATGGCCGTCCGGGAAAGTTAGGTCTTGCAGATAGCGAAGGGCATTGCCGGCGCGCTGGACCAGCAGGGCGACATCGACATCGGACATCAGCCCGGGGCTGCCGATTGCGACGCTGAGGACATCCAGCATGTCTTCAAGCACGATGGCGTGATACATCGCGCTCCGCTCATAGTGTCCGCCGTCGGGCCGTATCTGCTCCTCGATCTGAGCGAGGAACAGATCGCGTCCTTTTCGTAGCCAGCGGTCTGGAATCGTGCCGGAGAAGTAGGCGCCGCCAAGGAACAGTGATTTGGCGTTCTTCAGCAGATGATTGGCCTGGATCTCGTACTCCAGATTTCGTTCGAGCCACCATACCTGCTGATAGAGGCTATGCTTGCAGACCGGCGGCAGTTGTCCCGATCGACCTGCGCGAAGATCGAACTTGATCCAGTTCGCGATGCGCAATGAGACTGGATAGGGTTCCCAGCCGACGCTCTCACACGGCGGATTCCGCCTGATCCAGTCCTCCATGGCCTCGCGGATCCAATCGGGCGAGCGGCCCTCATCCAGCGCGTAGTCGAAATAGTGAAGGTTGTACCGCCATAGCTTGGAATAGCCGGCGTTGTGCCAGTCGACGCCTTCGTTGAAGCGACGTCGGATATTGAGGAACTCGACCTCGTTATCGTCCATCTGGCAAGCGGCATGGACGAGTGCGGCCTGCATTCGCACGCCGTTCCTGGTTCGGATTTCCGCCCGATCCGGAATCCGGAAGCTTCGCCCCCAGCCGCGGCGGACAGCCCAGAAGAACGCCTGTCGCGCCTTCAGGTGCCTCGCCGTCTCGAGGAATCGAACAGCGCTCCTCCAGTTGGAGGCCGTAGGCGCTTCACCGAACTGAGGCGGCTTTGCAGCGCCGAGTGCAGCGTCTGCCTGACGGGAGGCCTCGTCGTCACTTTCATTCGCGCCGGCGGTGAGGTCAGTCATGTGGATTGCCCCGCGCTCGGGGCGGTCTCCAGATCGACCTTGGTCAGTTTTCCGATCCGAACGAGCCGCGCAACCTTCTCGAGCGCCGTCGACCGCAGAGACGCCACCTCGGCGGGTAACAGGGATGCTGGCAGCAAGGCGGCGAGGCCGAGATAGGCCAGCCCGCTGACGACGAGATACAGTCCCATCCAGGGCAGGGTGAATAGGGCGGTGCCAAGGAGCAGGTATGACCCGGCCGCCATCAGCGCAAGGACGAGCGCGATGAATGCTCCCGGAATCAGCGGGGCAAAGTTGTCGGCCATCGTCATGGACGCAACTCGCCTCACGAGAAATGACTGCAGGACGAAATTGACAATCGTCGCGCACAGCAGTCCTGCAGCAATGCCTTCCAGACGGAAATCATGCAGTGCCCAGATCGATCCAAGCGACAAGGCGGCGTACAGGACCTGCAGGGCGGCTCGTGCCTTGACCCGACCGATCGCGCGCATCAGCGTTGCGGTGATGCTGTCGTTGGTGCGAAAGAACAGAACGCCGGACATGATTTGCGCGGGAAGCACGACGCCATGCCACTGGGATCCCAGGACAAGCGGCACGAGCACGGGGGCGGAAATGCACAGGAGGACGCTTACCGGCATCGTCACCATCGCGGCCACCGCCGTCGATGCGCGGTAGCTGCGGCGAAGTCGCGTCGTGTCGTCCTGGATGCGCGACAACAGCGGAAACATCACGTTCTCGAGGGGACCCGAAAGAAAGGGGCCGACCAGTTGAAGCATGTTCATGGCGCGCTGATAATAGCCGGCCGCCTCCGATCCCAGCAGTGCACCGATGAGCGCGCGATCAAACCTCTGCGCCATATAGTTGGCGACCCGTCCTACGGAGAAATAAGCGCCGAAGGACAGCACGTCCTTCGTCTCCTGCATCCCGAACCGCAAACTGAGCTTCCGCCGCTGATAGTAGGCGAGAATGAGCAACTGCAGACCGAGCTGCGCGATCTGCGCGGACACGAGGGCCCAGAGGCCGAACCCAAGCAGCGCCAACACGATGGACACGAGGCTGTACCCCAGCGTGTTTCCCATCAGGTCCGCGGTGGCCGCCTCCCGCATCCGGAGGTCGCGTCGCGTGAGTGCCGACAGAACCGTCATCACTGGGTGCAGCAAGAGCATCAGCGTCAGAGCCCGCAGAGCGGTCACCTGGTCGCCGACTGCGAGCCAGTCGGCTACGGTCTGCGCGACCACCTGCAACCCGATAAGGAGCAGGATGGCCAGCGATAGCGACAGCCAGATCGCGCTGCCGATATGCCGTGACGTGATGTTGGGCCGCTGGATGAGGGCGGGCCCCACCCCCAGCTCTACGATCAAGGTAAGCGCCCCGAGCAGTGATACGACGATCGCGACCGTTCCGAACTCGCCGGGTGTCAAGAGCCTCGAGAGCACGACCAGCGTGACGAGCTGAACCAGCAGTCCGCCGACGGACTGCCCGAAGGCCCAAGCGAATCCACGCATCAGCACTTGGCGCATGGCCGGCTTCTTCGTCGGCGAATCGGCGCTCATGCGGCCTCGCTGTCGGCTTGGGCCGGTCCCAGGGCTGCGGGAAGGCGGCTGACCGCCCAGTGATTGTGCCAAATCGACACCATCAGAAGGGTAAGTAGGGCACTTTCCGTCCGTGCCCCGCGTACGAAGGCGCGAATGAGACCGTCGAGCGAGCGCTTGATCGTCGATTGCCAGAGCGCGCATGCCAGGATCTCGTCGCGGCAGAAGTCGAGATGCCGACCGACGAACCGTCGCTTGTCGAACTTGAATACCCGCTTTCCGATTGCCGCCTCGTCATAGTCAACGAATCTGGACAGCATTTCCCGTATGATCACCTTGTTCCTGCGCGCCGCGCGATCGAAGCGATGATCCGCGGGCAAATTGAAGCAGTAGTTCGCTACCTCGTGATCCGCCCAGGGGAAGCGCGCGAGTGCGCCGACGAACATCCCGGCATTCCTTGCCTTCAGCATATGAGCCGCGGGGCCCATGAACGCCGACCGCACGCTTGACCGCACCTCGTCGAATGGAATCGCGAGCTGATTAAACCGCTCCAGCCATGAACTATGGGTATCGACGGAAGCAGGATAGAAAGCGCGCGTGTCGCAATGCCGGAGATTAGGTCCTGCAAACAGCAACCCCTCGAGCGGGGTCGACAGCAGCCGCTCGTAGCGGAAGTGCATTGGCAGGGTTCGCCGAAGGCTTCGCAATCCTGGAAGCCGGTTCCACCCTATGCGCAGTTTCGCAAGGTCGAGCGGCCGCGGGGGCTTCCAAAAGTACGCGTCATTCCCGCTGCCATCCAGGATCACGGTATTTTCGTCTGCATAGCACGCAATTGGGGCAACGCAGGCCGTGAGCGCAGGATCGGCGCAGGGTTCCGGCGTGACCGCGGCGTAGCGCTGAAGGAGACCACACACGGCATCCGACTCTAGATCCAAATGGAAGGTTTCATGACGAAGTCCTAATCGCATGCAGAGACGGCGGGCCAGCGTGGCTTCATCCTGATCATCATGCTCTGTATACGTGAAACATAAGGTCTCTTCGCGACCGGCCTCTTTTATGCCGAGCGCAAGTGACGTCGAATCGAGGCCCGCGCTTAGCATCAGCAGTGGCTTCGGGCGTGCAGCGCAAGCCCGGCTTGTCGCGCCAGCGAGGATCCGCAATAGCGTTGCGGGATCGCCCTCCTGGTCCTGCGCCGACTTCGACTTCAGGAATGGAAAGTCGAAATGGAATTCCAGCCGACCATGCTCTAGCGCAGCGCCCATTCCCAGGCTGACCGCGTAGACGTCCTTGTAGACAGTGAGAGGCTGAGGGACGAAGCCATCGTGCAGCAGGTGGCTGATCGCGATGGGGCTTACTTCGATCGCGTGACCGCCGCGGCGCCGCGCGCGAAGCACCGAGAGGATATCGCTCGATACCAGGAATTCGCCGTCGATGACGGTGAAGTATCTCGGCTCGGCGCATGTCGGATCTCCGGATATGGTAGCGGAGGTCGAGGCCAACATCGGGGGCGCCAGCTCCATAAGCAAAAACAATTCGGACGCAACATATCGGCATCGCGCTTCCCCCAGCGAAGCAGAATGCCGGGATTAGAGGTGAGAGCACTGGTTGATTCTGTGCTCTTTTGAACAGGATGGAGCTCAATCAAAGCTTCCGCTGTGACATAACCGTACCACCTGCGAGTCAGGAGATCGCGTTGCGACATGCAGACGGAAAAGTGATGCGGCGCGGCCACTTGCTGGCCTAAGGCTCAGGCCGGTTGCGGCGATTTGTTCAAGTCTGAACAGTTCTGCTCAATCTCGACTGGTACACCCGCCACACAAGTAGCCGTTTGCTGAGGAGGGATAGCAGACCGGCGCGCACGAACGGGCTCGCGTGATCGCGATCGATTTGTACCAACTTGGCAAGTGTGGTCATACAAGCATGAACGATACCATCGGCCAGGATGTAAGTCCGGCGTCCGAGTATCTCCGGATCATCAAACGCAGAAGGTGGCTGGTAGGCGGAATTGCCGCCGTGGCGATCATCGGATCGGCCGCAGTCGCTATGCTTCTGCCTGCCAAGTACCAATCGACGGCAACAATCCTGATCGAAGAGCCGGCCGTCTCGGAGGATCCGACTAGGACGGCTGATGCAAGCTCTGCCGACCAGCGCCTGCAGCTCATCCAGCAGCGGGTCATGACGACGGACAAGCTGATCGAGGTCATCGATCGCCTCGGGTTGTACAGGGAGAACCGTCAGACCACCCCGGCAAACCTGCTGGCAGATGACATGCGATCACGCATCGTCATGCGTCTTGTCGGTTCCGATTCGACCGACGCGAAGAATGGGCGATCGGCCCGCGCGTCAACCGCATTCACCTTGTCCTACATAGGCGAGGATCCCGCTGTAACGCAGCAGGTGACCCGCGAGCTGGTCAACCTCTACCTGGCTGAGAACGAACGCACCCAGCGAGACCGGGCGCAGGGCACCGCCGGGTTCTTCAGCGGCGAGACCGAGCGCTTGGCGGCGCGTATCGAGGAGCTAGAATCGCAGCTTGCGGAATTCAAGTCCAGCAACGCGGGAATGCTGCCGGAAGAGTTGGAGTTCAACACGCAAGTCCTGGATCGGACCCAGAACCAGCTGTTGGAACTCATGAGGCAGGGGCAGGCGGCACGGGAGCGGCAGGCGTTCCTGCAGTCGCAGCTCTTGACAATCGAGCCGAACGCGTCGGTGAACTCGGCCGCGCCGGAGACCCTGAGCCCGAGGTCGCGGCTGAAGCTGCTGAAAGCGCAATACAGCACTCTGCTTTCAAAGTACGGCGAGAAGCATCCGGACGTCGTGCGCCTGCGTCGGCAGATCGATGCAATGACTGCATCGGGCACCGGCGCCGGCGCAGGTGTTTCGGTCGACGAGCTCGAGGCGCAGCTCGAGGCGGAAAGCCAGAAGTATGGCGAGGCGCATCCTGAGGTCGTACGACTGAAGCGCCAGATCGCCGCGGCGCGGGAATCGGCCGGCGGCAACGACCTTGCGGCCGATGCACCGGACAACCCGATCTACATCCAGACCCAAGGTCAGCTGAGCGCGGTGAACGCCGAGATCGGCATGGTCCAATCGCAGATTGCTGCGATGCAGGCGAAAATTGCTGAGGTCGAGGCGCGGATCCTGAAGAGTCCGGAAGTCGAGCGGGGCTATGTGGCGATCAAGCGCGAATATGATGCTTCGGTCGCAAAGCTCAACGACCTGCGGCAGCGGGAGAGCCAAGCCGAGCTCGCCAAGAATTTGGATGCCGAGCAGATGGGGCAGCGTTTGTCCCTGATCGAACCGCCGCCCCTGCCAATGGGACCGGTCGCGCCCAACCGTCTGGCGATACTCCTGCTTGGCATCATTGTCGGCTTCGGTGGCGGAATCGGCGCGGCAATTCTGATTGATTCCCTTGATGGACGCGTCTACGGCCCCCGGAGACTAGCGGCCATCGCCGGGGCGGCGCCGCTGGTGCTCGTACCGCGCATCCAGACGGTCTACGACCCGCGGCCAAGACGACATCGCTTCGCGATGATCGCATTGTTCCTGCTCGTGGCGGCAGGGGTCCTAATGAGCGACATCAAGATGCCTGCGGTCGATGCGCTCTGGACCACGGTCTTAGACAAGGTCGCAACTCTGTAACGGTGCCGAATGGAACGTCTTGAACAGGCTCTGAGCAAGGCGCGGAGCGAACGCCAGAACCGCCACAAGCTCGACACAGAGCTGCTGATGCGGGAGAGCGCGGCGCGGCCGCTGGTTCGGTCGGAGACCAAGGTTGTCGACCTTGACGCCAGGTTGCTGGCCAAAAACCACATCATTGCCAACCAAGTTGATCACCAGGTAACCGATGTATTTCGGTCCCTGCGGGCGCAAGTTCTGCGACGCTTGGGCAAGAACGGGGTCTCGACGCTGGGCGTCACCAGCCTCCGACCGGGAGAAGGCAAGACCACCCTGGCGATCAATCTGGCCATCGCCATTTCCATGGACATCAATCAGACGGTCCTGCTGGTGGACGGCGATCTGCGGACACCGTCGATCGCGCCCTATCTCGGACTTGAACCGACGGCGGGACTGGCGGACGTCCTGGCCGAGCGCGCAACGGTGTGCGAATGCCTGATCAATCCGGGTCTACCGAGACTGTGCATCCTGCCGGCACGGGACAGCATCGACAATTCGGCCGAACTGCTTTCATCTCCGCAGATGCTGCGTCTCGTTCATGAACTGAGATCGCGCTATACGGATCGGGTCATCATCTTCGATCTGCCACCGTTGATGACGGTTGCGGACACGATCGGCTTCCTGCCGATCCTCGACGCGTCGCTTCTGGTGGTCCGTGACGGCACGGTTCAGAGCGCTGATCTCAGGCGGATGATGGGCCTCCTTCAGGAACACAACCTGATTGGAACCGTCCTCAATGCGGCCGCTTAATACCCACAGTCTCGTCGACGTATCGCACGGACAGATCCTCGCCGGATTTCACGGGAGAAGCGGGAATGTATGAAACCTTTTACGGCATGACGCAGCGACCGTTCGCGCTCAAGCCGGATCCTGCCTTCCTCTTCATGAGCCGCAAGCATCGCTTCGCGTTCAGCATGATCGAGTATGCGTTGAGCGGTCAGGCCGGCTTCACAGTGATCACCGGGGATATCGGCTCAGGCAAGACGACATTGATCCGTCACCTGCTGAAAAGGTCATACAAGAACGTCAACTACGGCATCATTGCCAATACCCACGAGTCTTTCGGCAATCTTCTGCAATGGATACTAACTGCCTTCGGAGTCTCGGTCGAAACCAATGACCTGGCCGCTCGCTATGAGGCATTCGTTAGTTATCTCATTGCGCAATATGCGGCGGGAAAGCAGACGATCCTGATCGTCGACGAGGCGCAGAATCTCTCGATCGAGCTGCTGGAGGAGCTGCGGCTCCTGTCGAACATCAATGCCGATGAAGACCAGCTGTTGCAGATGATTCTGGTCGGCCAGCCGGAACTCCTGGAGAAGCTGCGACGGCCCGAACTGGTGCAGTTCGCCCAGCGAATCTCCGTCAGCTATCATCTGGCTCCGCTCAGCTATTTCGAGACCCGGGGCTATATCAAGCACCGCCTGACGGTTGCCCAAGCCGATCCAGAGCTGTTCAGCGAAGCGGCGATCAAGACCGTGTTCCATTTTACCAAGGGCGTCCCGCGCCTGATAAACTCAATATGCGACATGGCTTGCGTCTATGGATATGCCGACGGCCTGTCCCAGCTCGATACCGACATCGTACTCGCCGTCATCCAAGACAAGAAGCAGAGCGGGTTGCTCCCGCTCTACAACCTGGGTGGACGCCTGGAGCGGCAAGAGCTCGAGACGGCGATCGAAGCCTCGGCGGCCGCCTCGTGCGCCGACGAGGGAACCTACGATTTCGTCCCGCCACCGGAGGACAAGGAAGCGGTGGCGATGGACCGCACGGCAGCAAGCCGCGATTCACGACAGCGCAGCATCGCGAACCCACTTCATGACCTCGGTGCGTATTCGGCAAACACGCCCGCCACGTCGCGTTCTTCGCAGACGCATAACGTCATCGTGCCGATCTCCGGTCAACGGCGAAGGCAGACGGAGCGCTCGGGGAATTTGAAATGGCTGTTCAGGTTGTGACAGCCCGCCGCCGGCCCCGCGGCGCAAGAACCAGGTGTGACAGGAGAATGCATGCTTGAAAAATACCGGAGTATTTGTGTGCTCGGCCTGGGATATATCGGGCTGCCAACGGCGTCTTTGCTGGGCACCAAGGGGTATAGTGTCATCGGTGTAGACGTCTCCGAGCACGTGGTCGACACCATCAATAAAGGCAACGCCCATATCAGTGAGCCCGATCTCGACATTCTCCTGAAGTCAGCCGTCCAATCCGGCAATCTCCGTGCGTCTCTGACACCGGAGGAAGCCGACATCTTCATCATTGCCGTCCCCACGCCATTCAAGGCCGGACACGAACCCGACCTCCAGTACGTGCAGCAGGCGACACAGAGCATCGTGCCTTTCGTCCGCCGCGGCAACCTGGTGATTCTCGAATCGACCAGCCCTGTCGGAACGACCCTCGACGTGGTTGCAGAAGGCTTGAAAGCAACGAACCTGAAGATCGGAGAAGAGGTCTTCGTGGCGCATTGTCCGGAACGGGTCCTTCCCGGTCGCATCCTGACGGAATTGGTCGAGAACGACCGCATCGTCGGCGGCATCAACGATGCGTCGACCGATATGGCCTGCGACTTCTACTCCGAATTCGTGCGTGGGGAGGTATTGCGGACCGACGCGTCGACCGCTGAGATGACCAAGCTTGTGGAGAATACCTTCCGGGACGTCAACATCGCGTTCGCCAACGAGCTGTCTCTGATCTGCGACTCGCTTTCGGTCAATGTGTGGGACGTCATTTCGCTTGCGAACCGCCACCCGCGCGTGAACATCCTGCAGCCTGGTCCCGGTGTCGGCGGGCATTGCATCGCGGTCGACCCCTGGTTCATCGTCGCCCGCTGCCCTGAAGCAGCCAGGCTGACCAGGACCGCGCGCGAGATCAATGACGCAAAGCCGGACTGGGTGGTCGAGCGGGTGGTCAGCAAGGCTCGGAAGTTTCGGGAGCCGGTCATCGCGTGCCTTGGAATCTCGTTTAAGGCCGACGTTGGTGACATGCGAGAGTCGCCGGCGCTGTACATCGCGCGTACCCTGCGGGACCGAAAGATAGGCCAGGTGATCGTCTGCGAGCCCAATGCACCTGCGGTCAACGGTTTTGAGACTGCGCCGCTCCCGGAAGCCATTGCGCAGGCCGACATCGTGGTGGTGCTGGTCGACCACCGGGCCTTCCGGAAGCTGCGCGCGTCGGACCTCAAGGAAAAGGTCGTGATCGATACCCGCGGGTGCCTGCGATGAGCATGCGCGTCCTTTCGGTGTTTGGGACCCGCCCAGAGGCTATCAAGATGGCGCCCGTCATCCGTGCCCTCGAGGGACGGCCGGAATTCGACTCGCGTGTCTGCGTGACGGGGCAGCATCGCCAGATGCTGGACCAGGTGCTGGAAATCTTCTCCATCAAGCCGCACTACGACCTCAGCCTGATGCAAGCGGGGCAGGACCTGAACGGCCTGACCGGCCGGATCCTTGCCGGTGTCAAGGGCGTGCTGCGGCAGGACCGCCCCGATCTAGTGATCATTCAAGGCGATACGACTACCTGCATGGCAACGGCGTTAGCGGCGTTCTATGAGCGAGTTCCGATTGCCCATGTCGAGGCAGGACTGCGCAGCGGACGCCTCGATGCGCCCTTTCCGGAGGAGGCGAATCGCTGCATCGTGAGCCGGATCACCGATCTGCATTTTGCGCCGACAGTGCAGGCCCGTGACAATCTGATCAAGGAAGCAATCCAGCCTCAACAGATCGCCGTCACGGGAAACACGGTGATCGACGCTTTGCTGCTGACGCGTGATCGCGTGCACAAGCACCCGACCCGGCATTGGGCCAAGCAGCTGGGTTCCACCCTGTGCGATGCGCTTGAAGGGCACGAGGACAAAGTCATCCTGATTACCGGCCATCGGCGCGAGAATTTCGGTCAGGGCATGGAGGATCTCTGTGCCGCGATCCGCGATTTGGCCGTCACCCATGGCAACTGGCTGTTCATCTATCCGGTACATCTCAATCCGCGCGTGCAGGAACCAGTCCACAACATCCTCCGCGGCTTTTCCAACATCCATCTCATCGAGCCGCTGGATTACCTATCCTTTGTCTGGCTGATGAACCGGTCAGATCTGATCCTGACCGACTCCGGTGGGATACAGGAGGAAGCGCCGTCGCTCGGCAAGCCCGTGCTGGTCATGCGCGACGTCACCGAACGGACGGAAGCCGTCGAGGCAGGCACGGTGAGGCTGGTCGGCACCAACCGGGCGGTGATCCGCTACGAAGTGGAAAGGCTCCTGACCAAGCCCGAACTCTACCAAGCGATGGCGTCGATCGCGAATCCCTACGGTCGGGGGAACTCCGCGACGGAGATCGTGGAGAGCATCGAGCGCTGGGCGGCCGGCGAACCATTGTCCGAAGCGCCGCCTTCGCGGGGCTGGCCCGCGGCATCCAACGTGGCGTGAGCGAATTCGAACAATCGTCGGAGACGTGAATGGCGGATGCATTCATCTTTCGCACATGAGGGCGCCGGAACCAACGGTCCGTAGAGTCCGAGTGTCTGACGTCAGATATCGAAGAGGCCTATGGTAGGATTGGGCATATATCTCGGCGTAGTTGCCGTTCTGCTGGTCGGCAGCATGCGACGGCCTGCGTTCGCGCTTGGCGCTTTCCTATGCATGTTTGCCTTGGAGCAATGGGGCTCCACAAAGATCGGCTTCATCGCGTCGAATGGTAGCTTCACCAACTATCTCGCTCTCATCATCGTGACGCTTGCCCTTGGCCTACGGCTTTTCAACCGCGGCGGACTTCGTCTCATCAACGGGCCGACACATGTAGTCGTCATTCTCCTCTATATGTACGCCGCGGCGACGATCCTCTGGACGCCGGCGCATGACGCCGCCATGGAGGAGTGGAAAGCCCAGGCGCCATACTTGCTCTTCTCAGTCTTCCTATTGCCGCTGCTGATCCAGAACGTCGACGATGCGACGCAAGGACTGCTCGGCACGGTGATCGCAGGCGCAATCCTCGCCGCCGCATTGGCTCTCCTGGTGGATTGGGGCTACCGCAGCATCGAGAGCGAGGTGGTGGCGGGCGAAGCTATCCGTCTGCCCTTGGCAATCGCTCACCTGGGCGCGATCATGTTCGTCAGCGCAGTGCTGTTCTTCCGGTGGCGCGGGGCTGCCGCCCTCGTGGCCCTCGGCTTGCTGGCGATCAGCGTTATCCTCGTCATCAAGACCGGCTCGAGGGGCCAGCTGATCTCCATGGTCCTGAGCGCAATGCTGCTCCTTCCTATCTCCCGAGGGTGGTCGCTTTCGCGTGGCACACTGGTGGGTGTTGCGGCTGCTGCACTGGCCATGGTCGCAATATGGATGTTCCTGCCCGACTTGTCGAATCTGCTGTCGATCCAAGAACGGCGCTTCGACGCAGAGCGGGCGGTTGGGGACTACGAGCAACGGCTCGCTGCGGCGAATCGGCTGCTCGACGTCTATCTCTCCTCGGGCCTCCTGAAGCTCTTGTTTGGGCTCGGCAGTTCGGCTTCCTTCGCGCCTCAGGTTGTCGGATTCTACGTGCACATTGTTCCAGTCGAGGTCTTGTGTGAGCTCGGAGCAGTCGGCTTCATTTTGTTCGTAACTGCCCTGGGACTCGCGGCCCGTGCACTGGTCCGCTTAGCGTCCATCATGTCTTCGCCGCAGATCAGCTCGGAGACGCGGCGCGCCGTCGCCTGCCTGAGCGCATTCGCCCTGATCGAGCTGTTGTTGTCATTCAAGCAAGGATCCTTGGTGCGCGATGTCAATCTGTTTCTGTTCCCGATCCTGATAGAGGGGCTGCTTGCCAGCGTCTCGGCAAGCCTGAAAAGATCGAGATACAAGTCAATGGGAGGGTCGGCGATAAGTGGTGGACAGCAGAAACTGGCGGTTGGTTCGTAGCATGGGAGGAACACCAGTGGGCGCCGAGAAGCCATCACGGCGTGTCGCAATCCTCTACCCCTATCTCGCTCACTACCGCGAGGCGGTATTCGACGCACTGTCCAGCCCGGCGGCCCGGCACCGCTATGAGATCTTTGCGGATCGACAAAGCAACATCTCCTCGATTGCCACGATACCGCCGGAGCGGTCGCGATACTGCAACCCGGCCGCGCGGTTGAACTGGCGGTTTGTTCGAAACCGCTGGCCCTTTGTGGAGGTGCTCTGGCAAAGCGCCGCACTGCGCATTGCGCTCAGTCCGGAGTTCGATTCAGTCATACTGCTCGGCAACGTGAAGTACATCTCGAGCTGGTTGGCGGCCGTCCTAGCCAGGATCACGGGCAAGCGCGTGCTGATGTGGACCCACGGCCTGTTGCGCCGCGAGCAGGGCATGCGCGGACACCTCAGGAGAGCCTTCTACCGGCTCGCCCATGGTCTGCTACTCTATGGGGTTCGGGCCCGCGACCTGCTCGCTGAGCAAGGCTTCGACCTGAACCGGCTGTACGTGATCTACAATTCGCTGGACACGGCCGCGCAGCTCCGCGCGCTAGAGGTCCTCGATAATGGCGCGTGTGCGGCCGCGAGACGGTCATATGGCATACCGGCGAACGCGCCGCTTCTGATCGCAATCGGACGTTTGGTGCCAGGGAAGGAACTGCAGCTCCTGCCACAGGCGCTGCAGATTCTACAGACGCAAGGCCTGGATGCCCATCTCTTGTTCATTGGCGATGGCCCGGTCCGCCCAGTGCTCGAGAACCGGGCGAGAGATCTCGGAATCCAACGGAACGTGCATTTTGCCGGACCGCTCTATGCCGAATCGGATCTCTGTCCTTTGATTGCGGCAGCCGACCTGGTTGTCAGTCCGGGGCCGGTTGGCTTGACGGCGATGCACGCGCTGATCTACGGGACTCCTGTCATAACGCACGATGACTTCGATCAGCAGAAGCCGGAGTTCGAAGCGATCGAGGCAGGACGTACCGGCGCCTTCTTTCGACGCGGCGATCCTCTCGATCTGGCAGAGACCGTGCGGACTTGGCTGTCGATGAATGGCGATCGACGGGCGGTGGCACTCCGCTGTCGCGAGCGAGTGCTGCAATACTATACACCGGACAACCAGCGCGACCTTATCGACAGAGCCGTGGACGGCGTTCCCGCGGGAACGATCATCTCGCCTGCGAGCCCGCGCACTCAGCAGAGCCCGGTCGGGGACGCGACGGCACCATTCGCTCTCTGACTGACTAGCGCGTCCCGGCAGCCGAAGTCACCCGTCGTCGGAAGATAAGTTGAGCCTTACGGATTGAAGGGTGAGTAACGGTGCAGCAAGAGGAAGGGGCCATTTACCAAGAGCGCCAGCAGTCGATAGCCCAACCGCAAAGGTTTCTTGTCGTGGTCAGGGGTAAAGGTGAAATGCTGCTGGAACCTCATCTTATTGCCCCCGATGTTGTGGCCTATTGCGAGTGGCCGTTTCGCTTCAATCGTGGCGGCGAGAGGGGATAAATCTACCCCGATAAAAGTGCCAATTGTCTCCAACTCCTGCCGGGGCCGGACACAAACGTCTTCATAGCGGACTGTCAGCACTCGAGCAGGATACAGATATTTAACAATCGACCCGAGAAGACACCCGACTGACCAGCTGCATAGCACCGTGCATATGGCTAGAGGCGCCGTGCGCGGACGCATTTTGAATGACCGGCGCAAGATCTTGAACGTCGGACGCTTTTGGTATGAATGCACTGTGGCAATAGGTGAGCGTATGAGATGGATGATTTTGCTGCGAGGATAGAATTTGCACAAGAACAGCCCGCGAGAATATTCCTTCGATGAATCGAGCACCAGCGGCTTCCCCGATACCTCTGCGATGGCGGAAGCCAGATGTGTGTTGATCGAGAGCGCCTTCAGAGCGGCAGGATGTTGCGATCCGGCACAGAGCCAGGTTGAAAACCGACGGGGATGTGTGCACCGCGCAAGCCACGCAAACGATTCAACTGGTTCACGGCCGGACGTCTCCGCGTATCT
>JGI10216J12902_107150632_pt1 | contig 21351 bp, 19 predicted proteins | sample KanNatreferecore_FD_12902 | JGI IMG/M metagenome (IMG submission 12902)
TCGCACGCCGGTCCCCGCGCGGGCGTGCCGGGCGAGGCCCGGATCGCCGCCGCCGTCGCGGAATGGTTCCGCGACTTCGGGGGCGAGGTGACCCTCCACGAGGTGCTCCCCGGGCGGCCGAACGTCTACGGTATCTGGCGCGGGCAGACCGAACGCTGGGCGGGCGTTGACGTGCACGTGGACACCGTCAGCGTCGAGCAGATGACGGGCGACCCGTTCAGCGGCGTCGTCGCCGGCCGGCGCGTCCACGGCCGGGGCGCGGTGGATACCAAGGCGACGCTTGCCGTGGTGCTCGCGCTTCTGGACCGGATGCACGCCTCCGGAGAACGCCCGGTCCCGAACCTGATCGTCGGCGCCACCATCGACGAGGAAGACGGCGCCCGCGGCGCCCCCGCGTTCGCGGCCTGGCTCCGCGAACAGGGCCTAACGCTGGACGAACTGGCCGTAGCCGAGCCCACCGGCTGCGCGCCGATCGTCGCCCACAAAGGCGTGCTGCGCATCGCGTTCACCATCGAAGGCACGCCCGCACACTCCTCCCAGCCCCACCTCGGCGCCAACGCCGTCACCGCCGCCGCCGCGCTCGTCCTCGCATTTGACGAAGAGAACCGCCGCCTCGCCAATTCGAAGGATGAAGGCGGAAGGATGAAGGATGAACCGGGCACACTCACCGTCACGACGATCCAGGGAGGCCGGGGCGCCAACGTCGTGCCGGATGGTTGTACCCTCGGCATCGACCGCCGGCTGGCGCCCGGGGAGAACGGTAGGGTCGTCGCCGAGGAGCTGTTGCGCCTCGCCGCGGAGGCCTGCACGCTGCCCTTGAGCGCGGAAGTGATCAAGCAGATCAACCCGTTTCTCCAGCCGTCCGATTCCCCGTGGGTCCGCCGGCTCGCCGCGTGGTCCGGGCGGGACCCGGCGGTGGCCCCGTACTGCACCAACGCGTGGGCTTATCCGGACGTGGCCCGGGAGCGCGTGGTCATCGGTCCGGGTTCCATCGAACAGGCGCACGGCTCGGAGGAGTGGGTCGAGATCGCGGAATTGGAGAAGCTCGCCGCGATTTACGGCCGTTGGCTTTTGGAGGGTTGAGCGGAAGGGCATCCCTTCGGCGCGGTAACCGGCACCGTGCGTCACCCGGCGTTACGCGTACCGCTCCAGAAACGGTATCAGTGCGTCCGCGACCGACTGCGGGCATTCCTCCTGCGGAAAGTGACCGCATCGTGCCAGCCCCGCCAGCTCAGCGCTGGGGATCGTTCCGGCGAGGTGCTCCGCGTTCGCCAGACGTACGAGGGGGTCTTTTACGCCGTGGAGGACGAGCGTGGGGCAGCGGATCTCGCGGTATCGTTCGGACATCGCCCGGAGGTCCGGCCCGTAGAGCAGGCGGAGGGTGCGGAAGAAGGCGATGCGCCCCGCGGGGTCGCGGAGGTATTCGTTGCAGGCGCGGCACCGGCTCTCCTCGACGGTTCCCCAGCCGTGGCGGGCGTATTCCAGTCCCGCGCGGACCGCGAATGTGGGGGCCAGGCTCCCGAGCGCCGGGGCGATGGGGAGGAACGCGAAACGCCCCAGCGCCGGGAGCCACCGCGGGTAGGCGACGGTGTTAAGCAGCGCGAGGCCCCGGACTTTCTCCGGGGCCTGCAGGGCGAGGGAGAGCGCCGTGCCGCCGCCGATGCTGTTGCCCACCACCACCGCGTCGGCCCACCCCAGCTCGTCCAGGTAGGCCGCGACGCGCCTGCCGAGCGCCCAGAGGCCGTAATCGACGGTGAGCGGCTTGTCGCTGCGACCGTGGCCGGGCAGGTCGATGCCGACGGCGTGGAAACGGTCGCCGAAGTACGGGACCAGGCGCTCCCAGGTTCGGTGGTCGAAGCCGATGGCGTGAAGGAGCAGCACTTTGGGCCCGCCGGGATTGCCCCAGCGGGCGCCGTGAATGCGGCACTGCTGCAGGTCGTCGGCATCCTCGACCTGCGCGGCCGTGAGTGTGCCCGCTCCCGCCATCTCTCCTCCATCCTCCGCCTTTATCAGATTATGCATCCAGGGGGGACGGCGTGGCTCCAGGTGGCCTGGCCGAACATCGCCCAGCAGCCGCCGATCACCGCGGGCACGCCCCGGATCATGGGCTTCACGGGAGGAGGCGGGCGGGCCCTCGAGGGCGCCTGGGTGGAGCGGCACCAGCAAACGCTGAACAGCGTCTTCGCAGACGGTCACGCCAAGGCAATGGGCCTCGATACGGTCGTCGAGCGCGTCCCCGCCGGTCAGGCGACCGCGAACGCCTACAAGTGGTTCACCATCGAGGACGATTAGCGGGGACGCTTCGTCACGCTTGCCGAGCGGCGCCGTCACGCCGCCGTCCCACCATCCGTCTCATCCTCCTCTTGACGCCGGACTGGCGTCGAGAGGAGAGAGATATGCAACGGATCGTGACGACCCTGGCGGCCGTACGGGCCGGCGAGGCGGTGACCTGCCGGAACCTGACGATGTTTCCCCTGCTGGGCGGCGCGGCGGGCGACCCCACGTACCGGACGCTGCAGCAGGCAGTGACGGGCGGGACGGTGAGCATCCGGGAGATGGGCCGCGGCGGGAGTGTCCCGCGGCTGCGGCTCCAGAACCGGGGACAGCACCCGGTGCTGCTGCTGGACGGCGAGGAGCTCCTCGGGGCGCAGCAGAACCGGGTGCTGAACCTGACCATCATGGCACCGGCGGGCGCGACCGTGGTGATTCCGGTCTCGTGCGTGGAAAGCGGGCGCTGGCACGCGCAGACCGAGGAGTTCGCGCCGTCCGGCCGTGCGCACTTCGCCGAGGGGCGGGCCCGCCGGATGGCCCAGGTCACCGGAGCAATGCGCGCGACGGGGTCGCACCACTCGGACCAGGGCCAGGTGTGGCAGGAGATTGCGGAGAAGTCCCGCCGCATGGGCGCCCATTCCCCAACCAGCGCCATGGCGGCGATGTACGACGGGAACCGCACGAGCCTGGAGACCTTCGTCAAGGCACTGAAGCACGCCGCGGGGCAGGCCGGAGCGGTCTTCGCCGTCAACGGCGCGGTCATCGGCCTGGAGCTGTTCGATTACCCGGCCACTTGCGCCAGGCTGCTTCCGACCCTGGTGCGCAGTTACGCGCTGGATGCTCTGGACCGTAGGAACGATAAAGCGTACCCGACCGACTCCACGGCGGTTCCGAGGCTGCTCGAGGAAGTCAGTGGCGCGGCAGGGGACACGTTCAAAGCAGTGGGAATGGGCGAAGACCTCCGGTTGACGGGTACGAACGTGATCGGCGGCGCACTGCTGGTGGAGGGCCGCTTGGTGCACCTGAGCGCCTTCATGAAGGACGGCGTCCACCGCAGCGCCCGTGGAAACGCCCGTGCGACCCGGGGCTCGTAGCATTTCGCGAGGTCAGAATACCCTGCAATGACCGTCCGGCCCGTGCTTGTCGCGGGCCGCTCCGGTTCACTGAGGCGCTCCCACTGTATGGGATCATATGACGCGGAGCCAGTGTCCCCGATCGGGTATGCTATTCCACTGGGAGCTCCAGGTCCGATGAATGTTCTCCAGCGGTGGTTCCGGCTGGGCGAGCGAGGCGCGACCGTCCGGACGGAGGTGCTGGGCGGGGCCACCACGTTCATCACGATGGCCTACATCATCGTGGTGAACCCGGCCATCCTCGCCGCCGCCGGGTTCCCGGTGGGTGCATCCACCGTGGCCACGATCCTGACGGCCGCGTTCGGCACGCTGCTGATGGGGCTGTACGCGAACCGGCCGATCGCGGTGGCGCCCTACATGGGGGAGAACGCGTTCATCGCCTTTGTGCTCGCGGCGATGGGCGTCTCGTGGCAGCAGAGCCTGGGTGCGGTGTTCGTGAGCGGCGTCCTGTTCGCCCTGATGGTGCCGCTGGGAATCCGGCCGTGGCTGCTGAACTCCATCTCCGCGAGCATGAAGCACAGCTTCGCGGTCGGGATCGGACTGTTCCTGGCGTTCATCGGTCTCTACGAGACGGGGATCGTCACCAGCGGGGCGGCGGGAATGCCGCCCGCCGCGCTTCTCTCCCCCGGGGCGACCCTCCTGCGCGCGCCGTCGGTGCCCCTCAAACTCGGCAACCTGCACGACCCCTCGGTGCTGCTCTCGCTGCTCGGGTTCTTTCTCATGGTGGTCCTGCTCCAGCGGCGCGTGCGCGGCGCGATCCTCGCGGGCATCGTGGCGACCGCCGCGATCGGCGCCTGCTTCGGGCTCGCCAGGGCGCCGAGCGCCGTACTCGCGCTGCCTTTCTCGGGGGAGTACTCGCTCGCGGCGACGGCCCTGAAACTGGACATTCCGGCGGTGCTGCAGGTCGCCTTCTTGCCCGTCCTGCTGACGCTCTTCCTCATGGCGCTCCTGGACACCATCGGCACGCTGTCCGGCGTCGGCGCCGCGGGCGGAATGCTGGATGACAAGGGGAGCTTTCCGCAGGCCGAGCGGCCGATGCTCGTCGACGCGCTCAGCTGCGTCTTCGCGTCGCTGATCGGCACCACGACCAGCGGCGCCTACATCGAGTCCGTCACGGGGATCAAGGACGGCGCCCGCACCGGTCTGGCCGCCGTCGTGACGGCGGCGCTGTTCCTGCTGGCACTGTTCTTCATTCCGCTGTTCGCGCCCCTCCAGGAGTTGCGGTACGCCTACGCGCCGGCGCTGATGGCCGTGGGGGTGTTGATGCTGGAGTCGGTCTCTCGCGTCGACTTCTCCGATCTAACGGAGGCCGTGCCCGCCTTCGCCACCATTGCCCTGATGGTGTTCACGTATAACATCGCCAACGGCCTCACCGCCGGGCTGATCCTGTACCCGCTGGTCAAGCTGGCGGCCGGGCGGGTTAAGGAGCTGAACGGCGGCTCGTGGGCGCTGGGTGGGCTCTGCCTGGTCTATTACCTGTTCGGGCTGCCGCACTAGGCCGGCTACCTGGCGGCGCGGATCTCAAAACGCTTCGCATCCCAACCGAGGGCTCGCGCGACGCCGCGCGGGTACTCCCACGCTTCGGGGGCGGCGTAGAGCTTGACCGGAACCCGCTCCGCCGCCATCGCGACTGCCTGCGGGATGTCCATCACCTTGAGCACGTTGAGGAACGACGGGCCCTCGCGGTGCGATTTGGGTAGGGAGTGGAGGTCCAGGCGGGCGAGGTCCGGCTCGAAGAGCGCGGCGTAAAGCGCGACGCCGGCCATCTTCCGTTCGGCCTGGAGCCACAGCGGGACGCCCGTCATCCCCTTTGCCGCCCGGAGCGCCTGCAGCCCGCGGCGCGTGTCCCAGACCTGCATGCCGTCGAGGGTCTGCCCGAGGAGCATGAACCGGCGGCGCAGGTGGGTCTGCTTTTTAGGGTCCGGGTTCGTCGCGGTCGGGCCGATGCCGCGTGGGGCGAGGTAGGCCATGCCCCATTTGAACGACCGGAACATCTGGCTGGTCTGCTCGAACGCCTTGGCGTCCGGCTCTACGGGAGACTCGTCTTTCAGCTCCTCCGGGAAGGCCGACCGCATCCCGGCCAGCCAGGAGCGCCAGCCGTCCTCATCGAGCAGGTTCACGACCACGAGGTCGGGCTTCTCCAGCCCGGCGCGCTGGGCCAGATAGAGCCGCAGGCGGATATTCTCCTGGCTGGTGAAGTCGTAGGCGGTGAAGCGGACTCCTTGGCGCTCGACGGAGAATGCCTCCTTCAGGTCGAGCGGGCCGGGCTGTGCCGGCCAGCCCCGGAAGGACTTCTCCGTCAACACCTCCATCCACGCCTGGCGCTGCCGCGACCACTCCTGGGCGGAGGTGGGAATGGAAGGGTGCGCGGCGCCCGGCACGAAGGTCTCGTGGATTTCGGTATTCCGCTGGTTCGCCGGGAGCCCTTTGAATACGCGGAGCTGCTCCGGCTGGGAGAGAGGCCGAGCGGTGTTCTCGACCTGCGGGTCCTCTCCCTTGAGGTGGCGGTTGAACCAGTGCATCGCCGGGATTTGCAGCTCCTGCGTGTCCTTGTGCGGCCCCTCCGTGATGAGCAGACCCAGTTTATCCGCGGCGTTGTAGCGGCGGTAGACCTCGCGGAGCTTTGCGTGCGTCCGCACCACTCCTTCCAGCGGGAAGATGTTGTCCTTATCGCTATTGGACAGAAGCAGCGGCCGGGGTGCTACGAGGGCCGCGACCTGGGCATAATCCCAACCGTAGGTGTTCACCTGGAACATGCAGTCGCAGTGGCCCTCGATGGCGCCGTCCACCACGTGGTTCTGGAGGTCCGTAATCCCCGCCACGGGCACGGCCGCCTTGATCCGCTCGTCGAGCGCCGCCGCCCACCAGCTGTAGGCGCCGCCACCGGAGCGGCCGGTCACGCCGAGCCGCGTGCCGTCCACCTCCGGACGGCTCTGGAGATAGTCCAGTGCCCGGATGCTGTTCCACGCCTCCACTCCGGCGGGAGTGTAGCCGCGGTCGTACCACCACCACATCCCCTCCCGGAAGACGCCGTGGTGCAGCCCCTCGATCTCGCCGAGCTGAAGGGTGTCGATCAACAGGCACACGTAGCCGTTGCGCGCGAACCACCCTCCGTGGTGCTGGTACGCCGCCTTGGCGCCGTAGGCGACGCCGTCCTTCTTGACGGAGCCGTGCCCGCATACGTAGAGGATGGCCGGCGCCGGCTTCGTCAGCCCTTTCGGAACGTACAGGTTCCCGGTGACGTACAGACCCGGCCGCGACTGGAAGTGAAGGTTTTCGACCGTGAAGTCGGCATGGTCCGTCTTACCGGTTACCACCGGTTTCAGGTCCGTCCGCTCCGGCTCCGGCCAGAGCCCCAGCATCTCCGCCAACTGCCGCCGGTACTCGTCCCGGTTGGCGATCCAGTCCTGGACGGTCTTCGCGTCCAGAGACCGCCCCGCCAACCGCGCGGTCTCCGCGCGGAAGTAATCCGCGAACATGCGGTCACCGCGGGAGGTGTCCGGCTTCGGCGGCGCCGCGGCCGCGCCAAGGGCCGCCAAGGAGGCAAGTGCAAACGCGAAGAGGGCAGTGGGAACGTGCATGGTCATGCTCCGGGAGCTGGTCTTCAAAGGCTCAGTCTCATGGGAGCCTCGTTTCTTCCTTCAGTGCGTGACGTAACGCCTGACCTCGGGTGGAAGGGTCGAGTGCGGGTTACGAATCTCGCAGCGGGAGGATTTCGTAGGTCTCGCTGCCGGGGAGCGGGAAGCGGCGCTTTACCTGCCACGTCTTCGGGTCCATTTCAAAGACGCCGTTCCGCATGCGGAACATCTCGCGCAGGCGCTGGGCGAGCGGGCGCTTGAAGCGCATCCGGCTGACCCCCACGTAGGCATTGCCGCCGGCGAAGGCGAGGCCGCGGATGAAGCCGTGCTCGTGGTGCAGCACTTTTTTCTCCCCGCGTTCCAGTGAGACGGCGGAGATCTCGGAAGTGTAGGACTCGCAGACATAGAACCGGCCGTCGTGCCACACGAGGCTGTGGGGCTGTGAGAGCGGCTCGAAGGCGATGTCGTAGCGCTGGTTGGGGAAGTCGATCCGCAGGATCTTCCCCTCCGTGCGCCATGGAGTGGTGTAGCGCTTCTCCCGGCGCGGCCCCGGCGCGAGCGTGAAGATGGAGGCGTACAGGGCGCCGTTCAACTCGGCGAGGCAGTTGACGTGACAGACGTCGTCGGAGTCCTCGACGATCTGTACGCGGTCCGTGACGTTGAACTGATCGTCCAGCCGGGCGACGAAGTTCCCGAGGCTGGCGGCGAGGCAGAACCCCCCCTGCACCCACTTCATGTCGTGGCAGCCGTCGAACGGGATCTCGGCGGCCTTGGTCGCCGTCAGGGTCAGGGGATCGACGTGGAAGATCGCGCCGTGGTTGCCCAGGGCATAGATGCCGCCCGGAGCGTAGGTGATCCCGCGCATGGGCTCATCCATCAGGCGGCGCGTCTCGCGGGTGTCCGTGTCCAGGAGGTAAATCCCGCCCAGGGGGGGCTCGATGGTGCAGTTGGTGACCAGGAGGCGGGGCATTGCTTGGGGTGTTGAGGTGTTGGGGTGTTGGTGTTGGGGGGTGTTGGGGTGTTGGGGTAATCGGTCAGGCGGAGAGGGCGGCGTGGACTTCCTCCATCACCCGGGCGGGGGTGAGGTTCTTCATGCAGCTGTGGTGGGAGCAGGGAGTTTCCATCCAGCAGGGGCCGCATTCGATCGGCTCGTACAGGTTGTGGTTCCAGGGATAGCCGCTGATGTCCGGGTGCTCGGCCGCGCCGTAGAGGACTACCGCGGGCGCGCCCACGGCGGCCGCCAGGTGCATGATGCCGCTGACGTGGGTGACGAGGAGATCGCAGCGCTTGAGCAGGCTGCCGGTATGACGGTACCCGATGTCCCGGAAATCCCGCGTGCCGGGCAGGAGCATCCCGTCCTTCCGCGCGCCGACCTGGATCACGCTTCCGGGGCCCTGGACGAGGAGCCGCGCGAGCTCGGCCCATTGGTCCGCGGGGTAGATCTTGTTCGGCAGGCGCACCCCGGGCTTTCCGTTCGGGACGATGGCGATTCGCGGCCGGGGAAGGGACTCGATCGCGGCCTCCCGGAAGCGAAGCTCGCGCGCGGTAAGGTAGAGGCGCGGGCGGCGCGGGCGATCCGTTACCGGAATGCCGATGCGCGCGTACATGTCGTCGATGAGGTGGCCGGAGGTCTGCATGTGGCGCGCTTCCGGAGGGCGGAAGGCGGTCAGGAGGTACCGGTCCAGCAGCGTCCGGTTCGACTTCTTGAGGCGGCCTTCGTAGAGGGTCTCCTCCACGCGCGGGTTACCCTCGAATAGCTCGGGATGGCTGGCGGCGATCCGGATGCGCAGCTCCGGCCGCTCCGCCTTCAGGCCTTCCAGCACCGCGGAGAGCATCAGGTGGTCGCCGAACCCCGAGGGGGGGCGCAGCCTGAGGATCGAAGGATCATCGTCGTCCGCGGGTGAGGGGCGCCTCCAGAACATCAGGGTGTTGGGGTGTTGGGGTGTTGGGGTGTTGGGGGCCGCCGGTGGGACTTCGTATTGTAGCCGGGGCGGGTACCTGGGTGCAATGCAAACGCTGTCGCGAGCGCGTGGCAGGGGGGCGGGGTTCGTCGATAACAATGAGGGCGTTGGGCGTTGGGCGTTGGAGGTCGGTGGGCGGAGACGTGGAGGACGGGGAGTGACGACCTGCCGGGAGCAGCTCGGACTGGATGGCGTGAAGCCGTGAAGATAGTCGCGCGAGATGACCTCGCGGCGCTGGGGGAGCGCTTGCGCGCCGAAGGGAAGCGGGTCGTGTTTACCAACGGTTGCTTCGACGTGCTGCACGTGGGGCACTTACGTTACCTGCGTGAGGCGCGGGAGCTTGGGGACGCGCTCGTGGTGGGTGTGAACTCCGATGCGAGCGTCCGCCGGCTGAAGGGTCCTCAGCGTCCCATCGTGCCGGAGGAAGAGCGCGCCGAGATGCTCGCGGGGCTGGCGTGTGTCGATTACGTCACCGTGTTCGGGGAGGCCACGCCGATCGCGACCATCGGACGGCTCCGTCCCCACGTCCACGTGAAAGGCGGCGACTACGAGGCGGAGACCCTGCCGGAAACTGCGGTGGTGCGGGGGGGTGGGGGAGAGGTGGTGATCGTGCCGCTGGTGCCCGGGCGGTCCACTACCGACATCGTCCGCCGGATCTCGCAGGCGGTCTCCGAAACAGTAAGCGAATGAAAGCCATCGGCATCATTCCTGCACGGTATGCTTCGTCCCGCTTCCCCGGGAAACCGCTGGTGGAGATCGCGGGACGGACGATGATCGAGCACGTCTACAGGCGGTCCGAGCTGGCGCGGTCGCTGGCGGAGGTCTGGGTCGCCACGGACGACCAGCGGATCCACGATGCGGTTGTAGCCTTCGGCGGGCGGGTGGTGATGACGCGTGCGGACCATCCGTCGGGGACGGACCGGATCGCGGAAGCGGCGGCGGGGCTGGACGCGGAGATCGTGGTGAACGTCCAGGGGGACGAGCCGCTGCTGGACCCGGCGGAGATCGACGCGGTGGTGGCGCCGTTCTCGGATGATCCGGAGCTGGGGATGACCACGGCCGCGGTGCCGATCGTGGACCCGCGGGACGTGCTCGACCCGGGCGTGGTGAAGGTAGTGCTGGACCGGCGCGGGTACGCGATGTATTTCTCGCGGCTGCCGATCCCGCTGCACCGCGGCGGCGAGGCCGGAAAGCATCTGAAACACCTGGGGTTGTACGCTTATCGGAAGGGGTTCCTGCTGCGGTATGCTTCCCTGGAGCCTACGCCCCTGGAGCGGGCCGAGCGGCTGGAGCAGCTCCGCGCGCTGGAGAACGGATACCGGATCCTGGTGGCGATCACGCAACACGATGCGGTGAGCGTCGATACGCCCGAAGACCTGGAGCGGGTGCGGGCGATGGTGAACGAGGGACAGGCGTAGGCGGGGCAGTTACCGGAGAGAAGAGGCACACGATGGCGCGGATCATGTATATCGGGGCGATCGTCATCCAGGCGAACGAGCCGAAGGAGCTGGCGCGGTGGTATTCCGAGAAGTTCGGGATGCCGACGACCTTCGAACACCGCGGCGGGTTCTACGGCGGGTTCGACACCGCCTCCGGTCCCGTCCACGTCGGCATCGTGCCCCGGGAGACGCCGGGCACCTCCGGCGGGAGCAGCATCACCGTTACCTTCCGCGTGAATGACTTTCCGGGTTACCTCAACGAGCTGAAAAAGCGCGGCCTGGAGCCGATCGGGACCAGCCGCGACGACGCCGGCGAGTTCGCGAGCTTCCGCGACCCCGAGGGCAACGAGGTCGCGATCTGGGGGGAGTAAGTTGATCCGCGCCTTCGACCTCGGACCGGTCCGTGTGGGCGGGTCCGCGCTCTGCGTCATCGCGGGCCCCTGCGTCATTGAGGGCCTGGACACCTGCATCCAGGTCGGTGCTGCGGTCCAGGCGCTATGCGCGGAGCTGGGCTTCGGGTACGTCTTCAAGGCGAGTTTCGACAAGGCGAACCGGACGAGCGTTACCTCGTTCCGCGGTCCCGGATTGAAGGCCGGGGTAGAGATGCTGGCCGAGGTCCGCGAGCGCCTGGGCGTCCCGGTGCTGACGGACTTCCACGAGGTGTATCAGGCGGCGCCCGCGGCGGAGGTGGTGGACATCCTACAGGTCCCCGCGTTTCTGGCGCGGCAGACGGACCTGCTGGTGGCCGCCGCGAAAACGGGCAAGCCCGTCAACGTGAAGAAGGCGCAGTTCATGGCGCCCTGGGACATGAAGCACGTCGTCGGTAAGCTGAAAGAGAGCGGCTGCGACCGGATCCTGCTCACGGAGCGGGGGGTGACTTTCGGATACAACACGCTGGTCGTGGATTTCCGCAGCCTGCCGCAGATGCGGGCGCTCGGACATCCCGTCTGCTACGACGTGACGCACAGCCTCCAGCAGCCGAGCGGCCAGGGCGGACAGTCCGGCGCCACCCGGGAGTTCGCCCCGCACCTGGCGCGCGCGGCGGTGGCGGTGGGGGTGGACGCGCTGTTCATCGAGGTGCACCCGGACCCGGAACACGCCCGCAGCGACGCGGCGGCCCAGCTTTCGATCCCGGCGGCCGCCGACCTGCTGCGCCAGGTGGCCCGAATGCGGAAAGCGGTGGATGCGACGTAAATATCCATGGATGAGCTGATTGCGTTCGCGCGCTCGGTCCTCGACGCCGAAGCCGAGGCGATCGCCGCCGCGGGTTCCCGGCTGGGCGATGACTTCGCGAACGCGGTAGGGCGGCTCGCCGCGACCGGGGGGCGGGTGGTGGTGACCGGCATCGGGAAGTCCGGCGCGGTGGCCCGGAAGTGCGCCGCAACCCTGGCGAGCACCGGGACGCCGGCGTTCTACCTTCACCCCGCCGAGGGGGTCCATGGCGATCTGGGGATGGTGACGGGCGCCGACACGGTCATCGCGCTTTCCTACAGCGGGGAGACGGACGAGATCCTGGCGATCCTGCCCGCGCTGAAGCGGCTGGGCGTGGTTCTTATCGGCGTCACCGGCAACGTGCGCTCCACGCTGGCGGAGAACGCGGACGTGGTCCTGGACGTCTCCGTGGAGCGGGAAGCGTGCCCGCTCAACCTGGCGCCGACTACGTCCACTACGGTTATGCTGGCGCTGATGGATGCGCTGGCGGTTTCGGTGATGCACGTCCGGCAGTTCACGCGGGAGGACTTCGCCCTCTATCATCCCGCGGGTTCGCTGGGAAGGCGGCTGCTGCTGCGGGTGCGGGACCTGATGCGCACCGGCGACCGGATGGCCGTGATGCGCCCGGAGGCCACGGTGCGGGATGCGCTTTTCGCGATCACCAAAGCACAGACTGGCTCCGTCTTCGCGGTGGACGAGGACGGGCAGTTTCTTGGGCTGCTCAGCGACGGCGACATCCGGCGACTGCTCCTGCAAGATGAGCAAGCGCTGCGCCGGACCATGGAGGGCGCGCTCAACCGGAACCCCCGCAGTACCGGTCCGGAACGGCTGGTGACGGAGGCCCTGCAGCTGATGGAGCAAGCGCCGCCCTGCGGCGAGCTGCCCGTCCTCGATCCGCACGGGCGGCCGATCGGGGTGCTCAACTTGAAGGACATCGCCAAGGCGGGGATCTTCTGACCCTCATCATGCGGCAGAGGCGCCGGCACCGCCCTCAGTAATCACCCTTGGGAGTTGGCAGCTTGACATTCAAGGGGGCCCTCGCGTATCTGGACACCCTCGGCCGCTTCGGCTGGAAGCTGGACCTCGACCGGATCGCGCGCCTCTGCGAGCTTGCGGGCCACCCCGAGCGGACCTTTCCCTCGGTCCTCGTCGGCGGCAGCGCCGGCAAGGGGTCCACCTGCGCGTTCCTCACCTCCATCCTGCGGGAGGCGGGGCTGCGCGCCGGCACGGCGCCCAAACCGCACCTGATCACTTACCAGGAGCGGGTGCAGGTGGACGGCGAGTTGATCCCGGAGGAACGCTTCGCCGCCCTGATGGAGCGGATTGTGCCGCTTGCGGCGCAGGTCACCCGTGAACTGGGCTCGCCGACGGTGTTCGAGGTCATGACCTTGTTGGCGTTCCTGCACTTCAGCGAGTGCGTGGTCGACCGTGCCGTCGTCGAAGTGGGCCTGGGCGGGCGCTTCGACGCCACAAATGTTCTCACGCCGGATCTATCGATCATCACCACCATCGGCCTCGACCACACCGACCGGCTGGGCGACACGGTGGAGAAGATTGCCTTCGAGAAAGCCGGGATCATCAAACCCGGGGCTCGGTTGATCACCGGCGCGGGGTACCCGCCGGCCGATCCGGCGGCCCTGCCGGTCATCGAAGAGGCCGCGCGAGAGAGGGGCGCCGCCGTCCGGCGACTGGGGGAGGAGATCCGCCTCGACAGCGTCCGACTCGATCCTGCCGGCGCCACCTTCGACCTGACGACGCCGGAACTGAGCCTGTCGGCCCTGCGCGTGCGTCTCCTCGGCAGCCATCAGGCCCGCAATGCGGCGCTCGCCGCCGCTGCCGCGCTCTGGCTGCGAGACCGGCACCCGAGAATCGATGAGCCGGCGATCCGCGCCGGGCTCGAGGCTGCGCGGATTCCCGGCCGCCTGCAGGTGGTGCGGGAGAGCCCGCTTGTGATTCTGGACGCCGCTCACAGCCCCGACCGCGCCGACGCTCTGGTCGAGACGGTCTCCGAGCTTTACCTCAAACCCGGAGGCCGCCGCCTGCTTCTCGTCATCGGCGGCAGCGGCGGGCACGACTTCGAGGCGGTGGTCCGCACGCTCGCCGGCATGGCCTCGGAGGTGATCGCCACCCGGAGCGGGCACGATGCCTCCCGCAGCGCCGCCGAGGTGGCGGCTGCCGCTCGCCTGGCAGGTGTTGAGGCGAGAGAAGTTGAACCCGTACCCGAGGCCGTCATGGTCGCCTTGCAGGCAGCCGGCCCGGCCGACCTGGTGCTCGTCACCGGCTCTATCTTCGTGGTCGGGGAAGCTCTCCAGGCTCTGACTCGTAATCCGTGATGCGTAAATGAGTGATGCGTCCCAGATCACGGATCACGGATCACGGATCACGGGATCACCGTTGGTGGGGCGAGCTTGCCGAGTATCGGAGAGGAGCGCCGGAACCAAAGATGGGTCTAAGGTCCCGGCCCTCGGCCGGCGCGAATGGCGTAACTGTAGTTGGAAGTATTACGAAGGGGCCTTCGCCCCGGAGCCGGTCCTCCCCCGATAGACCGGCGGAGTTGAACGTCAAACGATGCATGCCCTCACCCTGGCGCGCCAGCGCATTCGAGCCCGGCTGCAGAGCCCCTCCACCCCGCAGCCCGTCCGGCTGGCCCACGGGCTGGTCGAGAACGGCCGCAGCCGTGCCCTCCCGGTGCTCTCCAGTGCCCTCGCGCAGGACATCCTGACCCGCGGTTACGACGCCCGCACCCTGGACCGCGTCTATGCGAACACGCCGGATGGGAACCTCGGGCTCGCGGGCAAGCTGGCGGACCGCACGGTCCTCGACCTGCCGGTCCATTCCGCGTTGCGCGAGCGGCGCGATGCGGTGGTCGGCGAGATCTGTGCGTCCGCGGTGCTCGGGATACGGTCCGGTCAGCCGGAGTACCGCGTTCTCTTCGCGCCGTGCGGCCTCGGGACCGAGATCGCCGGCGTGGCGGAGCGGCTCAAGAGTGCACGCCCCGAGACCTTTAACCGCCTCCGCTGCTGGGGCGTGGACCCGGACCTGAACGGCGACGTGCTTGCGGAGGCCGTCCGCCGGGTGCGCTGCACCGGGGTGGAGTGCCGCTTCATCCGTGAGCACCTGCGCCGCCGGCGAGAGGTGGACGCCGTGGTGGAGCGGGAGGGGCCCTTCCACCTGGTCTGCGCGCTTGGCGTCTCGGGCCAGCACTCGCTGGAGGACCTGGGCGAGATGGTCCGCCACTTCAGCCGCAACCTCGCCCTCGGCGGGCAGCTCGTGATGGACCGCTGGGAGTCCGCCGAAAGCTCGCCGATCGAGAAGGGCCTGGGAATCGAGATGCGCTGCCACCAGGCACGCGCCTTCCACGAGATGCTCGCCGCGGCGGGCCTGGAGCTGGAGCGGGAGCACGCCACCGGCGAGGGCGGCTGTGTCGTCCTCGTCGCCCGCAAGCACGCGTAGCCGGCCCGAAAAGGGTTGCGGCGAGAGGGGGGAGGGCCAGCCGGCCCTACCCCCTCTTCTTGTTTAAGGCTTGTTGAAGAATCGCCCGGCAGGAGGAATACTTAAAGAGACGGTGAAATCTTTTAAGGCCAGGCTATTCAGCGCCGCCCGGGCATCTTTCATCCGGCCAGGGGGCGGCGCACGAGAGGAGCTTCTTATGAGGTTCAAAAAGGTTCGGGCCGGGTTCACGCTCATCGAGCTGCTAGTGGTGATCGCGATCATCGCCATCCTCGCCGCGATCCTCTTCCCGGTATTCGCACAGGCGCGTGAATCAGCCCGCAAGGCAAGCTGCCAGAGCAATCTGAAGCAGATCGGTCTCAGCTTCCGCATGTATGCCCAGGACTACGACGAGAACTATCCGTACTGGAACTGGGGGCAGAGCGGTCTCGGGGGCGGCAACTTCCAGAGTCTCTGGTACGTTGCTACTTTCCCGTACGTCAAGAACGTCCAGGTCTACCGCTGCCCCAGCGACGTGAACTCGTGGGGCCAGGCCACCACGGACGGCTACTGGTGGAACGTTCCCAAGGCGCAGCGGTTGCTCGACGCGCCTCAGTTCGAGGATCCGAACAAGTCTGCTGACGGCGCAGGGGAGAATATGTTCTTCTCCTACGGCTTGAACGAGTCGTTCCAGAGCCGTGGGCTCAACCAGCCGACGAAGGACTCCAGTATCGCGAAGCCGGCAGAGACCGCTCTGGTCTCCGACGCTCAGAGCCCCCTCTCCGACTTCTGGGATTCTGATCCTAACAGCACGAACATCCTGAACCTCGCAACTCGCGTCACCCACGCCAATAGGCGCGGTGGCGAGCCGCCTCACGGGGAGAAGGTGTGGAACCCCGCCTGGGACGTGTACACCCGCCACGGTGGCGGCGTGAACATGAGCTTCGCGGACGGGCACGTGAAATGGCTGAAGGCAGACAAGGTCCGTCAGCACATGACCAACCCGCAGTAGCTGGGCTGGCCGCCTCCCGGTGCGCCGGGAGGCCGGCCGCCCCTGGTCCATCCGGAGAATGCCTAAATGAATCCAAAAGCAATCGGCGCGGTAGCGCTGATCGTGGTGGCGGTCGGGTTGCTGGCCTTTAGTTTCAAGAAGAGCTTCATGAACGGCCCTCCCCAAGACGATCCGAAGGCGGCCGGCGCGCAGATGAAGGCCGCTATGGAGGCTGCCGCACAGCGTGCACGCACCACGGGTGGCACGGGGAACTCCAGCGGCCGGATGGCCCCCACCCCGACCGGCCGCCCGGACCGGCCTGGCAGGCCCATGGGCCAGTAATCACGGCAAGACAGGGCGCAAAACGAACAAACGCGGTGCGTCTCCCGTACGGGAGGGCACCGCGTTTGTGCGCCGGCAGCACGGGCATCGACCTTACCACGGGCTGCCACTTTTCTGCGCTGGCGCCCGTAGTACCTGTGCCGATGTCTCCCCACTCCCACAAGTGGCTGCCGCTGATGCTGCTCGCCGCGGTCACGGCGGGCTGTTCCGCCCGAAGCTCCACCCCGGTGCCGCCCGCGCGGCCGGCGGAGGAGCCTGAAGCGAAAGCACGTTATCTGCAGGCGCTGGTCGATCGACAGCCACACCACTGGCGAGCTTATGTGCGCCTGGCCTCCGTGCGCACCGCTTCCGGTCAGAACCGGGAGGCCCTGGACGCGCTCCGCTCTGCGGTGGAAGTAGCCCCGCCCTCCGGCGGCCTGTACGCGACCCTTGCCGATACGGCGGAGGCAGCCGGCCATCTGGATTGGGCGCTCCACGGCTGGCAGAGCGCCGTTCAGCACGAGCCGATGCTGACCCTGGGCTGGGTCCGCCTTGCACGCCTCTACCTACGCCTGGGCTGGGTCTCGGCGGCGGAAGGAGTGCTCGCTCGTGGAAGCGCGCGTCTGCCCCACTCATTGAGGATTCTCCGGGAGCGCGCGTCGGTGGCCGCGGCGGGCGGGAGCCCCGAGGACGCTGCGAGGATCGCTCGCGAGCTGATCGCCAGATTCCCCGCAAGCCCGTTCGGCTATAGCGCCCTGGCGGACGCGCATGCCGCGAGGGGCCGCTGGCGGGAGGCAGTCCTGACCGGACAGAAAGCCGCCGCCCGCGCGCCCGACCCCTTCCCGTTCCAGCTCCGCCTGGCGGAATACGAGATCGAGCGGACGGATGCTCCGAACCCCACTCGCGCGCTCGCCATTCTCGAGTCCGGCGGCCAGGGCGAGCGCCGGAATGAGCCCCAGGTCCGGTACGTGCGTGGACGCGCGCTCAAGAGCGCCGGGCGGGCGGCCGAGGCTGCTGCCGAATTCGAAGCGGTCTGCGCCCAGGAGCCCACCCACGTCGGGGCGCTTCGAGAGCTGGCCCGCATTTACACCGAGCGGGGCGAGACCGCGCGAGCTCGAGCGCTCATTACGGAAGACCTCGCGCAGGCGTCGCTGGTACGGGAGCGGTCGGAGGTCTTGCGACGCCTGAACCAGCAGCCGGGGTCGGACGGCCCGCATCTGGAGATGGCGGAGCTCCACGTCCGCGCCGGCGACCTTCCGGAAGCCGCGCTCGAGTTCGGGATCGCGCGGATGCTGAACCCGCGCAACAAGTCGGCGGCACAGGGCCTCGCGGAGGCGCTCCGGAAGCAAGGGCGAGACCTTGATTCGGTAGCGCCCAGGCTGCGGCCCGGCGCAGCGGGGGCGCCCGCTAGGGGTTCCAGTTGATGCGCACCCGCCTCCTGCTGCTAACCGGTGCAGGTCTGGCTGCGCTGCCTGTCTGCGGGTGTGACCTCCGCTCCCAGGCCAGCGCCCCTCCGCCATCCGCCCCGGCGGCGAAAGTGGCGTTCCGCGATGTCACGTCGGAGGTCGGCATCCGGTTTGCTCACGTCGGCGGCGCCAGTGGGAAGAAGTACTTCCCGGAGACGATGGGAGCCGGGGTGATCTTCATCGACTACGACGGCGATGGGCGGCAGGACCTGCTCTACCTCAACGGCGCGCCGCTTCCCGGTTACCGCGCGACGGGCCCCCTGCTCCCCGCTCTCTACCGGAATGCCGGCGAAGGCAAGTTCGAGGACGCCACGCGTGCGGCCGGGCTCGCGATGCAGATGTATGCGATGGGGGGCGCCGTCGGTGACTACGACAACGACGGCGACGACGATCTCTACGTCACCGCGATGTTCGGACCCAGCCGCCTCTTCCGCAACGACAAAGCCGTCTTCCACGATGTCGGCGCGCAGAGCGGTGTGAGCCGGCCGGGCACCTTTCCCACCAGCGCCGCGTGGGTCGACTACGATAAAGACGGGCGGCTGGACCTGTTCGTATGCAACTATGTGCGCTACGCCTCGATCAAGGACGACCTGCCCTGCTATTTCCGGAACGAGGTCCGCTCCTATTGCATCCCCGCCGCCTACGGCGCGGAGCCGGACTGCCTCTACCGCAACGAGGGCGGCGGCAAGTTCAAGAACGTCACGAGACAGGCGGGCGTGGAGGGCGCGGACGGCAAGTCCCTGGGCGTGGCGATCTGGGACCTCAATGACGACGGCTGGCCGGACATCAGCGTCGCAAACGACACCACGCCCACCTACGCTTACATCAACCAGAAGGACGGCACGTTCAAGAACGTCGCCGCCGCTATCGGCGTGGCCTACGGCGTCAAGGCGGCCGCCAAGGCGGGTATGGGGATCGACATCGGGGACGACCGCAATAACGGTCTACCCACGATGGTGATGTCCAACTTCTCCGGGGAGATGCTGGGCTTCTACCGGGACGACGGCACCGGGGTGTACCAGGAGCAGAGCGTGGAGTCCGGCGTCGGCCGCCCCAGCGAGCAATTGCTCGGCTTCGGCGTCTTCTTCTTCGATTACGACAGCGACGGCTGGCAGGACCTGTTCGTCGCAAACGGGCACGTCCAGGACAACGTGGCGCTCTTTAACGAAGGCGTCACCTACGAGCAGCCGCCGCTCCTCCTGCGAAATACCGGCGGCGGGCGCTACCAGGACATGAGCCCGCGGGCCGGACCGCCCCTGCAGAGCCGGCTTGTCGCCCGTGGCGCCGCCTGGGGCGACATCGACGACGACGGGCGCCTGGACGTCGCCATCCTGAACAACCAGGGCCCCGCGCTGCTGTGGCGGAATGAAAGCGAGGGGATCGGCCACTGGCTCAAGCTCCGTTTGGCCGGGACCCGCTCCAACCGGAACGGCTACGGCGCTCGCGTGATCGTGGAGTCCGCCGCCGGTAAGCAGCTCCGGGAGGCGCGGAGCGGCTCCAGCTATTGCAGTGCCTCGGACCAGCGGCTGCACTTCGGATTGGGCTCGGAGGAGCGGGCCCGGCGTATCGAAATCCGCTGGCCCAGCGGCGCTGTCGACGTGTTGAAGGACGTCCCCGGCGGCCGGGTGCTGACCGTGACCGAGGGAGGGCACCCGTAGATGGACGGCGTGGAAGAAGCTCGCGTCCCAAGGAGACCTCCGGTGCCGATGCGGCTGCGCCTACTGCTGGGCGCCCTCGCGCTGGTGGTGGTCGTCTTCGCCGTCACGCTTCCGATGCAGCAGAAGCTCCGGTCCCGCGCGGAGGTGCTGCGCCGGGAGGTCGAGGAGAGCGAGAAGGACGCGCGGGAGGAGCTGGCCACCCGGGCGAAGCGCCAGGAGCGCGTAAAGCTGCTGGAAGGGCTGGCCGCCGCACCCGAAGATTTCGACCTCCTCATGAAGACGGGCAGTTTCTACGTCCAGGACCGGGAATACGAGGACGCGGTCTTCCTGTTCCAGGAGGCGCGCCGGATCCGGCCGGAGGCGGTGGAGCCCTATCGGGCGCTGTACCAGACCTACATCGCCGACGCGCGCTACGACCGGTCCTACGACGCCGCTACCGAAGGGCGGAAGCGTCACCCGGACGACGTGGAGCTGATCCTGGGCCTCGTCCACCTCAACACCCTGATGGCGTGGAACCGCGAAGCCCGCGAGCTGATCAATCACCTGAAGCAGACGACGGAGGCGGACAATCCGCGCGTGCTGATCGCCAGTGCCATGATCTACCGGCAGCTCGCGGACACCCGCCACGCGGAGGAAGATCTAAAAGCGGCCGCCGCCAAAGACCCGCAGAACGGCAAGATCCACGCGCTTCTTTCTAAAGTGCAGATGGAGACCGGGCGGGAGAGTCTCGCCATGGAGACCATCCGGCGGGCGCTGGAGCTGGAGCCCGAGAACGGTCAATACCTCCTGCACCTCGCCGAGCTCCAGCGGGGCCTTCGCACTCCGGAATCCCTGCAAGCGGCGAAGAAGACCGCCGAGAAGGCGCTCTCCATCGAGCTGGGCAGCTCCGACGCCTACTTCGCGATCATCCAGACTCAGCTCGCGCAAAAGCACACGGAGGAAGCGCAGCGGATGCTGGAGAGCCTGCGCCGCCGTCATCCGGACCATCCCGGCGCCGCGCTGGAGCTGGGCAAGCTCTACGTGCGTCAAGGCCGCGCCGTCGAAGGGCAGAAGCTCCTCGACGATTACAGCCGAGGTGTGGCGATTGCGGACCGTTCGAAGGGGCTGAGCGTCCGCATGGCGATGCAGCCGAAGAACCCGGAAGCGTACGTCGAGATGGCGGAAATGCTCGTAGACAACGGGGCGCCTGAGAAGGCGATCGTCATCGCGCGGCGCGCGCTTCAGCTCGTTCCCGGCAGCCGCCCTGCTCTGCTCCAGCTCTCCCGCGCCCTCGAGTCCGCGGATCGGGCCGGGGAGTTCCTCGAGCTGGCCCGCCGCCCGGAGTGGCATCTGCCGGAGTTCATGGAGACCCCTGGTACGGGGCGCTGAAGTCCGGCTTCGGCCGCTTCAGCCGCAGCGTGCGGGCAAGCTCCTCGACCCAGGCCTTCTCCTCGCGCGCCGGCCGGGCGAAAAAGCGGACGATCCCCTCGCCGTCCATCCCCCACACCATGGGCCGGTTGGAGCGCTCCACGTCCGGGGCACGTAGCCGGAAGAGCGCCTCCCCTTCCCGGTCCCAGATCACATTTCGCCCGCCGAATGACTGGCGCATCATGCTGACCACATAGTCTGACTTGGTGGCGCCGAACACCACATGCCGCATCTGGCCGGGATGATCGCTCTCCAGCCTGCCGACGTGGGTCCCGGCCTGCGCGCAGTCCCAGCAGCCGCACAGGACCACCCACACCTGGGGTTTGCCGAACGCCGCCGGCACCTTCCCCCGCGAGAACGTGAGGTCCGGCGCCCGCATTCCGATCCGGAGCGGCGGGCGGGCCAGGTGCGCTTTCCGGCGCGCGCCTTCCAGACGCACGGCCGCGCTGGGCGGGTCCAGCACGTCCGGCGGCGGCTTGTCCTCC
>JGI10216J12902_102482865_pt1 | contig 21328 bp, 29 predicted proteins | sample KanNatreferecore_FD_12902 | JGI IMG/M metagenome (IMG submission 12902)
CACAGAGCGGGTGCCCGCCGGTGCGGTGCGTGTGGTGGCAGCCCCCGCCGCACGAGCAGGGGCGCTGGTTGGGTTTGAGCAGCCGCATGGCTCGGCACAGCGGGCGGGAGCGTCTGCAATCTCGCTTGCGGCAGAACGAGCAGACCCGATAGCCATCGAGCCGGATGCGCCGGGCGGGAGCGCGCGGGACCCTCACGGCTCCAGCTCCTCGTCCAGCAGGTCATCGAGGTAGCCGTCCAGGTCGGTGCTGTCCGGGTCCGGATCGGGCGGATCGGGCTCCGGGATTCGCGTCCCGGTCGGGAGCGAGGCGAGGAACGGTCGCGGGTGCGGCCCATGCTGCTCCGGAGCGGTCGTGGTCGCGGTCGGGTCGGTACTGATGACGCGATACGTCACAGTCAGGGTTTTGTTGTGTCTTGCTTTGCTCTCGAGGGGCTCGAAGTGGCCCGATTCCACGAGACTGTCAGAGACGGCTAAAGCCGCGTCTTTACTGATAGTCAGTGCCCTACACAGCTGTCTGAGGGTCACTGTCAGAACTGTCGACTGTCGGAGCCAACGGAGGGCCCTCCGGGTGAGGCGGGCGAGGGGGTCGGAGGTCGGCTCCAGGGCCCGGGATTGGGTAAGTGCCCGAGAGTATAGTATATTATATAAGTATGTTAGTCTAGACAATACCCTCGTGTGGCGCGCACCCCCATCCGCCGCTCGACAGTCTGACAGTTCTGACAGTTCAGACAGTTCGCAGATCGCAATAACACGACATATCCGACCCAGGGTCCGGACAATGAACCCGGTCGCGCCCAGCTCTGCTACCCGGTCCTGCTCCAGCTGGTCGTGCAGCTTTCGGAGGTCGTTCCGGAGCTCCTTGGGCATCTCCCAGACGGTTCCCTCTGGCACCGCAGCGAGAGTGGCTATCCAGCGCGCATAGGCGTCCTGGACGGCGTCGGGAATGCCGGGCGCGTCGAGGGGCAGCGGCTCGTTGGAGTGGCGCAGGTGGGTCATGAGGCATCGCCCCAGGAGACCGTTCGTGCCGAGCTCGGGCTTGGCCCGTATCGCGTCGAGAAAGTGGGGCTGGATGAGCAGCAACATCGTCAGATGGACGGCGGGCAGGTTGATATCGAGCGTCTCACGTGAGCCGTGGACGGCTCGGACCATGTCGACGCTCTCGCCCATGTAGCCTTTGAGCAGCGGGTCCACGTTCAGGTGTCCGGAGTGGCGCCCGAGCAGGTTTGAGAGGAACGTCCCCTCGGAGTCGAGCACGGCCACCCGCGCGATTCCTTCTGCGTCGTGCGAGTACTGCCACTTGCGCGGCACCATCGTCGGGTTGATGTCGTCGTACAGCCATCGGGGCGGTAGCGGCACCTCGAGCGTGTCGTGCTCGTGCTCGAGCTCCCGCAGCTGTTGCAGGTGTTCCAGGGCACCTTCGGTGTACTTATGGGCTTTGACGGCGCGTCGCATCCGGGCGATCTGCTGTTCGAGACGAGCCTTCTCGTTCTTGGCGCTGCGTATCTCGGGCTCGAGCTCCCGCCGTCGGGCGTCCTGGAGTGCTCGCACCGGGGCCGCGGCAGCCTTCAGCAGCGCAGACTTTCGGGAGCCGGTGGGCGAGAACACGAGCCAATAGAGCGAGAGCGGCTCCTCCCAGGATTCGTGGATGCGGACGGTCGCCTTGCCTTGCAGGACGGTCGCGGCGCTGCAGAGCACGGCTGCGATGGCCATGGCTTTGGGCACTCCGAGCGCCGACGAGGCAGCGTCCACCCACGCCCCTGCGGGCTCCGGTAGCCACCACGACTCCCACTCGGTGGTGATGAACTCGGGCTCGAGCGGGATGGGCTCGGGCGGTGGGGCAGCTCCGGGCTGGGACGCGGGTTTGCGTTTGCTGAGCACGGCGACCGCGATCTCGTCCGCGATGCGGCGCGGGTCCTCGCGGTCGGTCACAGGGCAACCCTGCGCTGGGCCTGCGCGATGTATTCGGACTGCTCGTCGGCATCGAGCCCGTCGGGCATCAACCGGATGAGGCGGGCGAGCAGCGCGCGTTTGCGGTCAGCCTCCGTCTGGACCGGTGGGGCCGCGGCGACGGCGTACCACTGGTCGAGCGTTCCGCCCCTGGCGAGGAACAGCTCCTGCTCGAGCGTCGAATTGTAGGCCTGGGCCTTGGCGCGAGCGCGCAACTCTACCGACCCCGTCGACGGACGGGTGACATTGGAACTCATGGATTCCTCTCCGTTTGCGGATAAGCTCACGACCTCCGCAGGAACGGAGGCCGCCCCGGAGCTACCGGGGCGGGCGCATGAGCCGCGCGTTCAGAATGTTACATGCGCGTGTCCCGGTTGCAAGCTGCCCCGTGGCGTGACGCGACACAGCGTGGCACATCGACACGGCTAGATACTATTGACAACGGCCTATCTGTTCCCGCACGCTGCGATGGCTTCGGATCTCCGATTGGGTTCAGTGATGTGATGCTTTTGGGGGCCGGCGCGGTTGAAGATCCCCCCCGTCTCTCCGCGCCGGCACCTGATTGCTCCTCAGAACGGGATGTCATCGTCGGCGGGCGCTGAGTACGGGCGTCCACGCACCTCGTCGGCGCAGGCGTCGAATGAGTCGCGCTTCCGAGCGGGTCGCCATGTGTGCTCGACCTCGAGCGCGGCCTGAGCGCTCTCCAGCTTCTCGCCGTCGAGCGACGCGAACCAGCACTCCTCATGGTAGGCGGTTTTGCTCGCCGGCCAGAACATGAGCTCACCGAGCTTCAGACGCTTGCGGCAGTGCACGCAGGTGCTCTGGTACTTCGCGGGGAAGCTGAGCGGCGCGCTGATGCTGGTAGCCTCCGTGAAGCGGTGCCAGACCCAGCCCGGCTTGTATCCGAGATCGACCGCCTGGGCCTGTAGGTCGCGGTAGCGCGAGAGCAGCGTGTCGCGGATGAGCGTGTAACGCGCCTCGATGCTCTGCCAGACCGTGGGTGGCCGGAGCTCAGCCTCGGCCTGCTCTTGCTCCTCGGGAGTTGGCATGTTCGCAATTCCCTTGCCTTCGAGCGAGTAGACGCGATCATCGGTGGGCAGCCCATGCTTCGTGCGGACGTTGGTGATGTCGATGAGCAGTGCCCGTTCCTTGCCCGGGAAGGGACGGAGCACGCGCCCAACGCGCTGCAGGTAGTCGCCGAGGTGATCGCACGAACGTCGAAGGACGCAGACCTCGGCGCGAGGGCTATCGAAGCCCTCCGCCAGTGCCGTTGGACTGCACAGCATATCGAGCGCGCCGGCCGTATAGCGAGTGAAGATCTCGCGACGCGCATCCGTGTCGGTGTTGCAGTCCACGACCGCTGCCCGTACGCCTGCCTCGTTGTAGCGCTGGCACGCTGTCTGACAGGCCTCGATAGTGACCTCGAAGTGAATCCCCGGACGCCAACCTGAGTCATCAGCGCGGCGCGCGTTTTCGAGAAACGCTGCGACGCCGTCGGGGCGGACCTTCTGTTCCTTCTGGTCGCGCCGGCTGATGTTCGGGCTCCAGACGTCGCAGCGCACGAGGTAGCCCGCAACCAGTGCTTCGCTGTGCTTGATGCTGACGATCAGATCATCGAAGATGTCTCCAAGCGGCGTCCCATCCGAGCGCATCGGTGTCGCCGTCACCCCGAAGATGCGAATCCCCATGCGGAGCAACCGATCGATGACCGCTCGCCAGGAGCGCAAGTAGTGGTGGGCCTCGTCGATCCAGCACACGTCGTGCCGGGCGATCTTATCCCAACGGCGTTTGCAGGCGTCGCTGTCGGTGATGAGACTGTGCGGGGTATAGGGGCGCACGTTGGGGGCGCGCGTGCAGGTCTGCCCGAACAGGGTTTCGGTGTGGACGAGAGCCATGGGCATTCGGAACGGAGCGAGCAGCATCTTGCTGATCTCGGTTTTGCCCGTCCCGGTTGGTGAGACCACGAGCGGCGCTCGCCGGCCGGACTCCCAGCTGCGCCGGACGGCATCGACGGTTACGGTCTGATACGGCCTGGGTTGAAACGTCATGCGGATAGGGTGGCAGTTATCACTGGACAGCGCAAGCACGATGTGACATAGACACAGTTATGGCCGCCGTCGCGGTCATGAAAGGAACCAGTGGATCCCAACGCTATTATGCTGGGCGAGGTTAAGCAGCTGATAAAACGGCTAGGCGAATCCGGGTTCGGTCGCCTCGACTGTCTTGCTACCGTCGATGCATTCGAAGCCGTTGCGAACGGTGAGTTGGACGCCGCCGATGTTGACATAGAGCTCCTTTACGAGCCCGCTGGGGGGCAGTCCTGATGCCTGCAGCAATCAACAATACCAACCCCGACATGGGCGCGCGCGGGAGATCCCGACGCGTCGAGCTGGGGATGAGCAAGCAAGAACTTGCCGACCTGCTCGACGTCGGCATCAAGCGCGTCTCCCAAATGGAGCAACACGGATGCGAGGGGCTCACCGCCATCGAGCGGTGGGCGAAGGCGCTGAGGATGGACCCGCAAGAGCTCATCTTCGGCCGCCCGGAGCCATCCAGAAGGAAACGAGCATGACGCCCACACCAGACTACTCCTCACCCGTCGCCATCAACCAAGAATGTCCCGAGTGCGGCGACACGATACCCATCCACTGGAAGCGATGTACAGCCTGTTGGCACATCGCCCTCGATGAAGAGAAAACACGAAAGCGAGTCACCATGCGAGACCCCAAACCCATCACCTGTGACGGCTGCTGCGAGCAAGCGGCCGAGTACGACCCCGAGGCAGTCAGCGCCTCGCAGCTCGAAGGCAAGGTCATCCAGTGCGAGGCCTGCGGCGACTTCGGGCGCCTAGTCCTGCGTGAGCCCGACGGCGGCGATTGTTTCGCCGCTTACCTCATCTTCCGGCCTGTGACCGCGCAGGAGATCGCCGCGAACGGCGGTGCGTCAGCCCCGCAGCGCATGATCGACGTGTCGCATCTCCCGCCGGTGTATCTGCGTTTCGCACCGGACAAGCCGCAGCCTCAGATGGTAGTCAACAATGCAGATTGGGATGAGGTGAAGCCATGAGCTGTTCGGCGAACCCAACGTCGACGCGAATGCTGGCTGGGCGCCGGGCGCTTATGGTCGACGCGAGTAACTACCAGCAGGGGCGGCGCGTGTGCATATACATCGAAGGCGAGAAGGTCGCCGAACTCACGTCGGAGGAGTTCCGAGAACTGATGCTTCTGTGTCAGGAGGTGGACAAGTGAGCACATCGATCGTCGTCGCCTACCCGTTCACGCCCGAGGATCTGGCCGCCAAGGTCGACGCCTTCCGTGGACACATCTTCACGACTCCAGCCCTGTATCGGGAGGGAACGAAGGCAATCGCCACTTGCCGAGAGATGCGGGTAGCCATCGAAGAGCGCCGCAAGCTCCTTAAGGCGGACAGCCTGGAGTACGGCCGAAAGGTGGACGCCGTCGCCAAGCAGCTCGTGGACATCATCGAGGCCGTGGAGAAGCCGTTGAAGGCCGCCAAGACCGAGGTGGACCAGGAGAAGGCCCGCGCCAAAGAAGCCGCGGCCGCAGCCGAGCGCAAGGCCATCGAAGACGAGATGCGCGCTCGACGCCAGGCCGAGGAGGATGCTCTACGGGAGCAGCGCAAGGCCGAGGAGGCGCGTCTCGCCGAGGAGCGCAAAGCCATCGAAGCCGAGCGGGCCGCCGCCGCAGCGGAACGGGAAGCACTGGCGGCTGAGCGGGCCGCCGCCGCGAAAGAACTCGCCGAGATTCGGGCGCGCAAAGCCAAGGAGCAGGCCGATCGGGAGGCGCGCGAGCTCGCCGAGCGGATGGCCACCGAGGCCGAGGAGCGGCGCATCCATGACCTGGAGTACGCCGAGGCTCAGAAGAAGCGACTGGCCGCGCTGGCTCCCGACCGCGAGAAGCTCAAGACGTTCCGCGTCTGCATTGACGACTTGCTCCGGCGCGCTGGGGAGTGGAAGTGCTCTGACGCTGACCTGGAGCGGGCCCGCACGGATGCCGTCCGCTGGCTGATGGATGCGTCCTCTCACCTGAGGGACCTGGAGTCATGATCAATCGATGCAACAGGGGGTTATCGTGGACAGAATAAGGTTTCGCCAGTCCATGGCTAAGGTGCTCTTGGAGTACTGCCCGGCGGTGCTTAAACGCCAGCTCGACGGCGAGCGGCGCACGACGAAAGCCATGGACGCTGGCTCGCTCGTGGACTTCGTGCTCTTCAAGCGGACCGACCGCTTCGAGGTGGTTGACGCCCGATACAAGAGCGGGCCCCGCCAGGGCGAACCGGCCGCCGATTGGACCTGCGGGGAAGCTCGCGAGCAGGCCGAGGAGATCCGAGCGCGGGGACTCCTGCCCGTGCTGGAGTGCGAGCTCGACGCCGCCGAGGAGGAGGCCGCCCCGATCCGCAAGCGTCTCGATGAGCTGGTCGGTGGGAACACCCTGCTCGAGCAGCCGAAGCTGGAGTGGATCAGCGCGCTCGGCATCGAGTGTGAAGGTACGCCAGACGCGGTGATCGTCGAGCACTCGGCGGGCGTACGACTGCTGACCGTGGTCGACATCAAGCGCACTGACCAGCGGCTCAAGAAGCTGCAGCGCCAGGTCTACGAGATGGGATGGGACATTCAGGCCTCGGCGTACGAGGAGGGCGCTCTCTACTGCGAGCGGCAGCTGGGCGGGCCAGACGACATAGTCCTGTACCAGAAGCACATCATCCTGACCGTGGACGGCGTGGCCCCGCCCTGCGCTCGCGAGCTGGAACCGTTCTACCGCGAGATCGGCCGGCGCCGGTGGGAGAAGGCGCAGCGCATCTTTAAGGAATGTGTGGACAGTGACAACTGGCCGGGCTATCCCGAGAGGTCAATCGAGACGCCGTATTACATCGTTAGAAGCACGGAGCGCGGCGACGACGGACACGAACAACGGAACCCAGACGGTTCGAGATACTTCATCAGCGCAGAGGACATTGAACCATGATCCCATTCGACAAGTTCGAGGAGCGCCCGATGCCCAAAGGCAAGCACTGGCGCGAGGCATTCGATAGCCGCTACCTGCGGCACTTCTGGCTCGGCGGAAAGCCGCGTATCGTTACGATCGCGCGAGTCGAGGAGCTCAAGAGCAGCAACAAGCGCGAGAGCAAAAAGCAGCTGCTCATAAGCCTTGCCGAGGCCGAAAAGAAGTGGGCGGCGAACGTCACCAACTGCGGCATCATCGAGATGCTGACGGGCAAGACCGACCCGAACGACTGGGTCGGCGTGCGCATCGAGCTGTACCCGACCAAGACGCGCGACCCGTCGGGTCAGATGGTGGACTGCATCCGAGTGCGAGAGGAGCTCCCCGCCGACGGGCGCAAGACAGAGAAGCCGAAGTACCGGCAGGAGGTGAGCCAGTACCTGCACGAGATGCGCGACGCCGCCGACCTGCCGGCGCTGGTCCCGATCGGTGGCGCAATCGCCGAGGACGCTGCGCTCACTCCCGAGGAGAAAGAGTTCCTTCGCGGCCAGATGAAACGGCGCGCCGAGCAACTGGACGGTGCCGTGTGACTCTACTGGAGCAGCTGTTGCGTGATTTCAAGAACGACAGCGCCGCGCTGAGCATGAAGCTTGTCGAGGCGTGTGAGCGTGTGCGAACGGTGCAGGCTGAGCAAATGATCATGTCCTCGGCGATCTCCAGGGTCGAGAAAGCCATCGAGAAGGAAAAAGAAAGGTCGGCGGCCAGATGAGCCAGCGCATCATCATCGTGGGCGGCCCGAGGCGCGGCAAGAGCACGCTGGCGAATGACCTGGCGCTTGGCTACCGCCTGTACCCGGGGACCCATGCCGCCAGGACCAGCTCGGCTCCGATCCGCTGCGGGGACCCGCTCAGCAAGGTGAAGGAGCCGCGAGACGGCGTCGAGTACTTGCCCGAAGGCATCCCTATCTCGGGCGACGACGGGGCGGCTCAGTGGGTCGCCGACAACTGGTTCACGCTGCCCGGACCGTGGGTGTGTGAAGGCTGGGTCATGGCCCGCGCGCTCCGGCGGTGGGCCTCGATGCACTGGGACGAGCGACACGGGCGAGTCCTGCGCGCACCCGCTGACCGCATCATCGTCCTGGACCGTCCCGCCTGGGTCGAGAGCAGCAAGGGTCAGGAGGCGATGCACAGGGCAGTGATGACCGTATGGAACAGCATCGCGCACAACTTTCAGACCATCACAAAGGAGCGCTAGCGCCGCCCGATCATGTCGACCCGGGGCTTGGTCCAGCTGCGCACCATGCCCCGGGTTCGGTTGATGTGTGCGGCCATCTTGTCGAGATCGGCGCTGGTGATCGACTCGCGCTCCTCGCGTTCCTTGTCGGTGTTCTGCTGCTTGACCGAGTGCTCGACGGAGCCAACCGTTGGCTCGTTCAGTAGGTGCTCGTAGTGTCCGCGGTGAGGCAGCACCGAGTAGATGCAGCTGTCCGAGCATTCGTTGCTGTACCGTTCATCCACGTCCGTCCGCTTCTCGTTCCATGGCATCATGCCCCACTCACCCAGGAGGGTTTCGCATTGTCCACGCACGACCTTGATAGTCCCAGCAGTGAGACCGCCACGCACGACTTCGATTCGGGGCCGCTTAAGACCCTTCGGGGTTGGCTGGCACGGAATGCCCATGTCCTGCAGCGTCTTGCTAACGGTGAGCCCAATACCCCCTTCATCGATGAATATGTAATTGCAGTTGTAGTACCGCCGGAGGCTCTCGATCTCGGCAGCGAGTGCGGGCAGTTTCTGGCCACGCTTCTCGTAGCTCCGAAGGATGTGGACCTCCGGGTTGTTCGGCGGCTGCGATCGGCTGACGGTGAACCCGTTACCATCCTCGTAGCCGATATCAACCCCAAGGATCGTGCGCCCCTCAGGAAACTCGCTTCCCTCATAGATGAGATTGCGCGCCGGCGAGTACGAGTAGACCAGCATGTCACGGTCTTCGCACCAGAGCCCGAGGTACTCACGCAGGAACGTCGGCGTCTGCCACGTCCAGCCGGGGTTGTTCTTGATCGCCTCTTCTAGGTACCGCTGCCCGCCTCGTTTGAGGTATGGGTTCTGCCGAGCGTCCCAATGAAAGTTCGTGCGAGCCTGGCACTGGTCGTAGAAAAAGCCCGTCATCAGCGGGCCGGGGGTTCCACTCAGAGCGAGGCGTCCCCCGTTTTCACCGAGCGCTGGGAGCGCACATTCGAGGGTGGCGTACCTAAGGACATCGTCGCGTATTGTCGCGCATTCGTCGATCACGCCCTCCACGAATCCGTGTGTCGCGCCGCGGAGCTTGTCCGCCTCTCCATCATCATTGAGCCCGAGCAGCCAGATCTGATAGCCGTTGGGGCAGGTTATCGTCAGCTCCCCGACGTCGAAGTCGAGCCCTAGATCGTACTCATGGTTCAGCTCCCGGAACGTGGTCCAGATGATCCGCTTGGCGGTCTTGGCTGTCTTGGCCGCGAAGAAGCTGAGCCCGCCCGGGTTCCTCGGAGCGTGACGGAGCAGCCGCCGGCCGTTCGCGGCGCTCTTTCCTGCTCGCCGAGCCGCATGGTTCGTGATGACGGCGTCTGGGTGAAGCACATATGGGCGCTGCGCCGCGCTGAGGCCGGCGAGCGTTGCGTGGAAGGGGCTCTGTGGCCCGATCGACTTTACTGCTTCGGAGATGGGGAAGTTATGGCAGAGCATCCGGCTTGACCCAGCCTTCGCGGCGCACCCAGCCCTGGCGCTCGAACACGTCTTCGACGCCGAACAGCTCGGGATCGGCGACGATGGCCTCAAACTGGGCGTTCTCCTCGGCGTTCGAGACCTGGGGCTGCATCGCCTCGTAGTCGGGCGCCGCCTTCGGGCCCCACACGTGCGGCCATCGCTCGCGCAGGAATGCATGCTGACCGTTGGTCAGCATGGTCAGCATGAGCTCCGCCTCGGCCCGGACCCAGCGCACGGCGAACGAGCGGTACGGCTGTTTCGCGTCCTTCTTGGCGCCAGCGTCGAGCCACGCGAAAAGCGTGCGCGGGCTGACACCGCAGTAGAACGCGACCCAGCGCGGTTTAAGCCCGGTGGCGAGTGCTTCGAGCAGCTTTGACTGGAGCTCCTCAGTGAGAGGGCTCGCCTTGTCGGTGTCGCGAACGATCGCCAATCAAGCGACCGCTCTCCCGGCTGCCTCCGGGTCCGCGTCCTCTTCGGTGTCGTCCGGGTCGACCCAGGGGATCGGCTGCGGGACGCTCTCGTGCACGATCGTCTGGCGGGCGCCGGTCCCACCGAACGTCTCGTCCCCGTGCTCGATCACGAGCCCTGATGCGCAATGGATGGCCTGCAGCGGCATCCCCTGGAACGTGAAGTCAGCCGCGGCAACGCTCTTGGCGTAGCAGATCATGTCGCCCGGCTGCGCCACGCTGATCGTCTCCTCGCGTTCGATGATTCCCAGGTCGCTCTCGCGCCGCATGCACCGCCCCGGTCCGGCGCCGAGCACGCGTCGGTAGACCATGGGGAAGCGGTTGTCCCGCATGTCGTCCGAGCGGGTTCCGTCGGTCATGCCCGCGTCGCTGGACTGCCAAACGAGTTTCTCCGGCCCCTGCATCATCGCGCGCTCGGCAACCGGGTCGCGGCCGCAGATCACGTAATCGTTCAGCACATCCTTGATGTTCCAGTAGAGCTCGTCGTTCCACCGATCCCAATCGACCGGATCGAGCGGAGGCGTGATCGTCTTGGCGGTGCGGTAGACGCGCGCGATCGCGACGTCGCCTGTGAAACAGTAGAACTCCGTTCCGTGCAGGTTCATCCAGTGGCCCGCCTCTCGCAGGTTCACGAGCACGAGATCACCCGGTTCGACGGGGATGATCTCGCGGTAGCCGAGCCGCACGCGGCCCGTGCCTACGGCGACCACGTGCATCAGCGCGACGACGTTGATCTTCGCGTTGATGGTGTACTTGACCATGTCGGTCATGTCGATCCGCGTGCGGCTCGCCGGGTGCAGGTCCGGGCGCGGGAGCGCGATCACCCATGGCCCCTGCGTCTTGAGGCGCCGCCCTGGCGTCGGGCGGTCGAAATGCGCCTTGGCCTGGATCCACTTGTCGTCGCGGAATTGCTGCGGAACGAAGTCGTCCCGAATCGCTGTCTGGTAGCTCATTGGTTGGTGACTCGCTTCTCTCAGCCTCCGGCGCGCGCGCGCTCGGCTGCTTTCTGTCGGCGGATTTGCGCCGAATGGATCTCGATGGCCTGCTGCCGGCGGATGGCCGGATCGTCGCTGAGCTGCCCGCGGGGCTGCGTCTCGCTCGAGCCGGTACGCGGCACGGCGTTGGTTGTCGGCTTCTTGGCGGGCTTCTTGCCGGACAGGATCCATTGCTCCTGCTCGAGCTGCGCCTTGCGCTCGGCCACGACGGCTGCCGCGGCCGCCTGGGGCGTCAGCTTGAAGCTCGAGGTTTTCTTATCCCAAGACGCGAGCCACTTGGCGCGAACGTCGTCCAGGCCGCCTTTGAGCTTGAATGCGGGGTGGTCTTTGGCCTCCGCGGTCAGGTACTCGTTCGCCTTCTTCGTGGCGGCCGCGACGTCGACGACTGGCTTTTGTGTCTCGAGCTGGCCCTGCTCGGTCACCATCTGCCCGCGCGACCTGAAGAGCTGGTTCTCGCGCTCGAGCTCGAGCTCACGCGGGCTCATCTGCTGGACGTTCTGCGAGAACAGGGCAATAAATTTGCCCACCGGGATACCGGTCGTGCGTTCGATGAGTCCCGCGTAGGCCCGCATGTCGCCCTTTTTGGCCTGCTCGCAAAGCTGGTAGTGCGGGCCGAACTTGTCGATAAGTTTCTGGTTATTGTCGACATGGGCTTGCTCGACGGCAGCCGCTCGACTCTCGACCTCCTCGACCCGTCGGCGATAGGCCGCGTACTCGGCGTTGGTGGCCCCGAGCGCGCCCTCCTCGAGTCCCAGCTTCTTTTCGATCGCCCGCAGGTCCTTCTTCTTGGCGAGCGCGGCGAGCTCCTTCGGGTCGAATGCGGTTTGCTCGGCCTCGGCGGGCTCGTCCTGGGGCTCGGCTTCGGCGGCGACCTCCGTGTCGGGCTCCTCAGCGGTGGGCTCGTCCTGGTCGCCCACAGAGCCAGCAGCGCCAGCGGACGCACCATCCGCAGGGGCAGGTGTGGGGAGGGAGGTCGTGTCCGCAGCCGGCGCACTCGTCGCCTTCGACGCCGGCGCGAACGTCCCCGCCGGCGTCCTCGGCATGGGCGGCGCTCCCGCCTTCGGGGCTTTTGGGGGCGCGGGCACCTTCGACGCCAGCGCCTTCGTGATGGCCGTGTCCAGCCGGTTGGCGCGCTCCTGCAGGTGCGCCGAGTTGAGCTCTTCTACGGTGTCGCCCATGGGCGTGTGACTCCTTATGCTGCGTTCTGGTTGGCCGCCGACGCGGGTGCGCCGCCAGCCATGGGGATCGGTCGCGGCGGCAAACCGAGCTGTGCGCGCCGCGTGTCGCGCTGGTCGATCTTGCGGTCCAGGTCGCCGAGGAACTGGAGGAACACCTGCCGGCGCTCGTCTGGCACGTCGTCGATCTGAGCCGTGAGCAGTGCGTCGACGGCGAGCGCCATCATGTAGTCGAGATCGCAGTACTTCGGCGGCGACAAGTAGAATCCTGGCTTGCGCATCTCGGCGTCGCTCGCGTACCGCCAGCGGTCAAACTGCTTCTCACACCAGTCCTCGACCTTGCTGAACTGTCGCATGGCTGCAACAGTATCCATATGCCGAAGGATGCCGAGCCAGTGCCCGCCGGTGATCACGCCCTGCGAGACAAGCTCCTGAGCCAGCTGGATTCGGTCCTCGGGGGAGTTCTTCTTCTCGCTGACGGGACGCACCTGGACCGTGAAGATCTCCTGCGGCAGGCCGAGGCAGTCCTTTCCGGGCAACGTCTTGACAAAGCTCTTTCCGTACCAAGCCGAGTCAAACTCTCCAAAGCGCTCGTAGAGCTCCTTAGCCGCGCGTGCGTAGAGCATCGCCGTATCAACGGCCGTCGCCTGCACGATGTCGCGTTGCCGTGGAGCGAGTCGCTCGTTCAGAAGACTGAGCACCGTCCGGATCGCCACCGCCGCCGTTAGGCCCTGCTGGGCCGTGCCAGTGGTTTGCATCGCTGCAACGCCACTGACGTCGTGCACGTTCTGCGCGTGGATGCGCATGAGCTCGGGCGCCTGTTGCGCGTACCATGGCGGGCAAAACGGAGGCGGGGGAGGCCCATTGTTACTGTCGTACGGAATGAGCACGACATGCTTGGGGACGCTCAGCTTGTTGGCCCCGACGACGTTCGGGTCGTAGTACTGAAAGACCGTCTGCGAACGAGCCTCGGCCTCGTCCATCCGGTTGAGGACCTGGTTCTCACGGACCACCGAGTGATAGTAGCTCTCGGTCGCCGACGCGCCCCAGAACCCGCCGAGCCTGCGCCGGAAGTGATAGAACGCGAACGGCGGAGTCGCATAGGGCCAGTCCTCGAACTCCAGCGACTCGTTGCCCACCGCCATGCAGTAGACACCCGGCTTGTTGGGCAACGTCTTGACGCGCCAGGTCTCGTGGATCTGTACCTGCAGGTTGTCGGTATGCTTGGCGTCCCGTCCGCCGCCGCTCGTGTTCGGCGGCGTGTCGCGAGCGGAGAGGATGGCTTGCGTCTTGGTCTGGCTGCGGCTGTACGTGTCCAGCAGCTTCTCGGCATCGACCCACGTGGACTCGCCATAGGTGAGCGGCGCTCCGTAGCGGCACTCGGCAGGGTCCACCCACATGTCGAGCGTGTTATGGAGCTCGGACACGATCTTCTTGGCGGTGAAGTCTGGGAACACCTTGACCGCGACCGAGCCGGTTGCGGCCGCTGCAGTGAGGAACCCGTGGCGCCAGAGCTCCCAGGTCGTCGAGAACATCCCCTGCTTTTGGTAGTACTGGCCCTCTACGAAGCGGTCGAGCCAGACGGCTTGCCGCTTCTGCTCGTAGGTACCGTCGGTGACCACGAACTGGGGGCGCGGCTCATCGAGAGCGGCAAGCTTTGCCTGAAGCGTGTCGGCGACGCTCTGTGCTCGATTGTTGATGAGCGGCGCGCCGTCATAGGACGGGATCTCGTCGCCGTCGAAACAGTCGCCGTCGAGCCCCGAGAGCTCCAGCCCCTCGTACATGCTGCCGTACTTGCGGGCCCGCTCGAAGCGGTGCAGGTTGCGGTTACGGTTGATGCCGGCAATGATGCAGACGAGCTTGGCCGCCTCTTGCGGGTTCGTCTGCTTCCACCAGAGTTGGCTATCGAGAGCTGCTTCCACGTTGGGAACTCCTCTTGCGCTTGCGGGAGAGTTTCTTCCCCCAGGTCATGGCCCGATCCACCGCTTGCGCGAGCGCCAGGAGCGCGTCAGCGCCCCGGAACAGGATTCGGAGCGCGCGGTTCATAGGCCGTGAGTGACGAGGTCTGCGAGCCGCATCAGCTGCTCGAGCGGGCCGCGCAGGTCTGGGCGGAGCTGGGCTGCGATCTCCAGGACGGCGCCGGCAGCGAGCGCCGCGTACCCGACCCACGGAGCGAGCGCGGCGAGCCGCCTCAGTCGCGTTTTGGGTCGGCTGAGCCAGGCCTCTTTGCGGCCGATCTCTTCGTACTCTTCGGATGTTATGAGTCCGCTCAGAAGCAGCCGTTGGGCCGCCTCCTTTTTCGCCTCGACCGGATCGCTCATGAACGGCCAGCTTACCTTGGCGAACGGCGTGGTGCAATGCTACACAGGGGCACATGGCCACGTGGGAACAGCCTGAGCTTGACTTGCTACGGCGCTTCTACCCGACCCATGGTCTGGCCTGGACGGCTGCAGCGCTCGGCAGGACGGCGCGAGCCGTGGCCGGCAAGGCTTCTCAATTGGGGCTCAAACAAGACCGATCCGGCGCATTCTTTCAGGAGTGGCAGGCCCGGTCAGCCGCTGGGAAGTTGGGGTGCAAACGCCCCGACCGGGTCGAGTCGATGCGCGCGCTCGGCAGCCGCCCCAAGACGGCAGAGCAACGGGCAAAGCTGTCGGCGGCAAAGAAGGGTCGCAAGCCCCAGTGTTCCACTGCCGGTATGACTTTCTCGCCCGAGGTCAGGGCGCGGGTCGGCGCGGGGGTGCGGATGGCACAGAAACGCATGACCGCCGACGAGTGGCAGGCGCGCAACGCCAAGTCAGCCAAGACGCGGGCGTTGAACGGAACGAAGCTCGGCGCGTTCAACCGTGGCTCAGCTAGCTGGAAATGCGGCTGGCGCACGGTCGGCGGACAACGCGTCTTTTTCCGATCCCGCTGGGAAGTAAACTACGCGGGATACCTCCAAATGCTGCTCGATCGCGGCGTGATAACGCGCTGGGAACACGAGCCACAGACGTTCTGGTTTGAAGGGGTAAAGCGTGGGGCCGTGTCCTACCTGCCAGACTTTCGCGTAACCTACCCCGACGGACGCTCCGAGTTCCACGAGGTCAAAGGGTGGTTCGATGCGCGCAGCAAAACCAAGGTGCGACGGATGGCGAAGTATCACCCGACTGTCGTGCTCCGGGTGATCGACGCGAAAGCGTACCGCCGACTCCAGAGTGATTACGGCACCTTACCATGGTGGGAGAAAGAATCGTCAGCACACGCTTGACACGTGGACACAGCGGGGTTACAGATAGGGAGTCGACGGCGACACGAACCAAAGGAGACCCGAGATGACGACCCTAAAGAACATCACCGAGAGCCAAATCCTCTCACTCCAGCAGGAGGCCGCCAGTGCCGGGGATACCCTCACCGCCAACGACTGTGCCCGTGCGCTGGTCTACGTTCGGTGGTCGCGGGGAGCCGGTGTCATCGTCGGGCATTCCGCTTGCCGCCGCGTCGTGAAGGTCATCCGGGACGCCGAGGATGCCAAGCGGTTCACCACGAAGGGAATCCGCCGAGCCAACTGAGCCTACCGGCCCCTTCGGGGGCCTCGCCTTGGGCGACGGCAGACTAAGCGAATGTGTCCGCCCGTCCGTCGCTCGAGGCAAGGCCAACGAAACCCAACGGAGTCACCCGATGAGCAGCAAGTCGATCGCGCTCTTTGAGCGCCACCAACAGCAGGGCACGACCCGCCCACCGCCGCCACCCGACGACCCGATCGCCGAGCTCGAGCGGCGCAAAAACCACTACCTCATGAAGGCCTCACGCCACTTCGCCAAAGCCCAAGACCTGGACGCGCAGATCGCGCTCCTGAGAGGAAAGCACCAGTGAAGAAACCCGTAACCGTCGCGTCCCGATTGGCCGAGCGCATCGCCGAGAACCGGCGCGGCTCGCCGATCGAGGAGGAGGAGGGGAAGCGCCTGCTCGACGAGTATCTGGCCACGAAGACCAGCTACCGGAAGCTCGCCGAGAAGCACAAGCGTTCCGTCGGCGCCGTCATGCGCGCCATTCACCGGGCTGCCCAGTCATGAGAACACTCGCCGCGCTCCTGTTCGTTCTTCTGCTGTGCGTGGATGGCTGGGGCTGCGGCGGGCAATCGACGCCCGATGACCTGGGCGGATGGTGCTGCGATGGCCTCTGCGGGCTGACCGCCGAGGAGAAACAGTTGTTCGAGACCTGCACGTGCGACGGCGTCGTGCTCGCGAACGGCGAATGCCTGGAGTACGCACCGTGAGCGTCGCCAGACTTGAGCCGGTCATCAAACCCGACTGGAACTGCCTGGATTGCATCGCCGATCCCTGCGTCAACCAAAGCCATGCGTGGGTCCAAGCCACGCGAATCACGCGAGACGATGGCTCTGAAGCCTGGCTCGTGCAACCGGAGGAACCCAATGGACACGCCGCCCCGCAAGCCTAACCTGACCCTGGTTGGCTTTCCCGTATACTCGCCCCAGGAAGCTGACCCGTTCCCGCTCACGCCCTACCGCGACGTAGCGACCTCGTACACGCCGAGCCACGCCCGGCCGGCGCGGCACTACGAGTCGACGCCCGTCTACATTCCCCCGGCGCGCCGCTCGCCTCCGCCGATCGACCACACGCGCGCGATGACCCGCCCAGCGCTGGAGCCGAGCCGGGTCGCCAAGATGATGGCCGCCGCAATCGTGTGCTACGTCATCGCGATGATGGTGGCCGCCACGTTCTAAGATTCTCGGGCCCGGTCGTCTAAAGGTCTGCCCGTAAAGGACAGCGGAGGCATCCGGATGGCCAGGACAAGGGGAGGCATCCCCAGAGATGCAGGTTTCGACTCCTGCCCGGGCCCGGATTCAACAATGCAACGCCGGCCGTCTCTCCCCCGAGCGGCCGGCGTTGGTCTCACCCAAACGCTGCGATGATGACTGCCGCCGCGTTCAGCACGAACGGCGGTACCTGCGCCGCGCCGGCAGCGATGACCGCGTTCTTGACCTGCGTCGTGTACTGGTTCGGGTTCGCGTTGTCGAGCGTAAGGAGGAGCGCCAGCGTCGTCGGCGGCTGCACCTCGGGCGGCACCGCCGGGTCCGACATGTGGACCCTGCACTGGACCACGGGTGCGCCAGTCACCGGCGCGCTTGCGACGATGTCGAATTGATAGAGCCAGGCCGTGGCCGCCATCAGGTGGATAGCGAGTAAAGGTCCTCGGCGATTCGCTCGGCCTGATTCTCGGTCTCGGCCCGCACCGTGATTACCCGCTTCTTCGGGTTGGCCTCGTCGGGCAGGAGGATGGTCGACTCGAGCTCGCCGTCCTCGTCAAAGGTCACCTGGTATTGATGGAATGCCATGATCAGAGCTCCACGTAATCGAGTTGCACGTCGACCGAGCCGCCAGCTACGGACGGCTGGACCTGTATCGTGAGGTCACGCGACCCGTCCATCCAGATGTCGACGCCGGACTCGGCATAGTTGTCGGGCGTGGTCTGGAGTCCGACGAACCACTCCTGCACGCCATTCCCGTCGTGCCAGCGGACCGTGGCGACCATGGACCCGCCCGCATATGGGTTCTGCGGCGTGTGCGTCTTGACCCGCACCCGGATCGTGACGATGTCCTCATGCTCACCAGGCAGAAAGACCGGGTTTGGAGACTTGGGGATGACCACGACCTCGCCGGTGTCGGCGGAGATGTCGGTTCCCACGTATCCGCGAAGTGTGCTCACGCGCTCACCCTCACGATCGCCGTAAACGGTGTCCCGTCGGGGCTGGGCACGATGCCCTCCAGATCACAGGTATTGTCATCCACGACGTGAACGAACAGCCCCGAGAACGGCGCACCGGTTGGCATGTAAGCGGCCACGTGCGGCGCGGCCCTTCCAAGCCCGTGGACGACGCGCAGCAGACGCAGACCTGGACTGGCCAGGTCCGCGTTGGTGTAAGTCTTGAGAAAGGTCTTTACTTTCATGCCCGTCTTCACGCTCCAAGATAGTACTGCACGTTTGCGCGAAGTGTGGACTGGTTGCCGGGGACAGGGAAGACGAAAGTGGTGTTGGTATTCGCCACGCTCGATTTGAGCGGATTGGCCCACTGCTTAACTAACGATGCAAAGCGCGACGCACCGGCCGCCGTTGCCGGAACGTCTATCCCCCATGCGGGGTTTCCCGGCAGATTGGTTGTTGTAATGAAGACCGCCGCGCCGACCGTCTGAAGCGCTCCGGAGCCGGCGATCGTGAAGTCCATGCCAGTGACGTAATGGAACATGCCGGCTGCGGCAGGCAGAGTGATGGTTCCGCCGGTTGCCAGGGCGGGAGCCAACGTGACATTGAAGATTGAGGGCTGGGGTTGCGCGATTATCGCGTAGTCGGCTTGCGTCGCTCGTCCGGTGACGACGGCTGATCCGCTGTTGGTGATCGACGATCGGCATCGGATCCGGCGGTACCCGGTTGCGGAGACGGCGAATGCGGCTGCGATTGCTGCTGTCGGGCTCACCGCCACAACGAGGCCTTCGCTGATGGCCGCGCCGGTGACAGTGCTTCCGGGCAGTGGCCGGGCCGGCAGAGTGAAGTAATTCGTCCCGTCTACCGTCCCCTCGAACACATACGTGGCCGAGTTAGCCGCGGACCTAATCTCGAACACTGCAACGGCCTTGCCATGGATGTCCATGACAAGCTCGCCGTTGGTCGCCGAGATGGTTGCGCCAGCCACCCGAGCGTCGGTGAACGTGCCGCCGCCGATCTGATCTAGGTGGCCCTGGAACTCGTTGCCGCGTGCGTCTAACAGTGTTGCCATCGATGAATCATCCTATCAGGTAGCGAATCTTGTATGCGCCACCCACGGGCGCCTTGTCCGAGCTCACCCGGACGGTCATGCTGCCCGCGGCCGGGATGCACGTGAACGTGACGGCGTCCATCTCGGGACTGTTCTCGTCGGTGTCGAGCACATCGCCCCAGAAGATGCCAACGTTGCTGGCTGCCCCGATCGCTGCGTCGACGACGTTTGCCGTCCCGCTGTGTGTGCCCGCATAGGGTAGAGTTACCGTCGCGTCGGTCATGCTGACGGAGCCGCCCGCCGAGACGTCGAAGCGCTTCAACGCCGCGTTCCATGTGACGTTCGTGCCCGCCAGCGTGGACAGGTTGATCGCGGTGACGGGTCCGCCGCCGGTGACGTTGCCGAGGAACTGATCGGGCCCGATGCTGGCCAGGTCCGTCAGCGCCACGGGTGGGGTCAGACCGCCGCCTCCCCCGCCGACCGTGCTCCACCAGGAATTCAGCCCGTCGCTCTGGTAGATGTAGAGCCCGCTAGTGGTCAACGTCTGGACGGTCGTGACGCCCTGGATGTTGCCACTCACGGCTTTGAGCCGAACGTCGCCGCCGCCGATCTTCAGGATCCAGATCCAGCGGTTCGGCGTCTTCGTGTCCGCCGCGGGGAACGTGATGTCGAGACCGGCCGTCGGCGGCAGGCAGCGGATGAACTCGTTGTACCGCGCCGAGTACTTCGTGACCTTACTGTCGCTCGTCTCGCCGACCGCTTCTTGTCGCAGCTCCGCGATCAGCGCGAGCAGGCCATCCTGGATCGCGATGATCTCCTTGGTCGCCTGGGAGGGCAGACCCGGGATCGTCGTGCGGCGGCGAGAAGCCATTACGCGAGTCGGACGTCGATGCCGAATGAAAACCGACCAGTCAGCGACGTCGGCAACGCCTGCTGATTGGCGAAGATGAGACCTTCGTCGGGAGCGAGCGCCCACGGGATGCCGTTGCGCGGCTCATACTTTTTCAAGCCGGTAAACACGCCGTTGGCGCCGGCCTCGCAGATGAGTTGTGCCATCGGATCGTCAAAGTTTGGAGCGACGAAGGTGCCGCCCGTCAACACGGCCGCACCCGAGATCGACACCGACGCGAACGTCGCAGGAGGATTCACGATGATCGTTGGATCCGGCGCCGGGATGAGCCGCGGGTGGTCGCCTGTTCGCTTGCGGATCGGCACCGGCGCCGTCGCGCGCGCGCCCGTAGCGGGTAGCACCGTAAAGCCGGTGACCTTGTACATCGAGAACGCCACGCCCGTGAATCCAGCGGTGGCAGCCACCACCGTCAGGAATCCCATCTCTACGCTGTCAACGTTCAGCTCCTCTGGGCCGATGTTGCGCAGCGCGCCCACTACGCCCGTGGTGAATCCAGCGTTTAGGGCGCTGAACGCCAATGCGTCCGATCGCGCGCCGATGAGATGGCTCTTTGCGTAGACGCAACGCCCAACTTCGATAACTGAGTTCTCTGCCATGTTCAGGTCCTTGCGATGGCGCTTGCGCCGTTCTTGAGTGTGGAAAGCGCGCCGCTGGTCATCCCTTCGGATGCGTCGCTGTCGCCCATGCTGATGTTGGTGGCGCTCGGAGCTCGGCGCGCCTGGGCGGCGTAGACGCGTTCTGCGACCTTCCAGGTGAGCGCCGGGTCTCCGCCGCCGTCGATGTCGAGCAACGTGTCGATCTGCTCGCGAGCCTGCATGCTGACGGGGACGCCCTGCTCTTTGAGCTCCTGGAGGCGCTCGAACACGTCGATCCGGAGCTGGCTGTAGGCGCGCGGGTTCATGACCTGATAGGCCTCGATGGCCTGCGAGCTCAACGAACCCTGCTCGAGCCGCTCGGGGATGTGCTCCGGATCGGCGGCTCCCATGACCCGCTCGTTGAACTCCCACAGCTCATCGTCGCCGACGGGGAACCGCTGCCCGAAGGGGCCGCCGCTCGCACCGCCGGGGGCGACCGCGGAGAGGTAGCCAACGACCTTGGCCGTCTGGGCGGCGACCGCCTGGAACAGCTCCGGGGCGGCCTCGGGCAGGTTGCCGAACGAGGCGGCCATGGTCGACGCGAAATACTGCGGGTCGCGCGCCATGCGGTCGATATGGTCGCGCGTTGCGTCAAAGTTGACGGCGTTGACCCGGGGGGCCGCCGGAGCCGCGATCGGCACATCCTCATCGTCACCGCCGTCATCTGATGCGGGCGAGAGGAGCCGCTGCACGCCCCTCCGCTGCGCCGCGCGGGTGCCGCTGGTCAGCGCCGCGACCGCCCGGAA
>JGI10216J12902_100828084_pt1 | contig 21280 bp, 11 predicted proteins | sample KanNatreferecore_FD_12902 | JGI IMG/M metagenome (IMG submission 12902)
GACTTCTGCGTTTCGAGATCGAAATAAACGACGTTCTTGAGCAACCGCGCGGACATGCGCGCGAGCATGTAGCAAACGCAGCGCCGCAAGAGAAGCGCGCGGGCGAAATTCTTCTGCACACCCGTTCACAAATTGTTCACAGACGCTCGCCACGAATCCAGGGTGCCCGCGCGCGTTGCTATTCCAACTCGGCAATCCTCACGCGCTTGCGGTCACGGCATTCCTCGATGGCGGCGCGCAACTTCTCGCGGGTTTCCGCTGCATTGGGAAGCGCTTCGAGGGTGAGCGTGGGCGTTGTCGTGTCGTTGGTGGTAATGACGATGTTCCCGATGCCAAACAGGCGCTGCCAGAATGGTTCGAGCACGGTGGAGTCCTTCACGCGATAAAGTTCCAGTTCATCCGTGCGCTTGGAGAACACGCCCTCCCGAATGCGCACGCGCTGCGTCGTGATTTCATAACGCCGGCAGCGAAGCTGAATCCATTTCACGATGGCGTAGATGATGGGAACGATCAGCCAGCAAAACAGCGCGCACAGAAGGTAAATGTGAAGATTGCGCACCTGCGATGAACTCCCTTCCCAGATGACCTGCTCCGGCGGGTTGCTCGCGACTGGATTCGTGTCCTCGTTCATGACTTGGTTGTCATCCGTCGGACCTTCGTTGTCAATTGCGCTCCTGACACGCTATGCTTCTCTCAATGAAGACTTTCCTGGGTGCCGTGCTTCTTCTCTTCGCGCTCCTGCTTCGCGCCGCCCCGCCTCCCGACAGTCTTCGCCCGAACATCATCTGGATCGTCGGTGAAGACATGGGGCCGGAACTCGGTTGCTACGGCGACAAGAACGCGATCACGCCGAACATCGACCGCCTCGCGCGCGAAGGGGCACGGTTCACGCGCGCATTCACGCATGCGCCCGTATGCGCGCCGAGCCGTTCGGGGCTGATTACCGGAATGTATCCGATAACCATCGGCACGCACCACATGCGTTCGGAGTTGTTGAGTCCGCCGCGCACGTTCACCAGTTACCTGCGCGACGCCGGCTATTTCGTGGCCTGGCCGGGGAAGACTGATTTCAATTTCAAGGTGCCGAAAGGCGCGTTCGATTCGACGGCCAACTGGCGCACCAACACGCCACGGCAGCCGTTCTTTGCGTTCGTGAATTTTGGCCAGTCCCATGAAAGCCAGATTCGCACGAACAAGAAGCGACTGGACCAGCACCTCGCTCGATTGAGGCCGGAAGAGTTCCACCCGCCGGCAAAGATGCAGTTGCCGCCCTATCATCCGGACACGCGGGAGACGCGGCGCGATTTGGCGAACTACTACGACCTCTGCACGGCCGTCGATTATCACGTCGGGGACATTCTGTGGGAACTGGACAAAAAAGGATTGGCGACGAACACGGTCGTGATTTTCTTCGGTGACCACGGCCGCGGGTTGCCGCGCAGCAAGCGCTGGGTCTATGACAGCGGCATCCACGTGCCGTTGATCGTCCGCTGGCCGGGAGTCATCAAACCGGGCACGGTGCGCGAAGACCTCGTCAGCTTCATCGACTTCGCGCCGACGATGCTGGCGATGGCAGGCTTGTCGATTCCCACAAACATGCAAGGCCAAATCTTTCTCGGGCCAAAGACCACTGCGGAACGGAAATATGTTTTCGCCGCCCGCGACCGGATGGATGAAGCGCCGGACCGCATTCGCACTGTGCGTTCGAAGCAATTTCAGTACATCCGCAATTTCCATCCCGAACTGCCCTACGCGCAGCGCATCGACTACATGGAAATGATGCCGACGATGAAAGTTTGGCGGAAGCTGAACTACGAAAGAAAGCTGAACGCGCCACAGAAACTTTTCTTTCAACTGACAAAGCCGACCGAAGAACTCTACGACATCAACGCGGACCCGCACGAAATCAACAACCTCGCGGGAAAGCCGGAATACGAATCAATGTTGAAAGAAATGCGGGCGGCTCTTGAACAATGGATTGTCGAAACGCGCGATATGGGCGCGGTCGCCGAAGAGGAAATGATCCGGCGCGGAATCGTGGCGGACAAATTGGAGGAATACGCCAAACGCGTGAGGCCGCTGGAAGTCCCGCTCGTGCCCGCAAATTAGCTGCGTCAGTGCTTGAAGTTCAGTTGGAACTCGCCCCGATGGATGCTCGCAGTGGTGTTTGTGTCCGTGGCCACAAAGGGATTGGCGTTCGTGCCGACGAAGGCGAAGCGGCCCAGCAGATAATTCGTATTGATGAAATCGATCGTCAGGAACGCGTTCGTTACGAACCCGTTCGTCAGCGCGGGATCGCACTGGAAGTGGTACTCGCGCCGGTTGCTCAAATCAGTGGCATCGTAGAAGGCGCTATTGTTTCCCACGCCCAATGAGTATGTCGCCGGCGTATTGCTCGTGATGCCTTCCACGTGCAGATGAATGGCTCGCGTAATACCGCCATTGTCGAACGCGCTGAACGTCAGCACGCCGTTCGAGGAACCGAACTCGCCAACCGCCGTTCCCGGGTCCGACTGAAACGCCGGCCCGCCGGTGATGCCCCCGCGCGCGGACGTAAAGCGGAGCGCGCCGATTTGCGCAAAGACCGAACTCAGTCCAATCGGCGCCCGGAGCGCGCGTTGAACGGTGTTGGATGTTTGCGGAATCTTCACCGCGGCGGCGAGCAGGTGCTTGATTTCGGTCGTCGTGTTGTTCGCGCTGCTCGCGGCCACTGCATTGGAGAGCGAAAGATCGATCCTGCGCAGCAACGTTTGCGCGGAAGTTTTTGTCGCGCTGCGCGGCGCTGGGCGCAGTTGCTCGGCGACTTGATCGCGCCGTCCCTGGAAATCGCCGAGGTACGCGTTCGCCGAATCCGACAGCAGGGAGGGATAATTGGGTTCGCTTGCGAGTAAACTGTTCAGGTCGCGCAGGATGCCCATGTCGGCGTTCAGCGAACGGGACGCGCGATGATACGTGCTCAACGCGCGGTTCAATGTGTTCACGTTGCCGCCGCCGGCGTTGATGTCGTTCATCAATTGCTGCGCGATGGGTTGCTGATACGGAAGAATGGGATCGGCGGTGGCACGAAAAGCCAGCGGCATCACCGCGCAAACGATCGGAAACAGGCGAACCAACAAAGGCATCTTCATATTTGGCGGGCGCGAGTATGCAGTTGGAAAAAACAATTGCAATGGGCGACTCGCTGGGAGCATGCGATTAGAACTTGCGGGCGAAACATTTCCGTCAGGTTTTTGGACTGCGGCAGTCCCCTGCCGCTTTCGGACGGCACCAGTGCGGCGAGAGAGCGCCAGAGGACTGGCGCAGTCCACGACGCTGACGCGCAGCAGAACCACTCCACACCTGCTTAATTGTCGAACGAGATGACGCGATAAAAGCGCTGCGGGTCTGTACCACCGAGTACGGTTAATGAAGTCGTCGTGCCGCTGGCGATCACGTCGCTGCCTGCTTGCGTCCATGTGGGATTCACAAGTGTGATCGCCGTTTCGACGCGGTAGCGCCGGCCCGGATGGCTCGGCCATCCGATGCTGACGTTGCCGTTGCTCACCACGACCGAACTCACGCGCGGCAAACTCAACACCGCGATGGTCAATGTCTGCGTGGCACTCAAGGAAGGTGAACCGTTGTCCGCCACTCGGACGCTGACGGAGTAATTCGCCGGCCCTTGGTTCGTCGCAGGCGTCCAGTTGAACACACCGCTGCTGGCGCCAATCGTCGCGCCCGGAGGTGGAGTGCCGACGAGCGAGAATGTCAGCGTCTGCGCGGGCAAATCGGGATCGGACGCGCCGGCGGTGAACGAAACAGCGTAGCCGACGTGAACGCTGCGATTCGCGATGGAGTTCAGTGTCGGCGGACTGTTCGTGCCCGACGCAAAGTTTGCGGCGCCGGGCGTCGGCGTGCCGCCTTGCCAGTTCAGCGGCTCGTTGCCGTAAAGAGTGGAAGTGACTTTCTTGAGCGAATGGCCCGTGCCATCGGGCGACGTCGGCCACGGTGCCACGTCCGAATAAACGACCCGGTCGGCCACGATGTACGGAACCAATCCGAAGTCCGGTCCGGGGACCTGTTGCGGCGCGTCCGGTTTCCGCAATTCAACCGCTTCGCCGGCGTTGTCGAGCCTGCCGGAGTACGGACCAATCAGTGTAGCGCCTGTGCCGTAAGCGCTCTCGAAAGCCGAGCGCGCCGCTGGGTCAGTCAACGGATCGAAACTCACCACGACCAGATAACCGCCCGCTGGAATCGTCGTGCTCTGTGGAAAATTGAAATCCACCCCGCCGCGCAACCGCCACGTGTTCGCCGCGTTCGTTGGATCGTAAAGTTGCACCGGCGACGCAGTGATATTGCGCAATTCGACAAACTCCAGCGCGTCATTCGAGATTGCTGGATGATACATGATTTCGTTGATCACGACTGGCCCGACCTTCGGATACGCATTCGTCAAGCCAGTGCCGGTGCGGAATTCGTTCGTCGTCGGCGGATTGTCCATGCCGAAGGTGTGCGCGCTCATGGCCGTGAAGTCATCGCCCGTGCTCGTGCGGAAACGCCCGAACGAGACGCCGTTTTCCGAAGTGCCAAACGTCGCGAACGCGCGATAGCCCGTGAGCGTCCCAACGTTGGTCGATTGCGAGAGATAAACTTCGTCGCCCCTGGCCGAGCTGAAGGAGAAGCGCTCCGTCACGAGATCGCTGTTGAACTGGTACTCGTAGAAAACCACATAACTACCGGCGCGCACGATTGTGTTCGAGGGAATCCGATACTTCAGCAGGTTGTTCTGCGAATCGCTGAGATACCAGTTGCTGATGTCCACGTCGTCGCCCGTCGGATTGTAGAACTCGACCGCGTCTTCGAAGGGCGGGTCGCTGTGCGCGAGCAATTCATTCACGACCACGTTGTTCAGCGGCAGGAAGTTGCTTCGGCCCGGCGTTGGCGTCGTCGAAAAACTCACGATGGTCGCCGCACCGTCCGGCAAACGGCCTTGCGATACACCCGTCGTTTGCAGCCCGAAACTGACGTCGTTGATCGCGACGTTGTTGGAACTGGTCAGTCCGACAGCCTCACCCTGCGCGCGCAATGAAAAGCCCACGTGGTCCGCGCCCAGCGTCGTGTTGCCGTCCGCGGCGAACCTTTGGAACGCGTCCTGTCCCACGCCGATGAATGAGAGCGCTGGCAACTGGTGCTTGGTCCGCGCGCCCAGATCATCCGTGAGATAGAAGCGGCTGATGTCCACAGGCTGGAGGTTTGGATTAAAAATCTCGAAGTAGTCATCTTCACCGGAAGGCGGGTCTGCCATCCACTCATTGACCCTGAGCAGCAAGGCATTACCTAGCGTGGCGGCGAGATTCGGTCCGCCAAGGGTCGGTTGCGTCAATTGCCAGTTCGCGCTGCCGTTGGGCACGCGCCCGATCGAGAAGTCTGCCGCTTGCAATCCATACGTGATCGAATTCAGCAGCGAACCGCCGTCTGCGAGGCGATTAAACAGGAACACGCTGCCGCCATTCGCGCTGAGTCCGAAGCCGGTGTTCGTCGTGGAACTCGGCAGGTCAGGATCGAACCGCACTTTCAAGTACGACTGCGCGTTCAGAATCGTTCCAGCCGGAAACACCCAGCGCCGCGACAGCGTGGTATTGTCGGTCAGACTCATGTCCGCGAGGTTCACGGCGTTGCTGGATGGATTGTAGATTTCCACCCAGTCCGGCTTGCTGCCGTCAGGTTCTTCGAGCGTCGCGTTGTTCGCGAGCACTTCGTTGATGAGCACGCCCGCTGCCGCCGGACTGTTCGTGACAATGAGCGCCTGCAATTCGACACCGAACGCGGTATCGGAACTGTTCGGAGCGGCCTGGTGCAATTCGGCAGCGAACACGTTGTCGCCGGGAACGAGCATCGACGTGGGCACTGGGAAAAATCCTTGATAAGCCGCGTCGCCAATCGAACCGCCACTCGTCAGCGTGGCGAACGTGATGGCACCGCCCGGCATGTTGAAGCGGCTGTTCGGAATTTCCACGCCATTGAGGTAGAAGACAGCGCCGTCATCAATGATGTGCCGGAACTGAAGGGCCGTGTAAGTCGCGTCCACCGGCACGTTGAAATGCGCGCGGAAGTAAAACGTGATCTGGCCGTCGTTCGTTGGTGTCACGGTGCGAATCGGCTCTGGCAAAGTTTGCGGGCGCGTCGGCGTGTATTGGCCGAGAAGCGCCGGGCCGGTGAACCATCCCGAATCATTGAAGGCCGGCGCAGTCCAGTTCACGCCGTCCAGGTTGGTCCGGTGATGATAGCTCCAGACGTTGCTGATGGTGAGCAACGTGACCGTGACCGGCGGCGGTGGCGCGAACGGACAGGCATTCGGCGCGCCGGGCGTCGGCGTTGCGAGCCGCGTGTAAGGCAGCGCGCCATTCGGACAGCGGCCTTGTGCGGCCTCGGGCTGCTGCGGGCCGTAAATAACGCAATCGAGCGTCGTCAACTCCGGCGAGAGCAAACCGATTTCGCCGTACTCCAGCGCGAGGCTGAAGTTTAATTCGTCGCGGCCGTTTCCATTGCCATCTGCGGTGAACGACACGAACTCGCCCGCGCCGATAAAATTTAGCGGGTCGATCCGATTGCGCGCCGGCCAGCCGATCGGATTATCCGTCAAATACAACCCGCCCAGTGCGATGGGCAGTGAACCCGGGTTGTAAAGCTCGACGAAGTCCGGTTGCGACTGGCTGGCAGTGAGCCACTCATTGATGCGCAGACTGCCCGCGTTGCCAAGCGATTGGATAATGTTCAGGCTCCCAAATGTCGGCTGCGTCAGGCCCCATTCGCCGCTGCTGCCCATGCGGCCAATGGAAAGGTCCGTGAGCTGCCGTCCAAATTTCACGGAGTCCAGCAAAGCTCCGCCACTGGCGATGCTGTTGAACAGATGTACCGAATCACCACTCGCATCGAGTCCGAAGCCAAGATGAAATCCCGGCGTGCCGTCGGCGTTGTTGGCGAAGACCACGAGAGTCGCGCCGGACGCCAGGAACGTGTTCGCGGGGAACGTAAACTTGTTCGGATTGTCATTATCGTCGCTCAGGCGCATCCCGCCGAGATTCACCGTTGCCCCGCCTTCGTTGAAGAGTTCGATCGCGTCCGGGAAAGTTCCGCTGTGATTGAACGCCGCCACGTTCTGCGCCAGCACTTCGTTGATGCGTACAGTGGGAATACTCGTGTTCACGACCCACATGCGAACCGTCGCATTACTGAAAGCCTGCCAGACGCCGTTTGCGCCTCGACCGACGACTGACACGGTGTTCGTGCCATTGGCGAGTGAAGACAAATTGATCGGCGTGGCCACCGGCGTCTCTGCGCTGTAAGCGCCGCCATTCAAACTGAATTGATACGTCACGACATCAACGCCACCGACATTGAGTGTCGCGCTCGTGAACGGCGTGGGTGAACGCGGTGTGCCGCTGATGGTCGCCGTGGGCGCGGCGGTATTCGGCAACGCCGGAATCTGACTCAACACGTAAGCACGCCGCTGGTTCATCCAATTCTTCATCGAGTTGATGGTTCCGATGGGCGCGTACTCACCGAGCGTCGAGTCGATGAGCGCATCGAAGTTCGCCTGCGAGAAAGTCGTGTTCAGCAATTCCTGTAGCGTGCGGTAATAGATCGGCTCGAAATCCGGCCAGTGCATGAAGCGGCTGAAGGCCGGCTGTCCATCCATCGAGAAAATGCTGTCCGTCGGCCCGAACGATCCCTGGCCGAGAATCTGATCGAGGTCCCAATAGATCAGTTGAAAGCGCGGATCGATCTCGCCGCGGTACATCGAGTAATCGTCATTGGCGCTGCTGTTGAGTCCGCTTTCGGCATTGCCGAGCAGGTTCATCACGGCCAGGTGCCGCATCCATTGCTCCACGTTCACGACCTGGCGCACGTTCTCGGTTGTGAAAGGAATCGTGTTGTTCGCGCCGACGACGTTCAGCATTCCGATGATGTCACTCCAGTCATTCTCGCTGGCGTTGTTCAGCTTGAAATAGGTCATCGCGTAGCTGGCTGGATTCGTCCCGCGATAATCGAACGCAGGAGAGAAATCGCGAATGGCGCGGTACAAATTGCCGCCGCTGTCCGTCGGGAAATGGTTGTCGGCGAACTTTTGATCGATGACCTCCACCGCTGCATACGTGATGCGAGTACCGTTATTCACCCGCACCTGGGTCGCGTAAGTGGATCCACCCACCGCGCCGGATTTACGCGCGATCACGCCTCCAAAGTGCTGCGATGGCACGGCCACAATGTTCAGGTTCAACGACTTCAAACCTTTCCATGGATCATCACTGCGAAAGTTCACGCGATAATTCGGCGGGTTCGCGCCGCGGCTGCCGTGGCCGCGATTGCGCACGCCGATGTTGTAATGGAATTCCGTCCCGCCGGCGTCGATGCTGATGAACGTTGCGTTCATCTGCGAATTGGGTCCTTGCAAAGAACTCTGGCCTGGTATCGACGCAAGCTCCGCGCGCTCCGGCTCGGTCATGATCAATTTGTAGAGCGGCTGCGTGTTCGTCGGATTGTAAGTCACGTCATCGATCTGGAACAGCGCATTGACGACCTGGCCGGTTGGCCCCGCGCCGTCGAGCGAGGCAATCGCCCCGGCGGGCCAATTGCGAGTGCGCGCCTGCGCGTCGGTCGCGCTGACGTAGTATTCAATAACAGCGTTATTGGGCTGTGCTGGAATGCGCGCGCTCCAAAGGCCGTCGTTCGCGACCGCGTCGCCATTCAACCCGTCATCGCGCATCGCCAGCGTGGTGAACGGCGGCGGCGAGGCCACACTGATTCGATAGAAAAGATTCACAGACATTCCGCCCGCGGCTTCATCGACAATTCGCGCACTGATAATCGACTGCTCCGTTGAGCGCGGAATAATCGGGAAATGCGCTCCCTCCAGAATCAGCGGCGGGATGTTGTTCTGGTAAACCGAATTGATCTGTCCGGGCGTGCCATTCGGCGTCGTGCTGGCCGCCCAATTCTGCCCGCTGTTGTTCGAGAGATTCGGATTGATCAATTCGAGCGAACTGCCGCCGCCGTCGTGCGGCTTGAACCAAACCCAACCGCGGAAATTTCCATCGAGCGGCCCGCGCTGGCGAATCGCCCAATCTCCCTCGTCCGCGTAGTGAACGCTGTCCACGCGATTGCCGTTCGCATCGTCGAGATCGATGTCCTCCTCATCGTTGCTGAGAATTCCGACCCAGTTGCCCACAACATTCAGGACGCCCGGATATTTCGCGCTGAACGCGCTGACATTCGCCGCCACGACCAGATACCCGCCGGGCGGAATCGAGCCGTTCGTGAAAGTAAAATTGACGCCGGCGCTCAAACGCCACCCAGCGAGGTTCACTGTCGTAGCGCCTTTGTTGTGCAGCTCGATGTATTCCTCCAACACGTTCTCAGACGACGGGTGATACATGATTTCGGAAATCACGACGCCCGAACTGTTCGTATCAAGCGTGTAGCTCCACGGCGCGGGCGCGAATGGATTGCCTGAAGAATCTTGAATACCATGTCCACCGGCCCAACCGACTTGCACAACACCGAGCGCGGGTTGCGCGAACGAGAACGAGTAAGGCCCTGCGCCCGAACCGCTCAGTCCCGATGCGGGCACGGAGTTGATCAACAAGTCGCCTGCGTTCACGCCTGTGACCGGTTCGCTGAACGCGACCGAAATCGTAGTGAGCGCCGCAACCGTGGAACTCGGCACTGGATTGATCGTTGTGATCGTTGGCGGCACCGAATCGAGCAACGTGTAATTCCAGTTTGCGCCCGCGCTGTTCGTGTTGAACGCCACTGGCGGCGTGAAGACATCGGTGATGCCGTGGCCGGACGCCCAAGTGATGGAGACGTTGCCGTAAGCCGGTTGCGGGAACGTGAACGTGTAATTGCTGCCGGAACCGCTCACATTCGTCGCGCCGATGCCGTTGACGCGCAAGTCATTGGCATCTATTCCCTGAACGGCCTTGCTGAAAGTAACTGTAATTTGCGTCAGGCTCGTGACGCTGCCAGGCGCGGGATTCTTGCTGAAGACCACAGGCGGCGCGGTATTGGCGCTGACCGTCACGTTCGCAACCGCAGAGGTTGTAATGAGGCCGACATTGTCCGTCGCCACCGCGGTCAGCGCATACGTTCCGGCCGGTACGCTGTTCCACACTGCTGAGAACGGATCGTTCGTGTCGTCCGCCAATTTCACTGCATTCACGTAAAACGCGACGTTCGTCACCGTGCCGTCTATATCAACGGCGTTCGCGGAGATGGTCGTCGAAAGCGGAGCGGGAAAGGTGCTGTTGTTCGGCGGCGCTGTGATGTTGACGATTGGATTTTCGTTCGTCGCGGCGCTAACCACAGCATCAAGTTGCGCCTCCAGCACAATGTCGGAACTGCCCGGGCTGCCCTGATGGATTTCGATCGCTATGACGTTCGTGCCTGTGACCAGCGCCGACAGGACATTGGTTGGAAGCACCGATTGTTCGAACTGATAATTCGAAGCGCTCAGCGCCGGCGTAAGATAATTGATTGCGCCGGACGGCATGTTCGTCCGCCACACTTCGAAGCCATTGATGTAAACAACGGCGCCGTCGTCCCGCAGCAGGCCAAGCCGCAGTCCCTGCACGCGCGCCGCGTTCGCGACATCAAACGTTCGCCGGAAATAAGTGGTGGGGTATTTTGCGCCCGCGTTCGGACCGAAGCTCACTAACGTGACGACGCCGTACGCTCCTCCTATCGGATAACCGAGCGGCGCCGGTCCACTGCCCCAACTGCTGTCATCGAATCCAAGCTGGCTCCACGCTGTGCCTTGGTCTGTGCCAGTGTCTAGATAGCGCCATGTGCTGCCGAGCGTGACTATCGTATTGGTGGCGATTGTGCTCTGCCCGCCTACAGTCACGTTCACCGGCGATGATGTGCGGCTGTTTCCAGAATTGTCCGTGGCTACCGCGGTCAATGCATAGCTGCCGATTGGAACGGAATTCCACGTGAACGAATACGGCGCGATGCTGGCTTGTCCGAGCAATGAATTGTTCTGGTAGAACTGCACGTCCACGATTGTCCCGTCTCCGTCGCTTGCGTTCGCGTTGATAACAATGTCGGCGGGCGCAGCGAACGAAGCGTCATTGGCCGGAGACGTTATCGCGACCGAAGGCACCGTGCTCACCGATCCGCTGAATCCCACCAATTCGAAATCGAAACTGAGGTCGCTGCTGGCCGGTTGCTGCTGATGAACTTCAACGGCGATGACATTCGTTCCAGCCAGCAACAACGTTGGCGAGAAGTTCGTGATGAACAGGCTGTTCTCGCCGGAAAAGGGAGTGGACGTGTCGAAGAGAATCGTCCCGCCAGGCATGTTCGGGCGGAAAATTTCCTGGCCGTTCAAATAAACCACCGCGCCGTCGTCCACGATGATCCGCGCTTCCACGTTCGTGAATGCGGACGGGTTCAGCACTGGAAACGCGCGCCGAAAGTAAGTGGTGATGTATTTGTTGTTAACGTCCGGCCCATATCCAACCGTCGTCACTTCATCACCTTCAGGCTGGGTGCTGCTGTAACCAAGTTGCGCCGGGCCGCTCGCCCACGAGTTGTCGTCGAACAATCGCTGCGACCAACTCGTGCCCTGGTTCGAGCCGTTGTCGAGGTATCGCCAGACCGAGCCAAAGGCGACTAACGGATTCGCATTCACGAGGAAGGGATAGTAGCCCATGTCCGCCCGCGTGCCGTCGGCATCAAGCGGCGAGGCCGGGTTGCCCGTGTCAATCGCGGGTGAAGTAATCTGCAAACGAAAATTATTTCCCGTCTCATTCATGAAAAGCGGATCACCGGTGAGATTGCCAGTGCCTGGCATCGCTTCCGTTGCCATCGAATATCGCACGGTGAAATTTGTCGGCCCGAAGTCAGTCTTGAAAGCGTCGATTCCGCCGATGATCGAATTTGTAATTCGAAAATCGATGATCGGTCCCGGCGCATTCGCCTTCACCGTCGCCGCCACGCTGTTGCTCAGTCCGATAATGGTGCTGTTGTTGATATGCATCGTCGCCGAGGCGCTGCTGCTGCTCGCCTTCGTCGAAACACCGACCCAGCAGTCCACGATCAGGCAGTGCTTCACATCGATGGAGCCGTCGAAGCCGCTGATGCCTTTGGCATCTTCATTCGGGTTCGGCCAATCGCGGATGATGCAATTCTCGATTGTGACGATGGAACCCAGCGTGTCGATGCCGTCGTCATTGCCAAAGCCGATCACGGAATCAACCAGCTTGAGCTGCTGGCCCGCTTGCTGATCGTGGAGATAAATGCCGTCCGAGTCATCTGGACCGCGCGTCTCGAGGATGTAGCTGTTCGTGAAGAGGAGCGAAGTGCCTTGAATCTCCGGCCCCATGCGTGCGCGAGAGAGCAAGCAATCGTTGAATGTGAGCGCGGAATTAATCGCAAACATGACTTTGCCCGGCGTGCCGAAGCCCGGCGCGCCTGAAATGGTCTCAGCGAAATCAGTAAGGCTGGAACTCTCGAAAGCGAGGGTCGAAGCATTTGGGCGTACCGCGGGCGCCTGCCCTGTGTGACCTTCCCCGGGAGCGCGGCCCGCGCGATGAATAAAGGTGTGCCGATAGAGCGAAGGCTGCGAACCGTTATGGCGAATCTGCCCCCAGCGCATCGCCATGGAAGTGTTCGAGCAAGTAATCGTCACCGGATGCAATTCCGTGCCAAGCGATTGAATCGAAGCGCCGGCGTTCACCAGGATGTCCGCCGCTGTCGTGCCCGAAGCGACGCCATCGATTAGCACCAGCGTGTTCGATTGGATCGTCAGCGTGTGGTTCGCGAGCGTCAGATCGTTGGTGACATTGATGATTCCCGACCACGTGCTGCTGCCGCCGCTCAAGGTGCCACCGACTTTTGTCACGGGCTGTCCCGCGACGCTGCGCAACGCGCGAGTGATCTGAAGGCCCCCGATACTCGCAGTCAGGTTGAAATCGCCACCCCCAGTGAATGTGATGAGGGCGCTACCCAAGCCATTGTGCAACGTGACGCGATTGGTGGAGAGCGTGACTCCCGGCTGGTCGCTGCTGAGTGTTGCATCCACGTCCCAGGTCTCAAGGTCACGCTTGCCGTCCGGCCCATAAGCTTCGACGCGGACCAGCACCGGCAATCCGGGAAGGTAATTGTTCTGGGTCAACATGCGCAGGCTGGCAGGCGCGGCCCGGGCCACCGAGAGCGAGGCGAATACCGCGATCAAGCCTGTGATGACTGCTATTCTCTTCATACTGGATCGTTCTGGCCCGGCGTGGAATACAGTCCACGCGCGCGTAATTGGTTACGGGCTAATTCCGCTAAAGGTGACAGTTCTGTGACCTCAACGCAACTTTTCCGTGGCCTTTTGCGGTGCTCGACGCGGAAAAAAACTTTGCTGGCGCACGCGTCGGCCCGTTAAATCACGCAGCGCTGCTAAACCGATGCGGCGTTACGCACGATGCGCCAATGCTTCATCATCTCGCAGCCACGGGCAGGCTCCACGCTGCTCCAGCGTTTGCTGGCAACCCATCCGCAAATCCAGACCATTGGGGAGCCATGGCTGGCGATTCCCTTCGTTTATGCACTGCGCGAGAAGGGCGTATCGTCCGAATACATTCACGTTTCGATGGCGCAGGGCTTCGGCGAGTTCGTGTCGAAGCTGCCGGGTGGGCGTGAAGATTATTTCCGCGAAGTGCGTGCGATGCTGGAGCGGCTGCAGCAGAAGATTTCCTCGCCGGGCAAGACCTGCTTCCTCGACAAGACGCCGCGCTACCACCTGATTCTCGATGAGCTGCCGCAGATTTTTCCCGAGGCGAAGTTTATAGTGCTGTGGCGCAATCCGCTCGCCGTCGTCGCCTCGATTTTGAACACCTGGCAGAACGGCCGCTTTGATCTACGCTATTACGAACAGGACATCTTTCGCGGGCCGCTCAACATTCTGTCGTTCGTCGAAAAGCGCGCGGCGGCGGTTTGTGAGGTGCGCTACGAAGACCTCGTCGCGCGACCGGAAGAAATGGTTCGCCGCGCCACGGACTTCCTCGAATTGCCGCCACTCGCGTCAGTAGCGCTGCCGGAAAACGATTCGCTGAAGCAAGCCAGGCTCGGAGACAAAACGGGCATTCACAAGTTTCGGGGCGTGAGCGCGGCACCCGCTGAAGAATGGAAAAGCGCCTTCGGTTCGCCACTGCGAAAGTTCTGGGCAAAGCGTTACCTGGCATTTCTCGGAGGAGAGTCACTAAAGAAAATGGGCTACAGTACGGACGAAATGCTCGCGGCGGTTCGTTCCGTTCAAACGTCGCTGCCGCAACTCGCGAGCGACGTTCGCACTCTGCGGTGGCGAATTCTCCGTGCGTTCGAACAGCCACCGTTTTATCGCACGAAGACGAAAACGCGCGACTCGCGGCGTGGTCTGGGATAGGGCAGCGCTCTCGTCAGCGCGCCGGGCCGCGACTATGATGGCGCGTACGATTCGATTGACGCCCCATTGCGCGCGCTGAGGACAACGTCGCCCTACCGACAATCACCACGAGTAACCAAGTTCTTCGACCAATCCACCCGTCACAGCGCGAAACTTTTTTTCCACCGCCGGCGTGAAATGATTTTTCCAGTCGCCATGCACGCCCTTGCGCAAATGTGACTTCACATCTTCCGCGCCGCGCTCGCGTCCCTTGGTGAGCGTGCTGAAGGCGTAATCCTTCAGCACTTCGCGCAGCACATCGTCCGGCATTTGGATATCGCAGTGAGCGAGCAATTGCTTCCACGTCTCGAACTGATTGTCGCCCGTGAGGTCCTCGTAACGGAAAATGCGCAGGCGCGAATCGCCCGCCACGCCCTGCTGCCACGAACGGAGTGCCGCAAAGCCGCCGCGCGAATCGACAAACTCAATCACGAACTGCAAGCCGTCCTCCTCCGAGAGCGTCTGCAATTTCTCCCGCACCTCGCCAATCAGCCCCATCACTTTGTGGGACAGCTTGACGGAGAAATACCACGACACGACCACGTCGCGCGGATCGCGCGGCACGAAGAACGCACGGAAGCCTTCCGGTTTTGGCAAACGCTGGAAGCCCGGCAAGTCGATGTAAATGGGCGTGACAATCGTGCGGCGCGGAAACTCTCCGTCAAACGTCCGCTCCGTGATCCGCCGCGTGTCCACTCCGCCCGGCAATTCCTCCTCGTAATTGTAAACCTCTAGTCCGCAATGCTGATAGGTGCGCTGGTCGCGGAAAATCTTGCGCAACCATTGGCTCGCGGTCTTGTGAACACAGCAATGGTAAACGTTTTCCGCGGATGAAACGTGCTTCGCCTCCAGGGCACGGCGCACGGGCTTCGGCAAAATCCGCGTCCACTTGCTGGTCTTGCTCATCGAGGGCGCAAATCGTGCGTGACGTGCGCGGCCAGTTCAAGCATCGCGTTGCTCTGCAACATTGTGAGTGCGCGCAAAGTCCGGGCGCGGTGCTGATGCGCCCGCCACGCCGCCGGTGAAAGCCACCACAACCCGCGGGCTTTGAACTCCGTGACGCGACGTTTGTCGGCCAGATGCTTTTCCCAGGCGACCAACAATTCATTCAGCAATCGTTCTGTATTACTGTTTGGAGTTGCGCCAGGCTTGCGCCACGCGCCTCTGCTCACTGCCTCTCGCGCCACGAGCAAACACTTTTCATTGAAATCATTCACAGCGTAATCGCCCTTGGCGTACGACTTCGGGTGAAACACGAACGTGGAAAAGCTTCGTGGCACAATGGCCAGCCGAATCTCACCCGCGTGCTCCAATCCCCACGCGAGGTCCCCTGCCGTGCCGAAGTCCGTCCGGAAGGGAAATCGTTGCAACACCTCAGCCCGATACAGATTGCTTGCCGAACTGCCGAGAAGGCCGCGCCGGAGATTCATCAACGCAAACAATTCTGCTGCTGCACCCTCAAGAGCGAAAGGAGCACTCAGCTTCAATTCATCGATCAGCGTATGGACGGGCCAGGTCTTGTCTTTTGCTTCGCCAGACATTTTTACCATGCGCGGCGGACTGATGACTGCATCGGCGCGCAAAGATTCCGCCGCGCGGAACAGTGACTCGATCCCCTCGCGAGTGATCGTTTCACCCACGGTCGAGATGTAAACGTATTTCGCGCGGCACTGCGCGATGCCGAAGTTCCACGACTGATAAAGCCCCGGCGGATGAGTAAGGACGCGTGTTTTCGGATGCGTTAGTTCCCTTCGCAGAAACTCCAGCGTGCCGTCGTTCGAGTCGCTGTCCACCGCGATGACCTCCTCGGCGAAATCGAGCCATGCACGCATCGCCTCGATGTGCCTGGGCAGCAGCGACATCGAATTGCGCGTGGGAACAAGAACGCTGATTGGTAACATGAGCGCGGCGAGAATCTGTGCCGTGCCGCAAGCGCGTCAAGTGCGTAGCGGGCCGGCCAGAAGCCGGGGAAACACGCAATGTTCCATGCTTGTCACCCGCCGATTCGTCGCGTACTTGTCTCGCGGCATTTCCGAATGGAGTCGAAAACACTCGTCATCGTTCCGACTTTCAACGAGCGCGAAAACCTTCCCGCGTTGGTGAAGCGAGTATTTTCTCTGCCTGCGAAGGTCGATTTCCTCGTCGTGGATGACAATTCTCCCGACGGTACCGGACAACTCGCGGACGATCTTGCGAAGCAGAATCCTGGAATGCACGTACTCCACCGTGCGGAAAAGAACGGCCTGGGCCGAGCCTACATCGCCGGATTCAAATGGGCGCTGGAACGGGGCTACGAGTTCATCATGGAGATGGATGGCGACTTTTCGCACAACCCGGATGACATCCCGACTTTCATCAAGAGCGCCGTGGAGGAGAACGCCGATTGCGTCGTGGGAACACGCTATCGCAACGGCATCCGAGTGATTAACTGGCCGCTCAAGCGCCTGCTCTTGAGTATGACGGCGGGAATGTATGTTCGCACGATCACCGGAATGCCGCTCAGCGATCCAACGGGCGGCTACAAACTCTTTCGCCGCCGCGCGCTGCAAAGCCTTGACCTCGATGCGGTGAAGTCCAACGGCTACAGCTTCCAAATCGAGCTGTCGCACAAACTCTGGCGGCAAGGGATGAGGATTGCCGAGACGCCGATCATCTTTCTCGACCGCTTTCACGGATCATCGAAGATGTCGAAGAAGATCGTTCGGGAGGCACTCATCATGGTGTGGCGGCTCTGGTTTCAAAATGGATTGCGCCGATCGCCACGAGTGAAGCGCTAAGGTGCCCAGCACCCTCCCGGATCTCCGTAACCCGGCAAGATGCCGGCGGCACGCTCACAACCTTTTCCTTGCGCGCAGCTACTGCTCTCACGTCGAATCACAACATGGCATCACGTTCGGAGATTAGCGTGCGCATCATGGAGTTGGGCATTGTGGCCGTGGTCCGCACGCCGACATTCGAACTCGTTCAGCCCGCGTGCGAGGCGCTCATCAAAGGGGGCGTACTCGCCGTCGAAATCACGATGACGGTGCCCAACGCGCTTGAGGCGTTGCGTGACGTGAGCCGACGCTTTGGCAGCGAAGCCTTGCTCGGCGCCGGAACCATTTTGAACGCGGAACAATGCGGAGAGGCGATTCAAGCCGGCGCGCAATACGTCATTAGCCCGATCACGAAACTGGAAATCGTGTTCGCCGCGCACGCGCGCAACAAGCCCGTAATGCTCGGCGCCTACACGCCGACTGAAGCGCAGCTCGCACACGAAGCCGGCGCAGACTTCATCAAAATATTTCCCGCGGACAAGCTCGGTCCAGGCTACATCAAGAGCCTTCGTGCTCCCCTGCCCCATCTGCGCATTGTTCCAACGGGCGGCGTGGATTTGCAGACGGCGCCGGAGTTTTTGAAAGCAGGCTGTGCGGCGCTCGGCGTCGGCTCATCGTTGCTCACGGCGGAGATTCTCAAGAAAAGGGATTGGGCGGAACTCACGCGGCTCGCTGGCGAATACGTGCGCGTCGTGCGCGAAACTCGGACGCCATCAGCGGGTTAAGGACTCCGCAGCCGGAAAAACTGCTGCGTTCCGTCCGCAGTGACCGTGACTTGCCGAATCCCGTTGGCATCCGTCGGCATATTCGTCACTGCATTCCAGCTTGCGGCGGGAACCGTCAGGCTTGATTCCAGAATGAAGCCCGACGCCCACAGCGGATATTGCAAAACAATGTTCCCGCCCGAGGCATTTGCGACCAGCACCGGCACCGAGGACAGACCATAGAACGCCAGATCGAAACTCACGTCCGAACTGGCGGCGGCCTGTTGATGAAGCTCGACGGCCAGCAGGTTCGTCCCAGTCGTTAAGAGAGAGCGATCAATAATCGCGCCGAACGTAGCGCTTTCATCGTCAGACGGAGGAGGGGTTCCGGCAGGCACCGCGACCGCGATGGGTGCCAGGGTTTCGCTGGTTATCGAGCCTGTCGGCATATTGCTGCGAAAGATTTCCGCGCCGTTCAAATAGACGACGGCTCCATCATCGCGAACCAAACTCACCACAAAGTGACTGTAGAACGCGGTGTTCGTCGGAACGAATGACTTGCGAAAATAGGTGGTGACGATCCGCGTTCCGTTCGAGCGCGCGCTGCGAATAAGGGTCGTCTCACCGCCATCGCCGTAGCCGAGCTGGGCCACGCCGTTGGACCACGTGCTGTCATCGAAACCGAGTTGCTTCCAGCTTGCCGGAATGTTCGTGATCCCCGTATCGAGATATTTCCACGTCGATCCCAGCGGAAAGAGGGTCTGCGCGCCCGGGATGATTTTTCCGACCAGCCCGCCCCCGCTCGCTGTCCCGCTCGTGCTTTGCACCAGATAATAGAGCGCGCCATCCGGTCCGACTTTCAAACTGACGAGACGGCCAACTAACCGGCTCGCGAAAGTGCTGACATTCGTTGTTGCTGGATCGAGAAGGAAAATTGTGGCCGTCGCGAGATCGCCGAAAAAGTATTGGCCGACATACTGAGTCGGATAAAGCGCCGCCGGCGGATTGTAGAAGGTGCCGCCCGTAATAGCGTTGAAGCCACTTGAATGTCCGAAGGAGTAAACGGGGTTTCGAAGCGCTGGGTTGGGACTGGCGCAATTACCCTCGCAAGTTGGCCAACCATAGTTTGCGGCAGGAACGCCGTCGTTAATCTCTTCCTGCGGGGCCGGTGGCGCAAAATCGCCGACATCATTGATGAAGAGCCTTCCCGTGCCCGGTTGAAAAGCGATTACGAATGGATTTCTCAATCCGAGGGCCCATACCGCCCTGTTTTTCCCGCTATTGAGATTAAAGAATGGATTGTCCGAAGGAATAGTCCCGTCGCCCTGAATGCGCAGAATCTTTCCAAAGAGACTATTGGTGACTTGGGCATTGGACTGTGCGCCGGATTGCCCAGTGCCGACGTAGAGCATCCCGTCCTGACCAAAACCAAGTCCTCCGCCTAGCTCGCGATCGGCCGTAAACGGATCCGTTTCAATCAAAACCGTTTCGCTCCCGGCCAAAACCACATCCCCGTTAGCAACGAAGCGGCTGATGCGCTGAACGAAATTCGCGGCGACGGTTGCGTTAGTCGTGTAGTGCAGATAGACGAAGTTGTTGCTCGCGAAGCCGGGATCGAGCGCGATGCCGAGCAGTCCCCGTTCGTTGGCCGTATTCACTCCCAACGCCACGAACGAAGTCGGCAGCACGGTGCCATTTTTCACCACGCGCACGTGGCCGTTTTGCTGGCACACAAATATCCGCCCGTCGGGCGCAATGGCCATCGAACTGACGTTGGTGAATCCTGAAGCCACGACGATGTCGATAAAACCGGCGGGAAGAGTTGCCCCGCGTGTGCAAACCAGCGTGGCGAAAAAAACAAAACAGAGAATTCGAGCGAAGACGTTCGGCGCAATTCGTTGGCACATATCAGGTTGAAGGTTTCGCGGGGAATGAACGACGAAGGACGATTTCGTGCAACTTCATTCTCGCGCTGCGAGCTACGGATGAACCCGTAGCATGGGTACCCGGCGTTGCTGGATTGTAGCTCACTCACGCACCAAGACCACTGGCGCGTAGTGACGGTTTCAGCGCACTGTGCTCCCGATTCCTCAGTCAAACGGCAATCCAAAATACAAACACAGCCACGGCTGGAGGTCCTCGAACTCAACCGCCCGGCCGGTGGAAATCAAAAACGAACGCATGTTTTCTGAGAATCCCGCGCCGGCAAAAACGACGAGTCCCGGAATCGGCCACGCGTCGATGTCTTTGATGATGGCGGGGATTTTTTCCTCCGCACTGCCCACGACGGACTGGAATTTGCACTCGACGCCAAGCGTCTTGCGTGTGGTGGGATGAATCAGCACCACGTCGATGCGCCGCTCCGAGCCCCAAATGCGACGCGCGACGCGGACCTGTTCCTTCGCTTCCAGCCCAAGCGCTTCGCCGAGCTTCATGACAAGCTTCGCCAGTTCATCCCCGTTGGAAACTGCAAGCGCACGTCCGGCCATAATCAATCTTCTACCTTAAAAGATGTGAAGGTTGTGACGCATTCCAGTACGACTTCAATAATCGTTTCCACGAAAAGATTCTCAAAACCAGTGGATCCGATCAGCGGCTCCCTCTGCTTCCTGGAGTCTGGGCCTTTACCGCACGGAAGAATAAACCAGACGACCACTATGGTTTCGTCCACTAAATTGTGTGGCCTGGAATCGAGCAACGCGGCCTTTCGGAAACGGGACCGAGAGTATAACTGCCGCCAGAAGGACAAGCAGGTTTCTCGGAAGCGTATTTCGTCGGACCAAACAAATCAGTCTCGGTCGGCGTTTCCGCGTTTTTCTTGTCACTGTCCAAGGCCCATGTGGCTTTCGCACCCTGGATCAATCTGAGGTTCGCCTGGCACGGGCGTAATCGTGACCTGTTTCCATTGATGTAATTCGGGATCGTGATCACTACGATAAGTGCGAAGATAGTAATGAGAGCACCCGCCATTAGAACCCCGAGTGAGGACGCAACTTCGGTTTCAACTCACGGTCAGTCATTCAGCGTCGTCTTCTCTTCGCCGGCCCAAAATAATAGCCGCCGCTCAACCTCACGCCGCGGGCGCTGCCGACGGTGCCGGCGCCTTTTTTGTCGGCGTCGAAGAGCGCGGTGTACTGGTAGTCGAAACTCTCCAGCTTCACGCGCTCGACTTTCTTCCCGATGAAGCGCTCGATGCGGTCCACGTAGGATTGATCTTCCGCGGCCATGATCGTGAAAGCGTCGCCGCGCGCCTCCGCTCGGCCGGTGCGGCCAATGCGGTGCACATAATCCTCCGGGTGTTGCGGCAC
>JGI10216J12902_101462290_pt1 | contig 21149 bp, 14 predicted proteins | sample KanNatreferecore_FD_12902 | JGI IMG/M metagenome (IMG submission 12902)
TTACCGGGTAAAATAATCCACATTTTTGTGCCACAAATCCCCATTAGTGAATCTTTAACGATGCTATGTGCCATTTTTTCCCAATTAATTATTGGTAAGGTTTTTAACTGTTTATAAGCAGAATTTGAATATGAACAAAAAGGTTTTGATAATCGATGATGAAGAGGATTTGGGGTTGTTGTTGAAACGCTTCTTTTTCACGAGAAAGATCGACGTCTTTGTAGCGCATACCATAGCCGAGGGGATGAAGCTTTTGGAAGAGCAAAACCCTGATTTCATTTTTCTAGACAACAACCTTCCGGACGGTCTGGGATGGGGTAAAACAGAATACATTCTTGATAAATATCCGCAAACTCAGTTAAATCTGATAAGCGCCCTTGATGTGCCTAAAACCACGACATCATCATTCAGGATACTAGAGAAGCCACTTTTACTAGAAGAATTAACTAAAATGTTCGGCTAATCCGGGCATTCTTCTTAACGAATGGGACGTTTGGACAGCTAATCACAAAAGCCGAAGGAATGCGTGGAAGAACAAATACAATCGATGAAATCTTAACGCCGATTTTAAATCGATTTCAAAAAGAAACTTTTGCAAGAGAAGACGTTAGCGAGAAGCCACCATTCCGCTCAGAACTTTTTAGTACTGAGCAAATGGAACAGCATGCACAACACCTCGCTACAACCCATCAGCTAAGCGCCAAAGAAGCTCCAGAACTTCTATTAAAACGACTCGCGGAAAATGAAACAATCCTCTTTGAGGTAACTAACCTTCTACACGACGCCGTCCGCGATAAGAAAGCAATCACTCCAGCCGGTGAATGGCTCCTCGACAACTTTTATTTAGTGGAGGAGCAAGTTAAAATCGGAAAGAAATATCTGCCAAAGGGATACAGTAAAGCATTACCACGACTCAGCAACGGCGTGTCTGCTGGCTTTCCCAGAGTTTACGACATCGCTATTCAAATAATCTCGCATAGTGACGGTCGGGTTGACATGCCCGGCCTTATTAACTTTATCTCGGCTTATCAAAAGGTCACTAATCTTACTATTGGCGAACTGTGGGCTGTTCCAATCATGTTACGCCTTGCCTTGCTGGAGAACCTTAGCCGGGTGGCGGCCCGCATTGCTGTGGACAGAAATGACGCCGAGCTCGCTGCAGAGTGGGGTGACCGCGTTATACAAACCGCAGAAGAAAATCCGAAAGATCTTGTTCTTGTCATTGCCGATATGGCGAGGTCTAATCCTCCAATGGTCAGCGCTTTCGTGGCTGAGTTCACGAGAAAATTACAATGGAAAGGGTTAGACCTTACACTTCCCTTAACCTGGATTGAACAGCATCTCGCGGAAAGTTCGATGACGATAAGCCTTATGGTTCTTGCCGAAAACCAGAAGCAGGCGGCAGATCAGCTCTCGATGAGCAATAGCATCAACAGTCTAAGGTTCCTTGCGAAAATGGACTGGCGCGAATTCGTTGAGGCGATGAGCGTCGTCGAAAAAGTGCTTAGCGAGGATCACAACGGAATTTATAGTGCAATGGACTTCTATACTCGCGATATTTATCGCCACTCCGTTGAGAAGATCGCGAAGCATAGCAGAAAGTCGGAGTTTGAAATAGCACGGGCAGCACTGCGATTAGCCAAAACATATGTTTCAGAACATCCCGCCGAGAAAAGGAAGGCTCATGTGGGCTATTATCTTATCGGAAAGGGTGTAAGCGAAGTTGAAGCCCACGCGCGGCTCAAGCCTTCATTCTCTTACGCATTGACGCGATTCTTTCAAAATCATTCGGGCAAAATATATACGCTGAGCTCGATTCTTTTAACTCTTTGCCTCGCATCAGGTCTCACTCTAAAAGCTTACCATGATGGAACGGAATTAAAGCTCCTTATTATTGTGGGGCTATTGTCACTTTTGGCTGCGAGCCATTTTGCAATTGCAATTACCAACTGGTTGGCTACACTGCTTGCAAAGCCGCAGCCACTTCCTAAAATGGATTTCTCCTCGGGAATTCCAACAGAGTTTAGAACGCTGGTGGCAGTTCCCACCATGCTGGAAAATAGGAAACAGGTTGAAAAGATCATCGATGATCTTGAAGTCAGGTTTTTGTCTAACAGAGATTCGAACCTGTTCTTTTGCCTGCTGACAGATTTTAAAGACGCCACCGAAGAAACTACTCCAGAGGATGAAGGACTGTTGATCCTCGCGAAACATGGAATTGAAGAGCTTAACAAGAAATACGACCGACTTAAAAACGATACCTTCTTTCTCTTTCATCGTCCGCGTAAATGGAATCCACGGGAAAAGTTGTGGATGGGATACGAACGCAAGCGGGGAAAGCTGGCACAATTAAATCGTGTACTTCGTGGCAAAGAGGAGTCTAACTTCTCCCTCATAGTTGGAGAACCATCACTTTATCGCACTGTCAAGTATGTTATCACACTTGACGCAGATACACAATTACCACGGGAGTCGGCACAAAAGCTGTCGGGCATTATGGCTCATCCGCTTAATCAACCCCTGTTGGATACAAAAAGAAAGATCGTGAGCGACGGATATGGTCTCATTCAGCCCCGCATCGCCATAAGTCTTCACGGGGCGACAATCTCGCAATACATTAGGATGCATGAGAATGACTCAGGCATTGACCCATATACACGAGTAACCTCTGATGTTTACCAGGATGTTTTTCAGGAAGGTTCATTTATAGGCAAAGGAATTTATGACGTGGACGCCTTCGAAAGAGTGCTGAGCGATAGATTTCCTGAGAACCGTATCCTCAGTCACGATTTGCTTGAAGGGGCTTATGTGCGATGTGGTTTCGCGAGCGATATTCAGTTCTATGAAGAATATCCATCCCGATATAGTGCGGACGTTGCAAGAAGACATCGATGGATCCGCGGAGATTGGCAGATCGGGAATTGGTTTCTTCCCTTCGTGCCGAAAGCCGATAAGAGTCTTCATAGTAATCCAATATCGGCCTTGTCTCGTTGGAAAATATTCGATAACCTGCGTCGCAGCCTCGTCCCACTTGCGCTTTTCATTTTAATAGCGCTCTCGTTCACTGTGTTGGAAGATGGCTGGCTCTGGGCAATTACGTTGCTTGCTATCGTGCTTCTTCCTTCACTCTTTGCCTCCGGGTGGAGTGCCTTACATAAACCTTCAGAGGTCAGCAACTCACAACATTTCGCTAATGCGATCGAAATCACGCGGAAAAATTTGGGCCAGGCGTTATTCACACTGGCCTGTCTTCCCTATGAAGCGTTCGTGAACCTCGATGCAATAGTCAGGACGTTGTGGCGAACATACGTGACGAAACGAAAACTTCTTGAATGGAGCCCATCCAGCCAGGTGAAGAAAGACAATGAAACGCTCTTAGATACCTACGTAACGATGTGGATATCGCCCTTTGCCATGTTGCTTCTGGTAGGTTATTCAATCTTCGATCGGCCAGCGATGTTAACTTTGGTGTTGCCGGTCCTTTCACTTTGGGCATTATCACCCGCCTGGGTTTATTGGCTCAGCCGGCCAATTCTCCCCACGAAGACAAAAATTTCTCCAGAGCAGAAAAACTATTTGCGCGAACTCGCCCGCAAAACATGGGCATTCTTTGAAGACCTTATCGGACCGGAAGACAACTGGCTACCTCCTGATAACCTTCAACAGTATCCTATCCCAGTCGTTGCTCATCGGACGTCTCCCACAAACATCGGTCTTTCTTTACTGGCAAATTTAACCGCATATGATTTTGGTTATATCACCACGGGCCGACTGCTGCAACGGTGTAACCTTACCTTGGATGCGATGGAAAAGCTTGAGCGATATCAAGGGCATTTTTACAATTGGTACGATACTAACACGCTGCGGATCTTAAATCCGAAGTTCATTTCTACAGTAGATAGCGGAAACCTTGCGGGTCACCTGCTGACGTTGAGACAGGGCCTCGTTTTCCTCCCACGTGAAAGGATCTTTTCGTCAAGACTTATCGATGGACTTCATGATTCCCTGAGGATTGCCATTAAATCAGACCGGAAAAAGAATCCAGAATTGCAAAGCTTTGCGACATGGTTTAGTGAAGCAAGCGTTGAGTCACAACATCATCTTAAGCAATTCAGGCTATTTCTGAACGAAACAACGGATCGACTATCGGACGTTCTGCCCCACTTGCAGAATGATCCAATATCAGAAACATTCCGCTGGATGACATGTCTTGAACAGCAAGTAAAAGCTCTCATATTGGAACTGGATTATCTTGTTCCATGGCTGAATCTGTCACCAGCGCCAGAGAAATTTAAAGAAATAGAATCAAAAATCGCTGAAGTCCCGACATTGACGCAACTAACGTCTATTGATCGGTTGATTGCTCAACAAAAGGATGCCATCGGCACGGATGGGTTTTCAAAAGTAGAAACCGAATGGATAAACTCACTGGAAGGTGCGTTTCGAACCGCCGGCACTCGCGCTCGTGAACGGGTTGCACATATCCAGCAATTAGCCGAACAATGTTTTGAGTTTGCGGACATGGAATACGCTTTTCTCTATGACAAAACCCAGCATTTGTTGTCAATCGGGTTTAACGTCGATGCCAATCATAAAGATTCGAGTTATTACGATCTCCTTGCATCAGAGGCAAGGCTGGCCGTGTTCGTCGCGATTGCACAAGGTAAGTTGCCGCAGGAAAGCTGGTTCGCTCTTGGAAGAAGGTTAACCAACGCTGACAATATACCAGTTCTTTTGTCATGGAGTGGTTCAATGTTCGAGTACCTGATGCCGTTGCTTGTAATGCCGTCATACGAAAACACACTGCTGGACGAAACGTATAAGGGTACCGTTAAGAGGCAGGTCGACTACGGCCATCAACAGGATCTTCCCTGGGGTATCTCGGAATCATGCTACAACATTGTCGACACAAGTCTCACTTATCAGTATCGCGCGTTTGGAGTACCGGGCCTTGGATTTAAACGTGGATTGGGATTGGACCTCGTAATAGCGCCGTACGCGACTGTGCTTGGCCTTATGGTGGATCCACTGGCATCGTGCACCAACCTGGCAAAGCTGACGGCAGAGGGATTTGAAGGAAAATATGGTTTCTACGAATCCATTGATTATACTCCAACCCGTTTACCTCGCGGACAGTCACGTGTAGTGATCCAGTCATTCATGGCCCATCATCAGGGTATGAGTTTGCTTTCGATCGCCCATTTGTTGCTCGATCAACCGATGCAAAAGAGATTTGAAGCAGATGTCCAGTTTCAAACTGCCCTATTGTTGCTTCAGGAACAGGTACCGAAAACGACGGGTTACTATACCGCTTCCACTGAAATGGAAGATATAACTCCAGTTTCCTCACATGCGCAAATTCGCATAATCCACAAACCTGATACGCCAACGCCAGAGGTACAGCTTCTATCCAATGGTCGTTACCATGTTATGTTGACTAACGCTGGGGCTGGATACAGTCGTTGGAAGGAATCGGCAGTAACACGTTGGCGTGAAGACAGCACGACCGATCCGTGGGGAACCTTCTGTTATATCCGCGACCTTGATACCAAGATGTTCTGGTCCAATACACATCAACCGACCCTCAAGGAATCGGAAGCATATACAGCTGTTTTTTCCCAGGGGCGAGTCGAGTTCCGTCGCCAGGATGAACAAATAGAATCTTACACAGAGGTTATCGTTTCTCCGGAAGACGATATCGAAATACGCCGCATTCACCTCACTAATCGCTCCAGGCGAACAAGAAATATTGAATTGACCAGTTACACTGAAGTAGTGATGGCGCATCAAATGGCGGATGCCCTCCACCCGGCATTTAGCAATCTCTTTGTCCAGACTGAGATCCTCCCGGCACAAAACACGGTCCTTTGCACCAGACGTGCCAGATCAAAGGAAGAGACTCCGCCATGGATGTTTCACATGATGAAAATCCACAGTAAAGGAGCCCACACTATATCGTATGAAACGGACCGATATAAATTCATCGGTCGCGGACGAAGTCAGGTCCACCCTGCGGCGATGTATACGACCAAACCACTTTCAGATTCACAGGGCTCGGTTTTGGATCCGATAGCGTCCGTTCAATATAGGATAGCTCTCGAAGAGGGTGAAACAGCAATCGTTGATATAATCACCGGAATTGCTCCTACGCGGGATGAATCACAATATTTGATAGACAAATATCAGGATCGACACATGCGCGACAGGGCCTTTGAACTGTCCTGGACGCATAGCCAGGTCGTGTTAAGGCAGATAAATGCATCAGAAGAGGGGGCAGAAATTTATGCGCGAATGGCAAGTTCCGTGATCTACACGAATCCCTCGCTACGCGCAAATGCTCCGATTCTTATTAAAAATCAACGCGGGCAATCGGCGCTTTGGAGTTATTCGATATCCGGCGATCTGCCGATTGTTTTGCTGGAAGTTTCAGACAACGCTAACATCAGCCTGGTAAAACAGATGATTCAGGCACAGGCGTACTGGCACCTAAAAGGATTGGCAGTTGATCTTGTGATTTTGAATGAAGACCCCAGCGGTTATCGCCAGGTGCTGCAAGATCAGATACAGGGATTAATTGCGGCTGGTATTGGTATGAACACGGGTGATAAACAAGGAAGGGTTTTTGTAAGACCCGTTGATCAGGTATCTGCGGAGGACCTCATTTTACTTAAGGCTGTTTCGCGTGTGATAATCACAGACAGCCGCGGTTCGCTGGAAGACCAGATCAACAGGCGCGCCTCAACAAAAGCGGCTATCCCATACGTTGTGCCTATACAGGCCCATCCTCCAACCCCCGGTACAATTCCCCCGGTCGAGGATCTGCAGTTCTACAACGGCATTGGCGGATTTTCACATGACGGTCGTGAATATATAATCAACTCGCGCGACGGAAATCATACACCTTTACCATGGATAAACGTCATCGCTAACAAGAACTTTGGAACCCTTGTCACCGAAAGCGGAATATGCTACACGTGGGCAGAGAATGCGTACGGATACAGGCTGACGCCCTGGAACAACGATCCGGTTACCGATCGAACAGGTGAAGCTTATTTTGTTCGCGATGAGGTCGGTGGACAATATTGGTCCACGATGCCAAATCCCGGACGAAGCAAGATCCCCTACGTAACACGACATGGATTTGGTTACACATCGTACCAACACATAAACGACGGAATTCAAATCGAAGTGACAGTTTTTGTCGACCTGGATGCGCCAATAAAGTTTGTTAGCTTTAAGATCTACAACGCCAGCGGAAGACCAAGAAAATTATCCCTGACCGGATACGCCGAATGGGTACTGGCGGATCTTCGCTCCAAATCTGCAATGCATATCGTCACTGAGCTCAACTCGTCAACGGGTGGGCTAATCGCGAAGAACTCGTACAACACCGACTTTCCAAATCGTGTGGCATTTTATGATGTTGATGATCCCCAGTATGAATTCACATGCGATCGATCGGAGTTTATCGGCCGTAACGGTACGCTGCAATATCCCGATGCAATGAACCGCGCTAAATTATCTGGTAAATCGGGTGCTGGCTTCGATCCGTGCACCGCTATTCGTGTGCCTTTTGAAATTAACCCTGGCACTACACGAGAGATTGTTTTCCGTATGGGGGCTGGCAAAGACCGCTATGAGGCTGAGGAAATAATACGTCAGTTCCGGGGAGGTAAAGCAGCCGCTCGCTCGCTTGAAAAGGTAAAGGATTTCTGGTTAGCTAAGGTTGGCGCATTGCAAATCGAAACTCCCGATAGCGCATTGAATATTCTCACGAACGGCTGGCTTCTCTATCAGGTAATTTCCTGCCGACTATGGGGTCGTACCGGATTTTATCAGTCCGGTGGTGCAATTGGTTTTCGCGACCAGCTTCAGGACGTACTCGCGCTACTTCATGCAGAACCCGAAATGGCGCGCGAACAGATTTTACTTGCCGCGTCACGTCAGTTTAAAGAAGGTGATGTGCAGCATTGGTGGCATCCGCCCGGCGGTCGCGGCGTACGAACGCTATGCTCCGACGACTATGTCTGGTTGCCCTACGTGACATGTCGATATGTGGCAACAACCGGTGACAAGGAAATTCTTGAGCAGGTTGTTCCGTTCATTGAAGGAAGACAGCTAAACGCGATGGAGGAATCATATTATGATATGCCCTTTACGTCAGAGAAAAGGGCGAGCTTATACAACCATTGCAAACAATCTATTCAACATGCGCTGCGATTCGGAGAGCACGGTATTCCGTTGATCGGTTCAGGTGACTGGAATGATGGAATGAACATGGTAGGAATTCACGGGAAGGGTGAAAGTGTATGGCTGGGATTCTTCCTTTATGATGTGTTAATGCGCTTTATTCCTCTAGCCAAACACTCCACGGACACAGAGTTTGCAGAAGTGTGCAAGCAAAGCGCAAACACTTTAAGAAAAAATATCGAGAAAAATGCGTGGGATGGCAACTGGTATCGCAGGGCATATTTTGACGATGGAACGCCGCTCGGTTCTTCATCAAATACCGAATGCAAGATCGATTCAATATCACAAAGCTGGTCGATCCTTTCCGAAGCTGCCCCCGGGGAAAGAACAGCAAAAGCAATGAAAGCGGTGGAAACATATCTTATCAACAAGGATAAAGGATTGTTACAACTTCTTGAGCCACCATTTGATAGCAGTGAGATGGACCCTGGATATATTAAAGGATATGTACCGGGTGTTCGTGAGAATGGAGGTCAGTACACGCATGCTGCAATCTGGATGGTTATGGCTTTTGCAAAAATGGGAGACCGTGCCAGAACAGCAGAACTACTAAGCATGATCAATCCGATCAATCACGGCTCGACGCAAGATGGTATGAGAGTGTACAAGGTTGAACCGTATGTGATGGCTGCCGATGTTTATGGAGTAAGTCCGCATACCGGTCGAGGTGGATGGACATGGTATACCGGATCGGCAGGTTGGATGTATCAGCTTATCGTTGAGTCCTTCATTGGACTCAAACGTCAAGGCAATAAGTTGTGGTTTGAGCCAAGTATTCCCGAAAATTGGAATTCTTGCAAATTGAAATACGAATATTTGAACACGACTTATGAGATTGAAATTGTTCAGAGTCCTTCCTTCGCTAACGAACAGGCTATCACTGTGGATGGTATTGATCAAAAAGGTACAATCATCGTGATGAACGACGATGGCGGCGTCCATGGAGTAACCGTGAAATGGAATTCGGACTTACGGAAAGCTGACATTAAAAAGATGAACACCAAAGAGGCGGGCGCATAATCGGCTCTTTACTTTTTCTTAAGACGCTGCTCCCAATAAGCAGCCTGTTTTTGTCGGTCGATACTTCCATCGCTTAGACTTTTTTTCAGACTGTCGTCCATGGGGCCTTGAGACGTGAGATGATAAAATCCGCAGTCGTCACAATGATATACCGACAACGGTCCATTTCCATCTCTGTAATTAAATTTTGTTCTGGCAGCGATCAAGGCTTCTACCGCATTTTCATACGATTGAAAAGGTCTTTTGCCTGACTTACATCTGTTCATTCCTCAGATAATTCAATATATCCACGTTTTCAACCAATCGCAGTGAATTTTGGTTTTTTAGTCATCGTATTTTAAACCGGGGTATCAAAATAGATATCTCCTCTTAAATTTGCAGCTAATTTTAACGTTGCTATGAAAACAGCAGAAATACACACAAAAAAGGGAGTGATGAAGATCCGGTTTTTTGAGGAGGATGCTCCCAACACTGTGAAAAATTTTATCGACCTCGCAGAAAAAGGTTTTTACAACGGCCTGATTTTTCACCGGGTAATTCCAAATTTTATGATCCAGGGCGGATGTCCAAATGGCATCGGAAATGGCGGTCCCGGTTATCATATCAACTGTGAGCTCACAGGTCAAAATCAGTATCACGATCGGGGCGTTCTGTCGATGGCACACGCGGGCCGTAATACAGGTGGATCACAATTCTTTATTTGTCATACACGAAGTACTACCAAACACCTCGACCGAAACCACACTGTATTTGGAAAGGTGTACGAAGGAGTAGACGTGATCGATGCCATTCGTCAGGGTGATGTAATGGAGAAGGTCGTTATCACTGATGTAGAATAGAGTCCCCATTATTTTTCTAAAACCTCGCTAAAACTGTGGCGTTTTTTCCCGCCCGTGGAATCCTATTGCTTTGAGCGACAGGTAATGGGCTTTTAACGGTCTCTTGTTTCGGAATAGAAATTGTAAAAAGTAAAGAACAACAATTAAACATTATATGAGAAAAGTATTGTTTTTAATACTCGGTTTAACGGTCTGCGGCGGTGCGGTTGCACAACAGGGAAAGGCGTTTTACAACACTCCGTACAAATCACGCAACAGCGGTTCGTTCAGCAAGGCTGCGAGCCTTCTTACGTTCAGCTACGGGTTTCCCAATGAATCCATAAAAGGATATTCACATAAAGGATATAACAGAATTGGATTTGGTCCGTTGTACGCAAAGTATGAACATGGAATCATTGATGAGGTTGGGATCGGCGGACAACTTGCAATCGCCGGCTTGAGATATGATTACAACAATGACCAGACTGAAAGGGTAAGAACATTTCACTTTGCCGTTTTGGGCTATTATCATTTCAACAAATTAATTCCCGTCAGGCAGCTTGATGTCTACGTGGGATCTGGTCCGGCCATCAGGAGCAGAAGCGTCACCTATAGCGACGACTATTACGACAATTATTCCAGCACAGATGTGACGCTGGCCTTTAAGGTTGGCGCCCGGTACTATGTAAAGAATAACTTCGCCTTTTATGGCGAGGGGGGCTTTGATAACATGAGTGATATAAATCTGGGCGTTACTTTTCGGTTGTGAGGTAAAAGTAATTGCACCTACTCTGGAGGATGAAAGTCTTTGGGCATGATGACAATAATCATGTCCATGGGTGATCCCCAAACGCTACTTTGCCTGAACGGTGTATTGGGTTTAACCAAATGGCGGTGTTGCTTCTGCAAGTTGAGGCGGGATGGCCGGAAATTGAAGAAATTAGCCATCAAATCCTTACCTTTAGGTATGGAGTTGTGTTTAACAAAGCCGTTGTCAAGCCAAGGATTTCATAATTTTACCTCCTATGAGGACGAATCAGGTTGTTAACTTTGCGTTGGGGCTGGCCTTATCCTCCCTAATTTTTTTCGCGGAGCTAGTATTGCCTTGGGCCTATGTGGCCTACCTCACAATGGCAATATTCCTTTGGAAAGTACCCACAAAATCAACGTCTACCCCATGGCTTGGGGCAATCACATCAATCCTGATCATTGCAGGTTATATTGTCAACCAGGATATCGCCATTGACCAACCTGCAATCGTCAACAGGGTGCTTCTTTTATGCTTCATTTGGCTTGGTGTGATCCTTCAACGCGAACATAAACGAGTCGAGGCAAAGAAGAAGCGGTTGTTGCACGACTTGGACCTGGTAAAAAAAGATAAGAAGTCTATTGAAAACGAAATGCTCAAAGTGAAGCGTCTCCACGACGCGATGGCTCATCACTTTCCGGATGGAGTAATCTGTATTCTCAACAAAGAAATGAAATACATCTTTGTCGGAGGTCGCGGACTTGACGAATTAGGAATGAACAGTCGCGAAATCACAGGAGAAGAAGCAGCCATCGGATCAGGGGTTGAAATGAGAAAAGCGTTTAGTGGAGAAAAGGTTTCATTTGAAACGGTGATCAATGGCAATCACTACGCAGTTAACGCCGTGCCTGTGGTGGATGCAAGAAGCGAAATAAATGAAATACTGATCGTAATAAGAAATATTACCGACCGGAAGAAACTTGAAAACAATCTCATCAGAGCGCTCGAAAAAGAGAAAGAGCTTGGCTTGATGAGGTCACAGTTTGTAACAATGGCATCTCACAAATTCAGAACGCCATTGAGTACCATTCTGTCATCCGTCTTTTTGTTGGAAAACAATGTCGAAGCAGATGACCAGGAAAAAAAGTCATACTTCGAGAAAGTAAAGCGATCAGTCCACAGCATAACAGCCTTGCTTAACGACTTCCTATCATTGGGTAAGCTTGAAGAAGGAAAAGTAAAAGTTGCTTTTAGCGAGACGGACATCAAAGCGTTCTTCCAGGAATTTGTTCAGGAAATAGGATCGATTAAGAAAGAAAAACAAAAGATCGTCTTTTCATATGATGGGCTGCCCTGTACGGTGATGACCGACCAGCTTCTATTGAAAAATATTCTAATGAGCCTCCTTTCGAACGCTATTGAGTATTCGTCCTACGAGGCTGAGATTCAGCTATCTGTAGAGCTCAAGAAAGATAATCTGAAGATCAAGGTGTCCGACCAGGGGATTGGTATCCCTGAAGAGGACCAACATCAGATTTTTAAGAGATTTTACCGCGGACAAAATGCCAATAATGTTGATGGAACAGGACTAGGGCTAAACATTGCAAAGAAGTATATTCGGCTCTTAAGAGGAACTATTGATTTTACAAGTCAGGTGAATAAAGGCACCACCTTTACCGCTAACATTCCGGTAGTAACTCTTGATATTTTGGAGAAACAAGTGTGATCTTGCAGCTTGCACTATTGCATTTCAATAAAAGCCCTATATGAAATATACTGTACTGCTCATTGAGGACAACCAGGAGATGGCGGAGAATATTTGCAGCATTCTGAAGCTTGCGCAATACAATGTCCTGAGTGCTCCAAATGGAAAAGTAGGCGTACAAATCGCTCAGCAGGAGAAACCCGATCTTATTCTTTGTGATGTGATGATGCCAGAGCTAGATGGCTATGGTGTACTTCACATTTTAAATAGCGATCCCGAGACAGCCCACATACCGTTTATCTTTCTCACTGCGAAGGCTGACAGAATGGATGTCAGGACCGGGATGAATCTGGGTGCTGATGACTACATGACCAAGCCTTTCGAAGGTCTTGATCTGCTCAAAGTCGTTGAAATACGGCTGAAGAAGAGCCAGCAAATCAAGGCGAATTACAAGAATGATCTTTACGATGTAAATACTTTCTTTAACAAAGCGCGTGAGCTGAAGGAATTTCAAAAATTGTCCGATAACCGTCCGGTTCGCGTCTTCAAAAAAAAGGAATTTGTCTTCATGGAAGGCCAAACACCCTCCGATCTTTATTTCATTATCAGCGGAGAAGTCAAAACTTACAAGGTCAATTACGACGGCAAGGAACTGATCACCGGCATTCATTCGGCGGGTGATTTTCTGGGATACGTAGCCCTCCTTGAAGAACGCCAACACAATGAAAGCGCGGAAGTCCTGGAGGAGTCGGAGATCTCAATCATTCCCAAGCAGGACTTTTTGACTCTAATCTATTCGAGTAAAGACATGGCCAGGAAATTCATCAAGATGTTATCTAACAACCTGATCGAGGCCGAAAACCGCTTGCTTGATCTGGCTTATCAATCTGTAAGACAGCGAGTTGCTGGGGCATTATTAAAGATCTACAACGAACACAATGTCCCCAATAAAAAGGAGATAATTACGATTGCCCGGAAAGACATATCCAATATGATCGGGACGGCTACGGAGTCATTGAACAGGACTCTGGCCGACTTTAAAGATGAGGGATTAATAGAGATCTCCGAAGAGGGGATAAAGATCCTGGAAAAAGCGAAGCTGGAACACCTGCTGGTTGTTTTCGCGAACCGGGTAATGAAGTTTAAATAGCCAAAAAAAGCATCCCGTTTTTCATCGATTTTTAGCTTTTTTTAGGCATTTTCTTAACTTGTTTTCAGGGACGAAAAATCTCCAAATTCTGCTAAATCAGGCCAAAATTAACCTTTTTTTGACCTCATGAGGAAGATTTTGTGAACCGATGACCCCGGTCATCGTTGACTTTAGTCATAATTTATACTTTTATACCATGTCTGGCTTTAAATTCATCCGTCATGGAAGATAAGTATTATTCACGCCTCTTGAAGATGATGGTATTTGTCCTCGATTTTTACCTCATCTCGTTGGCATTCTCTCTCACTAAGAAATTCGGTATCGATGATGGAATAGTCGAGAATCAGGAGACATCATTCTTCCTGATCTTTAGTCTTATTTGGGTTATATCCGGATTTCTTAATGAAATCTATAGAATAAACAAATTCAGCACGCTGAAGGGTATCATCTCCAGCCTTATTGGTTCGTTGCTGGTTCACTTCTGCTTGTTGATGTTATTGTTGTTCACAACAAATTCTTATCAGGTGAGCACAAAGTTTTTGCCACTTGTATATGCACTGACCGCAACGTTCCTTATCATTTCAAGATTTATCTACAAGCTTACATGGAAGTATTTCGAGTTTTCAGGCTTCGATCAGCGCAAGGTCGTTATTGTAGGTGCAACTCACTCCGGAAGAGCCCTGTACGATTTCTTTGAATCACATGATTTTTCAAAGTACAAATTCAAAGGATTCTTCGATGATACGCCTGATCCTCTAATCATTCATAAAGCTCTGATCAAAGGAAGGATTGCGGATCTTTACACATTCTGTCAGCGCGAAAACATCGACGAGATATATTTCGCATTACCTCCTGGCAACGATGAGCTTCTTGCAAAGATCTCTAAGTTCGCCGATGATAATTTTATCTATCTGCGGATCACACCTGATTTTGGTGAGGCGGTGACCGATCGTTACAATGTGTTCATGCTGGATTCTATCCCGGTGCTTACGACACGGAAAGAGCCTTTGGGTGTAGCATTGAATGTTTGGTTGAAAAGAATGTTTGATATCGCCTTCTCATTACTTGTGATTATGACTGTGTTCCCTATTGTATTTCCTATAATAGCGATCGCAATCAGAATGGATTCAGAGGGCCCTGTTTTCTTTAAACAGCCAAGGCAAGGGAAGAAGAATAAACTTTTCGATTGCTATAAATTTAGGACCATGTATATCCATGGTGTTTCTGAAAAACAAGCTACAAAGGATGACCCCCGCATAACGCGCGTTGGACGTTTCCTGAGAAAGACAAATCTTGATGAGCTTCCTCAATTCATAAATGTGCTGATGGGTAATATGTCGGTTGTTGGTCCGCGTCCACATATCAGTAGTCAGCTTGAGCAGTATGGTGCTGCAATCAAGAAGTATAAAGTAAGACATTTTGTAACACCTGGTATTACTGGATATGCTCAGGTTAATGGATATCGCGGAGAAACGAAAGAAGTTAGTCTGATGGAGAAGCGTGTTGAGTACGATGTGATCTACATGGAGAACTGGAGTTTGTCTCTTGATATAAAGATAATCTTCCTCACTGTTTGGAACATGATCAAGGGTGAGAAGGGCGCTTATTAAAGTGCTATAGTTTGGCTGTACGTTTCAATTTGGGGGGAGCAATTCGTCCAAATTGAAACGTTTTTTTATTTTTGGGGGTATTTTTGCGCGCTAAATACAGGCCGGAAATCGTATCTTTCGAGCGATTGTCTATAGGAAGCACACTTGTTTAGCCAAATAGCCACAAACAAGGTCAAAACTGGATGGTAAAAGAAAATTTTTTCACTTTTCCTATTTCAATTGGGTCCTACCGGAAGTTTATTGACGAGATATTCGAACTAGCGGAGCACAAGACCTCATCATACGTTTGTTTTGCCAACGTGCACATGGTGGTAGAGGCATACAATGATCCCATGTTCAATTCAGTGGTAAAAAACGCTGATATCGTCACGCCTGATGGCCAGCCAGTGGCTGTTTTCCTACAACGTTTAAAGAAGATCGACCAGGTAAGGGTCTCGGGCCTTGACCTGTTCCCGGACTTGCTAAAGGAGGCTGATTCACGAAAAAAAGCAGTCTATTTCTATGGTGCCACTGAGGAAATTGTGGGGAAGATCGTTGACAAGGTCAAACACGAGTTCCCCGAACTTAAGATCAGTGGTTCATATTCACCTCCATTTCGCCGATTAACTAAAGATGAAGATGCCCAGGTTATCGAGTTAATCAATGGCGCAAAACCTGACTTGATCTTTGTTGCCCTTGGTTGCCCAAAACAAGAGGAATGGATGGCTAAGCACAAGCACTTAATAAATGGGTGCATGTTGGGAATCGGCCACGCATTCAAAGTCTATGCCGGTGTCGCGAAGCGATCACCTCGCTGGATGCAGCAGCTTTCATTGGAATGGGCCTTCCGGCTCTCCCAGGAACCAGGACGACTTTGGAAAAGATATTTCTACACCAATACCTTCTTCCTTTGGTTGACCTTTAAATACTATTTGTCAACATTGTTCGGCACAAAGAAGCAGAGACCCAAGATCCTCTACAAATGTGATTATAACCTGGTGTGGGTTCCGATCTACAGATACAGGGTTCTAAATGGTCCAGTAGCCGAAACGTTAAAGCGTGAAATAAATTCAGTGTGCGACAAGAACGGTTGTTCAGTAAAAGATTTGATCATACAAGAGGATCATATCCGGCTGGTGGTATCGATTCCCCCTTCACTGTCAGTTTCTAAATTGATGGAAAGCTTAAAGCATAAAGCGGCCATTAGTGTTTTGAAAAGCTACCCTTTGTTAAAAAAGAATTATGCGGGAAACTTTTGGACCAATGGGTATTTTGTCAGCACCGATGGTGTTACTGATGAAACCATAAAACGCTACGTAAAGCGTCAGGAGTCTGCTGGTGTCTAGCGATCAGGAAGCCGTGACATGAATTCATAATCTCTTGCCGGCCCACTCCGCAACGGTCTTCCCTATAGAAAGCGATGAAGTAGCAGCTGGGGATGGAGCGTTACAAACATTAATTACCTGTTTGTCTTCGAGGATAAGGAAGTCGTCTAGTAGGCCCCCCGTGCGATCGCATGCCTGTGCACGAACCCCCGCACCTCCCTCGATCAAATCTTCCTCTCTTATATCAGGCATTAATTTTTGCAGCGCTTTTGTGAACGCCGCTTTTGAATACGACCGATGCATTTCTCCTAGTCCTGTTCTCCAATATTTCGAGACAATTTTCCTGAAGCCCGGCCACACAAGAGTCTCAGCTAATTCACTAAAATTGATATCTGACTTTTTATATCCTTCCCGCTTGAATGCCAGCACAGCGTTCGGCCCACATTCAACACCACCACCAACCATTGTCGTGAAGTGTACTCCGAGGAATGGGAACGCCGGATCAGGTACCGGGTAGATCAGCGTTTTTACCAGGTATTCCTTTTCTTTGCGTAACTTATAATACTCTCCACGGAACGGGATGATTCTCACATTCACGTTCTTTAGAGTGAGTTTAGCAATCTTATCCGAATACAAGCCAGCACAATTCACAACGAGTTTACCTGTGTAGCTGGATTTTTGTGTCACGACTACTACTTTGTCGCTGCCTAATTGTATATCGATAACCTTTTCACCTAACCTAAGCTCGCCGCCTTGACGCTGAAAAACCTCGGCATATTTTTCGGCAACTACTCTGTAGTCAACTATCCCTGTTTGAGGAACGTGAATACCAGCGATACCCGCAACGTGAGGTTCATATTCCTTCAACTCTTCTGCCTTAAGCATTTTGAGGCTCTGAAGCCCATTTGCCTGGCCTCGTTCAAAAATTGTCTTCAATGCGGGCAACTCTCTTTCTTCAGTCGCGACGATAATCTTACCACAAAGATTGAATGGCACCTCGTGCTGACGACAAAAATCTATAAGAAGGTTGTAGCCTTCAATACAATTCTTTGCCTTCAGGCTTCCTGGTTTATAATAAACTCCGGAATGGATAACATTGCTATTGTTCCCGGTTTGATGGTTTCCAACAACAAGTTCCTTTTCAAGAAGAACAACCTTTATCTTTTTATTTTGCTTTTGAAGTTGAAGGGCGGTAGCCAGACCAACAGCTCCACCACCTACAATGATTACGTCGTACGACACCTTGATGTATGGTTAATAAAATTTCCTTAAAATACTTCCGAAGTATTCAATGAACCGGGAATGATAAACATCCTTCGGATTAAGCAGTAACCTTAAAATACTCGTTCTGTTCCTGGCGCAGCTTATCGCAGAATCTGTCTTTCGGGACTATCACGTCCGCGTACGTGATGACCTGGTCGCGTGGAATGTCCCTCTTAAGAATACATCCCTCTGACAATCCCATCGGCAAAAGTTGCTGCTCTGCAGTTATTTCTGCCGTCTCACATTGACCATACGTCATGTATCCGCCAATGCCGTCAATGGTCTCGCCAGCTTTCAGATTGATCTTTGCTGTTGTCACAACATCAACCTGAGGTGCTCCAATGGGCGTAATAGCGGCATCGTGAAAAAGAACGGCCCTGGCGGCTGTCAACGGCGCTTCGAAGTGGCAAAGGTGATAAGGAGTATAGAACAGATACAGCGGCCCCTCTCCTAGCTTATACAAGTTCAGATAGTGCTGGTGCTTAGGATGATCGTGCGTTCCAAGGACAAAAACACCAGGTCCAGGTTCGGCACCTACGCAATAGTCAACGATACCAGGTCCGGAAAGAAGGACCTCAAGAGGATATTTGCTCATAACCTCCTTCAATGGTGTACCTGGTGTAAGTGTCGGAGCAAACAAACCGCGTTGCCCAATGGTCATTCCCGTTGCGTTCGCTACGATTGCTTGCTCGAAAGAAATCTTGGTTCCATCCGCGAAGGATGTAACCATCGCGGGATTCTGTCCCCATTTTTTCGCAAATCCTTCCTGTGTTGTTGGATTTCGGTAAGGATCCTGAAGGCCCTTTATGTTTCCGCAAAGGACAGGTTTGACACCTATACTTTTTACGAAGCGGTAAAGATTCATTTCCACACCGGGCTGATCTCCATCCGCGTTTGTTATCACAACGCCTGCTCTATCTGCGTATACCTTCAGGATGGGACCTACTGTTCCATCGAGTTCTGCGTTCATCAATACAACGTGCTTTTTATGTCTTATTGCTTCAAAAACCACGCGTGAACTAAACTCGACAGCACCTGTAACCTCAATTATCACGTCGATATTTTCCGCCTTGCATAAAAGGAAAGGATCTTCGACAATTGAATATTCGCCCTTGGCTATCCTGTGTTCCAGGTCAGCTTGACTGTCTACAACTTCAAAATCAGTAATACCTGCTTCCCTATACGCACGTTTTGCGCCTTCGGTCGTTCTGTTAAAGATGGCCACCATTTCCATTCCAGGAACTGAGCTTGCTATTTGCAAAACAACTCCTCTTCCCATAAAACCTGCACCGACCAACGCCACCTTGACAGGGTTGTTTTCTGACTGTCGCTTGGCTAGAGCCGTATCTACGATGACCATATTATTCGAATTAGTGTTAGGTTATTTTATTAAAATTTTCTCGGTAAATTCCGGGTGGCTAAGATCCTTGTCGGATACCACAGTTGGCTTAATCGGCCACTGAATATTGAACGCAGGATCATTAAATTTTATGCCAGCCTCTGCTCCCGGTGTATAGTACTCCGTGACCATATAGTGCACAGAAGTATGATCCTTGAGCGTAATAAAACCATGTGCAAATCCTTCAGGAACATAAAGCATTCTAAAACTTTCTGCTGTCAATTCAACGCCAACCCACTCTTTAAATGTCGGTGACTCTGGCCTTATGTCTATTATCACGTCGTAAATAGCTCCGGAAGTACACCTTACCGTTTTACTTTCAGAGTAAGGAGCAACCTGATAATGCATTCCACGAATGGTTCCTTTTAATTTGTTATAAGAAATATTTGCCTGAACCGTGTTTGGATTTAATCCGTGTTCTTCAAACTCTCTCTTACACCAAACGCGGCCAAAAAAGCCTCGCTCATCCTCGAGCTTCTTGACATCAATTATAAAAGCACCCTTTAATTTTGTCTCAGTAAAAATCATTTACGTTCTGTTTCTTCGTTTACTTTTGCCACTTAAGATCGCCGCTTAACTGTTCCTTTTCTTGCAGAGTTGTTAGGACTTTAAGTCTCATAAGCTTAGAGTCGCGAAAGTCGGAGTCATTAAACTTCATTGCCTCCAATCCTTCCTTAAGCTCCTTGATCGTCGTCATCAAATCATACTTTGGCTGATGATTCGGTGCGAGCTTCTTGTACAATCCAAAATTCACCCTGTAAGATCTTTTGTCCGGTGGTGCTTCTGTATTGATTGAAACTTTAACGCCTGGGATAACAGTCGCTACCGCCTGGGCAAGTTCCTTTACCTGATAGTTCCATTGATCCGTTCCCGTGTTTACCGCAAGAAAGTCCCCTATCTCTGCAGGACGGCTTATCGCCCAATCGATCGCGACGGCCATATCCTTCACGTTAATCAATGGCCTCCACGGGGTGCCATCGCTAAGTATAGTTATGTGCTTGGATGCCAGTGCGCAAGCAACAAAATCGTTTAACACCAGATCAAGTCGCAGCCTGGAGCTCATTCCACACGCGGTGGCAAAGCGCAAGCAAGTGATCATAAAGTTCTTATCTGCCAAAGGCTTCAGATCCTGTTCAGTAAACACTTTTGACCTTGCATAAGCTGTCAGGGGATTAAGGGTTGAGTCCTCAGTCTTAGCTCCATCACTTGCAGCACCATACATGCTACAGCTTGATGCAAACACAAAAGCTTTTACACCCAACGACTTAGCCTTCGTCGCAAGGGCTATACCGGATTTGTAATTGACATCTAAAGTCACTTCCTCAAATTTGGTTCCCATGGGGTCGTTTGAGATCGCAGCGAGATTTACTACTGCATCTGCACCCCTTAGAACGTCGTCCGGCACATTCCTAATATCACCAAAAAATTGATGGTCAAGCTTTCTCTCAGGTAAATAATCTACATCAGTCAGACAACTTGCAAAAAAACCAGTGTCATATCCAATCAATTGCGCTGTCGGATACGTTGCCCTCAACCGCTCAATAACACCCGGGCCGACATAACCCATATTTCCAAAAATGACAATCTTCATATTAAACTTTATGGTAAGTATAAGTAAATTTTAACTAGGGAAAAAATCTCAATTCCAGCGTTTCCAGGGCGCTTTGCCCGATTTCCAAAGGTCTTCCAGGTAATTCTTATCTCTCAATGTATCCATCGCTTGCCAGAAGCCATTATGCTTGTATGCTGACAGATTTCCTGATGTTGCCAACTTCTCAAGTGGCTCGCGTTCCCAGGTTGTTGCATCATCCTTGATAAGATCCATAACCGCGGGCTCACATACGAAAAACCCACCATTAATCCAGGGTGTTTCACCGGTAAG
>JGI10216J12902_101112973_pt1 | contig 21126 bp, 14 predicted proteins | sample KanNatreferecore_FD_12902 | JGI IMG/M metagenome (IMG submission 12902)
TCCACTGCTCGTTCCACCAGATCTTGTCCATGCGATTGTCGTGGCAGCCGCAATCGCTCACGCCGGCTTTGTAAAAGTCGCTGTGGGTCAGCAATCCGCCGAGCGCATTCTGCCCGCCCGCCGACGTGCCGTAAATGCCGACGCGCGTCAGGTCCATGTATGGATACTTTTTCGCCGCCGCTTTGATCCAAAGAACGCGATCAGGAAATCCCGCATCGCCAATGTTCTTCCAGCACACGTCGTGAAACTTCTTCGAGCGATGGCTCGTCCCCATGCCGTCCATCTGCACCACGATGAATCCAAGCTCAGCCAGTTCTGCCATCCGATTGATCGCGCTGAAGGCTTTGGGAGTGAACGAACCTTGCGGCCCGGCGTAGATGTTTTCGATGATCGGATACCTCTTCTTCGAATCAGAATTCGTCGGGCGAACAATGACACCATAAATGTCCGTCTCGCCATCGCGCGCTTTGGCGACGAAACGTTCCGGCGCACGCCAGCCGCTCTTCTTCAACTCGCTGGCGTCGGCCGTCTCCAGTTTGGCCACGAGCTTTCCGTCTTCGGCACGGCGCAACTCCGTCACCGGCGGCACGTCCACGCGGGAGTAAGTGTCGATGAGAAATCTTCTGTCCGGCGAAAATTCAGCCGCGTGAATGCCGTCGCCTTCCGTGAGCACGACGAGTGAACTGCCATCGAAGTTCACTCGGCAGTAATGGATGTAGTACGGGTCCTGCCCCGGAACGATGCCAGCGGCGCGAAACCAAATCTGCCGCTTCTCTTTGTCCACTTGCTCCACGCCGCGCACAACCCACTCGCCTTTAGTGATTTGGTTTTTCACCTTTCCGCTTTTCGCGTCGTAGAGATACAAGTGGCACCACCCGTCGCGCTCGGACATCCAGATGAGTTCTCCCGTGTCGTCGAGCCATTCGAGAAATGACTTACCGCTGTAATCGATGAACGTCTTGCTCTGCTCATCGACGATGGCGCGGGCTTCACCGCTCGCTCCGTCCACGGCGACAATCCGCAGCACCTGATGCCCGCGCTGATTGTAGCGGAACGTGAAGCGCGATGAATCCTTCTCCCAGCGAATTTCCATGTTGCCGTTCTCAGTGAACGGGTTTGGAAACAATTCATCGCTCACTGGAATCTGTTTCTTCGCCGCCACATCGAACAGTGCGGGACGCGGGTGCGGGAGTTTGTCGCCCGGTTTGAAATAATCGAAGGTGTGAAGTTTCGGCTGCAATTGATCGCGCGGTGAAGATTCCACGAAAGCCACCTTGTGCTCCTGTCCTTTTTCCACGCGCACAGCCACGAGCTTTTTCGAGTCCGGCGACCAATAGAACCGATCACGATATGCGTCGTCGTCCTTGCCGTCTTTCGTCAGGACGAATTCTTCACCGGAAGAAACTTCTTTTACCGCCACGTTGTAATCTTTGATGGAGGCTCGCCATTTGCCATCGGGGGAAGTCTCGCGCGCGAGAGGGCGCGGTGGACCGGTCCGAGTTCCAAATCGCCGGTTGCCACGCTGGCCGCCGCCGAACGCGCTCTCGATTTCCGCGTTCGCCGGCTTCTCCGTGGCCTCAAATGCCGCCACCGTCCTGCCACGCTCATTCACTGCCAGCCAGACATGACCGGCAAACGTATTCATCTCGCGCCGCTCGCCAGCGGGGAGTTTGCCATAGCTTCGCCGCTCGCCTTCGGTGCTCAACCAGAACAACTCGACTTCGCCTTGCGTGCGATTGATGAACGTAAGCGACGTCTCATCGCCTGTGCGCCGACTGGACTGCGGAAGGTCGTCGAGGGAAAGGCTCGCGGAAGCCGAACCGCGCGGCGCATTCGTTTGTTCGATCACGGAGTAGCTGGCCAAATCCGCGCGCCAGTCCTTTCCACCGAGGCCAAACTCGATCTCGTTCGCCGATTTCCATTCCACATTCCGCAACGCCAGGTTCTCCGCGCGCAGGTCTTTGACACCGGCGCTCTCCAACGCTCGCGCCAATTTCGCATGATCGAATGCCGGCCTTCGCGCGCCTTTCTCCGCGTCCACAAAAATGAACTCGCGCGTATTCGTCCCTGTCCTCACCTCGTACCAGAACTGTGTGTTGTTCGAGAGCCAATGTGCCTCAACGCGATCGCGAAATACTTTGCCCTGGAAGCGTCGCGAAAGACTGGCAGCACGCTCATAGTCCGCGCGCGAGCCTTGAGCGAACGAGCGGTTTGCGCAAAGCAGGAGGAGTGAGATGAAAATAGCGAACGCCGCCAAGTGTTGCCACTTCTCACTCGCCATCGCAGGTAGGGCGACGATGTCCTCATCGCGCCGCGAACGAGGTGCGCTATCGAAACATTCACGGCGTGCTGAGGACAGCATCGCTCTACCTGGAGGTCTTTCGCACTTCGGGAAAACACACGCGCTTTTCATAGGCTCGAACGAAATTCTGGCATCGCCGCCCATCATGTCTTGTTTTACAGTGACCGGCCAGTGGCGAATTCCGGCACAATGTTGCGTCCCGAAAGTGCGCTCCGCACGCCAGTCAGTTCACTGGCGAGCTTGAGCCTGATCGAACAGCTTTTCGATCACGTGCCGGACACGGTTTTCTTTCTCAAGGATGTTTCGGGCCGATACATCGCGGTGAACCAGTCGCTCGTCGAGCGGTGTGGACTGACGAACAAGAACGAACTCGTCAACCGGCGCGTTCACGATGTTTTCCCGTTGGAACTCGCGCGCCGCTACGGCGCGCAGGATGAAGCGGTGTTGCGCACGGGTCGCCCGATCATCGATCGTCTCGAATTGCACTGGTATGCGCGCCGGCGCGCCGGCTGGTGCCTCACTACGAAGCTGGCGTTGCGTGACAGCACCGGGATCATCATCGGCCTGGTCGGAATTTCCCGCGACCTGCGCGCGCCAGGCGACCGCGAGAGCATTCCCGGAACACTGGCCGGGACGTTGGAATATTTGGAAGCGCATTTTGGCGACAATGTTTCGCCTGCTTCGCTGGCCCAACGCGCGGGCCTCTCGCCGATTCGTTTCGCGCGATTGATCAAACGCATCTTTCGTCTCACCCCGAGCCAGCTCATCACGCAGACGCGCCTCGCGGCGGCCTCGCGCCTGTTGTTGGAAACGAAGCAACACGTCGTGGACATCGCACACACTTGCGGCTTCTACGATCACAGCGCATTCACGCGCGCCTTTCGTTCGGCGACCGGGATGACACCGACGCAGTTTCGCGCGACACGCTAGCTTCTCCACTGGACGGCAAATTCATCGCGCTCACGTTGAGCGCGCACTTCGTATTCGGGATTGCACTGGGAATTCTTTGCCGCCGTCGAACTGCCGAATTGGCCACGCCGGTGCTCGCGCCTTAAATATCGAGGCAGTTCCGCACCGCCGTCGCCAGTTTGCGCGCCGGGTAAGGCTTGGGCAGAAAATTCAGGCCGTCACGGAGCGGCCCCTCGCTCCCGGGAACCGCCACGTTGTAGCCGCTGGTGTAGATGACCTTCAGCTTCGGATGTTCCGCGCGCAAACGGCTGGCGAGATCGCGGCCATTCACTCCTTCCGGCATCACCATGTCCGTCAGCAGCAAGTCGATGCGCGTGCCGTGCATTTGCCAAAGTTCGATGGCCTCCGAACCGTTGGCGGCGCTCAAAACTTCATAGCCGTAGCGGCACAAGACGTCTCGAGCCAGGTCTCGCACGCCACTTTCGTCTTCCACGAGGAGAATGGTTTCGTTGCCGCCCCGCGTGGCGGTTTCGAGCGCCGGCTCATTGTTCCCCTTCACGGTTTGATTTTCGACTGGAAGGTAAACGTCGAAGGTCGTGCCTTGCCCGGGCTGGCTCGACACTTCGATCCAGCCGTTGTGTTGCTTTACGATCCCGTAAACTGTCGCCAGGCCGAGGCCCGTCCCTTTCCCGACATCCTTCGTCGTGAAGAACGGCTCGAAGACACGGCTCAAGGTATCGGCATTCATGCCGCAGCCGGTATCCGAAATGGTCATGCAGACGAACGCGCCAACTCTTGCCTCCGGAATGCGGCGCACGTAACTCTCGTCCACGTGGCGAAAGGAGTTTCTGAATTTCAGTTCACCGCCCTTCGGCATCGCGTCCCGGGCGTTCACCGCCAGATTCATGATGATCTGTTCGATCATTCCTCGATCCGCATAGATGCCGGGCAAGGAAGCCGGGCATTGAAATCGCAAGGTGATCTGTTCGCCCAGAATGCGCTGCAACATCCGTGACGTGCCGACAATGATCTCGTTCACGTCCACCGATTTCGGCTGAAGAGGCTGGCGGCGGCTGAACGTCAGGAGCTGCTGGGTGAGACTGGCCGCGCGGTTCGCGGTGTCCGCCACTTCGGCGAGAGAATTGAGCTGTTCGGGATCGTCGTTCTGCGCTTGCAGCAGACTGGTGTGGCCGATGATCACGGTCAGCATGTTATTGAAGTCATGCGCAATACCGGCGGCCAGCTGGCCGACGGCTTCCATTTTCTGGGACTGCCGAAGCTGGGCTTCGAGCTGCCGGCTTCCGGTGACATCGTTCAAAATCGCGATCAGGCAATCCTCATTGTTGACGACAACGGTTTCCGCCGAAGCGAGAACATGGCGCACATCGCCGTCCTTGCTGCGCAATTCCAGTTCCCAATCACGAACTGTTTTTTTCTCCCGCAACGCCTGCATCGCGCGTAGCCGCTCGTCCAGGTCCGCCCAAATGCCAAGCGCCACGGAAGTACGCCCCAGCATTTCCTCGCGCGAAAAGCCGAGCATGTTCGCATACGCATCGTTCACGTCCATGTACCGGCCATCGGCGATGGACGAAATGCTCATGGGGACGGGGCTGCACCGGAACGCTTTGGAGAACTGTTCCTCGCTCAAGCGCAGCGCCTGTTCCGAACGTTCGCGCTCGGCGTTCTCGGCGCGCAACGCCTCATTGGCGCGGGACAATTCCGCCGTCCGTTCCTGCACGCGCAACTCCAGTTCGTCACGCGCCCGCACGAGTTGCTTGTTGGCCTCGGACAATTCCGCCGTTCGCTCCCGCACCTTTGCTTCCAGTTCGTCGTTCTGCTCCTGCTCGCGTTCGAGCTGCGAGCGGATGATGGCTGTCTGCTGCCGAACTTTGCGGCGCAGCAAAGCGACCCAAACGACTGGAGTAAGGAAGATGAGTCCGGCCACGCCAGCCCCAATGCGAATGACAGGATTGTTCCACCAGCGTGACGTGCTCAACACAACCACGTCGTCCGGTGAACGAAGAGTGAGTTTGAAGGCGCGCGGAGCCGAAGACTGGTTCCCATGTACGACACACACGCCAGTCAGCCGCAAAATGGATCGCCGTTCCAGTTTTGTCAGCCGGTCATTCTCGATCACGCGCGGCTTTTCCGCCTCTAAAGTGATTTCACCGCTTTTCAGCACCAGCACTTCGTTGCTTCCGCGCACGAAACGATCGAGCAGCCGTGCATCCAGAGTAATCAACTCGCCATCGTACTTGCCGGAAAGAGCGTCGGCGCTCCGAACTACTCGCGGGGTGATGTTGCGGCCCGAGCCAACGATGCGCACCGTGGCCCCCGCCAGTTCAGGCGCGTGGCTGGTGGCCGTGGGAAAGCCCAGCACTTCCACGGCATCACCTGGGTTCGTATCCACCCACGGCGGATGCACGTGCACGAAGACACCCCCGCTGCCATCCTGCACACTCAACAACGACTGGCGACGGTCAACGAAAGTAACCGTGCCCGCGACCTTTGTGCGATGGGCCGAAGAGGAACCGAACTGGAGCAGGTTCGTGATCGGTTGCGCTGCGATGCCGAACGGATCCGCCGGCGCAGGTTGTTCAATGATAACATCGTTCGTCGAGGCAACGAACAATTGCGCGCTCGTGAATTGCCGCCGGTTGTTGAACTTGCTGCCGCACACACCGCGCAACCGCACTTCCGCATCGACAAGATGTGTTGGCAGCGCGTCGCCGTTCACGATGAGAAACGCCCCGATCCGGCCAGTGGAAGTCGAGAGCTCGATACGCGCGGAGCATTCATCGCTGCGCGTGACGGAGAAAACCACACCCGATATTTCCACACGCTGACTGTCATGTTGTCCGCGCCAGAGCGCCTCGACCGCCACAGGCTTTGCTTCCGGCATCTCACTTTCACCCAGCACAACGAAACGCGGTGCGAGAATCACTGGCGCATACAGGCCCGAACCAGTGAAACCTTCCATTTCCACGATTTGCCCCGCGCGCACCGCAAGCTTTGCCTGGTCTGGATAAACGTAGATACCTCCGGATTCGTCCTGCACGAACAGCATGCGATCACCATCGTAATAAGTCACCGAACCGCGAATGCGCACGGGAGAGCCACGATTCGCTTTTTCGCCGAGCCGGTGCACCTGTGAAATGCGAGTCCATATCGGTGCGGTGGGCGGCGCGGACGTGTTCGTGGTGGCTCCTCGCATCGGCGCCACGGCGCGCAGTTCGATGTATCGCAACGCAAGCCTTCCATCGGTCCGCACTGGGATGCCGGAAACGTTCACCCGGTCATTCGTGCGGATCGGAATCCCGGCGCTTCGGGACTGCGCCTCCACTGAAACTCTTTCCTTCCTGGAATCTTCCACCGTCAGGATTCCAGTTTCTGAGATTTCCGCGACGCGTCCATCCACGCGAACGCGGCGCGAATCCTTGCTCGCGGCGATGGCCGCAATGCTTTGCGCTCTGACCGCGAAGGCATCGGCCAATCCAGGCTGTTCCACCGTGAGCGCCTCCTCGTTGGCACAATAGAGCAGAATGGAGAGAACGCTGCCGCTCTTCATTCCGCGCAATCCGCACACACCGCGCACGCGCACCGTTGCGTCCCAAAGGTTTGTCGCCTTCAGTCGCAGAAAACTCGCTTCGATGATCTGCCCGTTCTCCGCTTCGATTTGCAGCGACGCGCGCCCGCGATTTTCACCGATGTGCCGCACCACGCCGCGCAATTCCACGAACCGGCAATCGAAACGTCCCGCGAACACCTCCTCCAACGCCGGGCGAGCCGGCTCGCGCGGCGCGCGCCCGAGGGATTTGACGCTCGCCCGCATGATGGCGCGCAAATGCAGTCCGGGATCGCTGCGGCCCTCCACTTCGACAGCGTCTCCTGAACGCAGCGCTGGAACGGTGTGCCGGGTGCCAACGAAGATTCCGCCGGTGTCCTCCTCCACGAAAAGAATTCCGCCACTGAGATCCGCGTAAGTAACTGTGGCCGTGACTCGCACTGGAAGTTCAGCCGAGGCGCGTTCCGGCGAGAGCTGCAAAACCGCGACGATGTTCGTGAGCACCGGTTCAGCGGAGGCTGGCGCGGCCGCGCAGAAAAAGACACTGACGCGTGAAAACGCGCCCAACGCGAACACCATTGAAATCCAATGCCGCATGGGTCGCTCCGAAGAGCTAATGATACGGAGTCCATCGTCACCGGGGGGCGGCACTTGAGTAAGAAACTCGACCTTTATGCCGTCAGAACAGGCGGCTCGCCGGCATCCAGCCTTCACCGGGACAGCAAAAGATCACTCCGCGCAAAGACCAAAACTGAATATGGTCCCAGAATGAATTTGCCTGAGGCTGCGGCACCCGTCCTGCGTTCCCCATCTCGCGATGGGAGATGGACGCAAGTCGTCATCGCGTCGGTGGTCATGCTCGCGACTTTGCCGGGACGGACGCAAGGAATCGGATTAATCACCGAGCCGTTGCTCGCCGACTTGAAGCTCGACCGCGTGCTCTATGCGAACCTCAATCTCTGGGCCACACTCATCGGCGCCGCGTTTTGTTTTCCCGCCGGATGGGCCATCGACCGTTTTGGACTCAAGTACGTGACCACGCTGATCACCTTATTGCTCGGAGTCGTCGTTTGGCGAATCAGCGCGTTTGCGGGAAGCATCTCGTTGCTGTTCACGCTGCTGCTGTTGACGCGCGCTCTGGGGCAAAGCGCCCTTTCCGTGGCCAGCATTACTGCCGTCGGCAAATGGTTCCGCGAACGTGTCGGCGTCGGGATGGGCGTTTTCTCAGTGCTGCTCAGTGTTCTCTTCGCGGCGGCGTTTGGAATTATCGGCCACGCCGTCCGCCAGCACGGCTGGCGCGCAGCGTGGCTCGGCATGGCGTTGGCGCTCGTGTCCGTGATCACACCGCTCGTGTTCTGGCTCCTGCGCGAACCGCCACAAATTGAACGGAGCACGGGCTTCAATCCGCTTCCGGGTGATACTGCGGCAGCCACGCGAACTGAAGTCCGCGTGTCACCACTCGACTTCACTCCTGGCCAGGCGCTTCGTACGCGCGTCTTCTGGATTTTCGCCACCGCTGCCGCCTCGTTCAATCTCGTCTCATCCGGCCTTGGCCTTTTCAACGAGTCCGTGCTGAACGAGCAAGGCTTCGCGCGTGAAACCTTTCATCATTTTCTGGTCATCACCACGCTGCTGTCACTCGCCGGCCAGTTTGCCTGCGGCTGGATGTTGGCTCGCTGGAAATTCCAAACCCTCACGTGCGCCGCGCTGTTGCTCTACGGCGCCGGACTCGCGGCAATTCCTTTTGTGCATACTCACCTCACGCTCTGGATCGTCGCGGCGCTCATCGGCGGCGCGGGCGGAATGATCATCGTGATTTTCTTTTCCGTGTGGAGCGCGGTGTTCGGTCAAAAACATCTCGGACGCATTCAAGGTACGGCGCAAATGCTCACCGTGCTTTCGTCCGCAGCGGGACCCGTGCTGTTCGCGAAATGCTTCGAGTTCAATGGCTCTTATTCTTTGCTCCTCTGGGTCCTCGCCGGAACGGTTGCGGCCCTTGCCATGTATGCGCGGTTTGTGCCGGATGCTAAAAAGCCATCGTGATCCCGATCCGTGGGGGCATGTCCAGACATCGCGAATTGCCGGGCAGACGGCCGCGAGAACGTTACGGCCTTACCCGGAAGACCTTCCCTTCTCCCGTCGGAGTGAACCTGTATGGATTCGGATTGCCGGGCACGTCACTCCAGTTCAAGAACCACGTCTGATCGAGCGCGCCAGTCGTCTGCTGAAGCGTTCCACAACCTGGCCATTGGATGGTTATTTCTCCAGTGTTCGCGTCGCGCCTGATGCTCATCCGCTGAGGCGATGGCAAAATGATGGAGCCAATTTCGGCAATCAACTGAATGCTCAATGCCGCGTCAGGACTATTGGTAGCGGATTGGTGCAGTTCGATGGCCAGCACGTTGTCGCCAAAAGAATTCAAGTTGGTCGCATTGAGGACAAACGGGCCTTCGGAGAAGTGGACGTTCGAGTTTTCCGGCGACGCCCCAGTCGCGAAGTCCGTGAAAGCAATTGTGCCATTCGTCATTCTGATTCGCCCCGCCTCGACGCCGTTGATGTAAAACACCGCGCCGTCATCGACGACGCCCGCCCATTTCAGGACCGAGCCGTCCTCCGCCAGAGTCGGCCAAAAGAAATGGGTGCGGAAATAAGTGGTGACTGGGCCGCCACTGATGCCGGCGTTCAGGGAGAACGAACGAAACTCAAAGCCAGATGGTGCAATTTCCTGTCCGGCGGCGATCGAAGCGAATCCAGCCGGGCCGCCGGCCCAGCCAGCCTGGGTGTCATCGTAATGGATCGCCTGCCATCCCGTTCCGGAACGATCGACGCCGGACTGATCGTAGCGCCACTCGTGAATGAAGTCCGGCGCTAGGATCACTATTTCTTCGCGCAGGAAATTATAGTGAGGCGTGACAGATTGCCGGGCGGCGGTGCTGTCCGTGAGATTCGTTATGATTACCCAGTAACTTCCACACGACCTGTTCCGCGGGCTGGTGGCCAGAATCACATTCGTGCCATTGGTCAGCACGGCAGAGAAGATCGTCAGCGATCCGCCGCCGATGAAACGTTGCACGTCGTAGTTGGAAAGGCTTTGCGCGCTCGCCATAGCGAGCGGTTCGGAAAAGGTGAGCGTAATGTTTGTCAGGTTGGTGCTTCCGATGGCCGAAAGGAAAACAGGCGGCGGCCAAGGATCTCCCATCACAATGTTCGCCACCAGACTGGTGACGCTGCTGAACGAATTGCTGGCCACCACATCGTAAGCTCCCGCGTCGGACGACGCTGCCGAAGGGAAATAGAGCGTCGGATAGGTAGCGCCCGGAATGTTCGTGCCATTCTTGCGCCATTGATAGAAAAGCGGTAGCACGCCCTCGACTACAGCCGTCAGCGAAAAACTTTCGCCTTCGCGCGGACTTTGGCTGCGCGGCTGCACCAGAATTCTTGTGGCGCAGGAGCAGATGGAACTGATTTCGGCTGACAATTCTGCCGCGAAATCAATGTCCCCACTCGTTGCGCCGGTTTGTAGCACCACAACTGCGATTACATTGTCGCCTGGCCACAGATTGGTGGCCGAGAGCGTGTAAGGTCCCATGATTGGCGTCGGATCTGTTTGGCTCGCCATGGCCCGAGTTGTGAATGTCAGTGGACCTGGCCCAACGTTGTGACGAAAAACTTCCTGCCCGTTGAGGAAATACACGGCACCGTCTTCGACCACGTCGCGCAACGTCAGCACCAGTCCATTGGTGCCCGGCAGAGTAAAATGTCGGCGAAAATAAACGGGCACGCTGTTGCCTTGATAGGGAAGCTGGGTGCGAATGGGAACGCCATTGTTGCTCGAGTCAAACCCGAGTCCCGCCAGGCCAGATGGCCATGCCGAATCATCGTAGCCAACCATCTCCCAGCCCGTGCCAAAACGGTCGCCGTTGTTAATGTCGTATTTCCACACGTTGTCCGTGTCGAAGCCAATGAGTTGGATAAGCTGACGGATCGGAACGTTGGTCGGAACGATCGGGTTTGCCTGCGATGCAGTGTCCTCAAGATAAAGAACTCTCACCGAGTAATTCTTCCCCGGCTCGCGCGAGTCGGTAAGCAGATTGATGTTTGTTCCATTCGCCAGCGTGGCATCGAATGTCAGGTAAGGAGTTGCAGCGGGATCGGTGCCTGTCTCAAAGAGAATAAAATTGTCGGGCGATACGGTGAGCGGATTGATGTCTTCCGAGAAAGTCAGAATGACTGTGTCCGGCGACAATTCTCCCCTCGCCCGAATGACGACCGGCGGATTCGTGTCGGGGTTCACTGTGAGCGTGGCCACGCTGCTTGTGACCATACAGAGCGAATTGCTGACCGTCGCCAGAAACCGCGCGCCATTGTCTTCGGGATATTTTGCCTCGGCGATCCTGTAGCTGTTGCTCCTGCCTTCGCTCAGAGGCAGGTAGTTCACACCACCATCGTCACTGCGATACCACTGGATAATCTGCGGCGACCCTGTCGCCATCAGGGAAAACGTAGCTGTGCCGCGTTCCGGGACTGTCACGCCTTGCGGTTGAACAGTTATTCCCACGCAACTCGGATCTCCGTGAATGACATTCGCCACGCGGAAATTATCAATCTGATAAGCGCCATCCGGATTGGTCGTGGCATTGTCATCGCCAAACAGAAGATACATCGTGTTCCCAGCGTTCCAGCCGCCGGGAAAATAGATCGTGAATGCTTGAGGACCAGCCACGCTGACGTTTGTAATCATCACCCAGCTATTGGGCACACCTGAGAGACTGTAATAAATCCGATGTCCCGGAACCTCTTCCCCAAATGGCGTCACCGGAACAGCCAGGTCGTACTGCACGTCGAAGGCCCAGATGCTAAGCGAAGCAGCATTGGCCAGCGTTGCCATCACGAGCGAAGCGACCACGCCTGCAGGACGTGTCTGAATGTAACGCCCCGATGAACTCCATTGAGGCTGGGAAGCGCCGCCCGGCGGATTGCCGGTTGAACTGATGAACGTGGCGGTAATTCGTGCCGCGCTGTTCGTTTGTACTGCCGCGTCCAACTGAGATTCGTTGAGGATATCCGCCGCCGCGCCGGCAATATAGGTTGCAGACCACTCAGAAGCAGCAGGCAAAGTATCAAACGTCCAAACGCTGCTTCCGCTCAGTTCGACGGGGATTGCCGCGAACGCGCCCGTGGTTATCAACGGCAAAGCGGCCAAGGCCAAAAGCAGAAGGGATCTCATGCAACTTTCCTGGAATCGTCCCCGACATTAAGCCGTTTTGCGCCAGTACCGTCAAGGCGATGGGCGCACGGAGTGCGAATCAAGAGTTCCCAAAAACGAACATTTTCATAAGGAGCAGCGGCGAGGATGCATCGGACGTTCTACAATCTCGTCTGCGCGGTCAAACGGCTGAACCGGATGTCTTTGAACTCGACCGTGTCATCAGTGCCCGTCCGATGATTGTATTCGAATCCGAGTATTCCCATCGAGACGGACTTCAACGGATGTTCATCGCGGGTGTCCGTGACGGTCACGCCGTTCAGTTGAAAAACGAAGCGCGGACCCTGCATGACGATCGTTACGTCACACCATTCGCCGCTTTCCACGGCATGACGCGCCACACCAATGCTCTCGACTTCAGGTAACGCCTCCACGGATTCCAAAATGTCTTTTCCATCCTGTTCCCGCGCCACCGTGCGCCAACCGGCTCGAGACAGTTTTCGCTCGCGGCCAGAGCCGGCGATAATGAGGTTGCCGGTAGTCTGGCCGTGGATTTCCGCCTGATAGCCAGGACACCAACGTTGCTGCGCCCACCTGGCACGCACGGCCACGCCTGAATTGTTGGTGCCCACCGTGCGTACCTTGAGGCGCAACTCAAAATCATTCACTTCGCCGCCTGCCCACACGAGGTAGTGAACGGTGGTTCGCGAATCCACCGGCGCGCGTGCCGTAATGACACCGTCCCTGACCGACCAGACCTGCGGGTTGTAATTCCAGCCGTTGAGATCGCGCCCATTGAAAAGTGAAATGAACCCGTCGTTGTCCGGCAGGGGCTCTGTGTAGAGCGTCATGACCAATTCTCCCTCGGAGAAGGTATTGGTCGGCCCGGCTGCCGTAGCCCCCTTTTCCGTCGGCGGATGTTTTTGTTGAATGATCAGAACGGTCACGAGCGCGCCAGTGTTTACCAGCAGGATCGTAACGATCGTAGTCACTGCGATTTTTGTTTTGGACCAGGCCATGAGAGTCAGAACTCCTTTCACGAGAGGTGTCGTCGCTGCAAGGGTCGCCGCCGTAACGCTGACGGCAACGGGCGTCGCCGGCGCGGCATGGGCAGTCAGGACCGTGACGAGCAAAGCGGCGGGCACGATGACGCCGCGTTTTCCGAGTGCCGCCCGCAATTTTTCGAGCGCCCGTTCCACTCGCTTACGCGCGCCGTCCTCGCTCAAGCCGAGCGCGCAGCCCACTTCGGCCAGTTTCTTTTGCTCGAAGAACCGCAGGAGCAACGCGTGGCGATCCGTTTCGGCCAGACGCGTCAGTGATTCATCCAGCACCGGCGCGATTTCCTGCCAGGCGATCGTCTCATCGTTGTTCGTGGAATTCGATTCATCAGGATTCATGGCAAAGATCTGTTCACGCCGTGCGCGGCGGCGTTCACCCTTGAGCGCGTCCGCGGCGGCAAAACGCGTGGCGCGGAACAGCCAGCCGGAAAGAATGGTGCCGCGCTTGAGCGTCTTCGCCTTGCGGGCCAGCACGATGAACACGGCCTGTGTGATTTCCTCCGCCAGCGCCGGATTTTCCGTCTGCCGCAGCGCGGACGCGTACACCAGTCCCTTGTGGCGCTGCACGATCTCCGCAAAGGCCGGCTCCGAACTCGTCTCGACGAATTCGTGCAACAACTCGGAATCATCTTTCATCGCCGTTCAACACCGTTGTAACGGACACGAGCGGGGAAAGCGGACAAGGAATTTCGGAACGCGACGAGTTGCCGTTGGCGGAGTGAGCTGGATTTCGTAGCGCGATGCTGGCGTTCGCTTCAGCATGAAGCCGCGGAAGAACAACGCGAGTTGCGGTTGGCCACTCGACAAAATCCAAAGCGGCACTTCAGGCTTTCACTTGTGCAGGAACTTCCACTTTGAAACGGGCGCGTTGGTTTGGACTTTGGAAGCCGAAGATGATGTGACTGACAGCGATGATCTATTTTCAGAGCGAACGAATGTGCGATCGGGCGTGCTGTCTTCTGTCGATGGTGCATTCTGATGCCGGGACGTCCGCTCCTTGCCGTTCAATCGGCTTGCGGCCTTTGCCTCATTCAGGGGCTGGTTGATTTTCGAATCCATCACGTAATTTTGATGCCCATCACTTACCGCACCTACGATGAATGTTATCCCGACCACCACAAGCCCAAGCCGCAAAGCATCTCTGGCCACTGACCTGGTGCTCTTCATCTTGTTCGACCCTGATGTTTCGGATTCTGATGTCTCCACTGCTGGCCTCTGGCTCTGCTGAGCATTGGGAAAAAATGCTGCCAGCATAGTAAACGCCGCGCCAAGACCCAGCTTGGTCCACGGGATGAATGCGGCCAAACCTGCCAGCCCCGCCAAACCGAGCCACTCCAGTGCTTGCTCCAGTACTGATTTCATGGGTTGAAACGCACCGACGGAAAACCGGACGCCTGACGGCTTTCCGACGGAATACTTCGCATTTGATACGAAACCCGCGGCAAGAGCAAGGCTGCCGTGATGGCGACACCCATGAATTGAAAGAAGCGGCAACAAAAAGCCCCGCCTCGGAATGAGGCGGGGCATTCGAACCCTAAGCGTGCCGCGCTGTTAGCGATTGTCCTTCAGAACAGTCCCATCTTCATTGACGGTGAGTCGGAGATTCTTTCCTTCCTTCTCGTACTCCACGTCGTACTGTACGCGTCCATTGCGCGTTTCGCGCTTGATTGGTTTCAAGGTGCCCACGTCGCAATTGTCGCGAATCGTCTTTTGGACGGCCGCCGGGACTTGATCCAGTGTCATCGTCGAAGCGTCGCGGTCTCGCCCGATGCCGACGCGCTCGCGCACACGTTCGCCAATGCCTCTGCCGTCGCGGGTATTGCTGTCCGCCAGCAGGGTGCCATCCTCTGCAATCTGCAAATGCCGATTCAAGCCCTCTTGCTTGACTTCAACATCATAGACGACCCGTCCGTTTTTGGTTTCACGGTCCACGTCTTCAATCTCCGCCGTGCTGACGACGCGTTTTACCGTGGCTTGAACGGCAGCGGGTGTTTCGGAAAGTTGTGCTCCAAAATAAGCGCCCTGCCTTTTCTCTTTGTCCACCACTATCGAACCGTCACTCGCGATATGCATGCGACTGTTCGGGCCCTTTTCCTTGAACTCAACTTCGTAAATCACCTTCCCGTTCCACATTTCCTGGTCGATGTCTGCTATCTCGCGCCCGGCTTGCTGGTCCTTCACGGTCTTCTGCACTGTGGCTGGCAGATCATTGAGCGCCATCGAAGGTTGCCGGTCGAGAGCGCTCCTCGCCCGTGCCGTTACGCCCTGGTCGGGCAGCATCGTACCATCAGCGGCAAACGTCACGCGCCGATTCAGGCCTTCGCGTTTGAATTCCGCTTGATACACGGTCTGGCCATTTTTTGATTCACGATCGACGTACTCCAGTGTCTCGCCTTGGCTGTGTTGCTTGATCGCCTTTTGCACCGCGTCGGGCAATTGTGTGAGCGGCACCTTGTCCGCGCGTGCTACGAAACCGCTTCCGGCCAGGAGCGCGCAGGCGGCCCCAATTCCAATAAGTTTTCTGTTCATGTTTGTCCTTTCCGTGCCGACACGATTAGCGCAGCACTCTTTAGGAAGCTTCACGCAGTCTGCGTACCACGATGGCGGCGCCCGCTTCTATTGCAGCCGGGGGGATTCGCTTGCATGGTCGTCGCCGGTAAAATGCCCGAACCGGTAATTGGAATGGTGCATTCTGAACTACAGGAATGCCCTCCATTGTTCGTAATGAACGTGACTGCAAAAGCGCCGCCGATTCTCAAATGATTCCCAGTGCCCGCGCCAGTTCGGCCAGGCGATCGAACTTGTTCGGGACGATTTCCGTCAGCGGACATGCTGTGCCAAAGAAACCCGGTGGAACGGCAAAAGCCGGAGCCGTCGCATTGCGCCTGCTGAAATCGAGTGCCGTCGCGAGATTATTTGCCGTCGCGTCACGGATCGTCAGCGGGTCGATGTGCCATCGCCACTCGATCATTCTCAGAATGGACGTGTGATCAAATACACCATGTGAGACGACAGCCGGTGACCAGGGCGACACGATGAATGTGGGGACACGGAAACCCAGCAGGCCATCGCGATCTCCGGCGGCAGCACTTGCCGGCGGAATCGGCGCGCGTGGCGGGGGCACATGATCAAAGAACCCGCCCCATTCATCATATGTAATAACCAGCACGGTGTTGGGCCAGTTCGGACTGTTTACCACCGCGTTGTAAATCTCGTTGAGGAACACCTGGCCGTTGCGAATGTCCGCGTGCGGATGGTCGTCGTTGCTCAGGCCCTGTTGCTCTCCGAGAAAGCGGGGATCGACGTAGGACACCGCGGGCAAATCTCCCGCAGCGCAGTCGGCGAAGAACTCACTGACGTGTCCGAGCACCGAAAGATATTTCAATCCCCACAGCGCAAGAAACGGCACATCGCTGAAATAATATTTCCCCCGAAGGCTTTTTGCAGCGAGCCGGTCCCAGATGGTCGGCAGCGTCGAGATGTCGAGCGTGTTGCTCAACCGGTCCGTTTGCGCTGCATTCAAATAAAAACGATTTGGGTATGTGCCCGCCATTATCCCCGAGAAAAACCGGTCGCAACTCGTCCAACGGTTTGCCGCGCCTGCGAAGAACGGCAGGTCGTCTTGCGTGTAGTAGCCAATCGCGTAAAGATCGTTGTTGCCGGCGCGCAACCATCCGTCGCAGGCCCCGTTGTTGTACTCCACGCGTCCGCCTTCGTACGAGTGGTCGGGATCGGGATGTGCGCAACCCTGATAGTCATCAACGGCTGGATCGCCAGGCGCGAGAGGATACGTCGAAAAGGCAGCCCCCGTTTCATCCGTGTAAGTGAGGCCCGCCTGGCGCCCGTCTGCGCCGGGAATCCATCCGGCGAAGTGATCGAAGGAGCGGTTCTCCATGCAGACAACGACGATATGATTGATGCCTGACAGGTGCGGCTTCGGCAGGCCCTTCACCCGCCGCGCAGCTTCTGCCACCGGCAGGCCGACCGTTGCCATGGCGGCACCGGCGGCTGTGTATTTCAGGAATTTACGGCGCGAAAGATTTCTTTGGTTGCGAAGATTTGCTGTCATTGGTCCTCCGTTGATTAATTTTCCCCACTCTCCTTTGTGAGATGCGAAATGCTAACACCGGGCCTAGTAGGCCGCAAATGCACGCGGCTGCTTTTTGAACGAAATGAGGTACTGTGTGGAAGTGTCGAAGGAGGCGGGCGAAATGGGAATCGTTGCGGGAACAATTACTCTTCTGCTGCTGATCGTTTGGTTCATTGCAGTCCGGCGTGTGAGGCGCAACAAGTCGGAGCCTGAAAGCAAACGGAATGATGCGCAGTCCATTTCGGCGGGGAGAACATGAAGCGCACCGTCAGCTTCGGCATTCTTTTGATTCTGGCGCTGGCCGCAGGCTGCTCGACGCGCTGCATCCGTTCCGCGAATGAACGCGCTTTCGTTTTCCGCAGCGATACGTTCGCTTATTCAAACGAGGTTTATCGTGAGAATATTTACGATGCGTCAGGCAAAGCCCAGAAAAAGGAGAAGCCCGATCCCGATTACGCGTTGCGTTGCTTTGTCATGGCGAGATCAGCACGACAATTCTACCAATTCGCAACGTTCGATCCGTCTTTGCCGCAGGCCGACGACAAAGCCTGCGAAAAACTCGTACGTGAAATCATCGGCAGAGATCCAATGCAGTGCGGACCGGCGGAAGAACGCGTCGTGATTCCCGGCTTCACCAATCTTTTTCAATTCAGCGCCAGCAGAACGAGGCTCTTACAGGACACCTGCGGTACGCAGTGGCGCAGTTATTTTCAGCGCGGGCATTGGCGGATGATGCTCCCCTTTTCCGGTGCGCGCCGTGCACGCGAGGCAAGAATGCTCGCGCTGGAAACAAAGAACCACCGTCCGCCGGTCGTGCACGTGGTCAGTATTCCAAAACTCACGATTAACCACGCCGTGCTGCTTTACGGCGTGCGCGAAACTCCCGATGTCCTTGAATTTCAAACCTACGATCCGAATGACGCTCACTCTGCTCTCACCATCACGTTTGACCGCAAGGGCCGCTATTTCACTTTCCCGCGCACCCCGTCCTACTCTGGCGGCCGGGTGAATTTGTACGAGATCTATCGGGGCCAAACATTATTAGGCGCTGGTTGAGCCGCGGAGTCCAGTTGCGCCAGCGCCGATTGCGGTGGATTGTTGTTCGTGGCCGGGGAGGCGCACACGTTTTCGAAGCTTTATCCACTGTGGGTAGGCGGCTTGTGCAACCCTGGTCGGGGAACAAGGGTATGTTGATAGCAATGAAATTCGTCTTTGCGGCGCTGCTGGGTTTCGCCGTATTGAGCCCTGGCTTCACGCCGCGCTCGGACAGTTGCACGTGCAAAGCCGATGCTTCGTCCGTGAGCATGGTGCCGCACGCGGAAGACTGCGAGTGCAAGGCCAAAACGCAGTTGTAAGCGGCCACGTCGGGGCGAACGTCATGCGACGCTCGCCCCGGCGCACATCCATTTCAGTACACCGTGCATCGCACCCTGGTTGCTTCGCCGCACATCGGCTCTTACTCAGCACTTCTACTGGTGGCCTTCATCGCCGGATGGTGGGTCGCCCGGCGCCACGCGAAACGCGCGGGCATTCCCGCGCGCCATATCGATAACCTCACGCTTCTGACAGTGGTGACCAGCTTGTTCGGAGCGCGCCTCTTTAGTTGGTTTTTTTACTTTCCGCCGGGCTACGATTTCTGGCGCGCCATGACCATGGGCGGGGGCGGCATGGTTTTTTACGGCGGATTGATTTTTGGCCTGGTCACGGTGCTCCTTTATAGCTTTTCCGCGCGTCTGTCCGTTCGGGACGTGCTTGATGTATTCGCCGCGCCTGCGGCACTCGGCCTGGCCCTTGGCCGCATCGGCTGTTTCCTCGCGGGTTGTTGTTGGGGTGATGTGTGCATCGACGTCGGGGCGCTGTCCGGACGGAACGCGCAGTTGCGCTACCAGGTGCAAACGATCCCTGTTCTTTCGCGCGCCGATTTTCCGCTGGCCCTGACGTTTCCACGCGAAGCGGGCGCGTACGAGCAACATCAACAGATGCATTTGATTACTTCCCATGACGGGCGCTCATTGCCAGTGCATCCGGTGCAACTTTATGAAGCCGTGCTGGCTCTCGCCCTTGCCCTGGGGTTGCGACACTCATTTGCGAAACGCGCGTGGCCGGGAAAGGTCGCGGCGCAACTGGTGCTCGGATATGCGCTCATCCGCTTTGCCACCGAATTCCTGCGGGCTGATAATCAGCCGCTGTATTGGGGCATGACTCTTTCGCAAATGATCAGTCTGCTGCTCGCCGGCGGATGGGTGGCATTGCTCGCGTCACTCCGTCCATTCCTTCGCAAAGTGGGGCTGCCGTTGATGTCGAAGGCGTGTAAGGACGCGGGCGGGTAGAATCTCAGCCCGCCTTTGCTTTCCCACGCCAGCGGTTATCCCTGATTTGGAATCCAGCGGCGCGATGTGACAATGAAACGGGGCTTTATGACCAAAGGGGAAGAAACACGGCTGCAAAAGCTGGTCTCTAAAAAAGAAAGTCGAGGCCATCAATCAATCAGCAAACCGGGTCGTTCAACAATCGAGACGCCTGGTCAAAGACACCGCAGCACTGGCACATCGCTCGCGTCAACTATCCAAGGCGACCCATGCGAGAGTCCGCGAGGCTGAAGATGCTTTGCACAAAGTTGAACACAACCTGCGTGCAGTGGAAGCAACCGCTGGGAAAGTCAAACGCCGCGGCAAATGAATCGGGCTTCGGAGGTGTCGCTCCCAAAGTCGAACACCTATCTCTCCTTGGTCGCGCCAGCCGAAAAATCCCGAGCTACGCGCGAACGCTCTTCGTCCATGGGAACGATGATGTCGGACGGCGAGCCATCAACGCGGATAACCAACTGCACGCCGCCGAACTCTTTCTGCACGCAATGAACGATGGCGTTCAAGGTCGTGGGAAAGTTGCGCGCGGCGCCCGTATAAGCGGTCCATTCTCCCCGTTCACCGAGAAAGCATTTCGTGCGTTGGTCCTGCACCCAAATGGTTTTCATAATCGCGCCGCCTTGAAGTCTATCCCGTCGTGGCTCCTTCACCATCCGTACCACTACGGAAACTTGCGGAAGAACGTTCAAACAGAACAAGAGGGCGGATTGAACATGCTACAGATCTTCTTTCGAGTTCCAAGAACGCGCGAACGCCGCCTAACGGAAAAACTCAGCGATGCCGGGCCAAACGTATTCGCACTGCAATCATAACGTTCTCGCGGCATTCGCGGGAGTGATTTGTGGGGCGAAGGAACGAATGCGCCGCAAACGGAAGAACAGTCAGTGCTTCTTTCTTGCCATCCAGTGCAAGGCCAAGGCAGGCACAAGAAAAAGAAACACCAACACAATCCGCAAGGTCATAAAAAACACCAGCACCAGTTTTCCAAGCTCCTTTTCATCTATTTTAAAGAAGGAAGGGACCCATGACACCCAAGTGTTCCAAAAAGCGTACGTGACGATAAAATAGAAGACGGCTAACGCAATGCCGATGATAAATGCTCGGAATAGGAAGTTCCGGAAGAAAATGATTTTGTCGTGTTCCACAAGTTTACATTCGGGCCGTGGTGCGATTTGTCACCGCACAAGCGCGCTCGGTCAAGCCATATCAACGCCAACGACCCAATCCCGCAGACGCGGGAGACCCGGCGCACGGGACGCAACGATGGCCACCGCGAGGCTCCGGTTCAAGATCACGGCCTGAGTTCATGCAGCAAACCCAGCCGCCGCATAGCACTCCAGTCCCTGCTCAGCGTGAAGTCGCAGCTTTCGGTCACCTTCCTCCGAGAACACTTCTTGAAAACCGGAACGACTCGGGCATCAGGACTCCGGTGGTGCGCGAGCATAGCGATGGCCTGCCTCCGCACCTTGAGGATTTTATGAGCCGTCAAATGCCCGGCTGCTTGTTTCGGGTTCTGATTTCATACCATCCTCATTTTTTCTTGGGTTCCCATAGCTCGATGCGATTGCCTTCCGGGTCGGTGATCCAGGCCCAGCGCCCGTAATCGTAATCCTCGACCTTCTCAATCTTC
>JGI10216J12902_100490548_pt1 | contig 21110 bp, 12 predicted proteins | sample KanNatreferecore_FD_12902 | JGI IMG/M metagenome (IMG submission 12902)
GCAGGAAGAAGAGTAAGAACGAGGATCGTGAGCTTCATAAAGACCTACAACGTCAATTTGAGCGCCAGTTGCATTTTGGCGCCGGACCCGTCGAGGTTGTCGTTACACGATCGACGGAAGTACTGTAGATGACAAGGTATCAAGCTGCTAGGGACGCGGACTTTCTTTTGCGTGAATCACCGTACCGGACGTGACGTTTTCGAATCGCTGGTTAACACCGCTGGGCCATTGAATCACGACTTCTCGAGCAGCCTTGTCCGCACCAAGGCCGACGATGAGGCGCCTGTCACTTGCGGATTGGTAGCCAATAGTCGTGGCTACTGCACTGTATTGCACCGGGCCAGATGAAGAGGTGACCTTGACACGACACCCGATTCCATCGCGGTTGGAGCGCGTTCCGGTCGTCTCTATCCCAATCCATCCGTTCCGGTTCCCTCCCTCGTTTCGGAGAATGTACGCGGATTGCCCAGTGTTCGCGACAACGATGTCGACATCGCCATCGTTGTCCAAATCGCCAAAGGCAGCGGCGCGACCGGCCCAAGGGCGCCGCAGATCGGGACCTCCATCAACAGCTAAGAATTTTCCGGTAATGTTCTTTAACAAAAGCGGAGGCTGCATGTACTTCAAATGTCGCGAGGTGGCCTCGATGGTGTCCATCACATGCCCTTGCGCAACGAATAAGTCTTTCCATCCGTCGTTGTCATAGTCCACAAACCGTGTGCTCCAGCCAGAGAAGAGTTGAGTCGCGCGGCCGATGCCTGACGTAGTCGTAGCATCGGTGAATGAACTATCGCCATTATTCCGGAACAGAACATATCGTTCGTCTGACAAGTCCGTCACAATGATGTCGGGTCTACCATCGTTGTCGAAATCAGAGAAATCGACTCCCATTCCCGCGAACGTCTTGCCATCTTCGTTGAAGCCGACGCCAGCCGTCAGCGATACGTCCGTAAACGTCCCGTTTCGGTTGTTCCGGTACAAGAAACATTGAACCGAATCGTTGGCAACGAAGACATCCAGCCATCCGTCCCCATTGAAGTCTGCAAAAGCTACGCCTAGTCCCTTGCCCTTGGTGTTGGCGATTCCGGCGTTTTGTCCAACTTCCGCAAACGTGCCATCGCCATTGTTGCGATAGAGCAGGTTTGAGACTCTATCGAAGCTGTCCGGATGGCAGTAAGCGCGACCGCCGGGCCGGGCCGCTCCGCAATAGCGATTCTTGTCGAAAGTCCAGTCCAAATATCGAGCCACGAAGAGATCAAGTTTTCCGTCGTTGTCGTAATCGAAAAAACCGACGCTCGTGCTCCAACCACCGGCCCCGGTCCCTGATTGGGCGGTCACGTCTTTGAACGTGCCGTCTCCGTTGTTGCGATAGAGGGTGTTCCCGCCGTATCCGGCAACATATAGGTCGACGAATCCGTCGTTATCGTAGTCGCCTGTCGCAACCCCAGTCCCGTAGCGATTCTGCGCCATTCCGGTTAGATTTGCGTGCTCCGTGACATCGATGAACGTGCCGTCGGAACCCTGATGGTACAGGCGGTTCCAGTATCGGGGGTCCAACTTATCGGGAAGCGCCGCTTTCGCCATCGGATCACGTATCAACGCTCCGTTCGTGAAGAAGATGTCCAATCGGCCATCATTGTCGTAATCGAACAGCGCTACTCCGCCCCCCATCGTCTCCAGCAAATACTTATTCGACGTCGGAGACGACTCATGTTTAAAAGTGACCTTTAAAAAAGTGGTGACATCCGTGAAGTAGACGGTGCCCACACCGCTCGCAAGGGTCGCAGCCACTACAAGAAACAGGCACTTCGGGAGCATCAATTGGCTGCTCGCAGCTCTTGCTTTTTTACGATCCCTTTTCCTTCTTCCACGACGATCAAGTGATTTGCCGGAAGATTTTCAAATGTCTCGATAAATCCTAACGGCCAGCGCACCTCCATCCGATCCGCCCTTACCGCCTCCCCCAAACCAAAGTGCAGCCGCAAATCACTTTGCGAATAGTAGCTGGATCCGCTCATGATTTCGTCGATTTGAGTGCGATTTCCAAACGTCAGTTTGACTCTCGTCCCTATGGCACTGCGGTTGGACTTGATGCCGATGCATTTGACCATCAGCCAATGGTTTCGATTTCCCTGATTGCGGAGCAGTGAAGGAGTCGAGTCGAGGTTGTTCACGACGATATCGAGAAAGCCATCGTTATCCAAATCGCCAACCGCACAACCGCGACCCACCTGTTCGACGAGAAGCCCTGGACCGGCGTTCACCGAAATATCCGAGAACCGGCCATTGGAGAGATTGCGATAGAGCAGCGGCCGCTGCTTGTACGAAAGATGGAGTTTGCGGCTGGCAAGCTGCGCATAGACGTGACCGTTTGCCACGAAGAGATCCTTCCATCCGTCGTTGTCGCAATCGAAGAAGACGACGCCGAAGCCTAGATACTTTCTATGTATTCCCAAACCAGCTGCAAAGCTCGCATCTTGAAATGTCCCGTTTCCGTTGTTGCGATACAACGACGTGACCTGGTCAGTGAAGTTTGTACGGACAATGTCCAGCCACCCGTCGCCGTCGTAGTCCGCAACGGCGGCGCCCATGCCCGACAGCGCGACTCCGTTCTCGTCGAATGCGCAGCCGGCCGTCACAGCGTCCTCGCGGAATGTTCCGTCGCGGTTGTTGCGATAAAGCAAGCTTGGAGCCGTATCGCAGGCGACATAGATGTCCGGCCAGCCATCGTTATCGAAGTCCGCCGCGACCGCTCCCATCCCGTACGATCCAGCGGGTCTCCAGTTTTCCTGCATGAATACAGGCTTGGATGCACCGCGAGGATTCGTGATGCCGGACCGCTCAGAAACGTCTTCGAACGTGCCATCACCACGATTCCGGTAAAGGATGTTTGTTCCTCCGGCGAATCCTTGAGGGCCGCAGGGAACCGGAACTCCGTTGAAGCGGCAGTAAGCGGAATGGCCGGGCTTCGGTGATCGCGCCGGATCGACTGCGACGTAATTCGCAACGAACAAATCAAGATGGCCGTCGCGATCGTAGTCCAGAAAACAGCAACCCGCGCCCCACCGGCCTTCGCCTCCTCCCACTCCTGCCTTCGCCGTAACATTACGGAATGTCCCGTCACCATTGTTTCGATATAGAATGTTTCCGCCCCAGTAACTTACGAACAGATCGTCAAATCCGTCATTATCGTAGTCCCCGACGCAGCACCCTTGCCCCCAGCCAGAATGAGTCAACCCGGCCTTCTTGGTGATATCCGAAAAAGTGCCGTCTCGATTGTTGTGAAACAGATAGCTTGTCGGCTGAATTGAGGAGGGCGCCCTGGCAAGCGTGGTTCCGTTCACCAGAAATATGTCCAGCCAACCATCATTGTCGTAGTCGAGCAGCGCGACACCGCTACCCATTTCTTCTAACAGTGTTTGCTTGTTCTCAGTTGCTCCGGACACGTTGCGAGCAGCGGAAAGACCAGCTTTTGCCGCAATGTCAACGAATGCAACAGGAGGTGAGGCCGCGGCGAAAAGCCGGTTAGCGACGTCCCCTCCCGGAATTAGTAACCCTGCCGCGATCCGAAAAAAGCAACGGCGTGATTGATTTTTCATCGCGGCTGCAATTCGGGATGGCCTAAGACGGCGCCCTGTCCCCGAGCCTCCCGCCGTTTCTGCTCGAGAAGCTTGCTCTCATTCTCTAGCCTGCCGAACGACTCCATCGCCTGCCGGCTTTCGTCTAATTTGCCCAAACGTCGATAAGTCGTAGCCAGCACATAGAAGTAAGATGACGACCTTCCGTTGATCGAGATTGCCCGATTGAGCGAGTCGGCTGCGGCGCTTAGTTCTCCCTTGCTAACTTGCGCCTTCCCCAGCTGAAACCAGGCGCGGTCGGAGCCGGAATTGATAGTAATGGCTTTTTGTGCCCATTCGACGGCAGCAGCTTGATCTCCAGCCCGATTGTAGTGAGCGCTGAGATTTACGTAAGGGGAGGCGAAAGCCGCTTTGCGCTCATCGTTGATCCGGATGGCTATCTGAAAGCTCGCCACCGCAGCCTCATCCTGATTCAGCGCGTCCAGCGCGAATCCCAATCCATCGTGCGCCTCCATATAGAAAGGATCTCGCCGGAGTGCTTCTTCAAACGCTTTCACCGCAGGAGACCATTGATCTTGGATCGAGAAAAGCTTGCCCAAGTTGTAGTGAGGCTCGGGCGATTCAGAGCCGTACCGAGCCGCTTGCTCAAATTCCGTCTGAGCCGTATCGAATCGTCCGATCATCATCAAACACCGGCCGAGGACTTTATGAGCATCGGCGTTGCGCACGTTCAATTGGAGAGATTTGGCAAGCGCCTTAATCGCCTCGGCAAGCTTCTGTTGGCCGAACAGAGAATAGCCCAAGGTATACCAGCCCCAGGATGACGTCGGCCTTTCACCAACGTACGCAGCTGCGAGGAATTCTGCCTGCTGAAACTTACCCTCCCGAATGTAGGACTCCAGTCGCTTCATCTGATCCGGGTCGTCACCCTCGCGCACCACACGCGTGCCGGCAAACCGGTCTAATTCTTCTCTCGCGGGTCGAAGCTCCGGGTCCAGCTCCAGAGCGCGTGTGAACGCTGCAGTCGCGCCTTGCTGATCTCCCTCTCGAGCGCTGGTCAAGCCGAGTTGGTAATGCGCCTCTGCAAAATCGGGCATTTGCTTGATCACGCGACGGAAGGTTCCTTTCGCGTGTTCCAAGTCACCCTTCTCCAAGGCACTTCTTCCCTCCGCCATATCCAGCACCAGCGTCTGATTGCGTTGATTCATCGCGATCAGCTCGCGGCCTTTTTGCAGCTCTGAAGCCGACTCCTGCTGGCGGCCGAGGCGGGCCAAACCGAGACCGAGCTGGTAATGCGACTCACCCGATTGCGGATCGAGTTGGACGGCACGCTCGAGATGACCTACGCCTTCCGGCACAGCGTCAGTGCGCAGCAGCGCCCGCCCAAGCGCGAGTTGGGCTCGGGGATACGCCGCATCCATAGCAATCAACTTCCGCAGCTCTTCGATTCCAGACTCCATACCGTGCTTTGGGCTGGCCCCGTATGCGATCGCAAGGTTGTAACGGGCCTTCAGAAGCCCTGGCTGGAGCGCGACGGCCTTTTCGAGCTCGATGATTGCTTTTTCTGGATCAGTTGCGGTCAAAACAGCCCCAAGGTTCGCATGGGCGTCCGCATAGTTCTGCTGCATTGCAATTGCCTGCCGAAAGGCAGCGATGGCTTTCGCATCGTCTCCGATTTGCGTATATACGAGACCCAAATTGTTACTGGCTTCCGCAAAGTTTGGTCGAAGCCGAATCGCCGCCTGAAACTCGGCAATGACTTGCTCCGAATCGGCGCCCGCGAGGCCAAGGAGACGGCCCATGATGTTGTGAACATCGGGGCGATTCGGATTGGACGAAATCGCCCGCCGTAGCTCAACCACGCCTGTGTTCACATCGTTAGCCGAGGAGCTATTAGGAAGATTCAGACCGGCTTCCAGTTGGCCGAGCGCCTGATCCAAATTGCTCAGACGCAAAAGCACGATCGCGTGATCGAAATACGCAGTTTGCGACTTCGGGTTGAGAGCGATGGTTCGGTGGCACATCACCCGAGCTTGAGGCAGATCCCCCGCCTCACGAAAGGCTAATCCTCGGAAACTAGCCGCCTCCGCCGCAGATGGGTCGAGGCGCACCGCTTGTTCCAACTCGGCAGCCGCGGCCGAATGGTCGCCGCTGTACCAGAGGGCCGCACCGAGATGAAAGTGCAGGATGGCCGAAGCGGGATTCGCTGCAACGAGGTTTCTCAGTTGGCGGGAAGCGGCCGCCAGGTCTCCCTTGCGCGCATCTGCCAACGCTCGCTCCAGCGCTTCCTGTTCCTGCGGCGGGAGCGTGCGTGCTGTCTTGGCAGCAGCTTGTCTCAATGCTTGGCCGAGACTGTAGTACGTTTCTCGCAGTTCAGAATTTATCGTCAACGCCGCATCGAACTCCCGAATGGCATCTTCCAAATCGCCTTTCTGTCGCAACGCCAGTCCGAGTTGGTGATGCACCTCCGCTCTTCCGGAATCGCGATTCAAGACGAATTCAAAGTGTTGAATGGCACCATCAGCGTCACCGGCGGACCGAAGGGCCATCCCGAGATTTAGGTGCAACGGAAGATCTTCCGGCGCGTACTTCAAGCCATCCCGAAAGGCGACGATCCCTCCTTGAAGATTTCCGGATTGCGCTAACGTCGACCCAAGATTGTTGTGCGCTCGAACGAAGTCGGGTTTCAGCGCAATCGCTCGCCGCAGGGCCGCAATGGCACCTTCCATCGCATTTTTCTGCATGTACGCGACACCCAGCCAGTTGTATGCATCGGCTGAGCGAGGGTGCCGTTTGAGAATATTCTTATATGTCGCGATCGCGCCGTCTAGGTTACCTTTGCGCTGCTGCATCAATCCCTGCGCAATCGCGAGTCCTACCTGAGCATCACCATCGTTGGGACTGATTTTCAGCGCACGCTGGAACTTCGCTGTCGCAGCCTCGAGATCGTCCGGCTGTGCTGAGACAGCTAGAGCGAGCGAGGCCAACGATAACGGGACTCTGGCCCACCGGCAGCGCACGAAAGCAGCCTATCACTAATACAGGAACTTCATCCCAAACTGGATAGAGCGGGGCTGGTTACACTGTGTTCCCGTCTGGCCGAATGCTGTGCCGCCACTCCAGTTTGGATTAGCGTCACAGAACACAACGCGGTTGGTGACGTTGCCGGCTTGGGCCTCGAAGCGTAGCTTGTAACGTTCGGCGAACGTAGTCTCCTTGAAAACGCTCACGTCTTCGACAAACTGGCGGAACCCTCGCACGCTAGGATCACGCGATTGGGCGTTGCCAAATTGGAGTCCGCCGGGATCACTCCATGCCGCTGGGTCGAAGTAGCGATCGCGATTGGGATCAAAACCGCCATCGAAACTTCGGACTGCGTTAACGCTTTCGTTGCGGTTCGGGCGCTTGGTGGTATTGAAGAGCAGCCCCGCCAGGTCGTTAACCATCGTGATGGCGAAGGGCCGACCGCTTTCGTAGCGCAGAATACCGTTGACCGTCCAGCCCTGCATCAACTTACCCGTAAGGCCACTCCTGCCCCTGCCGAATGGGAGTTCGTAGGTGCCGGAAAAGACAAAGGTGTTGGGAACGTCGTCTCCCGCTCGACTCCATTCGCCGGCTTGCGTGTTGATAGGGTTTTGCACGTTCCCGCCACCACGCTGTCCGCTATCGGCTCGGTTGTTGTATAGCTGAGCCCAAGTATAGAAAGCACGGAACAAGAGACCATTGGTAAGCCGCTTCTCAAGTTTGAGCTGAATCGAATCGTACCGGCTCTTGCCGATAGGCACGTCGCGATACTCAATCGCCTGATACTGCGGGAATGGTCTTAGAGCTTGCGCCACATTCCCCGTAAAACCAGGATAAGGCGATGTGATCCCTGCCGCGGCGGCTTGCGGAGAATTGATGTTTGCCTGCAACACGCTAGCACCATATCGGAGCACGTCCGGCGTATTCATGTTGTAGCCTGGCCCCAGGAACTGAGGATTGTGCGGAAGACGTGTCCCCTTGTTGCCGACGTACGTCGCGTCAATCATCATCGACGTTCCAATCTGCTGCTGGAATGTTAGAGACCAATTCTGGTATCGGGGCTGAACCAAGCCATCAGCCGGATACGCTACAGGTGCAGTGCCGTTGGCAAACGTTGGATCGATAAACGGCGGATACCGGATAACGCTGCTCGGAAAACCGTTGTCCAACTGGAACGCTGGCTGCAAGCCGTTGGTCAGGTTCGGCGCCGTTGGCGTTGAAGTGAATCCCGTGGTGGGCGTTCCACCTTGTCCAAATGTGACACCTGCGTAGTAGATTCCGTAACCGCCACGAATCACGGACTTGTCTGTCACCTTATACGCGAACCCGAAGCGCGGGCCCCACGCGTCAGCGGGAATTTTGTCCATTGTGCGGGATCCGGTTCGGCCTGTACCGTTACCGGCGAAAACCAAAGCTCCTGGTCGGTTGCCGGCTGCCGGATTTGGAACTGAGGGATCGAAACTTGAGAACCTGTCCCATCTCTCCGTCCAAGGCATCTGGTAGTCGAATCGCATACCGAGCGTCAAGTTCAGGCGACTGGTTACTTTATAGTCATCATTCACGTAGACAGCATTAAAGTTTCCATTCCACGTAGTAAATGCTGGAATCAGTTGGTTTGCGGTGTGAACCTGTCCTAGCAAAAACGATGCGAATGGATCACCCGTCGAAGCAATGCTGTTTCCTGCAGCGTCAAATCCGCCGGTGCCCAGCCGGTTGAAGTTGAACGAGCCCGCTGTCGCATTGGCCCAACCATGGAAGTTGAACTGATGATGCCGGAACTCATACCCAACCTTGATGGAGTGCTTTCCCTTGATCCAAGTCAAGTCGTTCGCGAACTGCCACCGGTTGATCGCCTCAAATCCGGAACCGATCCAACCCGTACCGAGCTGTGTGTAAGGAATGTTGCCCGTGAACGTGATCTGCGGGAATCCCGCGCCGGCATCCAAAATTCCGCTCCTGCCTTGACCCCACAACTTGTCTCCCCATCCCACACCCGCCGATATCGGCGTTCCGCCCATGTACCAGCGATCCCACGACACAGTGGCGTGATAGAGCAGGTTGTTCCTGATGATGTAGTCGAACTGTTGCGTGGCGTGTTGAGTGGTGATCCGCTGGACAAATCCAACGCCGATGTATTGATCGTTCTTCTCCGGCGATACTCGAGGATCGAACTGGGAGACGCAACCCTGCACTTCACCGCAATTGCGGATGGCTGGACGATAAGGCCAGAAGAAGCTGGAGGTTGTCTTGAACTTGTCGGTAAACTGATGATCCACGCGGAATAGAATTGTGCGAAAGTCGCCAACCCAGGTTTGATCGCCGGCGGGGTTCCCGGCGACATTTAGGGAAACACCGGCGCGATCCGGACCCACCATAAGCGGAACGATCTTCCCTGCGACGCTACTCATCATGCTTTGGGGAATGATATTGCCGGGAAATGGGTCGCGGATGGGAACGCCGCTCCCAGTAGTGCGAGTGGTGGTGGGGTTATAAATCTGACCGGACAGAATCGGCCGGCCCAACCCGTCAACGCCCACTTGGCTGCCCAAGGCGCTACTGAAGTTGCCCTGTTTGTATGCATCAATCGGCGTTGTATTGCCGAAACCGGGCAGAACTCCGGAACGGTACTTCAACCAGTCAAAGTTGGTAAAGAAGAATGTGCGGTTTCGGCCATCGTAGACCTTCGGTATATATACCGGGCCTCCAATTGTGAAGCCGTACGCGTTGCTCCTTTGCTTGGTTGCCTTATCTGGAAAGAAGCCGCGAGCGTTGAGGGCATCATTGGCGAAGTACCAATAAAGGCTGCCGTGCAGGTCCTTGGTACCGCTCTTGGAGGTGTACTCCACCGTGCCGCCGTTCGAGTGGCCGTACTGCGCTGAAAAGCTGGCCGTGATGACCTTCATCTCGCCGATGCTTTCGATGGGCGGACCCGCCTCGTGACTTCCGTTGTGGCCCGCGGCATACCCGAACGCGACGCCATCGAAAAAGTTCTCCATGGACTGGGTCTGTCCGCCGTTCATGCGCGAAGAAAACGCGCTTCCGCGGAACATGGGATCTCCGTTGGGCTTCATCGGCTGATATCCGGGCTGCATTTGAAGCAGCGCCTCGGCGAGCCGGATATCGGCGCCCATCACCACTGGCAAGTTCTCGTAATACGTCGATTCCACCGTGTGAGTGACGTCAGCGTTTGTCGTGTTTAAGATCTCAGCTGACGCCGAAACGGTGACCTGTTCGGCGACCGAGCCTAGTTGCAAAACCAGATCCTGCCGCAACACCTGACCGCCAACCAACCGCACCCCCTGCGCGATAGCGGTCTTGAACCCCGACATCTCAACAGTAATGGTGTAGTTTCCCAAGACCATCGAGGGCGACGCATAGGCGCCTGAATCGTTGGTGACGAGATCAGTAACTACACCCGTGTCGTCATTCCGGATCTTGACGGTGGCCGCGGCAACACTCTTGCCAGTCTGATCAGTGACAACCCCGGTGAGCGTCCCGCGATCGGCGCGCTGCGCGAGCAGGATCGGAGCAACAAAGGCGAGCATCAACCCGCACACACTTTTACGGAAGAGGCGATGATTCACGAGGCTTCCTCCTGACAGGGCGACCCTACACTCACCCGCAAAAACGCCCACTTGGGCGTCCTTGGATGTAAACGCTATCAGAACGATTTGTGGGTGTCAACGGAAAAGTAACAGAAATCAATTAGTCGCTATCTGCATGAAATATAAGTCAGTAACCTCAGATGCGGGTGCGTCACGCGACTGGCTCACGCGACGCGCCGACGCAGTGGGGTCATGAGCTAGAGCACGCTTACAGTTTCAGGATTTCGCTTGTCCGTAGTAGGCATTTGGGCCGTGCTTCCGGAAATGATGCTTGTCGCGCAGAGCATCGGGGAGAGGACGCGCTGCGGCGTTGATCGTGATCGTTTCAAAGGAAATGGCGGCAATCTCTTCCACAATCACCGCCGTTTTTGCTGCTTCGGTCACAGAAGCACCCCAGCAGAAGGGCGCGTGGCCGACAACCAGTGCGGCCGGGCAGGACAATGGGTCGCGAGAACCGATCAGTCGAACGATAGCCAAGCCGGTGTTTTTCTCATAGTCCGTCACAATCTCTTCGGTTAGTAGCGGACTCGTGACAGGAATGGCGCCATGAAAATAATCCGCCTGCGTCGTGCCGAAGCAAAGAATTTCGCGACCTGCCTGCGCCCAGGCCGTCGCATGTCGGGAGTGGGTATGGACAACGCCACCGATCGGCTCAAAGGCGCGATAGATCTCAAGATGTGTTGCCAAATCGGAAGACGGCCGCAGCTTGCCCTCCACGACATTCCCGGCAGAGTCGGTAATCACCATATGCTCAGGGCGCATTTCTTCATAGGGGACGCCGCTGGGCTTAATCACGACAAGTCCGGATTCACGGTCAATTCCGCTTGCGTTGCCGAATGTATAAAGAACTAGGCCGCGCCGGACAATCTCCAGGTTCGCTTCGTACACCTCAGTCCGCAGCGATTCGAGCATTCGTCCCTTTCCTGGATTGCATAGCGATTCTTCGGAGACTCGGCAGAATGTCGCCAATCTCGACTGAGGCGGAGGCTCGAGTGCCAAACGCAAAGTAGAGTCGCCGGTACAGTTCGTATAACTCCTCGTATACCGCTGCGCTTTCCGCATCCGGGTAGAATACGGTGTGGCCCGGGCACACTCGATCCTGCGCCTCTTCGATTGCCTTAAAAGTGCCCGCTGCCATGAATGCAAATATCGCCGAACCCAAACTCGTGACGTCACCCTTCGGTACCAGGATTGGCTTGTTCAGCACATTCGCATATACCTGGTTCAATACCGGGCTGCGCTGCGGAATTCCCCCCGCATTGATAACGCGCTTCGCGGGAACCCCGTGTTCCTCCATTCGTTCCAGAATCACTCGCGTATGAAACGCGGTTCCTTCAATCGCCGAAAAGAGTTCGTCCTGGGGGGTATGAGTCAGCCGCCAGCCGAGAACGACGCCGCTGAGTTCGGGATTCACCAGTACAGTGCGATCCCCGTTGTCCCATGTGAGACGAAGCAGCCCGGTGCTGCCTGCTCGAAAGTCCTCCAGCCTCCGCGAGAGTTCGGCAAGCGGGAGGTTGGCGCGCCTCGCGATCGCGTCGAAAATATCGCCGGTCGCCGACAGTCCCGCTTCGACACCGGTGAATCCCGGATTTACTGACCCTCGCACGACGCCGCAAACTCCCGGAATGAGATCCGGTGACTCGCTCATCGCGATGATGCAGGTGGAAGTTCCGACGACGTTAACGACGTCGCCAAGCCGAACTCCTGCGCCAATCGCATCCCAATGCGCGTCGAAGGCTCCGGTAGGAATTGGAATTCCCGCACGCAGTCCTAGTTTTTCTGCCCATTCGCCGACAAGCTGGCCTGCAATGACGTCGGAAGTGGCGTATCGCCCGCGAATCTTGTCGCGTACTCCCTTCAGCAAGGGGTCGACACCCGCAAGAAATTCGTCGGGCGGTAGCCCCCCAAGCTCGGCGTTCCAAAGCCACTTGTGACCCATCGCACAGATACTGCGAGTTAGCTTGGCGGAATCTTCCACACCGCAAAGAACAGCGGCGACCATGTCGCAATGCTCCAGCGCCGTACCGAATTGCTTTCGCTTCTCCGGGTTGTGGCGAAGCCAATGCAGCAGCTTCGAAAACCCCCACTCCGACGAGTAGATACCTCCGCACCAATCGATCGCCGGGAGGCCTTCACGATGAGCGGCAGCCGTGATCTCCGACGCTTCTCTCCATGACCGGTGGTCGCACCAAAGATAGTAGTCGTCGAGAGGCCGCAGCTTTTCATCAACGGGAATAACGCTTGAACCCGTCGTGTCGAGCGCGATCGCGTCAATCGAAGCTCCATCGACTCCTGAACTGCCGAGAGCCTTTCGCATCGCGGCAATCAAGCCATTCATGTGGTCCGAGTGGCTCTGAGTGGCATGATCAGGGTCGTCGGCCTTACGAAACAGTGGATATTCGGCAGTGCCAAAACCCAGGCGGCCGGCGGAGTCGTCAAAGATAGAGACGCGGACGCTCAGTGTTCCGAAGTCGACGCCGGCGACGATACTCATCGATCTCTACCCCATTCGGGAGTGGTCGTAGATGCTCCAATTCAGATAGCGAGTAGTCGCTTCATGAACCGCCCCAGCCACCAGCGAAAGATTGGCGGAGACGTGATGCTCGAAACCGGTTTCGCAGATGTAGCGCAGGAGTTTCTGGAGTTGTGGGATTCGTGCCACCCCAGCGCCGCCGAAGGTCGCCAGGGAATCGTTCGTAAACTCGCCTTCGCCCACATAACCATGGATTGTGCCGGCGGCGTCATTTGTCGAGAACCGCGCGAAACTCATCGGGCTCGCCTTCACTCGGCCTACGCACGTCCCGAACGTATTTTCCTTGCCCACGGTCCCCGCGATGATTTCCTGAAAGTCCATGCGAACGTCCGCAAAGAAGTGCTTCGGCAGGTTGCTGCAATGAAAGCAAACTGCCTTGTCGGGATCGTCACCGTAATTGTTGTTCCAGTCCAGTAACGCGCTCGGCGTGCCGGAGGCCAACTGTAACGCGTGCATCCCGATGACGCCGCAGGTATCCACCTCACACGCGCTGGACATCAGGTTGTTGCTCATCATACTCATGACGGTGCAGGGAACAACCCCGAAAAATTCCTCCATAGACGTCCAACACTGAACCGAACTAATCGATACGGAGGTTTGCCCCATCCATTGATCGATAACTGCGCCGAGCTTGGCCATCTTGAGCAGGGCTTCGCGCGGCACACTGCCGGTATCAACGTACTTTCCTATCTCCTCCAACTTGGTGACTGCACTTGCATCGTTATCGCTCATGCGAGCGATACGGCCGAAAATTTCCGAGAGATCAATCGGTTCCACTGAAATGCCGTTTGCCTCCAGGATCTTCTCGCTGTAGCGCACAGTATTGAACGCGGCTGGCCGAGCTCCGATGGCGCCTATCCTGAGCCCGCGCAGCCCGCGCACAACGCGGCAAACCGCGGCGAACCAGTGCAGATCGCGCTGAAACGAGTCGGAATCCGGCGTTACGGTGTGCAGGGTTGTGAGGGAGTACGGGATCCTATACTGCTTGAGATTGCTGCAGGCCGACATCTTGCCGCAGAAGCTATCTCGGCGGTCCCGGATGGTCATCCGGTTGGGCGTATCCGGCGTAGCCTGTACCAGCACCGGAACGTCGAGCCCCGCGAGCCTCAAAGTGTCCGCAATCGCACGCTCGTCGCCGAAGTTTGGCAGCGTCACGATGACTCCCGCTAGGACGTCCCTGTGCTTTTTGAAGAGGTCGGCACACTGGCGGGCTTCCGCACGAGTCTCAACCGCGCCGAACTTAGTTTCTTCGGGGCCAAGGGCGACGACGCCATACCCTCCACCGGTGATCGCGGAGATCATTTCTTCGCGACCGGTTTTCGCCAGATGGTCGGGGAAAAATCCTCGATTTCCTACGATGACTCCGAAAGTAACTTTATCGGCAATGCTAGTCATTTCCCACTCTTCGTGCCCTTAGGAGAGAAGCGCACGGAGTAAATTCCTCCCAGAATGAACAACAGAGCGCCCCACCAGATGTCAGCATGCAATTCCGACAGCACCACCGACTTCTCCGCCGGCGAGTAAAGCCCATAGACACCGGCGGCCAGGATCAGGATGCCGTAGATCAGCAGCAGATTCCCGATGAAGAACCAGATCGAAACCATTCCCGGACGGTGCATGGCAACCTACCAAAAGATGACATTCAACACGACGAAGATAACGCCAACGACGACGGTCCAGAAAATTGGCCGCTGATAGAGAGGCAAATCGCCTTCCGATGGCAATTCCGTATGGCCGTAGACCAAACCAGTCAGCTCCGATGCAGGCTTGGGCCGAGTCATCATGCTGACTACAACTGTTACGGCCACGCAGACGATCCATGACCACAATGCGCGATACATGTTCTCGGCCATGTCCTTCGCCGACGATGACAATGCCACATACTGCAGCGCACCCGGATCAAGTTTCACCCAAAGCCACATCCCAATCGATGACACCGTCCCAGCCAGCAGTCCCCAGAATCCGCCCGCCGGAGTAGCTCTGCTCCAGAGCATTCCCAGTAGCACAGTTCCGAAGAGAGGAGCGATAAAAAAGCTGAAGAGAGCTTGCACGTAATCCATGATGCTGAGGAATTGCATCACCAGATACGCCGTACCAATACTGACCAGCACTCCCAGAATCGTGCACCAGCGCCCGACCGCAACATAGTGTGCATCCAATGCCTGCTTCCGCATCAGCGGCCGGTAGATGTCATACGTCCAGACGGTGGAGAATGCGCTGACATTGCCCGCCATCCCCGACATGAAGCCCGCAATCAAAGCCGTTATCCCCAACCCAAGCAATCCTGGACCGCAGTAGCGCGCCAGCATTAGAGGTAGGACCTCATTGTAGCTGTGGCCTCCGTTTGCTACGGCTGCCGCTTCTCCCATGAGCCTGGTAGGAAGAACAGCCAATCCCAGCAAGCCAGGCAAAATGACGATGAACGGTACCATCATCTTGAATCCGGCGCCGATGATGGGAGCCATCTTCGCAGCTCGGAGATCCTTGGCAGTAAGTACTCTCTGCACCACCAGAAAATCGGTGGTCCAGTATCCAAACGAGATGACCCAGCCCAGGCCGAGTACGATCCCCACCCAATGGATGCCCATCGGGTTGTCCTGGAAGGATCCCAGCGTGCTCCAGAGATGCGTGTAGTCTTGCCCCGGGAAGTTTCGCGCGATTCGCTCCACCATTCCACCCCAGCCGCCGGTCTCGATGAGACCGATGATCGAGATTAATAGAGCGCCGGCCCATATCAGAACGAACTGAAGCACTTCATTGAAAATCGCCGACAACAGCCCGCCCAGCACCACGTAAACTGCGACCGTAAGCGACGAGACCCAGATGCTGAAGTTGATGTCCCAGCCGAGCACCACCTTCATGACGAGCGCCATCGAGTACATATTGATCCCGCTCATCAGCACGGTCATCACACCAAACGTGATCGCCGACAGAGCGCGCGCAGGCTCACCAAACCTGAGTTTCAGATAGCCGGGAACTGAGTGCGTCTTTGAAATGTAATAGAACGGCATCATCACAATGCCAAGAAACAGCATCGCGGGAATAGCACCGATCCAGTACCAATGCGTCGCCAGAATTCCATACTGGTAGGCCGAGGCGGCCCATCCCATTAGTTCCAAGGAACCGAGATTGGCGGCCAAAAAGCTCAATCCCGCCACCCACGCAGTCATTTCGCGGCCGGCGAGAAAGAAATCCTCACCCGTCTTGGTGTAGCGTTTCAGGTAAAAACCGATTCCCAACACCGCCACGAAATAGATCGCGATGATCGCTAGATCAACTTGAGCGAGAGACACCAGCCGCGTCGAATCGGCTTGCATCATCAAAGCGAGTACGGGGAGCATCTGCTAGACTCGCCTACCTGAGAGGATCCAGTTCCGGAGACTCCTATGAGGTGTAATCGCTTGCACCAGAGGATCGTATGGAAGAGGCAGCCGCATGTCAAGCTCGACTAGCGGAGTGTGGGCGCTCTTCCCGTGGACTCGCGCACGACAAATTCCGGGTCAATGACCACATCCTGATCCGCTTCCGGATGGGCTTCCGCCGTCAGCCGCTCACAAATAATCGACCCGATCCGGTCGCGCGGGATATGCACGGTCGTCAGCGCAGGAAAGCAGAATTCGGACAGCTTCACATTGTCGAATCCGGTTACTGACATGTCCTGAGGAACGCGAATTCCTCTCTCCCGAAGCTCGCGCAGAGCCCCCACGGCCATAATGTCGTTTACGCAAATGATGGTGGTAGGCCTATAACCGGTACTCAGTAACGAACGGGTGGCCTGCCGTCCGCCCTCGAGCGTGTCTGCATCCACGGCGGTCTTCACTTCGAGCGAGTAGCGGGACACGGCTTCGCGAACGGTCTTCATCCGTTCATTAATCGGCCCTAGCAACGCATGGTGGCCAACGAAGCCCAGCCGTGTGTGGCCCAGGCTATGAAGGTAATCGACGACTTTCTCGACACCGCGCCTGTAATTCACCCGAATGTTGGTGATGTTTTTCCTCGGAGTCCCAACATCGAAGAACACCGTTGGAATTCGAGTTTGGCTCAGCTCCTCAATCAGAGCTGGGTCCATTTCCGAAACGATCGCCGCCAGGCCGGCAACGCGCCGGCCGATCATTAGCCTGATGCTCGCAACGAGCTGCTCCGTTCGGTAGTTCGTATTCGCTACGACGACTTCATACCCCCGCAGATGCGCGTCCGACTCCACCGCCTTGTAAATATCGAAGAAGAACGGATTGTCCATATTCGACACGATTACGCCGAGCGTACGGCTCTTTCCACCCGCCAGCGACCTCGCGTGAAGGTTCGGATGGTAATTCAGCTCTTTGATTGCTTTCATCACCCGGGCGCGTGTGGCAGCGCTTACGACGTTCGAGTTGTTCAAAACTCGCGAGATCGTCGCAGTCGACACCCTAGCCCGGCGGGCTACTTCTTCGAGGCTCATTGTCCGCTCTTAGTTTAAACGGCATGGACATCATCCCAGAGTAATTTTTGCGGTGAGAACGGAAAGCGGCGGAAGGTCGGCCTTCAAGCTCCCGCCGGCGACTGAAACCTGATGATTGGCCGGCACGATCGTGTCCGGGCGCGAGAATGAATTTTCGGCGTTCAAATCCGCATGATGCAGAATTTTCGCGGTGGCGCCAGACGGCAACGCTCCAGCTATCGAACAGTTCACCGAAAGTCCTGTATCGTGCTTCGGATTAACAAATGTCACGATCAGCTCCTTGCCGACTTTGGACGCGGACAGCGAGACTCCCAAAGCTGATGGATCATCTGTCTTCGTACGCACTGACATCTTGCCGCGATGTTCCTTCATCAGGTCGAACGCCCAATATGCGGGGGTGCGCACGCACTTGTCGCCTTCCGTCAGAAGTAGCGCATGCAGGACGTTGACGATCTGCGCGATGTTACACATGATGAGCTTGTGCGCTTGGCGATGAAAGACATTCAGGCCCAACGCCGCTCCTACTCCGCAACGCATCGTAATGGGCTGAAAGAGCCTGCCGTACTTTTTCTGATCGTCGGGATTCATGCGATCCCAGATTCCCCACTCATCCACCATCAGGCCAACTCGTCCCGACGAGTCGAAGGTATCCAGCAGCGTTCGCTGGTCGCCGATCGCTTTCTCCACCAGTTGAAACGAGGAAAGCTGCTTCTCACTCGCTTCGGGAGTGAACTTCGTGGCTTCCAATTGGCCGTTCGAGTAGTAATGCATCGCAAAGCCGTTCGGAAACGCACGATTGTTCAAGCTGCCCATGAACTTTCGCGTCCAGTCGGCATTGTTACCGTTCGGGCCGCAAGCAATCATGAACGGCTGCACTCCGTCAAAGTTTCTGATATACGTGCGAAACCGGCGATAGTGGGTGGCATATTCCTCCGGCGTCATGTTGCCGCCGCATCCCCAGTTTTCATTGCCCACTCCCCAATACTTGATCTTGAAAGGCTCGCGCGCACCGTTGCGAATGCGCTCATCGGAAAGGCTGCTTCCCTCCGGATAATTGCAATACTCCACCCAGTCACGAAACTCCTGAGGAGTACCACTGCCGACATTTCCCGCCAGATACGGCTCTGCCCCGATCAGCCTGCACAATTCGATGAACTCGTGCGTGCCGAAGCTGTTGTCTTCGGCATAATTTCCCCAATGAATGTTGACGGTCTTGGGGCGTTTTTCCGCGGGGCCGATTCCGTCGCGCCAATGATAGTCGTCGGCAAAGCAGCCGCCCGGCCATCGCAGAACCGGGATTCCGACAGCCTTCAGATACTCCACCGCAGCCTTTCGGAAGCCGTTGATGTTGGGGATTGTAGAGCCTTTGCCCACCCACAATCCGCCGTAAGTACAGGAGCCCAGATGCTCCGCAAAATGACTGTGTAGCTCAGGCCGGATCGTTCCCACCTCCACGGTCGTGTCGATCTCGACACTCTGGGGCTTGAGTTGAAGCGAAAATCCTTTCCTCGCGGAAATGACCGAAAATGCGGCGCCCGCCGCTAGACGCGCAAACGTCCGGCGGGAAGATCTGAGTTTCATGGTCCGAGAGCTCCGTTAAAGGAAATCTGCCCCACGATACAAGCAGTCTTGCAGGGATGCAAGCGTTTTCACAAGCACGGGCCGAGGACTATCGGGCCACCTTACTCATTGGTCGTCCTGCACCCTGCTTTATCCGAATGATGCGATTTACGACACCGCCCGGAAACTCCTCGCGCTCGCCTCCCGGCCAAGCGACCTCGAGCCGGTCAAACGTTTTCTCGTCTCCCAATCCAAAATGGAGCCGCGAATCATTCTGAGAAATGTAGCTGGAACCGGTCTGGACTTCGCCTGACACCCGTCTCTTTCCGGCATGGACGGTAACGCGTGCGCCCACTGCATCGCGGTTACACTTCACGCCCGCGCATTGCACCAACAGCCAGTTCTTACGAGGGCCAAAGTTTTTCAGGAGGCTCGGTCGTGCTCCCATGTTGCTGATCACCACCTCCAGGGATCCGTCGTTATCCAGGTCGGCCGCAGCCGACCCACGCGACGACCATGCAGCCGAAAGTCCCGATCCCGATTCACTGGAAATGTCCTTAAACTTGCCGCGGCCGACGTTCCAGTAAAGCAATCGCGGTTGACGATAACTGAAGGACAGCTTCGCCTGATCAACCTCTGGATACACATGGCCGTGAATCAGCATCAGGTCCTTTTGTCCATCATGGTCTGCATCAAGGAAGTGGATCCCCCACCCTAGATATTGTGTGTGCGCTCCAAGACCGGAGGGATAAACCTGATCGGTGAAGGTTCCGTCGCCGTTATTCCGGTACAGATTGGGAGTGTCGTCACTGAAGTTCGTCTTAGCAATATCCAGGAAGCCGTCTTCATCAAAGTCGGCAATAGCTACTCCCATTCCCGCCTGTTCCTGCCCGTCGTCGTTCAGCGCCGCGCCGGAGGCGACTCCCATTTCTTCAAACGTGCCATTCCCGTTGTTATGAAACAGCAAACTCGGCGTGGAATCGCAAGCAATGTAGATGTCGGGGTAACCGTCGTTATCGAAATCGGATGCGGCGACAGTGAAGCCATAACATCCCGATTCTTTCCCGAGTCCGCTGACCTGAGAAACATCCTTAAATTTACCCGCGCCTTCGTTGTGGAACAGGTGGTTCCTACCTGGCGGCAAGCCGCGCGGGCCGCACATGACGGGCATCCCTTTCCATTGGCAGTAACCGCCGGCGCCGGGCTCCGGAATCGTAGTCCGATCGAACACAACGTACCCAGCGACGGCAAGATCGAGCCGCCCGTCCAGGTCGTAGTCGACAAACGAGCACCCGGTATCCCATCGAACCGAAGCACCCGCCAGGCCTGAGTGCTCCGTCACATCGCGAAACGTGCCGTTGCCCTGGTTTCGATAAAGGACGCTGTGGCCGAAGTAAGTAACGAAGAGATCCCGATTCCCGTCGTTGTCGAAGTCCGCGGCGCACGCGCCCTGGCCCCAACCGGCGTGCATCACACCCGCCTGTTGCGTGACATCTTCAAACTTCATCCCGCCGCGATTTCGGTAAAGATGACTCGTCGGCGCCTGCGCGCCACTTGCAGGCCCTTCAAACGTAGTTGCATTCACCAGGAACACGTCCATCAGACCATCGTTGTCGAAATCAAAAATGGCAACGCCGTTGCCCGTAGTTTCGAGAATGTATTTCTTCCGACTGGCGGCGCCCGACACGTTGACTGCGATCAGACCAGCTTCCTCGGCTATGTCGCGGAAATTGGCGTTGATCGGGGGCAGGTCGGTGCGGATCTGCGTGGCGCGCGGTTGTCTCCCCGGTGTCGCCATGCCCTGGAACGCAGACACGATCAGCGGCGCGGCAAACGTCAAGATCACACTTGTCTGAACGATACTCTTACGTTCTGTCAAAAGGACGAGAAGCCGCGGAAGTCGGTCCACCCTGCCATTCTGGCAAACCGTTGAGCATGAACCATCCGCAACCGTCAAAACATTCAAAGTGCCGGGGCACGAATCAGCTGTCCTTCCCGTAAGAGTGATCTGTGCCACAGACACGAACTGTTGCTCTCGCAAAACTGAATCAGCGATTGTGGCTCCCGCAAATTAGATCAGCCTTTTCTCGAGCACAATGGGATATCTACATGAAATTCAAATCGGAATAAGGTGACCGGTGCTGAAGTAGGACGCCCTAGACTTTCTGGGCACATAGGGCTCGGACTCAGTATTGTAAAGGCAATCATGGAGATGCACGGCGGAGTTCCCGGGCGAAGATAACTTTTTGAGTGACCGCACCATCGCGGAATTACGGCGCCCGCACCCGCCGGCTGCTGGGAGTATGGCCGTTGCAGCCGTGTCACCTCCAGCGTGTGACCCTTTGCCCGCAGCGCGTCGCCGATGCGCT
>JGI10216J12902_100768816_pt1 | contig 21067 bp, 17 predicted proteins | sample KanNatreferecore_FD_12902 | JGI IMG/M metagenome (IMG submission 12902)
TGGCACCAGTTCGTGGACGCGATTCTCGGCAAAGACAAAACGCAGGCGAACTTCGACTACTCCGGCCCGCTCACGGAATCCGTCCTGCTCGGCAGCGTCGCCACGCGCTTTCCGAAGACAACGCTCGATTGGAACGCGAAGAAGCTCACTTTCAACGTGAAGGAAGCGAACCAGTTCGTGCGCCGCAAATATCGCAAGGGGTGGGAAGTGAAGGGGCTGTGATCTGAAGGGAAGAGTTGTGCGAGGCCATTCTCAGCCCCTAGCACAAGTTGCAACGAGTCGATACTCAGTTGCCAAGAAGCCATGAAAACAATCCTCGCGCTCGCGTCACTTTGCCTGCTCTTCACCGCCTGCGCTCATCGGCCCAGGACCAGTGCTCTACACGTGGAGAAAGCCGCCACGCCGCCCAAGCCACCGCACGATCCGAGCGAAAGTTGGTTACCCGGCACATTAACCCGCAGCGATGCCGTCAAACTCTCCTTTCGTATCGAAAAGAAATTCGCGCGGCGCGGCCGGGCCGAGGGTGGCGTGGCCGCCACGGACACGGCGAGTGGAGAAAAGTTTCGCGGTACCTACGTCGGACTGATGGAAGCGGGCCGCTTTCGTTCCGGGCAGATTCGCGACTCCGTCGGCTTTCCGGTGGGCACGAGCAACTCTTACGAATCCAGCCGCAACGCGACGGCTATTTCAACCCTCAAAGGTGACCAAGGAACCGTGATTCAGTTGACGCTGCAAATCGTGGCGGGTTGGAGTCCGCATGGTATTGGCTCTGGAACCGATAACAAAGGGCGCACCTACCAAGTGCAATTCTGACCAGGGCATCCACTACGCAGCGCACTACCACAAAGTAAGCACCGCGAAAACATTGGTCATTTTGCGCACATCGCGCTGATGAAAGACCAAGGCAATACAAACGTGGCCTTGCGGCGCGGTGTTCGTGCGCGCATACACTGCCGGGAAAAAATATGTACCAGGAGATTTCAGCGGCGCTCGCAAGCAGCAACATCGCGGTGAGATTGGTTGCGGATGTTTTCAAAACCGTTCAAGACGCCAAGGTAAGGCAAGCGGTTAGCGACCTTCAAAATACTATCCTCGATCTTCAGAGTAAGCTATTCGGCATCCAGAGCCAATATGCTGAACTTTCAGAAAGCAAACGTGCGTTGGAGCACAGGCTAAACACGTACGAGAACTGGGACGCCGAAGCTGCTAAATATTCTCTCAAGGAGATTGCGAAAGGGATTCTCGTCTACACGTTGAAACCGGAGCACCAAGGTTCTCAACCATTGCATTATTTGTGTCCCCATTGTTTTGGTGACCGCAAGCGGTCGATTCTCCAGAAGCCGAGCCCGGATAACAGCAACCTTTTTTGCCACGCGTGCAAATTTGACGTCAATACTGAATCCTCTGATGGATTTTCAGGGTGGTCCTTGGATTGATCGCCCTCTGGCGAAGTCGCGGAGCGACGGCTGAGATTATTGCCGGGACTCAAGCGTCGCTCCGCGGTGGGACAGCAAATGCCGGTCGTTTGACAAAACGCAGGGGCCAAATCATCCTGCCAACATGACAATGAAGCAATTGCGCGAGCATCTTGAGATGCAACCCTTTCGCCCGATTGTAGTTCGTACGGTGAGCGGCACTCGTCATCCGGTGAAACATCCCGAGTATCTGCTGATTCCTCCGGTGGGCGACACGTTTCTCGTCGTCGAGCAAAACGGCACGATGCACCACATTGGCATCTCGCACGTTGAGGCGGTGGAAACCGAATCGAAAGCTGGACGCTCCAAGTAAATTTGCTTCGCGTCTCTGCGTCGGCATGCGCCGAATTCACTGCTCCAGATGACGAGCGCTGAATCAAACAGCCCGCGCGACTTCAAGTCCTTCAACAAACCAGTGAACGGCAGATTGCCGGCATCGCCCGAAGCTTCATGGCCCCAATTCGCGCACGCGCCGTTTGTGCTTGCGGTCCTGCCAGACGATGTCCAGCAGCAGAATGATTCCGCCCGCAGCGGCGGCGAGGAAACAAATCATCGCCAGGCCGGGATAGCCGAAGATTTGGAATTCCGTCGGCACGCGCATGAGCAGCGCCGCGCCGACAATGAGCGCCGCGAGCACTAGGCCGGCGGTGATGCGGTTTGCGCCATGATTCAGTCCCGCGAGCAACTGATGTTTGTCGCGCGGGCGGATGTATAACTCCAACTGCGGCTCGCCAAGCGAATCCAGGATTTTGTTCACCTTCGGCGGCAGCCCGCCCACGAAGTCCTTCAGCTCCAGCATCGAGGAAAAGAAATTGCCCTTCGTGAAAGTTTTCGTGAGACGCCGATTGAGAATTTCGCTCACGTTGCGGCGCACTTCGGCATTCGGATTGAACGACGGATCGAGCGTGCGCCCGACTTGATCGAGTTGCAGCAACGTCTTGCCGAGCAGCGTCAGTTCGGAGGGAACGAACAGGCCGGTCTCGGCGGCGGAACGGCTCACGTTCATGATCACGCCGCCCACTTCGATTTCCGCCAGCGCGATGTCTTTCTCTTCCGCAATGAGCACGGCGAGCCGGCGGCGAAATTCCACTTCATCGAACCCTTCCGTGGTCTCGCTGATTTGAATGGCAATCGTGGCCGCTTCTTCGCTGCGCCCTTCCGCGACCGCGAGCAGGAGGCGAATCAACTTTTCCTGCATCTGCGGCGCGACGCGGCCCACCATTCCCAGATCGAGCAGTGCAATCTCCTGGCGCTCCGTGACGTAAACGTTGCCCGGATGCGGATCGGCGTGAAAGAGGCCGTCAATGAGCACTTGCTTCAAGTAGGCCCTGAATAATTCCTCCGCCAGTCCGCTGCCATCGAGTTCCGTGCGGGCGAGCGGCGTGAGTTTCGTAATCTTCTGCCCCGAAACATATTCCATCGTGAGCACCGAGCGCGTTGTGTAATCCGCAATCGGCAGCGGCACGCGAATGCGCGAAAACTCCTGGAGATTCTCAGCGATGATGCGCAGGTTCGCCGCCTCGCGCTGGTAATCCAACTCGTGCAGCAGCGTGCGCTGAAATTCCTCCAGCACTTTGTCGAACTGATACCGCCGTGCGAGCCGCGTGTGGCCCTTGAGGAAGTCGAGCAGCTCTTCGATCACTTCGAAGTCCGCGGCAATCTGTTCGCGAATACCGGGCCGCTGCACCTTCACGACTACGTCGCGTCCGCCGCGCAACGTGGCGCGATGCACCTGCCCGAGTGACGCCGCGGCCAGCGGTTCGGAATCGAAAAATGAAAAAGCCTTTGAGATGCGCACGCCGAGTTCGTTCTGCACGATGCGCTCCACTTCGGCGAACGAGAACGGCTTCACTTTGTCCTGCAATCGGCTCAGCGCCTTGATGTAGGGCGCGGGCAGCAAGTCAGGGCGGCTGGAAAGGATTTGTCCGAGCTTCACGAACGTCGGCCCCATCGCTTCCAGATCGTCGGCCAGTTCTTCGGGGCGGGTGCCTTTGTGTTTCGTCGAGCCATTGCCGTTTGATTCCACAAACGTGCTCGTCTGAAAAATATCCGAGCGGCTGTATTTCCAGAGCAATCGCCCCATCTCCGCGTAGCGGCGAACGTGCGATGGCTTGAGTGAAAGCGTCATTCCATCCTCCTTTGGCTCTTCCTTGAACTGAAGCAAGCTACCCGCGAACGCTGCAAACTCAAGTGAGGCAGGTGGTCGAACGTCGAACGTCGAGACGGAAAGCCATTCTGCGTTCGACTCTCGACCTTCGACTCCTTTTCCCCTACACCAATCCCATGTCCCATCTCCTCATCCGCGACATGCCGGAGAACGAGAGGCCCCGCGAACGCCTCGTGCAACGCGGCGCCGAAGCCCTGCGCAACGCGGAACTCATCGCCATCCTTCTCCGCACCGGGATGAAAGGTTTGTCCGCCGTCCACATCGCGGAGCAATTGCTGAAGAAATTCGGCTCGCTGGAAAACCTCGCACGCGCGTCACTCGATGACATTCGGAAAATCAAAGGAATCGGACGCGACAAGGCCATCGCCCTCAAGAGCGCCTTCACTCTGGCCCAGCGCATGGCGAAAGAGATCAAAGGCGAAGCGCCGATGCTCGATGCGCCAGAGCAAGTGGCGGATTACCTTCGTGAAACTCTGCGGCTGCTCGAAGTAGAAACGTTTCACGCCGTGCTCTTGAACACCCGGCGCCGGCTGATTCGCGTCGAGCAGCTTTCGCAAGGCACGCTCGACACCATTCTCGTTCACCCACGCGAAGTCTTTCGCGCTGCCATCGCCGCAAACGCTGCTGCCGTCGTCATCGTTCACAACCATCCCAGCGGCGATCCCACGCCGAGCGAATCGGACATCAAGGCGACGCGCGATCTCATTCGCGCCGGGCAATTGCTGAAAATCGACGTGCTCGATCACGTCATCCTCGGCCGCGCCACCGAACAGCGGCTGAAGGACTATGCTTCATTGCGCGAGCTCGGATATTTTTTCTAGCAGACCGGGTTTCGCCGTGATTTCGACAGATCGCAAATCCGCTTCCCAATCCGTGTTCATCCGTGTTCATTTGTGGTTTTGAAATGATTCACTCAACCGCAGTCGTTCACAAAAAGGCGAAGCTCGGCACGAACGTGCGCGTCGGCGCTTACGCGGTGATTGACGAGCACGTGGTCCTTGGCCCGGATTGCATCGTCGGTCCGCACGCTTACGTCACCGGGCACACGGTTCTCGGCACGCGCAATCACGTTTTTCCCGGCGCGGTCATCGGCGAGGCGCCGCAGGACTTGAAATACAAAGGCGAGGCCACGCGTCTGCGCATCGGCGACGACAACGTTTTCCGCGAGCACGTGACCGTGCATCGCTCCAACAACACACGCGAGGAAACCATCATCGGCTCGAACAATTTTCTCATGGCGCACTGTCACGTGGGGCACAACTCACACCTGGGCAACCACATCATCATCGCCAACGGCGCGCTCCTCGGCGGACATGTGAGCGTGGCTGACCGCGTCTTCATCTCCGGCAATTGTATGCTGCACCAGTTTGTGCGCGTGGGCACACTGGCCATGATGCAGGGCGGTTCCGGCATCAGCCTCGATTTGCCGCCGTTCACCGTGGCACGAGGCAACAACGGAATTTGCGGATTGAACACGGTGGGGCTGCGCCGCGCCGGTGTGACCTCGGCGCAACGGCGCGAATTGAAGCGGCTCTATCTCGTGCTCTTTCGCGGCGGCCGGAAATTGCGCGAAGCGGTGGAAGAGGCGCGGGAAGACTTTCGAAGCGATCCCGATCGCGTCATGCTCGATTTCGTCGCCGCCACGCGCCGTGGTATTTGCTCGGACACGGGTTTCATCGCGGATTCGGATGATGAGTAGCTACGTCGCTGTGGCCCGTCTGTCACATCTGGGAATCCCGAATAGTAGAGGCAAAACGAATCCGGTTTCCCGTAGGGGCGAATCACGTGCGTACAGCAGCAGTCGATGCGGTTCTGATCCAACGTCGACGCGTCCATGAAAAGCTTCACCATGATTCGGAGACTGCAACCTCTCACGGGATGGCGAATAACGCGCAACCGGCACCGCTCACTCCAGCGAAGAAAATCGCGAAGACCAAGCTCCAACCCACGGTGCGCCAAATGAATTCCGCCCTCGTTTCGCTGCGAAGCTTCGCAAGAATGAAGGCAGCCAGGAAAGAACCCGCCAGCAAGGTTGAACCAGTTTCAATCAACCCAGAATCATCGAATACGTTCAGTTGCGGGAAATGTTCGGTGAGCACAGGGAAGCTGATAATGGCGGCCGGCGTTGTTAAACACACGAACCATAACGCCGCCCAAAGCATCTTACGCCGATTCACCGCTCCATTCCGCTGTAGTTCGTCATTCATGTGCGAATAGCTTTTCCGACGGCGCCGCCTAACGCGCAGTCGATGACCCGCTCGGAACTGTAGAGCATTGGATGACGCGGCTGGCGATTCAATTTGCCACTGCAACCGCGGCTCGCTATAAACGCACAACACTACTCGCCATGGCCAACACGTCGCAGCCCTCGGCAAAAACAAGGTTCGCCCTCTGGTTCATTGCGCTGCTCGCGTTCGTTGGCCAGGTTCGCGCGCAACTCAATTTCGATGTGTTCGTCGGCCACGGTCTCGGCATTTCGGACAGCGCGGTGGCGGAGGCGAGCTGGTTTCCGGTCACGTGTGAAATTCAAAACGAGGGGCCGGCCTTCAACGCCATCGTGGAAATTACCGGAGGTCAGTTCGGCAACGGGCAGGCGCGCTACATCGCGGTGGAACTTCCCACGCACACGAAGAAACGTTTTACCGTGCCGCTCTATTGCACCAGCCGTTACCGGGTCACGGTCGATGCGCGGCTGATGAACGAGAAGCACAAGGTCATCGCCGAGCGGCTGAATGTCGAAGCGCGCGCGGTCGTGGACTGGCAGAGCCCGCTCATCGCGAGCCTCTCGCGCACGCACGGCGGCGCGGCGGCGTTGCCGGAAGGCTCGGGGAAAAATTCGCCCACGCGTCCGGTCGCCACTCATCTCTCGCCTGATTTGTTTCCCGACAATCCGCTCACGCTCGAATCGATCTCCGCGCTCTACCTGCACTCCGCGCGCGCGGTGGAATTGAAAGTGCCGCAAGTGAACGCGCTCCTCGCGTGGGTCCACAACGGAGGCCATTTGATTCTCGCTGTCGAACAACCCGGCGATGTGAATGGCGTTCCGTGGCTGAAGGGCTTTCTCCCGTGCGTCATTGGTGACGTGACGACGCGCAAGGAGCACAGCGCGTTGCAGCAATGGGTCAGCGCGAAGTCGGATCAGCGCACACTCAGGATTGCCAAAACCAAACCGAATCAACCTCCACACGTCGATCCATTCACGACTTTGCTCAACGATCCTGCTTTCGATTCCGCTGATTTGCCGGCAGTCACCACGACGCTACGCGATGGAACGGTCCTCATCGGCAGCGCGGACGCGCCATTCGCCGTTTCAGCGCCGCGCGGGCGCGGACAAATCACCGTGCTGTTGTTCAGCCCCGAACTGGAGCCGTTCCGCTCGTGGAAAAACAAAAACTGGTTCTGGGCGAAGCTTACCGAGGTCCCGGTCGAATGGCTCGCGTCGGAGAACGTGGCGAACAGCGGCTCCATGTCGCTCGACGGCGTGTTCGGTGCGATGGTGGACAGCAAACAAATCCGCAAGCTGCCGGTCGGCTGGCTGCTGTTGCTGCTCCTCGCCTATCTTGTTGTCATCGGCCCGCTCGATCAATATTGGCTAAAGAAAATCAACAAGCAGATGCTCACGTGGATTACGTTCCCGAGCTACGTCGTGCTCTTCTCGCTGCTGATTTATTTCATCGGTTACAAACTGCGCTCCGGCGAAATGGAATGGAACGAACTGCACGTCGTCGATGTCACGCCGCATGGCGACCGGGCGGATTTGCGGGGCCGCACGTTTTGCTCCGCCTATTCACCCGCGAACGCGAAGTACGAAGTGGCTTCCGATCAAGGGTACTCCACGTTGCGCGGCGAAGTCGGCCAGGGCGGCGCGCAGGAAATCAGCAAGGCGACTGTCGAACAGCGCGGCAACGGGTTCGCAGCGCAACTCTCCGTGCCGGTGTGGACGAGCCAGTTGTTTGTGAACGACTGGTGGAAGCAAAGCGGTTCGCCTCTGAACGTGACGATTACGCCCCGCGGCAATCAATTCGAAGTGAAGATTGAGAATCCGGTTGGGAAAAAGATTCCGCAGGCGAAGCTGATTATCGATGGCCGGCTCTATGAGTTGGGCGACATCACCAAAGGCAAGACCGCGACCCTTTTCTACAGCAACGGCACCCAGTTGCAGCCCTTCGTGCAAAACCAGGTGAATCAACTGAGCGCGGCGGCACAGCAACGGCAGCAACAGTTCGGCTCTGGCGAATCGGGCCGCATCCACGACATCTTCACCAGCACGGCAGCCGCCTCGTTCCTCTCCGTGGCGAACACGACTTACGATCCGAACCAGCCGTGGAACCAGAATAACTATTACAGCCGCTTCGTGACTTCGCCTGGATTCGATCTCACGCCACTGATGCGGCGTGGCGACGCCATTCTTCTCGCGTGGATGCCGGACGAAACGATTGTGCCGATGCTGAATAAATTCTCGCCGCGATATTCGCGGAAGGACACGATTCTCCGCGTCGCGGTGGCGTTCAGCAAAAACTCCTGACGTATGGAAGCAACAGTTACAACGACGACCGATTCCTCTCCGAGAATCGCGAACGCTCCACCGGTGCCAGCAGTTCAAACAAGCGGACTCACCCGCACTTACGGTGCGATGACCGCGCTCAACTCGCTCGATCTCACCGTGCAGCGTGGCGACCTGTTCGGTTTCATCGGTTCGAATGGCGCGGGCAAGACGACGACGCTTCGCATTCTCGCCACATTCCTCGCGCCTTCAGCGGGCCAGGCTTATGTGCTTGGCCACGACGTTGTGCGCGATGCGGACGCCGTGCGCCACGTCATCGGTTACATGCCGGATTTCTTCGGTGTGTACAAAGACATGGAAGTAACCGAGTACCTCGATTTCTTCGGCGCGTGCTACAAGATTCCGACCGCGCAACGGGAGAAAACGGTCGCGGACGTGCTCGAACTCGTCGGCCTCAGCGAAAAGAAGGGTGCGCTCATCGGCGCGTTGAGCCGCGGCATGCAACAGCGGCTCGGCCTCGCCCGCGTGCTCATTCACGATCCGCAACTGCTCCTGCTCGACGAACCGGCCAGCGGACTCGACCCGCGCGCGCGCATCGAGATGATGGCCATTCTCCAGGAGCTTCAGCGCATGGGAAAAACGATCATCATCTCATCGCACATCCTGAGCGAGTTGCAGACGCTCTGTAATCGCGTGGCGATCATCGAGAAAGGCCGCCTCATCTACACCGGCCCGGTGCAGGGCGTGACGCAGCAGCTTTCCGAGACGCGCGTGATGTGGGCGAAAGTTCCGCCCGAACAACACGTTCGCGCCATCGAATTGCTCAAGGCCCGCCCCGAAGTTCGCGCCGTGGAGGAACTGGAGGAGCGCCTCAAAGTCACCCTGCAAACCCATGACACCGATCCCAGCATCATTTCCGAAACGCTCGTCCAGGGCGGCGTGAAACTGCGCGGCTTGCGCGAGGATGAAATCGGTCTCGAAGAAGTCTTCATGCGCGTGACGAAGGGGGAGACACAGTGATGCGAAGTTGAGAGTTGAAGGTTGAGAGTTGAGAGAAGAACGCGACTCCGGCTCTCGACCCTCAACTTTCAGCCCTCAACTCCTATGTGGCCCGTCATCCTCCGTGAATTGCGCGCCGGCTCGCGACGATGGACCACTTACTGGCTGCGGCTGCTGGCGGCGTTCGCTGTCGTCGTGACCATCGCCTGGTGGTTGAGTACTCCCAAAATCGTTTTTGTCCGTCAACCTGGTGGTGAAGTTTTTCTCCAAATGCACCGCGTCATCCTTGCCGCGATTTGGATCGTCGTGCCTTTGATGACCGCGGATTGCCTCAGCCGCGAGAAACGCGAGGGAACTCTGGGACTCCTTTTCCTAACCAACCTCCGCGCATGGAACATCGTCTTCGCTAAAGCCATCGCGACCGGACTCACCGCGCTCACACTCTGGCTTTCAGTGATTCCCGTTATCACTGTCCCCGTGTTACTCGGCGGATTGCCGGCTTCGGAAATTGTGCTTTCGTGCAGTCTTGTACTTGGATCGATTTGCTTGGCACTGGCGGCGGGAATGATTGCCTCCGCTGCAAGCCGACGCATATCAGGCGCAGTTGCAATCGCGATTGTGTTTTCCTTTGTGGGTCATCTGATCTTTTCGGTGCTCGTGACCGAGCTAGGGCAGTGGTTGCCCGCTTTCCCATTCCGCATTCCAAATGTAAGCGATTCGGAAACGCCTATCGCAGCGGGCTTTTTTATAATCTGGAATTTGTACTTGTCAGAAGCTCTTGTCGGGCTCGCAACCACCAGTAGAACGGCCACGCCAATCACCTTGCCCGTGATGCTGATTCCAATACTGTCGTTCTTAATTTCCTGCACCGTTGCGCTACTCGCCGCGTTCATTATCCATCGCAACTGGCAGGACAAACCACAAACCAAACGCCAGACGGAAGTGGAAAAGTTTTTTTGCGCGCCGGTGTTTCTCACCGGTCTGTTCCGCTGGTGGATGCGCCGCTCTCTCGATCGCAATCCCATCGGTTGGCTGGAGAAGCGCAGTTGGAACGGACGAATCGCCGCGTGGATTTGGCTGGCCATCATGATCTCATTTGCTTCCGCGCTTGCCTACTCGGCAGCGTCTCGCACTGATTTCGAAGGTTACAATGTTTTGATGTGGATGCTGCTGGTCAGCATCGCTTACGTCGCGGCAGGAAGCTTCCGCCGCGAGCGAGAAACGGGCGCGCTCGAACTTATTCTCGTCACGCCGCTGTCCGAACGGCAGGTCATCCTGGGCCGGCTGCGCGGGCTGTGGAACCAGTTCCTGCCCACGTTCGCCATTTGGATTGCCGTCGTGCTTTATTTGTCGAGCGCGTTGAAGGATTGGCAAGTGGCGAGTCTCATTCGATTCACGGTCGCCTATTTCGTCGTGCCGGTCGTTGGTCTTTATTTTTCCCTGCGCAGCCGCTTCGTGTTGCTATCATGGTTCGCCACGCTCGCAGCCTGCTTTGCGTTGCCGCAAATGCTCTGGTGGCCGCTTCATATCTATTTAGATGAGCTTCAAATGGGTGCCGACCCATTCCTGCGCTTTCGACAACCGTTCCTGATCGGAGCCCAGCTCGCGCTCGCCGCGCTTCTGCTCTGGCGATTGCGCACGAATCTCGTGCGCCGTTCCTTTTCACTGCGCTGAATGAAAGAGGCGAACACTCATCTCTCCGTCGTTTCGCTTCTGCAGCCGATGTTTGAGGTTTGGAGTTTGGAATTTGTCTGGTGTTTGGTGTTTGGGATTTGGTGCTTGGTTCCATGACCTTCCTCCCCATCGTCGCCCGCGAACTGCGCGTCACCGCGCGCAAGCGCAGCACGTACTGGGTCCGCTTCACCGCCGCGGCGATAGCACTCCTCATCGGCGCCTGGTCGTTCCTCTTTCTCACGCGCATGGGCGCGACGTCGGTCGTCGGCAAAACGCTGTTCGGCGGACTGACCGGCCTCGCGTGGCTCTACGCCTTTCTCGGCGGCATTTTCAAGACCGCTGACACGCTGAGCGAAGAGAAACGCGAAGGCACACTCGGCCTGCTCTTCCTCACTGACCTGAAGGGCTACGACATCGTGCTCGGCAAAATCGTCGCCGCGTCGGTGAACTGGTTCTTCGGCTTGCTCGCGCTGTTCCCGGTGCTCGCGCTGGCGCTGCTCATGGGCGGCGTGGCGCCCGGCGAATTCTGGCGCAAGATTCTCGCGCTCACGAACATGCTCTTTTTCTCGCTCGCACTCGGCATGTTCGTCTCTTCGTTCACGCGCAACGAACGCCGCGCCGCGGGATTGACGCTGGCATTGTTCGCTCTCTTGCTCTGGGCGCCTTCAGAACTTGCCGACTGGCACAAGAAATCCACCGGCGCGCTCGAATTTTCGCCCTGGTTCGTCTGGCCGGATGTGGGCCGCCCACTCGAACACGCGAGCGACTATCTCTACAACCGCAACGCCAGACCATATTGGGGTTCGCTCGGCGTCTCACACGGCATCGGCTGGCTGTTCCTCGTGCTCGCCAGCCTCATCGTGCCGCACACGTGGCAACAACAGGCCGGCAAGATGGCCCGCTGGCAGGAGAATGCCGAGCAACTCACTTACGGGAAAAATCGCGAGCGGCGCAAACGCTTCCGCCAGCGCGCGCTCGACATCAATCCGTTCTATTGGGTCGCGAGCCGCGCGCGCGGCAAACTGCTCGGCGTTATGCTCGCCCTCGCCGCAGTCAGTCTTTGTTACGCGGCAAATTTCTGGAGAAGGCCGAACGCATGGGACTCGCCGTGGGACTTTCTCTGGCCGGCGTTCTGGTTGCACGCGCTTCTCAAGATCTGGATCGCGTTCGAGGCGTGCCGGCGTTTCGTCGAAGACCGGCGCAGCGGCGCGTTGGAACTGGTTCTTTGCACTCCATTCACGCCGGCAGAGATTTTGCGCGGCCAATGGCGGGCGCTCATTCGGCAGTTTGGCCTGCCCATCCTGTGCGTGTTGCTCATCGATCTGGCGCTGGCGTGCGCCGGTATGACTTTCTCAAACAGGAACGCGAGAGTGGGCGGCTTTGATGAGTATTTCCTGTTTCTATCAATGTTGGGCGCGGCCACCGTCGTTTTCATTGCCGATATTATTGCGCTGGCGTGGCTTTCCATGTGGCGAGGCATGAAAGCGCGCCACTCCTACACCGCGCTGCTCTGGACGCTGGTGCAACTTCTCGCCGGGCCGTGGGTTTTGTTTTACGTGGCGTTCACCGCCTTGATGATGATCGTGTTCGTGCCGCAAATCGCCAGAGGCGGCGCCGCTCCCGCCGCGACGACAGTGACCAAATGGATGGAATGGCTGCCGTACATCATGACCGTTCTTTGGGCGACGATCAGCCTCACAGTCGCAATTCTTTCCGCCTGGTGGGCGCGGCGCTGCCTAAAGAGATACTTCCGCTATCAGGCCACGCTTTCCTATCAACCGCCGAAAGCAATCTGGCGGCAACCGGTGAAAGCGGCCACAATGCCGCCGCGGCTCGGATGAACGTTGACGAGTAGAGCAGGTAATGAACACAGATGGACGCGAATGGAACCGGATAGCGTGCGCTGTCATCCGTTCCCTCGACAGGACGCAGCCGATGCCATCAGAAAAACTCCAAACTCCAAATTCCAAAATCCAAACAAGCTCTAAATTCCAAACTCCAAATTCCAACCACGAAGCCTGCCGCACGCAGTCCATCCTGGAATTTTGGGTTTGGGATTTGTTTGGAGTTTGGAATTTGAGATTTGGAATTCATTTCAGATGATCCTGCTCCCGATCGTCTCTCGCGAACTGCGCGTCACCTCGCGCCGCGGCGCCACTTACTGGACGCGGTTCACAGCGGGACTGCTCGCCATCGTCGTCGGTTCATTCGCGTGGGCGATATTTTTCCGCAAGTCTCCGCGCGATACCGGCCTGGCACTGTTCATCGCCCTTTCCGTCATCGCCTACATTTATTCTTTGCTGGCCGGTGCGCTTTCCACGGCCGATTGCGTGAGTGAAGAGAAACGCGAAGGCACACTCGGGCTGCTCTTCCTCACCGATTTGAAAAGCTACGACATCGTGCTCGGCAAACTCGTCGCCTCGTCTCTCACCGCGATTTACGGATTGCTCGCCATTTTTCCCGTGATGGGTGTGCCGCTGTTGCTGGGCGGTGTGGCGCCCGTTGAGTTCTGGCGCGTGGTGCTCGTCTGCCTGAACAATCTTTTCTTCTCGCTCACGCTTGGGATGCTTTGCTCCACGATCTGCAAAGACGAACGCAAATCCATCGGATTGACCATCGGGCTGATTCTTCTTCTGACTGCCGGATGGCCAGGAATCGTGGCCTGGGTCGCGAGCGAGATCAAAGCGGCGAACCCGCTCTACCATTTGTTTCACGAAGAGCCGTTTCCCTTGCTCGCCGCCAGTCCCGGTTTCGCATGTGTGATCGCATTTGATGTTCCTTACAAAGCTTTGCTGGCGAAACAGAAAATCGACTGGTTCCCCATTTCGCTCGGCATAACTCACTGGCTGGCGTGGGCGTGCCTCGCTCTGACGACGTTCATCCTCCCGCGCGTCTGGCACGACAAAGCAGCGAGCGCAAAGGCCATGCACCGGCGCGAAAAATGGAAGACCTGGCTGCACGGCGGCGCGGACGTGCGCGCCGCCTTCCGCCGCCGGCTGCTGGAAATCAATCCATTCTACTGGCTCGCCTCGCGCGACCGTTTCAAAACCGTGCTCGTGTGGCTCTGGATTGGCGCGGGCGCGCTGCTCTGGATGTTCGGTCTCATCAAGGAACGCCGCAATTGGCTCGACGAATGGGTTTACATCTGGACGGCGCTCACACTGCACACCTTCTTCAAGTGCTGGCTGGCCATGGAAGCCTCACGCCGTTTCGGCGCGGACCGCCGCAGCGGTGCGCTGGAACTGCTGCTCTGCACGCCGTTGAGCGTGAAAGAAATTCTGCGCGGCCAATGGCTCGCCTTGCTCCGCCAGTTCGGTGCCGCCGTCGCCCTCGTCTGCGCCGTCGATTTCGTGTTTCTCGGCCTCGGCTTGAAACGCGTCGGCCAAAGTGGCCGCGAATTCTGGATCGCCCTCTGCCTGGCCGGGATTTTCATTTTCGTTTTCGACTTAATCACTCTCGCGCTGCTCTCCATGTGGGGCAGCTTGCGCTCGCACAAGGCTGCGCAGGCGGGCATCACCGCCATCGTGCGCGTCTGCGTGGTGCCGTGGTTTCTCTTTGGCGCATTCGGCGCGAGCGTGGCGATTCTCGAGGAGGTTTTTCGCATTCATATTTTTCGCGGCGTGGGCGATACCGGCGAGTGGCTCCTCGGAATCTGGTTCGGCATTTCATTCCTGAACAATCTGCTGCTCGCCACGTGGTCGCTCCGGAATCTGAGGACTCAATTCCGCGTCGTCGCCATGCAACGCCTCGAATCGCGCGTGGCATTCTGGAAAAGGTGGCTTGGCCATAAAGCCGCGGCACCTCACCAATAATCTGAGGAGTCACGGATGAAACACGGATTGAACACGGATGAAGCCAGCCGGATTTCAAATCCGTGTTTCATCCGTGTTCAATCCGTGGCTTGGAAATTCCCATGACGTTTTTGCCCATCGTCGATCGGGAATTGCGCGAACGCGCGCGCTGGCGCTCGACCTACTGGGTGCGCGGCCTCGTCGCGTTTTTCGCGACGGCCATCGCGGCGTTCGTGTTGATGTTCATTGCCGCCGCCGCCCCGGGGATGGTCGGCAAAGCCACGCTGCAGACGCTGGCTTGGCTGGCCTTCCCATTCGTCGTGCTCGAAGGATTGCGCAACACTGCTGATTCGCTGAGCGAGGAAAAACGTGAAGGCACGCTGGGCCTTCTCTTCCTCACCGACCTCAAAGGCTACGACGTGGTATTGGGAAAGTTTTTCGCGTCATCGCTCACGAGCTTCTACGCGCTGCTCGCGATGGTTCCCGCGCTGGCGATTCCCGTGCTGCTCGGCGGCGTGACGGGCGCGGAATTCTGGCGGCTCGTGCTGGCGCTCATCAACGCGCTTTTCTTCTCGCTCACGGCCGGAACGTTCATTTCGTCAATCAGCCGTGACGAACGGAGAGCGTGGGCGGGAACGTTTGCTCTGATCGGCCTATTTGTAATCGCCATTCCGGCGCTGGCTTCCGCGCTGAGAGTCTCGTGGCTTTCAACATGGAGTCCGTTCACCGCCTTCCGCCTGCATGGTGCCAACAGCTACGACCTCAATCCTCAAATGTATTGGAAAGCGCTGTGGATCCCGCATCTGACGAGTTGGATGTGGCTCGCGCTCGCGAGTTTTTTACTGCCGCGTGTCTGGCAGGAATCCGGACGGCGAACGGAACGGCGGCGCGTGCGCGAACCGGAACGCGCGCGCCGTGGCCGCAACGAAATGCTCGCCGTCAATCCGGTCTGGTGGCTCACCTCGCGTCACACGCACCAGCGCGCCTGGCTGTGGCTGGTCGTTTCGGCCATCGCGATCCTTGGTGTGGCAAGCTGGCTCGGCTCATTGAACAGCCCCACCGCGCTTTGGACCATCTTTGGCTGCTTCATCGCCGTTCATCTCGCGCTCGCGGTGTGGGTTGGATTCGAAGCCTGCAATTCCTTCGCGGAAGCACGCAGCACCGGCGCGATAGAACTGCTGCTCTCCACTCCGTTGCACGTACGACAAATACTCCGGGGCCAGCACCTCGCTCTGCGCGAACTGTTCATGAGACCGCTGTTGCTGCTGCTCGCCGTCGAACTCTGCATGGTGGTCGCGCAAATCTGGCTGATGACGAACAAAGGCACGGGAGCGTTCGGGTCCGTGATGCTGATCCTGATGCTCGGCTTCTGTCTCGTCTGGTTCGTGCTCGATCTATTTGCCGTCGCTGAGGTCGGCATGTGGTACGGACTTACTTCGCAAAAGCCCACGCAGGCGCTCACCAAGACCGTTTTATTCGTTTTGATTCTGCCGCTTCTGTTCCTGCCCTGCTGCTATATGGTCGGTCCCGGCCTGATGGTCGCCAAGAGCGTCATCTTTTTCACCTGGGCACAAAGCAAACTGGAGAACGAATTCCGCCGCGCCGCCACGGAACGCTACGATTTGCCGCGCACGACAAAGTGGATGAGGCGGGCGCCGCCCAGGTTAAGAATGCCGCAATAGAAGCGCGAAAGATCAAAAAAACAAATACAAGCAAAACGCTCTTCGGTGTCTGTCCTTTGGTGTCCTTTCCATGACGCGCTTTCCGATAGTGCAACGTGAGTTGCTGGTGAGTTCGCGCAAGCGGCTCACGTTCTGGTCGCGCATGGTCGCGGCCGTTCTCAGCTTCGCCGCCGTTCTTCTCATCGTCGGTATCGAGCCGGACCTGATGATTGCCGGTGCGTTGGGCGCAAAACTGTTTCGCTGGCTGACCATCGCCGCCTTCTGCACCTGCCTGTTCGGCGGAGCGCTGCTCACCGCTGATTGTCTCAGCAGCGAAAAGCGCGAAGGCACGCTGGGCCTTTTATTTCTGACGGACCTGAAGGGCCACGACGTCGTTCTCGGCAAGCTCGCCGCCAAATCAGTCACCGCCGTGCTTTGCCTGCTTGCCATTTTCCCAATGCTCGCGCTGCCCATTCTTCTCGGCGGCGTGACGGGAGGAGATTTCTGGCGAATGGTGCTGGTGCTCATCAATACGCTTTTTCTTTCCGCGTCGGTCGGAATGCTCACCTCCGTGTTGTGCCGTGAAGCACGCAACGCATTCGCCTCTGCGGAGTTTTTGATTTTCCTGCTCGCGCTGATCCCGGCCCTGTTTTACGTCGGGTTGCCGGCGCGGTCGCGATGGGCGTTTGATCTTTTCAGTCCCGTGTTCGCATTCGTGGCGGCGATGCCCGGCTCTCTGCTTTCATCCTCACAATTCTACGGATCGATCGTCACGCTGCATTTCCTGGGCTGGGTTTGCCTGATTGTTGCCAGCCTTCGCGTGCAAACGAGCTGGCAGGAAAAACCTGCCTTGCTTTCGTGGCGCGAACATTCGCGCGAGAGCGCCGCCGAGCCAGCGTGGAGTGGCGAGCCCGCATGGCACGGGCATTGGCATGACGTCGTGCGCGGCGATGGCGCCGAGCGGCTGGCTTTGCGCAGAGCGCTCTTGCCGATCAATCCAGTCCTCTGGCTCGAAAGCCGCAATCGGTCGCGGCGGGTTGGACTGCTTTTCCTGTTCGTTCTGCTGGCGACGTGTTGCTGGTTTATCAATCACGAACGTGCCTTTCACTGGTCGGACATTCGCTATTCCATCTGGACGGTTTTGTTCCTCCACGTTTTTCTGAAACTGCTCGTCACCTATCACACCAGCGCGCGCATCATCGAAGCCAAGCGCGATGGCGCGTTGACCGTCGTGCTCTCGACGCGCATCAGTGTCGAAGATGTTGCGCGCGGTGAATTTCTGGCGGCGCAACGGCTTTTCGGCTGGCCTCTGCTCATCGTCCTTGTGTTCGATTTCTTTTGGATGTTCGGCGCTCTCCGCCACGTTCACCCACCCTATCATCTGGCTGCCCTCCCGGTTGCATTCTGCCTCGCCGCCGTATTGATTGCCAATTGTTGCGCACTGGTGTGGGCTGGGCTCCACAACAGCATGCGCGCCCGCCGGCCTTACCGTGGCGCGCTGCGTTCAATTCTCGAAATCGTCATCGCGCCTCTCGTTTGGTTCGGATTGGTCTGGATCGTCGGCGGCGAAAAAATTGGCCTGGTCAGTGGTGCCATCCTGTTTACGATTCTGAATCTCCTGAACACATGGCTCTTCGGCAGTCTTCTTTATCAACGCTTCAAGACGGATCTGCGCCAAATCCTCACGGAACATCCACGTCCGCCGGAAAAGAGTTACGATGAAGATTACGCGCTGCTGAGCGGTTGAACGAAGCGCGTGGGACCGTCACTGAAACTGAGGATGACGGATAAACCGCGCCCAGGTTTCCGGCCCGAGTGGCGCGCGACGATAGGTGTTTGTTCGCAACGGCTCGGCATTCCGCGAAATGCGCGCGCGTTCGAGCCAGCGCCGATTCAGAGGTTCGCGGATCAACTCCAGTGAATTGGCTGCCACGGTCGTTTCTTCTTTGCCGGCAATGGATTCGCCGACTCCAACAAAAAATCCCGCGAGCAACATCGCCACTCGCGCCGCCGTGCTGCGCGAAAAGGTCGCCAGCGAACAGGGTCGTCGTGAATCGAGGCAGCGGAACAGGTTCTCGAATAGCGGCAACGTCCACATTTCCGAGTTCCGTGCGGGCGAGAAAGCGTCGAAGAAAATTGCGTGCGGCGCGGGAAAGGAGCCGCGCCGGGACGCCGCCTCTGCGAGCAAAAGAGGAAACTCGCCGAGTTGAACTTGCCAACTCACGCACAAACTGCCGTGCGTGAACTTGGCGTGTGTGCCGTCGAGCAATTGTTGGATGGCACTCTCAAACCCGAGAGGAAACTGCAGTTCCTCAGCGTGTTGCGCTGCAAACCGAAGCGCGTCCGGTGTGCGATCGAAACTGACGATGCGAAGTCGCGCGCATACGTCGCGGAGTTGCCGAATCGCCGTCAGCACGTTGCCGCCTGCTCCAAGACCCACGTCCCAAATGACAAAATCGTCTGCCAGCGTGCCGGCAGCATCCTGCTGGCAAATCTCGGCGGCGCCAGGCTGCTGGCGGCATGTCATGCGTTCACGCAAATGAAGTTGCCGTACGTAAAGCGCCTCTGCCTCAGCGATGGGTCCTTCCACCGGATGAAACGTTTCACCGTCCGCCAGCGAACGGATGCTGAACGCGCCATTGGCCAGTCGAACCAGTTCGTAACCAGTGCTCACAGGAGAGGGCGGTGCTGCCATGCGATGCCAAGGAACGGACTTCGAACCGATCAGTCAATGAACGCGTCCTTTTCTTCAGCCGCCGGCGCCGATTCGACAATGACCTTTCGGAGGCGCGGTCGCGGCCGTGGCGTTTTTGGCTGAGTTTGCAAAACGATTTTTGCGCCTTCAGCGGAAGCCACGATCAGTTCCACACCGGCCCTTTCAATCGCCGCCTGCATCTCAGCAGTTAGAGGCTGGTCGGTGATCAACGTATCGATGGCGTCCAACCCGCAAAGCTGGCTGATGGATTGCCGGCCAAACTTCGTGTGGTCCACGCAGAGGATGACGCGTTGCGCAGCCTGCATCATGGCGCGCTGGATTTCAATCAACAGCCCGTGCGAGTTCGTGATGCCGTCCGGGGTAATGCCACCGCAACTCATGATCGCGAAGTCAGCGTGGACCTGTGCGAACGCGGCGACCGCCAGCGGCCCGACCAACACACCCAGGCGCGGATAAATCACGCCGCCCGTAATCACGACCTCCAGCTTGGGCGCAGCCGAGAAGAGGTTCGCCACGGGCAGAGAGTTCGTAATGATGTGCGGGTTCTTCGATTCCAAATAGCGCGCGACGTGAAAGCACGTCGTACCCGCGTCGATAATCACCGTCTGGTTTGCAACGATCAGCCCGGCGCAAGCCTGCGCGATGGCTTCCTTTTCGGTGAGTTGGTGGGTATCGCGGGCGGAAAAGGTGAATTCGTCAGACTTGGGGTTCACCAGGCGTGCGCCACCGTGAGTTCGCTGAAGTATCCCTTGGCTCTCCAGCAAGTCCACATCGCGCCGGACGGTTGACACGGAAGCATCAACAAGCTCCGAAAGCTCCTCCAATGACGCGAATTCCACCCTGCCGAGGTGTTCTCCGATCCGTTTCTGGCGCTCTTCTGGTTGCATTAAATGTTCCACATCATTGCAAGTATTTGAAAGAATTTGCAAGAATTAGTTGACACTATTTCACAAAATGCCGATAACCTATCACCAATGTCGAACGCACTACAGTCGCCGCCGCACCGTGCGGTGGTGGAACATCTGGTTCGCCAGCAGGTTTACGCCCGGCTCGGCAAGCCTTTGCCGCGCTCGGCGGCATCGCCGAATCCGTTGGTGGTGAATGTCAGCGCACGGCATTGCCATCTGACACCGGAGGCAGTTGAGGCGCTGTTCGGCAAAGGGCATCAGCTTCAAGTCCACAAGTGGCTTTATCAGGAAGGGCAGTTCGCCGCGAAGGAGACGCTCACGCTCATCGGCCCGCGCAGCCGGGTCATTTCCAATCTCCGTATTCTCGGCCCGTGCCGAAACTTGAACCAAGTCGAGTTGGCTTACACCGATGGCATTGCGCTCGGATTCGAACTGCCGCACCGGATTTCCGGCGACATCAAAGGCACGCTGGGCTGCATGTTGATGGGGCCGGCTGGCTTCTTTGAAATGGAGCAGGGCGTCATTCGCGCGATGCGCCACGTTCACATGCACCCGACTGATGCTGAGTACTTTGGCGTGAAAGCTGGCGAGTCGATGAAACTCAAGATTGGCGGCGAGGCCGGCCTTATTCTCGACAAGATGCTTTGCCGCGTGGATCCAGCCTTCAAACTCGAGGTCCACATCGACACCGACGAGGGCAACGCCTGCAATCTCCAGCCCGATACTCCTTGCGAACTGATTAAATGATTTCCGAACGCACGAACTGAATTCTTAACCATAACACAATACACAAATGAGCGAAGCAATCGGCATGATCGAAACCAAGGGCTACACCGGAAGCATCGAAGCCACTGATGCCATGGCCAAGGCCGCAAACATCACCATCTCCAAGACCATCTCCATCGGCGGCGGTCTCATCACGGTTATCTGCAAAGGTGACGTGGCGAGCGTCAAGGCCGCGGTGGACGCTGGTTCCAAGGCGGCTGGCAAAGTCGGCGAACTCGTGGCCAGCCACGTCATCGCGCGCCCGCACGAAGACATGGCGAAGGTGTTCCTCGGCGATGCCAATGCAGTGAAGAAATAATCGGCTCTCAACTCTCAACCATCAACTCTCAACAAATCTATGGCTCAACAAGCAATCGGGATGATCGAGTGCAAAGGTCTGTGCGCGC
>JGI10216J12902_102593799_pt1 | contig 21049 bp, 11 predicted proteins | sample KanNatreferecore_FD_12902 | JGI IMG/M metagenome (IMG submission 12902)
ACGAAGAAAGACCTCCAATCGCTACAAGGATACTGCAACAAACAGATCGCCGACGCGGAGAAGAGATCGAACGCTAAATTGCAGAGCACGCTCGACTCGATTAACAAGGCACTCGCCGATATGGCGAAACAGACCAACGACCAGGAAAAAGCCACCCAGGACTGGGCCAAAAAGGAATTCGATCGCCTTTGGGCTGCGATCTCAAAGAAATAGCCGCAGGAGTATTTATGGGCGCGATAGTCGTGAGCGGGTTGAGTTCGGGCACGTGGGCAAAAGCGAAGCCTGCCGATTACAAGGGCCAGGAGCTGGACAAGGCGCTGAAGGCTTACGAAGCTCAGGCGCCCAAGAGCATTTTGGTGCCGGCCAACCTGCCGAAGCTGCCCAAGGCGAAGATCGGCGAAATGGAAACGTGCATTGCCGACCTGGAGTCTGCCGCCGGTGAGATAAAAAAGGCGCTGGCGATTTTGAAACAGAACGTCGCAGCGTTGAAGACAGTGCAGGGCGCCGCGGGAAAAACCGCCGCCGATCTTCGCAAGCTGGCGAAGGACAAGCCGGCGGACAAAAACAAATATGAAAATGCGGCCAGCGAGGCCGACTCGATTGGCTCCTTCGCGGGACACGCCATCAACGATTTCCGGTAGGGAGCCACACAGAACCAGAGAACAGAACCAGACCATGCTCAAGCTTCGCCAGGAACACTTGGATGCTTTCGAGGCACAGGCCGTCAGTCTTTTTGCCGCGCGCGTTCTGGCGCATGTCAAAGCGGTCTGGCCCGCCGAATGCGCGGAACTGGGGGACGCCGAAGTGGCGAGCACGGTTCGGAACGCGATTCAACGTGCCGGGGCGCTTGGCCTCTCCAGCGAACACGACGTGGTGCGCTTCGTCGATCTGGCGTTTCTTCTCGCGGTTGATTTTGATACGAATCCGCTGGCCGCCTGGACGAGGCCGATTCTGGCCGATCGAACCCTGGCGGCCGCAGTGAAAATGGATCGGCTTTATCAGCGGATGGATCAGGAATTCGCCGTCATAGAAAAACGGAGGGCCGGCAAGGTATGAGCGCGACCAGCAAAGTTGGGCTTTACGGCAAAGGCACGACCGATGTCGTACGGGCCCGCGCCGACGCGAAGAACGCGGCGGAACACGCGGCCAGCAATTTCAGCAGGACCAAACCATACAATTGCATCGTTCATCCTCAACCGCGGGCAGCGAAACCTGCCAGCGAAACCAAACCACAACCTTAGGATCCATATGGCACAACAAGTTACCGCCGGTGCCGTGATGACTTGCTCGTTCGGTGTCGCGCCGTCCGTGCTCAACGTGCTCCCGGCCAACAGGACCAACGCGACCACGCCCGCTGCCAACATCATGGACTTCGTTCCCATGACCAATATCCCGACCTTCGGCATGTGCATGTCGCTCGCAAACCCGACAGTCGCATCCGCCACCGCCGCCGCTCTTGGCGTGCTAACCCCGATGCCTTGCATACCGGTGACGACGCCGTGGACGCCCGGTTCGCCCACGGTGCTCATCGGGGGAATGCCCGCACTCAACAGCACATCCAAGTGCATGTGTTCATGGGCCGGCGTGATTTCGATCGGCTATCCTGGCCAGGTCACAACCAATATCGCCTGAAGCGGAATGTTTTTCAGCACACCGATTGTGGAATTGCCGAAGATCACCGCGCCCACGGCGGCTGAGATTTGCGCCAAATCCAAACCTTCCGTGGAAGGCAAGGCGCTGCTCAAGCCGGACATGACCCCTGGCGCGTATCTGAACGAGCTGGAAAAAAACAAAATGTCGGTGGACTCAGTCCATTTCCTGGCGCATGGCCTTCCCGAAAAAGACGCGATTTGCTGGGCTGCTCAATCCTGCCGCCTCGTCACTCCCAAGCTGTCCGTCCCGGAGTTGAACGTCCTGACGTGTCTGGAAGCCTGGCTGAAAAATCCCATCCCGGATTTGCTCGGCTCCATTTCCGCGTCGCTCGGCAAAGTGGATTTCACCGGACCTGGGAGCTGGGCGGGGCAGGCCGCGCTCTGGCTTACCGTCCCCGGCATGCCGATCATCCCGCCATTTCCGGGAGTGCCGGTCGTGGCGCTGGTGGCGTCGGCGGTCATCGGCGCCATCCTTCTGGCAGCGGGACTAAAGGTCGGTCTGCCGATGCCCGCGATTCCGAAGCCCAGACTGGAGTTGCCCATGCTGCCGCTGCCGCCCGAGATGTTGCTGGCGCTCAAAGCACCCAAGCTGCCCGGACTGCCGGAACTCCCCGTGTTGGATCAGCCGAAACTGTGGAAGCTGCTTTTTCCGTTCATCGATTTGGGAAAAGGCGTTGGGTTCGGGACCATCAAGTGTTGCTGATTCGCCCGGCGCGAGGGCCGGGCGTTTTCAAGCGGAGTGCCGGTCACTGATATCCCGGATGGCCGAATGGACTTCGCGGTTCGCGTTCCAGTCGATGACGATCAAACTGCGCGAACGAACCAGGAGCTTTTCGAACTCCTCCAACGGTTTGTTGAAGATCGTTTCGAGCGCGAGCGACGGCGCGTCCCCATAATCCTTGCAGTGGCTGTCCGGCCCCATGCCGGGGAACAATCGCACGATGGCGGCGACAATTTCTGACCACAATTCCTGCGGCAACAGTCCGAAGGCCGTGGCAGGCTCCATCGGCTCTCGGGCGAGACGGTGTGGTCCGAGGGAATTGACAAACCGCGGCTCGCCGCTCATGACCGCTGAAATGCGCGAGGCGAGCGGCACTTCGCTGTTGTGCTCCGCGGCCACCTGGCGTGCCAGGCTCAACGTTTCATCCAGCGCGACCGCCAGTGTATTTTGCGGGTTCACCAGAAAAGTCCGTACCGCCAGCACGCCGAGCGAGTACAAGTCGCAGGGTGTGCTGAGCAACGGCACCACTTCGAAGGGCGAACGCGAAAAAGAAACGCCCTCCGCCTCGCGCAGCGCGGTGACCACTTCCGGAGGAAGCCTTTGCGGCACTGTGCGAAAGCGCGCTTCGCCCTGGGCGAGTCCGTCCGTCGTGTAAAGATTTCCGTAGAGATCGACGCGCGCGCTCGGCAGCGGCAGGCGAATCCAAAGCAGGTCGTGCGGCGAAACATCCATTGGCTCCTGCATGACCAGTGTGCCTTCCAGCAACGTCCGGTTCTGATCCGGCGGGAGGACTTTCCGGATGCGCACGCTTCCGCTGCTCTGCAATGACGCATGGAGTCCCTCCGGGTGATAAATGGACGTGCCGCCGCCGCGCGGGCGAATAAAGTAGCGGGCCTCGCTCGTTTCCACGGGCAGGGCGTAGGCATGGCTGGGCCTGGCCAGAGTGCTGGCGGCGGTCCATAGGAAAGGCAGCTTGGCCCCGACTTCTTTGAGGCTCACACGGAAACTGTCCGCCGAGAGATTCAGGAACGGCAGCTTTTGCTGCTCGACGAATTCGCGCACCGCTGCGAGCGAATCAACAAAGAGTTGCAGCTTGAGATGAAACGTTTCGACGAACCGGCCCGCGCGCCCCTTGCCGCCGAGAAAGAGATGGGAACCGCCTTCCTCGATTCGTGTCCACTCATCCAAAGTACGATAGACGCCGCTCAGGTTGAGCAGGCGCTTGCCGTGCTCAAACCCTTTCCATGGCTTGCCGCTGAGCAGGTCCGCGTAGTCCTCATAGCTCAGCGGGGAAAAACGTTGCGCCATCAAAAGCCCGCCTTGCGGATTGAGTGGAACGTGGGCCGGGATGTCTTTCAATGCCTCGGCCAGCGGCTTCGTCGCGGAGTTCGCCGGCGCGCTGGAAGTGACCGGGATGAAGCCGGCCTCTTTGCCGACGGGTTGATAAAGATAACGGACAAGTGATGTGCTATAGGCCGGCAAACCTGCGGCACGGAGCGTTTCGTCGTCCTCGCAAAGCCGCCAGCGGTTTTCGGCAGGGCCGGGATGGACCGGGACTTGCCGGCCCAGGTCCAGGAAAGAGGGCAGGGGATGTTTCGTTTCCCAGCCGGTTTCAAAGAAGGCGTCCGGGTTCAGCGCCGCGAAACTTTTCGTCATGCTGATCCAGCGCTGGTCGATGCTGTGGTTGGAGAAGGACTCACGCAGGGCGGGCAGGCTTGATTCGAGTCCGTTCACGTTTTGAACCCAGACCTCGGCCCATTCACGCAAGCGTCCCGCGACGTCAGTGATGCAACCGAGATACACGGACGCGTCCGGCAAATCGCGCAACAGCACGAGGTGCCCGGCGGCGGGGTCAGGCACCTGGCGCGCGAGCACGCACAAGCGTAAAGTCGCGCCAAGCTCGGATTCGAGGATAGGGATGGCAGAGTAGCCTTCAGGGACCTTCGCTGGATTCCCGGACGCACTCGTGATCGGCATGTGACCCTTGTCCCCTATTTTTCCCCGCCTTTGCAAAGCAAAAAACTGTTCCAGTGCTTTACGGTTTTCAGGACCCAGTGCGCCTGGCCTGTTGTCTCAAGCCAAAATGACACCGGAGGCGGGAAAATTTTCTCGCGCGCATCGCGCATTGCACGTAAACTCTGCGCTGCCCACAACCTGAACAGAACGAACTTATGCGTAGTAAAGTTGTCGTCCTTGTCGCGTTCCTTGTTTCGATGCTGCCGCCGCTGCACGCAGCGGACACGCTGCTCATCACCGAGTTCATGGCTGCCAATAGCGCCACTCTCACGGATGAAGACGGCGCGTATTCAGATTGGGTCGAGATTTACAACGCCGGCACGAATACGGTGAACATTGGCGGCTGGTATCTCACAGACGACGCGGGGAACCTCACCAAATGGCAGTTCCCCGCCACGAACCTGGCGCCCCACACGTTCATGGTCGTGTTCTGTTCCAGCAAAGATCGCCGTGTGCCAGGGCGTCCGTTGCACACGAGCTTCGCGCTCGGCGCGGGCGGCGAATATCTTGCGCTCGTTAGGCCCGACGGCGTGACAGTGGCCAGCGAGTTCTCGCCGCAGTTTCCCAATCAGTTCAACGACGTGTCGTACGGCTTCGTCATGACCGGCACGAGCACGACGTTGCTTTCGTCGGGCGCCGGCGCGCGTGCATTGGTCCCAACGTCAGACATTGGCAACTCGTGGCGCGGCACGAATTACGACGACTCTGCTTGGACGAGTGGCATCACAGGCGCGGGTTACGATCAGGGGACGAATTACACGCCGGCTATCGGGCTGGACCTGGGCGCGGCCATGTCGAACGTGAACGCCTCGGCCTATCTGCGCGTGCCTTTCAACGTGACGGATCCAAGCCTGTTCAAGGCCATGACGTTACGGATGCGGTATGACGACGGGTTCGTGGCGTATCTGAATGGGACGGAAATTGCGCGCCGCAATGCGCCGCCGACGAACGCATGGAATTCGGCGGCCACGGCGAACCACGGTCCGCCGCCGCCCGGCGCGTTGATTGAGAATTTCGAAGGCGGCACGTCGCAATTCACAACAAACCGATACGGCGTTGCGACGGCGCCAGTGCCCGCGATTCAGCCGGCGGGGGCGGGAAGCACGGGGAATTTTTTCCGGTTGCTGTATGACACCTTCAACGACACCTTCAACTCCGTCACCTTCAGGCAAACGGCCCCCGGCCTTTTCCAGACCATCACAGCCGACTTCGATTTTCGCATGGCGAACTCCGCCAACAACCCCGCCGACGGCTGGGCGTTCATGCTGATCCCGACGAAGACCTACGGAACCAACGGCCCCGGCGTCAACACGCAGCCTCAAGGCATCGAGGAGCCGAATTTTCCCGGCGTCTTCTCGGTGGGCATCGATGTCTATCCGCACGGCACGCAGAACGACGTATCAGTCCACTGGAACGCCGGCGAGAAAGTGAACGTGACGATGCCGCGCCCTGCCTACGAACTGGTCAACAATCAGTTCCATCACATGAAAGTGACGTTGCAACACGTCACGGGCGGAGCGCGTGTCAAGGTCACGATCACGTTTAACATCAATGGAGTTCAAAGCACGCCCTACACACCGATCGACAATCTGTTCGTGGCGGGCCTGGATCCCTACGATTGCCGCGTTCAGTTCGCGGCGCGCACAGGCGGCCTCAATCACGGGCTTGATTTCGACAACATCAACGTCCAGTTCTCGCCGCCGCCCGGACTGATTGCGTTCGAAGATTTTGACGTGACGCCGGGGCTGAGTGTACTTGCGCCGGGAGCCAACGTGCTGGCCATTCAGGGATTGAACCTCACGGCGAGCGACAGCGACTTCCTGATCTCGCCGGAGATCGTGGGTTCAGACTTCGTGCTGACCACGAACGCGACTCACATCGCACCCGCTACGCCCGGTACGTGGAACAACGTTGCGGGTGCGGGCACGCTCTCGGAGGTGACGTTCTCGCTGCCTTCGGGCGCTTACACGTCGAACTCATTGAGTGTCGCGCTCGCGTCCAGTTCGTCCTCGGCGCAAATCCGCTACACGCTCAACGGGGCGACGCCCACGAGCAGTTCATTGCTCTATACCGGCGAAATCACAATCATCACTAACACCGTCGTGCGCGCACGCGCGTTTGAGGCCGGGAAAGTGGACAGCGAAATCACGGCGGCGAACTACGTCTTGATCGATCCGGCGATGATGAATTTTACGAGCAACCTGCCGCTGGTCATTATCGACACGATGGGCGGAACCGTCGTGGCCGAGACGCCGATTCCCGGCTATGTCGTCTTGATCGACACGAATGGTCCGGCGGGCCGCACCAGATTCAACGGACCGTTCGACTTCACCGGCCGGGCCGGCGTCGAGTTGCACGGGCAAAGCTCGCTGGGCTTTCCAAAGCAGTCGATGAACCTCGAAACACGCGACGAAACCGACGATGACGATGCGGCCTCGTTGCTTGGTTTCCCCTCAGGCAGCGACTGGACACTTTACGCTCCTTACACGGACAAGACGTTCATGAACGACTTGCTCACTTACGAGTTGCACGAGGCGATGGGGCATTACTCGGTGCGGCGCAAGTATGTGGAGGTGTTCATTCGCACCACGGCGGGGAGGCTCAACACAAATGATTACCGCGGCATCTACGTGCTTCTGGAAAAAATTCGCATCGACAATGACCGCGTGAACATCAGCGAACCGCAATCCGGCGCGCCAGACGATCCAATCACTGGCGGCTACATTTGGAAGCGGGACAAGGGCAGTCCCGGCATGGTGGAGTTCACGACGCCCAACCAGCCGTACACTGTCGCAGCCAACGGCGTGTCGATGCAATATCACGATCCGCGTGGCGATGAGTTGTCACCGGTCCAGCGAACGTGGCTGAAGAATTACCTGACTGAATTCGAGAATGTGCTCTACGGCCCGAATTTCCGCGACCCGCTTTACGGTTACTTGAACTACATCAACCCGGACTCGTTCGTGGACGCGCACTGGGCGGTGGAATTCCCAAAGCAGATCGATGGCTACCGCCTGAGCAACTACATGTACAAAGATCGCGGCGGCAAAATTCATATGGAACCGATCTGGGATTGGAACCTCGCGTGGGGCAACGCGAACTATCTCGAAGGCGGTTACACGAATGGCTGGTACTATCCGCTGCTCGGCGGCGGCGACGATATGTGGCTGAACCGATTGCGCGCCGACCCGGACTTCAACCAGCGCATCATCGATCGTTGGGGCCAATTGCGGACAAACATCTTTGCGCTGCCAAAGCTCATGGCGCGCATCGACCGCATCACCAACCAACTCGCCGAAGCGCAGTTGCGCGACTTTGTGCGCTGGCCGCGCCTGGGCGTTTACGTCTGGCCGAATCCTGACGGCGCGCTGGGTGGCAGTCCCTCGGGCCGCAACTGGGACGTGAACTTCGTCGCGCCCACGACTTACGCGAATGTCATCCAGCAGATGAAGAATTGGGTGAACGGCCGGCACAAATGGGTCGAGAGCCAGTTCCTGTTGCCGCCAACAATCAGCGCGCCGGGTGGTTTCATCACACCGGGACTCACGCTCACGCTGACCGGCACGCTTGGTTCGATTTACTACACGCTCGATGGCACGGACCCGCGCGCATCCGGCGGCGGCATCAGTTCCTCGGCGTCGCTTTACAGTGGCGGGACGATTACGCTCTCGAACAACGCGGGGGTGTTTGCGCGTTCGTTCTACACGAATCGCTGGAGCGCGCCGGCGCGTGAGATTTACATCGTTGCCACTCCGACGCTGGCAATTTCGGAAATCATGTATCATCCGGCGGACCCGCCCACGAACAGTCCTTACAGCGAGAGCGACTTCGAGTACATCGAGATCAAGAACACCGGCAGCAGCGCACTCAATCTGCTCGGCGCGCGGCTCGCGGGTGGAATCGATTACACGTTCCAGCTTTCGGCGCTGGCGCCGGCGGGAGTTCCTACTTTCAACAATTTCGATGGAGGTGGAACAGCCTTCACGGCATCGACTCTGAACAGCGGACCATCACCCGTTGTCACCACGGCGGGCGGTGTGACGGGCAGTCTCCTGCGATTGCTGGGTGGCGGAAGCACGAACCAGATGCGCAATCGCGTGGCCTTCGAGCAGACGGCGTCGGGCAGTTATGGGCGCGTCACCGCGGACTTCGATTTCCGTGCCACGACTGTGTCGCCCGCCATCAGCAATGGCGCGCCGACGTTCCAGGATTTCGAAGGAGGAGTGGGCACGACGAATTACACCCTGAGCGGTTCGGCGGCGGTGACGACGAATGATGCGGGAAGCACCGGGAAGTTCCTGCGGCTTGTGCCGGCGGCAGCCAGCCTGACGGGCGGAGCAGGACTCACGCGCACCGCGCCCGGCACATGGAACACCGTCATTGCGTCGTTTGATTTCCGTGTCACACCGGGCGCGGGCCAGGCGGACGGCATGTCAGTCGCATTTCTGAATACCGGCACTTACGGCACGAATGGCGCGGCGCCGGGAATGAGCGAAGAACCGAACCTCACCGGCTCGATTGGCATCGGCATCGACGTTTACAACAATGCCGAGGTCAACAACAACCACGTCTCGTTGCACTACGGCAGCATCGTGGGCGCGCCGGTCACGCCGTCGTTCGATTTGTCGAATGGCCGTTTCCATCGCGCGCAAATCATCATTCGCTTTCGCAGTGGCCGGGCGCTGGTCACGATGCGTGTGACGCCGGACATCAATGAAGGCTCTGGCGCAGGCGTGACTCTTTTCGAGGACGCCGTGATCAACGGAGTGAACCCCTACGAAATGCGACTGGCCTTCGGTGCGCGGACGGGCGGCGAAAATGCCGCGCACGACGTGGACAACGTCAGCGTGCAATATTCGAGCGAAAACAACACCGCGGCGGGACTATCAATGGTGATGCTGCCGACCGGCACGTTTGGCGCGAGCGGGGCGGGCAGCACGCTCGCGCACTTCACGGATGCTCCCGCGCTGACGAACGGACTGTCATTCGACCTCTCCTTCCATCCGTCGAATTACGTGAATGACGTGGCGCTGTATTGGAACGCCTCGCGTGTCGTGGGCGCCTTTGTGCCGCCGGGCACGCTCGATTTCGACAATGGGCTCTTTCATCGTGCGCACGTCGTTCTCGATACTTATCCGGGAGGCGCTTACCTGACGGTGGTGTTGAGGCCCAACATTGTTGGCTCGTCAGGCACGCCGATTGTGCTCGCGTCGAATCTCTTCATCGTCGGCGTTACGCCGGCTAACTGGCGCGTCGAGTTCGCCGGTCGCAACGGACTGATCGACACGACGCTCGATCTGGAAAACGTGAACGTGAATTACGAGGCGTTCGCGTCGCTCCTGCTCGCGCCGGGCGAGTGCATTCTCGTGGTGAAAAATCGTGCGGCGTTCGAGTCGCGCTACGGGACCGGCTATCGCATCGCCGGAGAGTTCAGTGGCCAGCTCGATAATGCCGGCGACCACATCGTGCTGCTTGGGCCGGTCGGCGAACTAATTCTCGATTTCACTTACAGCGACGATTGGTACCGCCTCACTGATGGTCTCGGCTTCTCGCTCGTCAACCAGAACCTGAACGCGCCGAATTCCGCCTACAGCTCCAGCACGAATTGGAGAAACTCCAGTTCTCAAAATGGCTCACCCGGCTTCGCCGATCCCGTCCTCATCATCGCGCCCATCGTCGTGAACGAAGTGTTGGCCAACTCGGTGCCGCCGGCCGTGGACCGCATTGAGTTGTTCAATCCCACGACCACCAACGTGAACATCAGTGGTTGGTATCTGACCGACGACTTCGAAGCGCCGAAAAAATTTCGCGTGCCGAATGGAACGAGCATTTCTGCCGGCGGGTTCATCGTGTTCGACGAGACGCAGTTCAATCCGTCGCCCGGCTCTGAAACCAGCTTCGCCATCAGCAGCGATGGCGATGAAGTCTATCTGTTCTCCGGCGACAATGATGGCGAATTGACGGGCTACGTCCACGGCTTCGACTTTGGCGGCGCCGAGGAAGGCGTGAGCTTTGGCCGTTACCTGGACAGCGTCGGCGAAGATCATTTCCCCGCGCAGATTACAACGACGTTTGGCGCGACGAACTCCGGTCCGCGCGTCGGCCCCGTGGTGATTTCGGAAATCATGTATCGCCCGGTGGACGTGGATGGCGAGGACAACTCGGTGGATGAGTTCATCGAACTGCTGAACATCACTTCTGCGTCCGTGCCGCTCTTCAGCGCGGCGCTGCCCACTGATACCTGGCGTTTGCGCGACGCGGTCGATTTCGATTTTCCGTTGAACACCACGCTGGCTGCGAACGAAGTGGTCCGGATCGTGAGCTTCGATCCGACCAACACGGCGATGGTCGCGGCCTTCCGCGCCAAGTACAACCTTCCTCCGGGCCTGCGAATCTTCGGCCCGTACGCCGGCAAGCTGGACAACTCCGGCGACAACATTCATCTCAACAAGCCAACGACGCCTGGCACGAACGGGACAATTTACGTGCGTGTGGACAACGTGAGTTACCGCGATTCCGCTCCGTGGAATCCGGTGGCGGATGGCTACGGCGCTTCATTGCAGAAAAAAGCGCTGGTGCTGTACGGCAATGATCCCGGGCATTGGACGGCTGCCGCGCCGGATCTTCGCGGCGGTCCGGGCGGACCGGCTCCGGCCATTACCGTGCAACCGACGGGTGTGACCATTGTGGGCGGACGCAGCACCAACTTTTCCGTCGCGGCCACGGCTGCGAACCTGCGCTATCAATGGCGGGTCAACGGCACGAACATTGTTGGCGCCACGAACTCGACGCTCGTGCTGAACAACATTCAACTCACTCAGGCCGGTGACTATTTTGTCGGCATATACAACGACATCGGCGCGGTGCTGAGCGCGCCGGCGCATCTCACGGTGATCGCGCCCGTGCTGTTTACGCTTCAGCCGGCGAGCCAGTTTGTTTTGCCGGGCACGAATGTGACTCTCGTGGCCGCGGCATTCGGGGGCGCGCCGGTCACTTACCAGTGGCGCTTCACACCTTACGGTGGGTCACCAGTGGACATTCCGAACGCGACCAATGCGAGCTACAGCTTCACGGGCGCGAGCCTGAGTCATCACGGCAATTACTCGGTCGCCGCGTCGGATGGATTTACGACCACGATAAGTTCCAACGCGCTCATCTACGTCATGGTGCGGCCGGGCTTCATCGTGCAGCCGACGCCGGTGGTGGTTGTCCAGGGCGGGACGGCGGTGTTCAGCGTGGTAGCCACGGGCGCGCCGCCGCTGTTTTATCGGTGGATTCGCAATGGGCAGGGCATTCTCACGAGTACGGTGCCGGTGCTGGTGCTCACCAATGTGCCGCTGGCCAATCCCAACCCGATGCCGATTCGTTGCGCGGTCACGAACCAGGCGAGCGGCGCGGGCGGCGTCAACAGCCTGACCGTGCAAATGCTGGTGCAGGCGGACGCGGATGGCGATGGCATCGGCGACGCGTGGGAGACGAATTATGCCGGGTTCAGCACGAACAACGCGGCCGACGGCGCGCTCGACTTCGATGGCGACGGCGCGAGCAATCACGACGAGTACGTGGCCGCCACCAATCCGACCAACGCGCTGAGTGTGTTGAAGCTGGCGCTCACCACGATCAATCCCGGCGGGTCGGCGCTGGAATTCGTGGCGCAATCGAACCTCACTTACACCGTGCAGTACCGGACGAACCTGGCGTTGGGCGGCTGGCTCAGCCTGAGCAACGTGCCGGGACTGATCAATACGGTCCGAACAATCCAGGTGACCGCGCCCAATCCGCCGCCGAACTGGGAGCATTATTATCGCGTGGCCACGCCGGTGGTGCCGTAGCGTGCCGCTTAGGCCGCTTCGCGCGTTATGCGCTTCTTACCGCAAACGAAATCAGATTGGGGCAGGTTCGCGCCGTTTCCATTCAAAGCGTATGTCGTGATTGCGTGGCCTCTCACACTTTTCATTGCTCACGCTGGCGGACGCGTCGCCGGTGCGCTGCCATTCGAGTTTGTGTGGCTTGGTTATCATCTGTGCTTCTGGATTCTGCTTGGCTGCGGTCTCATTCAGCTTTCTCGTGGCCAGCGCAGCGACACAATCGTCACGTTTATCTTTGCCGCTCTTGCGCTTCTGGTTGTGCTTCCATTCCGCATCCTATGACATCGCGGCCTCCTACGAGGCTTCATCAGGCAAGATTTTTTTTCCTTTCTCAGCTAAAGCGCAGGCGAAGCTGCCTTGAAGAACCCGTTTGCCGATGCGTCAGGTTCTGTTGCATGATTGTTTGTGTGAAAGCCTGTCGGATCATCGCGTTGGCGTGTCCACTCATGGGAGCGGCGCTTCGGGCTGACGACGGCACGGCGGAGCGGCATTTCACGGACAAGGTCAAGCCGTTGCTCGAATCGCGCTGCATCAGTTGTCACGGGCCGGACAAGGTGAAAGGCGGACTGCGGCTCGATTCCCGCGGCGCCATTTTGAAGGGCGGGGAAGGCGGCCCGGCACTCATTCCCGGCAAACCGACAGACAGTCTTCTTCTCCAAGCGGTCATGCACTCCAAGAAAGATTTGGGGATGCCGCCCAAGGAGAAGCTCACGCCGAATGACGTGGCCGTGTTGAAACGCTGGATCGAAGACGGCGCGCCGTGGCCGGCATCGGCGACGAACGTGACCGCCGCGGCTCCGCAACTCAAACCTGGCGAACGCATCGGCGACGCGTGGCACGATCCGCGCAATCCCATCGTGAGAATTTTTGGCGGACAGCGGCTGGATTTGTGGTCGCTCAAGCCAGTGAAGCGCGTGGAACCGCCGAAGCCAGCATTCAGTAGGTCAGTAATCAGTGAATCAGTAATCAGTGGGGCCAAGGGCGCCGGAGCCCGCACTGCTTTACTGAATACTGATTCACTGATTACTGATCACTTGCTCCGCAATCCCATCGACAACTTCATCCTGGCGAAGCTTGCCGAGAAAAAACTCAAGCCCGCGCCCGAGGCCGACAAGCGCACGCTCGCGCGCCGGCTTTATTTTGATCTCATTGGGCTGCCGCCGACGCCGGAGGAAATGAGCGACTTCCTGAACGACAAGCGGCGCGATACTTACGAGCGGCTCGTGGACAAGCTGCTCGCGTCGCCGCGCTATGGCGAGCACCAGGCGCGGCTCTGGATGGACGTGGTGCGCTACAGCGACAGCAACGGCTTCGACTGGGACGAATTTCGCCCAAAGGCCTGGCGCTTTCGCGACTACCTCATCCGCTCGTTCAACAGTGACAAGCCGTTCGATCAACTCATTCGCGAACATTTGGCGGGCGATGAATTGGTCGAAGGCGCGCCGAAGAATGAAGCGGAGCAGGACGCGCTCATCGCCACGGGCTACTTGCGCCTGGGGCCGCAGGACAATTCGGCGGGCGCCTTCAACGAACAGGACCGCAGCCGCGCGGAGTTGATGGCCGACCTGACGGAGACGACGGCCAGCGCGTTCCTCGGCCTCACGATGTCGTGCAATCGCTGCCACGATCACAAATACGATCCGCTCTCGCAGGCGGACCATTACCGGATGCGCGCGTTCTTCGAGCCGGTGAAATATGCGGACGACGCGCCCATTGATTTGGGCCCCGCACAGGAGGCAGTTCGCGCGCACAACAAGGCGCTCGATGAGAAGATCAAGCCGTTGCAGGAGCAGCGCGATGGATTGCTCGCCGAAGTGAAAAAACGATTGCGCGAGGAAAAAGTCATGAAGCTCGCGCCGGAAGATCAGGCGTTGCTCGACGTTCCCAAAGAGAAGCGCACGAATGATTTGAAGAGCAAAATCGAAGCGCTGGAGAAGAAAGTCGAAGTCAAAGACAAGGAAGTGCAGGCCGCGCTGGCCGAGGAGGAGAAAAAGAAGAACGAGTCACTCGGCAAACAAATCGACGGGCTGAAGAGAGAAAAGCGATCGTTCACCGCCGCGTTGCTCATGACTGACAACGCCGAGAAAGTGCCGGTCACGAAAGTCTTGTTCCAGGGCAACCACAAGGACCCGCGCGACCCGGTCGTGCCCGGCTTCATCTCTGCGCTCGATCCAAATCCCGCTGAGATTCGCAAACCGCGCAACGCAAAAACCACCGGACGCCGTTTCACGCTCGCGGACTGGATTGCTTCGACGAACAATCCGCTCACCGCGCGCGTGTTCGTGAACCGCGCGTGGCAGCAGCACTTCGGGCAGGGCCTCGTCGCCACGCCGAACGACTTTGGCCTCGCCGGTGCGCGTCCGACGCATCCTGAGTTGCTCGACTGGCTGGCGAGCGAATTCATGCGCGGCGGATGGAGCATCAAGTCGTTGCATCGTTTAATGGTTACGTCGGCGACGTACCGGCAGAATAGTTCCGTCGAAAGTCGAGGGTCGGGAGTCGAGAGCAGGAGCGGCGCGGGCCTTGACTCTGACAACAGTTTTTTGGGGCGCCAAAATTTCCGGCGTCTTTCAGCGGAGCAACTACGTGATTCCCTGCTTGCCGTGTCGGGCTTGCTGAAACTGGAACACACTGGCGGACCGCCCATCTGGCCGGAATTGCCGCCGGAAATTCTTCAGGCGAATCCCGCGTTCCTCGATGACAACGCGGAAAAAACGAAGGCGTGGTATCCGTCGCCCAGGACCAACCAGAACGTGCGCAGCGTTTACTTGATTCAGAAAAAGACAGTGCGCGTTCCGTTCATGGAGACGTTCGACCTCCCGGAGAATTCCATCTCGTGTGCGCGCCGCAACGAATCCATCGTGGCGCCACAAGCGCTCTCGCTGCTCAACAGTGTGCTCACTGTCGAAGCCGCGCGCGCGCTGGCCGAACGCGTTCAGCGCGATGCCGGCGTGGATAAGGGCAAACAGGTTGACCGCGCCTTCGCCCTCACGCAGCAGCGCTCGGCCGGCCAGGATGAGCGCGCCGCCTGTCTCAATCTGCTCGAGCAATACAGCCTCACCGAGCTTTGCCGCGCGCTCCTCAACGTGAACGAATTCATTTACGTGGACTGACGTGGAGCACGGACCGCCGAGTCCGCGCGTTGGGGCTGGAGTTCACGCTTCAGCGTGTTCGGGCAAGCTAAAGCTTGAACTCTAACTCGCGGACTCGGCGGTCCGGTGCTCCTTTTGATCAAACCAGAAACTCTCGCTCCAACACTGCGACGAGTTCCGAAACGGCCAGCATCAGTTCGCCGCGCAAGTCGATGAGCCGTTCGTCAGCGGACAAGTCAATCGGCTGGCGCATGATGCGTTGATAGCGCCGGCTAAGCGGAACTGTTTCGTTGGTGTCGCCCAGTTCGCGCAGAATGCGCCGTACTTTCTCGGCAGCGGCGCGCGCTTTTCGGATGGACGCCAGCGCGACACGTTCCGTGATTTCACCGGTCTGGGCACGTTTCAACAGACGACACTCGAAGGTGCGGCAACGCGCCGGACGCTCGGCGTAGATGCCGCAACGTTCCCCCGTTAGGCAGGAACAAGGCTGAGTGAAACGCACCACAGAACCTCGGCGCTTCAAAGCCACGCCGAGCGAGGCCAGGCGCTTCGCATCGTCACCGGCTTGCAGGCGCACGTCCGCAAACAACACGCCATTGCAACAAAGCGCGCAGGTCGGACAGAGAGCGTTGACGCAAGAGCCGGGCATCGTGACGCGAGACGTTCCACACGCGTGCGGTGGCTTCAAGCGGAAAGTGATGGACCGTCCTGGAAGAAAGGCGCGCGCGGAGCGACGCGCCTTACCCACGCGCCGAACAAGGTGGGGCGCGTCGCTCCGCGCGCGCCGGCGATCGCCGGGCCGCGGCACTGTTAACATGCACTCGATCACTCGCTCAAAATCTTGCCGCCACCCCGCTCTCGGCTACTCTGCGTCCATGCCGAAACAGACGTGGATTGTCGCTGGTGTCCTCTCCGGCGCGGTGCTGCTGGCCATCGTGCTGATGTCGATTCGCAAGCAGAGCGTCGAGAACGCGCGGCTTCAACGCGCGCTGGCCGCGGCGCAATTGGCGTCTCAAAATTACGCGACGGACCTCGGCGCGCTCAGCAACAAGCTCGACGAGGCGGAAGCCAAAATCGTGGAGTTGAAGGAGCAGAACGAAAGCGTCACGAAAACGCAGCGCAGTCTTGAAGATGAAATGCGCAAAGCTTTGGAGTCGAAGGAAGTCACCATTTCCGAACTGAAGGGAAAGCTCACGGTGAACATCCTCGACCGGATTCTCTTTGATTCCGGCGAGGCGGAATTGAAACCCGAAGGCCAGAGGATCCTGGAAAAGATTGCCGGCGTCCTGGCGACACACACCAACCGGCAGATTCACGTCATCGGCCATACCGACGATGTGCCTATTCACCGCCGGTTCGCGAGCAACTGGGAACTCTCGACGGCACGAGCGACTGCAGCCGTCCGCTTCCTGCAAGAGAGAGCGGGCGTCGATCCGCGGAGGCTGGGCGCGCTTGGCTATGGCGAGTTTCATCCCATCGCGCCGAATACGACGGCGGAGGGCCGCGCAAAAAACCGGCGCATCGAAGTCGTTATCCTGCCGGAGGAATTGAAGGTGACCGGATTGTCCAACATCAAAAGTGCGGAACAGGAACCGTAGGCCGCGCGCGCTGGCGCGTTAAGCACGCACGGTTCTCGCCATTCACTTCGATAAGCCTTTCGCGTCTTTTTCGAAATCGCATACAGTAACCCGTCGTGGCGTCGGGATTATCGTCAAAGCTGACTGAGCGTGTGAAACCCAGGCGGACATTGAGTGCACTGATGCTGATGCTGGCCTTTGGCGGGCCGATGCGCGCGGAAGTCGTCCGCTTCGCAATCATCGGCGATTACGGAACGGACAACGCCAATGAGCTCGCTGTTGCCAATCTGGTCAAGACGAACTTTCAGCCTTCCTTCATCATCAGCGTTGGAGACAACAATTATCTTGGCGGGGCAAACATCGACCGCGCGATCGGCAAATATTATCACGAGTTCATCGGCAACTATTCCGGGGCTTACGGTGCGGGCGCATCCTCCAACCGTTTCTTTCCGGCGCTCGGCAATCACGACTGGGAAAGCGGCAGCGGCTATTCAGCGCAATTGAACTATTTCACGCTGCTGGGCAACGAGCGTTACTACGATTTCGTGCGCGGCCCGGTGCACGTGTTCATTTTGAATAGCGATCTGAACGAGCCGGACGGCTACACAGCCACCTCGGCTCAGGCGCTATGGTTCTCCAACCGCATCGCGGCTTCCGCATCGCCATGGCGGATCGTCATTTGCCAGGACTCACCTTACTCTTCCTCGTTTGCGCACAGTTGGATGCGGTGGCCTTTCGAGCAATGGCGCGCGAGCGTTGTCGTGTCCGGCGATGCTCATCAGTACGAACGAATCGTGCGGGATGGACTTACCTACGTTGTGAATGGCGCGGGCGGCGCCGCACTGGTTAGTTTTGGAACGCCGACGACAGGAAGCGTCGTTCGATACAACGCGGCGCACGGCGCGATGAAAGTGGACGCGACCGAGACGAACATCGTCTATGAGTTTTGGTCCGTGGCTAATGGCGGAACACGGATCGATCAATTTGCGCAGGAACGCCCGCGCATCTCTGTCTCCTTCCTGTCGAATGCGGTGCAGATCGCGTGGCTGACCAATGGCACGGATGGTTACGTGCTGGAGGCGGCAACCGTTTTCCCGGCGGGCTCGTGGTCGCCTGTGACGCAAACGCCTGTTCTCTCGGGAAACAGAAAAGTCGTGACGCTTTCGCATAGCGGACAATCCCAACGATTCTTCCGGTTGCGAAGATAGTCGAGTCTGCTCGCGCTACTTGACTCGCCGTATCCAGAAACTGCCGGGCCGTCGCTTTGCCGGATCGTAACGCGTAAATGCCTGGCGCAATGCGTCTGGGTGAGTCAGCCGCATGAAGTTCGAAGCCCAGAGCACTTCGAAGCTTTGATTACACGCGAGGAAGGCCTGCAACAGATATTGCTCCGTCCAGAACCTTTGTTTCTCCATCACCCATGGCCTCGGATATTCCTCCGGCAGAAAAATATCGTGGAACTGCACCAGCACGCCCGGCTTCAGCCGCGGCAGGATTTCCAGAAACTCGAACTGCACGTCGCTCCCAATCTTCAGCACGTGGCTCGAATCGATGAACAGGATGTCGTTGCGCCCGAGCGCTTCGAACTCCGCCAGCGGGACCTCCTGCACTTTCTTCTCGATCAACCGGCTCAGCCCTGGAAAACCGCGCCGCAGAAATTCCTTCGGATACGGTTCGCACGCGACCAGTTCGCCGCCGTGCCCTTCACTCGCGTTCTTCACAAAAGCCTGTGCCGCCAGCAACGTGCTGTGCCCGGAACCAATCTCGATCATCCGCGCAGGCTTGAAATGGCGAATCATGCAGTAAAGCACTTCGCCATCGATGGAACCGAAACTCTTGTTGCGAAGATGATAGCTGTTCTCTTCGCCACTGGGTTCGAGTGGCAGCGCATCGTATTCGGCGCGAAAGCGGTTGGCGAACTGCCGCAGCAACTCCAACTGTGCCGGAGCCGCCATGTCGATTCCCGGCAAAATCGACCTGCGATTCCAGGTTTGATCTGTCAGTGTGCGCGTGTCGGGAATCGGATAATAGAAATGGTTCAGAGTAATGTGAATGCCCAACCGCTGGAGCAGCGGAAAGCTGCGCCGCACCAGCGACTTCACCGTGCGCCTGTAATGCTTGCGAAAAAAACTCATCGACACAACGTGCCGCCCGCATCTTGCTGGCGAATCTCTGACGAGTGCCAGCACGAAGCTGGCGGCGATCACTCGACTAGAAACGTTGCGTCGTTGCTTTCGAGTTTCAGCCCTTGTGCGATGTCGCTTGTCGTGACTTTGATGAAGAACGTGTGCTGGCCGGCGGGCAAATCGACGGTGAGATCGTTGTCGCCGCCGATGGGTTTGCCATCAATCCATGCCTTGGGGCTGGCGGTGCCGGAAATCTTGAATCGTGTCGCGCCGGACTGTGCGGTTTGGAAACGGCTCGCGACCCAGACGGTCGCGTCTTTGCCTTCGAGTTCGGACATCACGTCGGCCTTCGGCAATGTGCCGCTGACCGTCGCGTAAACTGGCGTCCAGTCTTTGCCACGCAAATCGGACTTGAGCATTTCGTCGGCGTTCACGGTCCCGACCTTCGAGTTCAAGTGCCATACGCGCGCGACGTTTTGCTTCGTGGCATCGTATTCGCCGGGTTTGCCGAGTTGCGCGAGGAAGGCGTAGAGGTCGAGCCGCTCCTGCGGTGTGATGAAATCGAGCAGGCCGCTCGGCATCAATGATCCGCCCATCTTGCGTGACTGAATGTTGCGCTTGGGAATGGAGACTTCGCGCGCCGTCGCATCGCGGAGAATCACCTGTTCCGTGTCTTCGCGAACCAGATTGCCGGCGATGTCTTCTTCGTCCTTCGTGGAAATCTGCACCGAGTTGTAGCCCTCCTTCACTTTCTTGTTCGGCAACAGAACCGCTTCGACGATGTAGTCGGCTAATGGCGTTGAAGCGCCGAGGCTCGTCATATCGGGACCAACCTTGCCGCCCGCGCCGCCGATGGAATGACAGAGCACACAGCCCAATTGCTTGTTGCGATAAATCTTTTCACCGTTCGCCGGATCACCGCGCGTGACGTTGTAGGCGATCGAATGAATCTCCTCGTCAGTCAACGCCGCGCTTGGATCGCTCAATCCGCCTGCGCGGTTCAATGCAAGAACCAGGTTGGGTTCGTTGCGTCCCCCTTCGCGCGCGACGCGGACGCCGGCGCGGGCCACGACTTCCGGCAAATTGGTTTTGCTGACTGAGCTAGCAAATGCAGCCGCCGCACCTTTTGCACCCAGCAACGAACGCCACAACGTCAGCGCATCTTCCTCCTTCGTCGTGTTGGAAACCACTTCGAGAATCTGCGGCATGGAACGGTTGAGGTCTGCGGATGCCAGAGCGGCCGCCGCGAGGCGGCGGATGGAATCATCGCTGTCCTTCGTCAGCGCGCGCAGTGAAGCGATTGCTTGTCTGCCGCCGAGTTCACGCAGGCCCTCAATCGCCGAGTGGCGCAGGTTCGTCGAAGCGCCCGCCTCGCCCGCCAGCTTGGTTAATGCGGGCGCCAGGTTCGCCTGTTTCCAACTTCCGACGAGTTTCGCGGCGGCGGCGCGAATGTTTTCATTGGGACTGTCGAGCAACTTCCCAATCATGCTGGGATCGCCAGCGGGCCGGACGTTTCGCAATCGGGCGGCTTCGATGAGCGAGTTCAGTGCGCGCACGGCGCCCTCGTTGTTGAAGCCACCAGTCAGCACCTGATCGAACATGAATCGCATCTGCATCGAACTGCCGGCCTGGCCGATCAATTCCACCATTCCGCCGGAGCCGTCGCGGGGGAGCAATTCGTGGCCAACGAGTTTCGTCATGAGCCTGGACGCAATTCGCGGCTCGATGGCTTTCAGGGCGTATTGCAGTTGTTTCTCGCGGCCTTCGATTTTCCACGCGCCGGATTCGACGGCAGCGGCCCACGGCTCGGCGAGGTCGTTGATAGTCAGCCAGAGCGCATATTCGAGGAAGGGATCCAAGGCGGTGGCAGCCGACGTGAGTCGGCTCTGATCGTTTCTGCCGGAGTTGGATGGAGCGGACTCACGTCCGCTGCTACGAACGTCGAGCACGCTCAACGCGAGTTCCGCCGAGCGCGCCGTCGGAATGCGCGCCAGCGC
>JGI10216J12902_100586912_pt1 | contig 21028 bp, 33 predicted proteins | sample KanNatreferecore_FD_12902 | JGI IMG/M metagenome (IMG submission 12902)
CGGGCTCATAACCCGGAGGTCGCAGGTTCGAATCCTGCCCCCGCTACCACTTCCGAGGCCGTACGCCGCTCGCCCTTGAGCTGACCGGACAGCCTCGATAGGCCGCTCGCGACAGGTGGCGTCCCGCAGTGGGGCGCCGCGGTGCCAGGGCGGGATCTAGGGACACGAAGGTGTCCCATGGTTGGAGTCGTTCTCGAGCGGCCGACGCGCAAGGCGCGGGTCGCAGTCGAGCAGGTGTTTTCTCGGGCGTTCCGCGCTGAGTTCGGCGCGCGTCCCGAGCCTTCGCATCCCCGCGCCGTCGACCTTGTCTGGCGCGTTTCCGGCGGCTCGCTAGGGGCGATACGCCGTGAAACCAACCGCGCGCTACGGGAAGCGGCGGCGCGGGGGTACTTGATCGACCTGGGTGCGATCGCTTGCCGGTGGAGCGCAAGTGGGCGGGCCGCGTGAAGCGCGCGCCCCTAGCTCGCGGCAGACCGCTCGCACGCGGAAAGGTTCTGTCCCGCCAAGGAACGCGGGCAAAGCGCGAAGCCGCCGCCCTCGCCATCTTCAAGCGCGTTGTGAAGCGCCGCGCCGGCAATCGGTGCGAGCGCTGTCGCGTTCCACAGAGCCTCGGCGTTCGCGTCGAAGCTCACCACGTCCTGCCACGATCGCGCGGCGGGTCACACGATCCGTCCAACGGCAAGTGCCTTTGCCACACCTGCCACGGTCTCGTGCACGAGCGCAAGGTGCCGGACTGGGGCGCGTGGCTCGTGACCTCGAAGCCGGTGGCGGTTGGAGCCCTTTGGCCCGCAATAGCCCGCAATGGCCTGAGCTGGCCCGAGGTGGCGACGTGAGGACCAATCGCTGGGCTCCGCTCTTCGCCGCCCTCTCGTTGAGCGAGAAGTTTGCTGACCTATCCGACCACCGCGCGCGCCTCTTCTACACGCTGCTGCATCCACACGCCGATGACTGGGGGCGCTTCGAGGTCAATTCCCGCGTCTTGAACGCAACGGTCTGGCCGATGCTCGGCGAGAGCGCGCAGACCACAACGAAGGTTCTCGTCGAGCTCAATCGCGTCGGCCTGATCGACGTTTTCCAGGTTGGAGATGGGCGCGAGTTCGCACAGATCACCGGCTTCGAAGACAAGGCCGGAACGGTCGGCAAACGAGATCATCGCCGAGCCTCCCTGTTCCCCAGCCCCGGCGACGGCACAACCAATGTTGGCCCGGACTGGCCCGGACCGGCCCAGGCTGGCCCTCGCGCGCGGGCGGGCACACGCGCCCGCAATCCGGATCCGATCCGATCCGATCCGATCCGAGCCGAACACGAACCAGAGCCGGAGAACCCCCCTACCCCCCGTGGGGGGGAGCCGCCTTCGGCGGCGGTGGCCGTACCCGCACGGCGTTCGAAGTCCGAAGTGGCGGATCTCGAGAAGGAACTCGAAGGGCATCCGCCGTGGCTCGCTTCATTCGCTCACGACTGGACGGCGTACCGGCGTCAAAAGCGACTGGACGAGTTCACTCCGATCGGTCTGCGCTCGCTGCTGAACCGCTGCTTGCGCTGGGGCGAGCCGCGCTGTCGCGCAGCGATGGAGCACTCCAGCGCGAACGGTTGGCAGGGCCTCATCGAGCCGGATGCGCGCGGCCAGAACGGCCAGGCGCAGACTGAGTCTTCCGCCACACGCGCAATCCGTGGCCTCGTCGAACGCGGGAGGGTCGCGCTGTGATTCCCAAGCACATCGCAGAGGTCTTCGCGGTCTTCGGCGAGGCGTACCCGAAGTGGGAGGTGCGCGAGCGGACCGTCGAGGTTTGGGCCTCGCTGCTCGCGGACGTTCCGGCCGACGCGCTCAAGCGTGCGGCGGTGCAGTACGCCCGCACGTCGAAGTTCCCGCCGACGGTCGCCGAGTTGCGCGAGATCGCGCGAGGGCCGGCGGAGTGTTCGGCGGAGGAGGCGTGGGGCGAGATCTACAAGCGCCGTCCGCCTCCGAACGACGCGGCGAAGCGAGCGCTCGAAGCGATCGGTGGGAACCAGATGTTGCGCAATATGCTGACAGCTCAGGTCGGCGTTCACCGCGCGCACTTCATGCGCTGCTACGACGCGTACCTCGGTCGAGAGCGCGACACCGAAGAGCGCGAGTCGGTCGAGCAACTCACCGGAGCGGCGCGCGAGCTTCGTGAACTCGACGAGGACGACAACCGACTGCTCGGCGAGGAACCGGAATGAGCGACGACCTCGACGAGCCGACGTGGACCGACTGGGAGCAGGCGAAGCCGGCGCAGCGCGCGGATCTCTTCCCCGAAGCATTCGCTCGCGGGACACGGAACGTGGAAGAGCACGAACGCCTACTCCGCGAGAAGTCTCTGCACCAGTGCCAATGCCTCGGATGCCGCGGTAGCCGCGCGGCAGCGAGGGGCGTCTATCACTCGAACGATCCGAGATTCTGAGCGCAGGAACCCCCATGCCCACCACCACCAAACCCAAGCCCCGCAGCACACTCGAATCCGAATCCGAACCGAGCGTCGCCGAGCAGGATCACGCGAAGCTCGCGGCGATCCGCAAGCAGAACGAGGTCGTCTACGCGAAAGAGAAAGCGTGGAGCGGACTGAAAGAGCAGTGCGCTGACGCCAAGCGCGAGTTCGACGACGCGGTGGGATTGCTGCGCGGGCTCATCGACGACTCGAGGCAGGGCGAGTTGTTCGCGGGAGTCGCGAAGGAAGTGGGTGACGAGTGAGCGAGATCGTGAAGGTGAATCCTCCGCACTACCGGATCCCTGAATCCTTCGACAGCGGCTATCTCGTCACGGAACTGGCGAGTGGTGTTCGCGTCACGCTTGGGCGTGTTGGCATCCCGCCGTTTCGATCGGCGCCGCGGGTGCTCATCTGGAGAGATCGCGCATTCGTGCGTTCGGAGTTGGATCTAGACACGTGGGTGGAGGCATTCGCGTACGCGGTTCCGGAACACCATGTCGACGTGAGACCGCCGACACCCAACCTCAAAGCACCCGACCCGGGCGGAGAGAACGCGTGACGTACATTCGACCGCCTCCTTTGGAAGAAACGATTATGGACAATGGCGGCGCTCTTCCGGCTGGACATCGACGCTGCGCGAATTGCGGAACGATCGACACGCCTACGACAGGACACGCCTGCCGCAAGCGCTCTCGCCTCCTCGATCGACTGCGCGAGTGGCTGGTGGCGCCGAGCACGCGTGAAGCGCAAGACTCGCTGTTCATCGAACTCGCCGATGTACGAGGCCGCATGGACGGCAGCTTTCGAGGCCTGATCTCCTCGCTCGACGAACTCAAAGCGACTCGCGACGGCGGAGACGTCGTGTTCGAGTCGCTAAAGCTCGCCCAGAACGCAGAGGCGAAGTCTCGCCGCAAGCGCAAGCCCAAGAAGAAGTCCCGCAGGAAGGCTGGTGCACGTTGAGCTACGGCCCGACAACCGTCCCCTCTCGCTCCCCGCTCGCGTACGACGAAACCGGCAAGCCGGTCGTCTTCTGGGACTGCGGACTGCTCGCGGGAAAGATCACCACAGCACCGAAGTTCGATGTGGTCATGGACCTGCCGGGCGGCGGAACGGCACGCGCGAGCTTCCCGAGCCGCAAGCAGAGATTGCTCGTGGACGATCCGGGCAAAGAGCGCGTGGTCGAGCACTGGGCCGTCGCGAAGACTCGCTGGCTCGCGCGTCCCGTCGTTGGCGTACACGTCTTCACCGAAGAGCGTGGTGATGGGTTCGTTGGTGTAGAAGTCATCGTCAACGCCGGGACGCTCGATCCTGCGAAACCGAACTCGTGGCCCGGTGCGGTGCGGTTCAACGACATTCGCGTGGTCCTGCCTTCGGGTTGGTCGCGCAAGGGCGGCACGTTCGGGCCTCCCGGGGATTGGTACGTCGGTCCGCGCGGAATGATGACGCGCCGCTTCGCGCTCCTACCCACGAACGCGAACGCCGCGGTGCAGGCGAACGCCTCGGCGTGGCTCGCTCTCGCGGGCCTCGTAGCGAACGGCCACCCCTGCCTTGGAGCGGGCCGGCACAAGATTCCGCTCGCGAAAGCTTATCGACACCAGCCGCTACAGGGCGGCAAGGGGGCAGGGCCGATCAGCACCGATCGCCCGTCCGACGGCGGCGGCATGGTGAGCGGCTACGGGATCATCCCGCTCGGAGGCTGGGAGGGATCTGCAGGCGCCGCACGCAGCTACGCGAACGACGTGTGGCGTGTGCTCTCGGGTCATCCGTGCGCGGCCTTCCACGTCGCGACGGGCGAGCCGATCCTCCCATCGCAGTGGGCGAACCCTCGGGGCTACCCGCTCACCGACGGCTATCTCGGGTACGACTACTGGAACAAGCAGGATCTCGCCGGCTCGCTCGTCGGCGTGTTCGGTTGGGACAAGAACGCGCCGTGGCCGAAGGAGTTCAACCCAGGTCCGTCGAACTCGCGCGCAGCGATCCTCGCGATTCAGAAGCACGACGGCGCGCATCTGATTCGCGCGCTGCATGTGCTCATCGCAGCCTGGTACTACACACGCTCGTGGTCGGCTTGGCTTGAGCTTCGCATGATCGCGATCGACGTTGCGACGAGCGGCGTGCTGCTTGGATCGAATCAGTACCTGCGTGAGCGAGCGTGGACGCAGAAGGCGATCGCGACGGGGATCGCGATTCAGGGGCCGGGTGCGGAGCGCACGTACCTGCTCACGCATCGCGACGCGGCACTCGCGCAGCTCTCGATGTCGATCCTGCCGAACGGTTGGGCTCGTGCTGGCGCGTATCCCAACTCCGACAACGGCGAACCGTGGGCGATGGGAATGCCGACCGAGTACGCGACCGCCGCAGCGTGGCAGCTCGGCCTGTACGTGGACGGCACGTACGACCTGCTGCGCTGCGGACCGCTCACGGCGATCACGAAGCCGCGCGCAGACTGGCTCCTCACCGAAGCGCTCGCCTCGATGATCGTCGGCCCGCTCACACAGAACGGATCGCCGCCCGTGCACGCTGGAGTGATCAAGAGCGGCAAGGCCGAGGTGCCCGTGGTGCGTGGCGTCGGCCGAGCGCACGACGGACACAGCATCCACGAGTGGCACGCAATCGCGCTCGCGTGGAAGTGGACCGGCGACGTGAAGTTCCGCTACATGCTCGAGCGCATCGGGACGCCAGCGAGAAACCTCACGCAGCTACAGGCGCACTGGCTCGGGCCGAACGACCAGGCGCCGGAGTGGAGCTGCGTTCCCAAGGCGGTGATTGTGTGAAGGAGCCAAAGGACGACGAGTTCATCATTCTCGGAGCCGGCCTGACGCCCGATAACCACGCGAGCATCGCAGGCTCGCGCTCCTCCAAGCTCGCCCTCTGGCGCACCAACGCCGACGGCGGATGGTGGCCCTGCCGTGTGTGCAACCGCAGGCTCGCATCGCGCGCGGGATGGCTACAGCATTTCGTGGACGCACACCCCAAGGCCGTGCATGTGATTCAGCGCGCGGCGAGGAAGACGAGAGAGGCGCGGGTGGCGTGAGGTGCGTCGGAGCCGCAGGTATCGGCATCGCGGTTGGCGTCGTGTGCGCTCAGCTCGGCTTCCCGTGGCCTACCGGGATTCTCGTTACGCTCGGAGTGCTACTCGTGTGGCTCGCAACGGTCGACCTCTTGTTGAGACGCGCGCCGTGACCGCCCCCCGCCTCTGCCTCACCTGCCACAAGCCTCTCGTGCGCCGCAAGGACGAGCGCAGCCAACCGTGGTCGCGGCGCAAGTACTGCAAGAAGGCGTGCTACTGGAGCGGGGCGAGCGCGAAGAGGAGGGTGTGCGGGTGAGCGACGCATGCAAGCCGGTTCGATTCGTCATCCTCTACGCGGATGAGGTAAAGGCTGCGGCGCGTGCGCTGCGCCAGTTGGGCGACTACAAGGGCGACACGGAGGGCGAGTACCGGTTGGTCGTTGACGCCCTCAACGCTTGTTGGTGCGCGATGAGCAGCCCCGAACTTCTGGAGCCGGAAGCGGTCGTCATGCTCACGGAGCGCAGCCTGTTTCCAATCGAACACCGGCAGCATGAACCCCCGATGTTCGCTGTCAGGCCGAAGCCTACAGAAGAGCGGGCGCCATGAGAGCCGCGACGACCTCATGGAGTAGCGGCGACCTCATGGAATCGCAGAGGCCCCAGTGTACGGCGAAGTCGAAGCAGTCGGGTCAGCGGTGTCGGCGACCACCGAGCATCGGCAAGGCGGTCTGCAAGATCCACGGCGGCGCGTCCCCCGGCGGCAAGGTGATCCACGGCGGGTTCGTCAAGGTCGCGGGCAAGTACCGCGCAGCACTCCAGGAATCGCTCGACGACAAGGAGCTGTTCAACCTTCGGCAGACGACCGCGATTCTCCACACGCTCGTCAAGGGCGCGCTCGAACGCGCGTCGAGTGGAGACGCTCCCGAGCTGCGGAGGAAAGCTCTCGCGCTCACACGCGACACGCTCGATGCGGTGCGCGCAGAGAACAGCGCAGCGGTGGACGAGAAGCTCGCCGCGCTCGAAGCGCTCCTTCGCGACGGCATCGCCGAGGACCGCAACACGCGTGTGCTGGCCGACCGCACGATCAAGCTGCACAAGCTCATCCAGGGCGCGAAGCACATCGACCTCGCGAAACAACAGGTCATCAACGTGCGCGACCTGACGCTGATCACAGCGAAGATCATGGAGCGAGTGCGCGCGCACGTAGACGCGCCGACGTTCACCGTGATTCTGAAAGACGTGGACGTGTCGGTGTATGGGGGGGTGGGGAGGAAGCAGTTGGCGAAGGGTGATGAGGCGAAGAGCGAGACGGAGGCGTGATGACCAAGGCTGAAGCGCGTGCGAGGGCGGAAGCGGCATACGCGAAGATCCAGGCCGGCAAGAAAGAGCTCTTCTATCCGCCCGGCATGGCGCCGCTTCAGGTGCAGGCGAGACGAGAAGCGGAGCGTCTCCGCGACGAGTTCGCCATGAAGGCGCTGCCGGTCTATGTCCTGGCGACAAACGACTCTCCACTGACGAGGGATCCAGCCGCCTTCGCTCTGGCTGTGCAGCTCTCTACGAAAGCCTGCTACGAGTGGGCAGATGCGATGCTCGACGCGCGCGCCAAGAAGAAGGACACGCACCCGTGACTCCGCGAGCAGTCACGCCAGGGGCGCCGGCTTCGCCCGGGGGGGCCGGGCCGGCGCTCCGCTTACAGGGAATAGGAGTCTGAGATGCCGAACGCGAACCACTCAGCGCGGGAGCTCATCTACGCGCGCGACATGCCGCATCCGCGCAGCAACGCTACGGAGGAAGAACTGCAGGAGGCCGCTCGTCGACTGCTACCAGATGCGCAAGAGATCGCCGGCCTGCTCGCCCGCCTGAGATACACGGGGAATCAGGTCGAGGAGGCATTCCAGGTCGTTCTCCAGCGAGCACTGCAGGACACATTGGCTGCGGTGGCCGGCGACTACGTTATCGAGCACCTAGCAACGCTCCTGCCGGCAGCGGTCGACCGCGTCCTTGAGAGCGAGTGGGATGCTTATGTAGACGGGCGACGGGTGAGGGAGACCCTGCGTGGCTGCGTCTTGCGCAAAGTCGAAGAGGCTGTGCAGCGAGATGTCGCCGCGCGGTATGAGATCGACGTGGCCGTGACCTTCAGGAAGAAGGCGTGAAGCCCTGGAGTCATCGCGTGACGTGCGCTGCTTGCGGGCTCGTGCAGTACGTGCTCGACGTGACATCGAAGCCTCACTGTCCGCGCTGTGGGGCCAAGAAGTGGAAGTCCTGAAACACCAGGACCACGGCCCTCGTCGAGCCGTGGTCCCTGTTGTGTCTACGCGCTTCTCGCGTCTACCCGCCGCTCGGCCTCGGCTTCGGCGTGGGGGTCGGCTTGGGCGCGGTCGGCTTCTGCGTCGAGGGCTTCGTGTCGTTGTGATTGGCCATGTAGGTGTCTCCTTCCTGGCGGTTCGTGCGACAGACGGCTCAGGCGAACGGGCCCGGCATCGGCGCGTCTTCCGGCGGCGTCGGCGGGATCGGGGCGGTCGCGTTGTGACCCATCGCGTTCAGCGTGCCCTTGAGCGCGTTGAGGCGCGCGAGGACGGCTTCGGTTTGCGGACCGTTGAGGCCCTCGGTCGCGGTGCGGTTGATGTCGTCGATGAGGGCCTGGACGCGGGCGCCCAGGTCGTTGGTGGCTGCGTCGACTTCGGACCAAGCTGCGGTGACTTCATCGCTTCGTGCCATGGCAAACTCCTTCGAGTGCTTCAAGAAACAGGGATAGTGGGACCTGGCACGGGCGTCTTGCCCATGCCGTTGAGCTTGTCGGCGAGCGCGCGCAGGCGACGGATCTGTTCGGCCTCCGCTTCGGCGTTGAGCCCCGAGGTGATCTCCTCGATCTGCTCGGCGAGATCGTTCGACTCCTCGTCGATCTTCGCCATCTCGGCGCGGTGCCCTTCGCGCACGAGCGAGATGATGATAGCGATGCCGCGCAGGACTTCCGTGAGGTCGAGGCGGTCGCGCAGGAGCTTGACCTCGCGCTCGAGATCCCCTACGCGGCAGTCGAGATTCTTGTGCTCGCTGTGGTGGCCGTCCATGGGGAGAGAGTGGTCCCGATGTGCGGCGCGTGCTGGGTTACGTAGGACGTGAGGGGGAGGGTGCGGTATGGTGAGGCGGGATGAGTGACGCGGAGGACATCGAGGCGCTTGCGCGCGCGGCGATCGAGCAGGACGCGAAGGCGACGCCTGGGCCGTATGTAATCGAGCCGCTTGCCAGGAAGTATTACCGCACGGAGGTGAGGTGCGGCGACGACATGCACCTCACTGCCTGTGGTAGCCAGGACGACGAGGGTCATGCTCCCAGTAGTCGCGAGCTTGAGCGGTACAAGACAACTCTCGACGACCCAGAGCTGTGGGAGTTGTTCTGCGACAGTCACCATGAGTCGCAGCTAACTCTGGACACGGTCTCGTGGATCTGCGCCGCCCGCACCCGCGAGCCCGCCCTTGCGCGGGAGGTCATCGCCGTGCGGGCTCTGCTCCTCGAAGCCTTCAACCTCAACGCGGACTTCGACGGCTGGGCGACGTGGAAGCAGAAGACGGCCAAGCATCTGTTCGGATGGACGCCGCCCGCGCCGGAGTCGACGTCGTGACGCCGCTGCCGAAGGGGTGGGAGCGCGACCTCAATCACTTCTTTGGAGCGACGCCGGAGGTTCGGTATGTCCACGAAGACGGACTCGCCGAGCTTGTGGTGTCAGCCTCCGCCCAGGGCGTCCGTGTCGGAACGACAGGCGTTGACGATGAGCTTGCCTCGCCGGCCGACTTCGACGCGCTGATCTCCATCCTGAATCATGCTCGCCGCCAGCACGAGCACTTGAAGGCGGGCGCGAGCGAGCCGCTGAGTGAAGCTGCTGAGAGCGGCGAGGCGGGCGGTCACCCGTTCGTTGACAGTCCGTGCCGGTATCGCGCCTCCGGCCCGGACGAGGAGTGCTGAGGTGACGCAGAGCTTCGCCGAGTTCATCGCCTCGCGCGCACCTTGGCAGTGGCAAGCTCTTGTTGTGTCGCTGGTCGTCTGCGTCGCGCTGTTCGCTGTCGCGGCATGGATCTCTCCTCGGAGCCCCGCATGACCGCGTGGACCCGCACCGCCCCCACCACCCCCGGTCACTACTGGATCCGCTGGCCCGGACATCGCGCGTGGATGTACATGCTCGACAAGCACGGGCGCTGGTTCTCGATTGGCAATGAGGAGGTCGGCAAGGGCGACAGCTTCGGTGCGGAGGTGGAGTTCTGGCCGGTGGCGATTGAGGAGCCCGCATGAGCGCGTGGTCGAACAGGACGCCCACGGAGCGCGGGTTCTACTTTGCGCGCCGCGGGGACGACGACGAGATCACCATCCACGAGATATCGGACAACGGCCTGGTCGACGCGATCGGTTACGACTTTGCCCGGCGCGTCGAGGAGCTTTCCACGAACGGTTGGGAGTGGTGGCCTGTCCCTATCAAGCCGCCGGAGCCAGCATGACCGCTTGGAGCAAGACGCCGCCGAGCGACGACGGCTATTACTGGGTCCGACTCGACGATCGGTACATCACATTCATGGAACGCGATAGCGTTCGCAGGAGCGGTGCTGTGTGGGTTCGGGCTGGAATAGACATGCCCAGCACGACGCAGGAACTGATCGACGAAGGTGCAGATTTCTGGCCCGAGCGCATCGAGCCGCCGGAGGAGGAGGTCGCGAGCGCGTTCTCGTGGTGGCGCTGCACGGGATGCTTCGTGGTGATCCAGACGCCCGCGGATGAATCGGCGATCCACGACTGCGAATTTCCAGACGCAACGCTTGAGCGCGTCTATGCACACGGTGGGCGATTTGTTCGTTCGTCAGTGGAGAGGGTGGAGTGATTCACAGGCGACGGGAGAAAGCATGAAGACCACCACTGAACAGGCCGCCGCTCCCCGCTTGGTGTGTAGGGAGATGCCGGATGTGGAGCCGGGCAAGTTCACGCGCGGCGATTGGATCCTTGAGGACATCGCGGGGTATCTCATCGCGATCGAAAAACACGTTGGCGCGTTGAGTGCGGAAGAGGCCCGATGGATCACGGAGCCTGAGGGCCCGCCGGCTTACGACTTCAAGACTGTCGTTGTGCCGGAGCGTCTCTACGAACGCATGAAGCGGCGCAGCGACGCCTTCGACTCGCTTCTTGAAGCTTTCCGGAAGGTAACGGACGTTGCGTGGAACAGGGAGAGGGCGAGGCTTCGCGCGGTGGAAGCCGCGCGCGCCGGCCGTGCATGACCTCGAATCGTTGGATGCGCCCCAGCTCGCCTGGCAAGAGGCCCTGAAAGTCCTCACCGGCGCGAACCAGGCCACGCGGTTCGCGAAGTACCGGGACGATCCGGTCGCGTTCGGGCGGGAGGTGCTCGGAGCGACGTACTGGGCGGCGCAGGTGTCGATCCTCAACGCGCTCGCGACTCACAAGCGCGTGACCGTGCGCGGCCCGCGGAAGTCGTCCAAGACGCACACAGCTTCGCACGCGGTGCTGTGGTTCATGGCCACCGCCCCATCCCGCGTCATCACGATCGGCCCGAGCGAACGGCAGGTGAAGGAGCAACTGTGGGCGCGCATCGGTTCCGAGAAGCTCGCCGCGCGTGAGGAGCTTCCCGGCGTCTGCAACGTCGTCGAGTGGACCGTCGCGCCCGACTGGAAGGCCATCGGTATGTCGACGGACAAGCCGGGGAACGTGCGGGGGTTCCACTCCGACATCGACCCGGCGCTGCTCGTCGCGGGCGAGGTGAAGCGGCTCACGTCGCAGAAGCCACAGCGGCGCCTCCTGATCATCGTGGACGAGGCGAATGCGATCGCGCAGCCGATCTTCGATGCGCTGCGTGGGTCGTTGCAGGGCGACAACACGTACCTGCTGCTCCAGGCGAACCCGACGCTCGCCGCAGACTCGCCGCACTTCTACGCGAAGAGCCACCAGCCTGGCAGCGGGTTCCATCGCATCCACATCTCCGCCGAGAAGATCGAGCAGGACGAGGTGGGCAGCGAGGAACTCTTCGACAGCGTGCCCGAGGTGCTGATCAGCCCGAAGTGGATCGGCGAGATGCGCCGAGATTGCGGGCATGACTACATGAAGAGCCCGATCTACCTCGCGGACGTACGCGGGCAGTTCTCGAGCGGCGCGATCGACTGGCAGATCGTCACCAGGCCGATGCTCGACGCGATGGCGACCCTGGAGTTGTGCGATGACGGCCGCCCAGAGAGCCGACACATCGGCGTGGACGTTGCGCGGGAGGGAGGAGACAACAACGTCGCCGTTCTGTGGGTCGGCGGAGCCCTTGCCGCGATCCACAACTGGAAGACCCGCAACGACCCGTCGTCGCTCATGACGACCGCCGGGATCATCGCGCAGCTCATCCACACATGGGGGCCAGCCGGTCGGCAGATCCCCGCCAGGAACGTTCACATCGACGTGGGCATGGGCGCCGGTGTCATCGACCGGCTGCGGCAGACCGGCTTCTACGTCGATGGCGTCGACTTCGGAGGGGGCGCGAAGTACGACCACAAGCGACTCACGGGGCAGGCGCTCTTCCAGAACCGCAAGTCGGAGCTGTTCTGGGTCATGCGGCGCTACCTGGAGGAGGGCGAGGCGTCGATCCCCAGGAAGTACGAGAGGGTGTGGCAGCAGCTACAATGGCACCGCTACAAGCTGGTCGAAAAGGCAGGCGGGACACAGATTGGAATGCGCGACCACAAGGAAGAACTGAAGACGCGCTACGGCGAGTCGCCCGACTACGCGGACGCGGCGGTGATCGGGTGGAGCAGGGTGAGCGCGAGTCCGCCGAGCTTCCGAGTCCTCTAGGAGAACAACGATGCCGAAGCCTCCGATGGTCTGGTTCAGCTTGGGAGATGCACTGTGGTCAATCTGCATGGAGCCGTACAAAGAGCCCATCCAGTGTGACGACGGTGAGGCCCGCGAGTTCAACGGCTTCGAGGTCGACCTAAAGCGGGACCTCGCGCCACACTTGAAGCGTGGAGACCGCATCAAGGTCACAGATGGTGACGGGGCCTGCTGCTTCTGGGATTGGGACGGGGAGAGGTTCCACAAGCCGTATCACCCAGAAGAGCAGGGGCCGGCAATTCAGTGCGCGGTACACGGGTGAGTCCGCCGAGCTTCAGGGTGCTGTAGCTGGGAGTGAGGAGGCAAAACCGCATGTCCATTTTCGATCTGAACGCAGCGGTAGGCCGCGAGGTCCCATTCGAGGATCTTGACGAGAAGGTTCGGACCAAGCTCCTCCAGTGCGTCGTTCAGCTAGACGGTGTGGTCCCGCCGCTCGACATCCCCGGCGTGGACAGCAAGGGATCGTTCGAGGTTCGCTTCGAAGGTAGCCCGCTCGCCCCGGTGAAGACGATTCGCGGGAGCGCGATCCAGGCTGTGGCGGCTGTCCTGAAAATCCAGCAGTAGTCCTGCGCCATGGTCTACGGCGACATCGACCCCGCCGAGAAGCGCGCGACGGACGCCTTTCCGGTGTAGGATCCTGGCGCGCGCGGCGGCGTGGAAGGAACACGCGGAGAGCCATGTATTCCCTGCCCCGGCTTCCGTAGAGGCCGGGTTGGGCCAGGGTAGACAGCCCTGAAAAGCAGGAGCCGGTGTCGAGTCCGGCCCGCGCGCACCCTACATCGTGTCCGACCGCGACCGCATCGCCGCCGACCGAGTCCTGCTGGAGACGCTCCACGTCTTCTTCGACGATCGCCGAGAAAAGCGCGACGTGTTCGGGCACTACACCGTCGCGGTGCTGATCCAGAAGGGCTGGCTCGGCCTGCGCCTTGTCGGCCCTCGTCGATTCGAGGCTTACCTCACACGCGCCGGAACCCGGGAGCTCGCCGCTTTTCGTCGCGGTCCTTCGCCGCGTTGACCTCGCACGCCTTGGCCGTCGAGGCGTCCTTCATGAAGGTCGAGGGAGACACGCACCGCACTGCGGCGGCTGCTTTCGCGATCGCCTGAAACGCTGTGCGGCGCATCCGCACGCGGACGACGATCGAGGGGTTGGCTGAATTGACCTGGACGAGCTTCGCTCGGCGCGGAGCGCTCGTCCACGCCGTGAGAAACGGGTTGTGACGGCGAGTCACTGTCTTGCTGTCGTGCCTTTCTGTCCCTCGTCCTACGTCGAGGCCGTCCTGTCTTCGGTCGCCGGAAGCTTCGGACAGTGGACAGTGGAGCCCGCAAGGCGCTGCGACGCAATCCTTTCGCGGCGAATCGCGACGGTGCGGGATTCGATCGCATAGCGCTGCCCAACCTCGCTGACCGTCTGAACGGTCGGGGGCAGATGCTCCTGCAGGAGGAGTGGGCGCAAAAGTCGGTCGGGAGCTTCTTCGCCAACAGCGGCTTCTTCCTGCGCCCGCAGGCCGGCGGCGCAGAGGGAGTGACCGACGCGTTCCTCGAATCGTGGGTCGTCTACGTCTGCGCGACGCTGCTCGCGGACAAGGTCGCATCGATCCCGATCCAGGTGTGGAACGGCATCGGCGACGACGCGGCGGAGGTGTCCGAGAAGGATCCTGTCGTCCAGCGGCTCTACCGCCCCAACCGCGACACGACATGGAGCCAGTTCGCGGCGCGCGGAATCATCCACCGCCGCCTGTCGGGCGAGGACATCTGGTTCCTCATGGATCTCGCGGGCCAGCCGAAGGTCCAGGCGGGAGCGACGGCGTTCGACCTACCCGACCAGATCGTCAACGTCACAGGCAGTGCGGTCGAGGACGAGCGCGACCCCAGCACCGGCCGCATCCTGCGCTGGAAGTACGCGGGCAGCGGCGGAAGCGTCGTTCCCTGGTTCCCCTCCTCGTCGATCGTCCACTTCGCCGACTACGACCCGAACGATCCGCAGCGGGGCATCGGTGCTGCCGAGGCTGCTGCGCGACAGATCGCGATCGGGTTTCAGGCCGAGCGCTACCAGGAAGCGGTCATGCGCTCGGGCGGCCTGGGCGGGTTCCTCGTCTCGAAGGAGCGCATGGGGCCGGAGCACGAGGAGGCGCTCCAGGCTCGCATGGACGACGCCGCGAAGGATCCCAACGCGGCGAACCGGCTGAAGCTCCTCACCGGCGAGTGGGACGTGAAGCCCGGGATCATCGCCCCGAAAGACATGGCGGGGCTCGAGTTCCTCAAGTGGTCGCGCAACGTGATCGCGAGCCTCATGCGCGTGCCGCTGCTCTGCATCGGCGTCACCGAGGACTCGACGTACGCGAACCTCGACACCGCCTGGCGCGAGTTCTGGTCGGGCGTGCGCGACTACCTCAACGGCGTCGCCGAGGTGATGAACTCGGCCTTCTTCCCGAAGCTCAAGGGTCCGGGCGCGAAGTACCGCTGTTCGTTCGACTTCTCGAAGGTCAAGTACCTGCGCGACATCAGCGGCGAGGACTTCGATCGCGCGCTCAAGGCTGCCGCGGCAGGAATCGGCATCTCGTTCAACGCTGCGTCCGAGGCGCTGAAGATCGAGATCGATCCCGTCGAGGGCGGTGATCGCCAGCTCGTGAACGGGATGCTCGTCGAGGCGGAAGCGTTCGACGCAGAGAGCGAAGAGCCCGAAGAGGATCCGCCGACCGATCCCGACAAAGCCGCCAAGACGGTCCGCGCCTACCGCCACCCCGCGCTGACCGACGCCAAGGTCCGCGCGCAGTACCACGCCGACTGGCTGATCCGCGCCGGGGTCATGCGCCACGAGCGGCGCCTGGCGCTGACGATCAAGCGCTACCTCGCCGCCTACGAACGCGCGCAGATCGCGCGGCTCAAGCTGTTCGCGGAGAAGGGTCCGGAGGGCGTAGAGCCGAATCGGCCCCTGCCGGCGAAGTCGGTCTCTGGTGCCGTGCAGAAGATCAGCGGCGCCGACATTGAGCGCTGGCTGCTGCTCTACAAGCGTGAGTGGGAAGAGCGCCTCGGCGTAGCGACCGCACGCACGATCGCGAGCGCCTTCGAAACCGCCGCCGCTGACGCCGCACGCGAACTCGGCGCGCTTTCGATCGACGGATCCGACCCGCGCGTCCTCGCCTTCCTGAAGGACCAAGAGATCAAGCTCGTCGAGGGCGTCACGAGCACGCTCGCGCAGCGCGTCAAGGTGCAGGTGCTCGACGTGCTCCAGGGCTCCACGAACACCGCGGAGCTGCAATCTGCCGTTCGTGAGATGTTGCCAGAACTCACGGACAAGCTCCGCGGTTCCTTCTCGACGAAGGATCAGCGCGCGCTGGTGATCGCCCGCACAGAGACAGCGCACGCATCGAACGGCGCGCGCTTCATGCAGTTCGAAGACGCCGGCGTCACGAAGACGCAGTGGATCACCGCGGGAGACGAGCACGTGCGCGATAGCCACAAGGCAGTCGACGGGGACGTGCAGCCGCTCGGCGTGGAGTTCCGCAACGGACTGCGCTGGCCGAGCGACCCCGAAGGACCTGCGGGCGAAGTCATCAACTGCTTGCTCCCAGGATCTCTCGTCCAGGGCCGAATCGTTGCGGGCCTAAAATCCGTCTACGCGGGGCCGGCGTGGGAGATCAAAACGCTTGGGGGTCAGCGGCTTCGCGTCACGCCCAATCATCCCGTACTGACCGATGAGGGCTGGCGTCCTGCTCATGCGCTGACAAAAGGCGACCGCCTGATCTGCGCAGCCGGCAATGTCGATCGTCTCGCGGTGAAGCTGGACGTAGATCATCAGCACGGACCAGCCCGCGTCGAGGATGTTTTCGACGCGCTCGCGGCGAATGGACGAGTGGTTTCGACGGTGGTTGGCGGACTGGATCTCCATGGCGACGCGCGCTTCGGGGACGGCGAGATCCACGTTGTAGGTGTCGATCGCAAACTGCGGAAACGGCGCGACTCCCCGCTCAGCCATGGCCGCCGCGATCTCGGCCTCGAACTTTCCGACGCGAGCGCAAGCCCGCTGAAAAGCAACAGCGCGGGCAACGATTCGCTCGTGGGAGTCCTTCTGGCCCCGGCGCTTGGTGTGCGCGGCGGCCGTTTGAAGCGCGCGCCCAACCGCATCCATCTGACTCCACTTCAACCGCTCTGCATCGGATCGGCCGCGAATCTGCACGCCCGCGCGAGCGAGGCGGCGAAGGAGAAGTGGTCTGCTGAGCCGCGTCTCGTCCGCGAGCTTCTTCAGGCTGGTTCCGGCCTCGTAGCGATTGACGAGGTCAGCGAGGTTCGAGAGCTGCATTTCCGCGGACACGTGTACGACCTCCAGAGTGAGACGGGCTGGATTATCGCAGACGGAATCGCTTCCGGGAACTGCCGTTGCACCGCCGTCGCCGTCGACCCCGAGGAATAGTCATGACTGAGCTTCTGATTCGCAACGAAGAGATGCACCGCCTCGCCCGCAAGATCCTCGCGGGCATCGCGACCGACGCCGACTTCCAGACCGCCAACATCGAGGACGTGCGCGCGATCAAGTGCGACACGGGCACGCCGCACTACAAGGCGATGGTCGGCGACGTGGAGAAGGTTGCATCCGACACGGGCCGCAAACGCAAGTTCATCTCGAGTCGCGAATCGCGCGACCGCATGGGCGACGTGATCGAGATCGCCGGCTGGGACCACACGAACTTCAACAACAACCCGGTGGCGCTGTGGGCACACCAGGACAAAGGGCTGCCGCTCGGATCCGTCTCCGACACCACGTTCGGCGAAGTCGACGGCGTCAAGACGATGTGGCAGTCGATCGACTACGTCCCGGCAAAGCTCAACCCGATGGCCGAGGCCGTTCTGGGCCTTGTGGATGCGGGCGTGCTCAAGGCCGTGTCGGTCGGCTTTCTGCCGTTGCAGCCGCCGCTGTGGCCGAAGACCGCTGAGGAGCGCGAGTCGCTCGATCTCGGGCCGTTTGGCGTGCGCTATCAGAAGCACGAGCAACTCGAACTGTCGGTCTGCACGATCCCCGCTCACCCCGGGGCGCTCGCTTCCAAGGCCATCCGTCGTGCTGTCGCCGAACTGGCGGACGACGGGAAGATCAGCCGACAGAGCGCCGGGGCGCTGCTCGACGACATCGAAAGCCGTCGCGCGAAGCGTAAGGGCTGGCTCGCGTTGCCGAGGCTTCCGGAACCCGAGGAAGAGATCAGCGATCCGGCGGCGGATGAGGCGCCGACGAAGACTGCGGACACCGTCGCGGTGCGGCCGGCACAGACGAGCCAGGCGCAGGGAGAGGTCTTCAGCCTCCCGCCCAAGATCACAGTCGCGGGCAGCAACGAGTCAGCTTGGATCTGGGATCCGCGCGCTACCGGCTCTTCTGTCGCCGCGCGCTCGACGACAGACGACAGAGCCGACGCGCTGCACGCGAAACTCGAACGCACTCTCATCGAGATCGCCGAAGTGCGTGAGACACAAGGCGACATCTGCGAAGCGTTGACCGCTGTTGCCGAGTCAATCGACTCGCTGCACGGCGTCCTACGTTCCTCCTCGCGTTCTGCGGACGCGACGAGGTTCTACGGCGAAGCCTTCAGGGCTGTGCAAGCACACCTTCGCCAGAAGTAGCCCCGGGGAGGGGCTCAACAATGCCTCCGGATTCCGCAGTCGCCGAAACCACTTCGAACGCCGCGCCCGCCGCGCCGGTCACGGGCACGAGCAACGAACCGCGCAGCGCCCAAGAACTCGCCGCGTTCGTCGGCGGCGAGTTCCAGAAGGCACTCGCGGCGCAAAAGACCGAGAGCGCGGAAGCGCTGGGCAAGCAGCTCAACGACGCGCTCGCCACGTTGCGCGCCGAGTACGACGCGAAGCTTGCGCGCTACGCCGTCCCCGGTCTCGAGCAGCGCGACATCGACAAGTTCCAGATCCGCAACCTGATCAACGTCCTCGTCACCAAGAACACCAAGGGCGCCGAGTACGAGATCGACCTCTGCCGCGAAGCCGCGCTGACGGTCGGCAAGGACATGTCCGCGGGCGTCGACTCGCTCGGCGGGTTCATCGTCCCCGTGCAGGTGATGACCTCGAAGATGATCCCGCTGCTCCAGGCGCGAATGATCGCGCAGGATCTCGGCGTCCAGGATCTCTCGGGTCTCTCGGGCTCCCCGGTCCAGATCCCGAAGATCACCGGCGGCACGACTGCGCAGTGGATCGGCGAGAACGCCGGCCCGACCGCGAGCGACGTCACCTTCGGTCAGCTCGAACTGACGCCGCACCTCGTCGCGGCGCGCACGCAGATTTCGCTGCGCCTGGCGAACCTCTCCTCGCCCGCGGCGGAGGGGATCATCACGAAGCAGATCGCGAAGGACTTGGCGCTCGCAATCGACGCCGCGGTCTTCAACGGCACCGGCGGCTCGAACCAGCCGACGGGTGTGCTGCAAACGGCCGGCATCCAGACCTCGTCCTTCGGCTCGGCGGTGGCGAGCACCGCCTACAACGCGCTCATCGACATGATGACGAAGCTGGAGACCGCGAACGCCGCGTCTCCGACTTCCGCGTGGGCGATCGACCCGGTCACGTGGTCGAAGCTCCAGAAGCAGCTCGACGCGACCGATCAGCCCAAGCAGCGCCGGCTTTTCGACTCGCTGCCGATCGGCGACAAGCTGCTCGGCTTCAAGCACCGCGAGTCCACCGCGCTCCCCTCGAACACGATCATCTTCGCCGACTGGGAGCAAGTCGTCCTCGGTCGCTGGGGAACGATGATCCTGCGCGCGAGCGATCAGGCCGGGACCGCCTGGCAGAACTTCCAGGTCTGGATCCAGGGCGGCGTCGAAGTCGACGTCGGCGTCATGCAACCCGCCTCCATCGTCAACGCGACCAGCGTCAGCTAGGTCAGCTCAGAACACGAAGGACACTCAGATGAATACTCCCAACAGCACCTTCTCGGCCGAAGAACTGACGCAGATCGACGCAGAGCTTCGCGAGGTCGAAGAACAACTCGACCTCATCGCCGGCAGCGTCAACAACGCCGACGTGGCGGCGCGCATCCGTGCGCTCTCCGCCAAGATCGGTCAACGCCGCGGTCGAGTCGTGGACACGCGCGACCGTCGCCCCGGCTTCATCACGTCCAGCGCGCCGGCGGCCACTCCGCCCAAGCAAGTGGTCGAGACCGTGCATACGGACAAGCACGCGGACAAGAAGCCGTCGGCCTGATCGGCCTTCACACCAGAAGGAGCCTAGAACCTCATGGCCGCACGCAATCCGAAGACTCGCTGCAAGGTCGTACCGCTCTACTTCCCGGCGACCACGACGGCGACGCAGACGCTCAACAACTCGGCGCCGAACCTCGACGTCGACTGCAAGGGATTCACGCACGCCCTCGTGTTCGCGGTCGGCGGCGACTTGAGCACCGCTGGCACCGACACGCTGACGGTGCAGTTCAAGGAGACCGACACTGCGGGCTCAGCGTATTCCAACGTCACCAGCGCGGCGCTCACCGCCCTCGCTGGTGATGTCGACTACCCCACGCCGCTCGGGGAGATCAGCCTGGCGGGGCGCAAGCGCTACCTCTCGGCGACGCTCACCGAGGCCGGCACTTTCAGCGGCATCGTGACGGTCATTGTGGTGCTCATGCACCCCGAAGACTCGGCCCTGGCCGCGCAGACCTACGCCTTCTCCGTCTGACCCTCTCTTCTCTCGCCACTGGCCGGGCGGTTCGTGGAGACCGTCCGGCCAGCCTCTCCCGATCCACAGGAGGCAGCGCTGTGTCGAGTTTCCAACGAGTGATCGCGGGGAAGTACCTGCACTACCCGAGCGGCTATCCCTCGCGGTTCAACATCAACGGTCGCGACCGCATCTGGCTCCAGCCGGGCGGCGTGGTCGACCTCGGAGATCCCTTCATCGAGGAGGCCGTCAAGGGGCAAGAGTACAAGCTCGAGCCCGATCCCAAGGCGACCAGCGCTGACGCTCTGCCGCATCCGAAGCTGATTCGGCTGCGCGAGGAGTTCATGCGCGGTGCGGGCGTGCTCCCGCCGGAGGAGACCAAGGCCGACAAGCTCGTGGCGGTCGGCGCCACCGCTTCGGGAGACATCCCCAAGCCCGACGCGCGTCCGCAGCGGGGAACGAAGGGCTAGATCGATGCGTCGCGACGGAGCCCTTGGTCGCAAACCGGTGCTGCTGAATTGCCAGCAGCTCAACGGCATCGTCAACACGGCGAGCGTGCGCGTGAACGGATACGAGTTCACGCACTTCCACGTCATGGCGAACGCGGGCGGCGGGCTCACGTTCACCGCAGTCGTGCAGCACTCCGACGACGATGTGACGTTCGCGAACGCGCCGAGCCCCAACACGATCACGATCGTCAACACGCTCGACGAGAAGTGGATCCTGGTCGATCACCAGAAGCTGAATCAGTACGTGCGGCTGCGCATCTCGACCGACGGGAACATGAGCATCGGCGTGCTCGCCGTGCAGTCGAACAGCAAGAACAACCTCGGCGGCACCTTGCCGGATCTCGCGATCACGGGGTAGCGCTGCCGTGTACCTCAACACCGCGCCCACCGATCGCTCGACGGTCTACGTCGTTCGCCCCAACAAGACAATCGAGCTCGAGGACGGCGTGACGCTGGGACCGGGCAGCGAAGTGGTCGGCGACACGGTTCCGAACGCGTGGGCCAGCTACCTGTTCCTCAAGCAGACCGTGCCGACGACTCCGACCGACCAGCAGATCACCGACG
>JGI10216J12902_105456090_pt1 | contig 20896 bp, 23 predicted proteins | sample KanNatreferecore_FD_12902 | JGI IMG/M metagenome (IMG submission 12902)
TACCAGAAGTAGCGGGCCGGATCGGCGGACAGGTCGCCGCCCGGACCGTAGATAGAAAACGTAGCATCGGGCCCGAGTGTGAGTAGTGGCGTCTGGCCCGTCTTTATGTCTTCGAGGTCGATGTTGTACGACCCTTGGCCGATACCCAAGAGCATTTCTGTACGGGGCTCTCGCGGGCCCGCAAAGTATGAACGCGGTGGGGTCAGGTAGTCCGGGTAGCGCTGCGGGTTATAGCCGAACAGCTCCGGACGCACATCGTTGATCTTGACTTTGTTGCCCTTGCTGCTGCCTTGGTCCAGCGGTTCGCCGCTGCTACCTGACTTGTCACGCATACCGGGAAGCTTTGGCATCAACGCGGCCAGTACTGCCTTAGCAGCGAATACCGCCAGGAACGACGTACCGAGTACTTCGAACCCGCTTTTAGGCTCTCGGTAAATCTCTACGCGGTCGGTTGCGCTGATCTCGGTCGTGCGCCATTGCCACGGAAGGACCAGGTCACCGTTGAGATAGAGGCTCAAGGCGAGTTGGGTAAGGTCTGTTTTACGATCAATGCCGTGGCGGTACAGCCACTCGGCTACGGTTACGCGCTTACGAATTCTGTAGGTTTCTTTCCCTTCGTCCGACAGACGACTAGCGTAGATCTCGATCATGGTCGGTCTCGATAAAAAACCACATTGGGGTAGTCCCGCAGCCACCGGCGCAGCGCTACGAACTGAGGGCCGCGCTTCGCACTGGTTTCCAGTATGCGTAGCCCGGTCGGGGAATCCAAGACGATAGCGACGTGAGAGCAGATACGCCCCGTCAACACGCAGGCGATAGTGCCGTGCTCCGCTTCGCATGGCTCTAGGCCGGACACTTCCGCCGTGTATACCTCGGCTGCTTCCCTAGGCTTTTTGGGTCGCAGACTGCCGTAAGAAGGTAGCAGTCGGTAGCCCAGTTCGAAGTGGAACACCTGTCTTACAAGGCCCCAGCAATCGAACTTATCCGGACCTCTCGCCCCATCTTCGTAAGAGCTGTAGAGATATTTGTTAACCCAATCCATCAAAGATACCTGAGAGCCGGTGCGAAGTTGACAGTGTACAGCTCTCGCGGCCAGGCGACACCGATCAGATTGTAGTAGCCGGTTTGAAGCTGCGCCACTTGGCCCTGAACCGAGCCGGAGAGCAGCGTCAGCACGTACGGTTTTTCGGCGGGCGCCGTCAGGTCTCCGCTAAGGTAGGTACGATAGATCGCCGTCACGCGGGCATTCGCTTCAATCGCTTCGTCGATCAGCCGTGACGCTTCACCGGTGGTGTTGTCGACGGCGAAGGCCAGGGTCTGATTCCCCTTGTTGTTCTTGGCGGCCAGTGCGATATCAATGTTCGCACCGATGAACGTCACTGTGCGGTAGTCCTCGGTGGTCGCGGTAACGTCTTCGAAGCCCGTGCAAATAAACACCGGGGCTGGCCACGGGGGGCACGTCAGCTCAAGCGTCCGGATAATGACGTCAAGGGCCGCGTTGGCCCCGGCGTTCACTTCAGCTAGGATTAGGCTCATGTGCCGACCGCGACGACCGTTACACTAACAGTTCCCGCCGCGCTCCACGCGCCGCCTGCTACCGCTTGCTGCATTACTTCAAAAGTGGATGATACCGAGGACGCTGATGTGCGGCGCGCTGAGTAGACTACGCCGCCAGTGCCGTCCGTGACACACACCGAAACTGAAGGTGTTGAACTAAACCCCGAAGTGGACACTGTTAAGATGCCGCTAGCGTTTGTTGTTCCGGAGTACGATTCTACCCTGGAACTCAGCGACGCCGGGTAGGAGAGTACGGCGCCTGCGACCGGGGTAGAGTTAGCGGCGTTGTAGTAGTTTTCGTTAGCGTATATTTTCCGCGCGCCCGCGCCCGCGCCAGTGACGTTGATGTACTTTTGCCCGGTTGTCGGCGCGAACCCGGAAAGCTCTGAGAAGTTGCAGCCGTCCACGTGGCCGGTAATCGCAGTTGCGGATAAGTGTTCGATTTTTACCCGGTCAGTAACAATTGCCGAGCCGCCGCACGCAAACGAGCAATCGACAATCGAGAAAGACAGGTTTTCGAATGCGTTGTTGTGCGAGATATAGACGTCGTAAAGCCCGTTGTTGAACTCGAAGTAAGTGCCGTTGAACACGCAGCCAATCGGGGTGCCGGAAGAAGTCGCAGACGCGTGGTCGATAATGGCGCCGAAACCAGAAGCATTGCCGGCCCCGTTGTTCTCAATCGAGCCACCATAAAACCGTATGCCGCCCGGGTTCTTCGCATACAACCCGCCAACCGTGTTCGCAGTGATAACGCACTGGAAGAACGAAAGCTGATTCGGGTAAGAGAACCCAGGCAATGCGTAGAAGCCGTAGCGACCGTATGCGAATTTGCAGTTGACGAACGAACTCGAAAGGCAGCCTTCGGAAGAAAACGTACGATTACCGCCGCTGAAATAGCAGTTATCGAACTTCATATAAGCGCAGTTAACGGCCTTGAACGTGTTACCCGTTACGCTGCCGACCTCGAAGCCCATGTTCGAAAAGCTGGTCCCGAAGATCAAGGAGTTTACAGCGGTAGCCGTGTCGGCAGTAACGGATACCAGGCTTGCGTCCGTCGCGACTGTAGCGGCTTTGATCACCGACAGCGAAGGACCCTCCCCGCGCATTCCGATGCGGTTGGCGTAGAAGCTTGAGGTTGCGATAGTCCAGTTAACCCCAGTAGCGATATAGACACCCTTGGGGAAGAACAGCACGCCGCCAGTGGTCGCTAGCGAAGCTACAGCGGCGTTAATAGCTGCGTTGTCGTTCGTTACCCCGTCACCCTTGGCGCCGAAAATCTTAACATTCAACTCTCCTGCAAAAGACAGCTTGGCGCGCCCGGTGCCTGTGCCAAAGATCGTCCCGCCGTTCGCGGGCTCAGTGCTAATGCTGTCCCAGTAGAATGGGCCTGCGCCGCCGCCGTCGCCGGGTGCGTAATACCCGAGCGTGAAGACCGGGAGAACCCACGGCTGTGGAAGTGCCAGTAGGTCAGCAACGCTGTTTACGGTGCGCGATGCGCCCGCAACAAGGGACACGCCGAGCGCGCCATCTGTGCTAGCCAGGTCGCTACGAATGACGTTGTCGCCGGCCAGTGTGAACTTAGGCTCGTCGATTACCCAGTTGTTGACTGTCGTGTACGGTAGCACTAGGGCCGGGCCCGCACGGAAGTAGTTACCGTCCTTGGTGAACACCTCATTCGGCTGCGTGATCGTCAGTGGACCGTCTGCATCGTAGTCGCCGAGAAAAATAGGGCCGCTCGCGATAAGGAAATCATCGAAAGCCTTCTCCATGCCCGCCCATGTTTCCCGCCGCTTGTTGAAGCGATCGTAGAAGGATGGGGATGGACTGTTCATCGCGTCGTCAAAATTAGACGCGTTATCGAACAGGTCTTTCGGAGCGGTAGAGCCTAAGGCGTTCCCTGTGGAATAAGTGTTGGTCATGGTACGTCCTTAGACTAATGGGATGAGCGCGACAAAGAAGATGCCTGTAACCGAACTACAGTTCGCGCAGGTGATTTGTCCGTCAGTTGCGATATTCACCCTCGGCCCGTTCACGGTACTTGATGGCGTGGCGTTAGGGCCGCTAATAACCGGAATGCTAACGAGCGACGCGGGTCTAAAACCAACGGGTAGTGTTGCTAGAAGCGTGCCATCTGTCGCAGTGCCGTTAATGATCTGCATTTCAATCTGCACGTTATCCATAACTTTTCTGTACGCCGCTCGCCGCGAAGAAACAACGGTCCAACTGTTCTGCAAGCTGAAGTTAGCGAACGACTGAGCAGCGAGACCGGTGCCACCCTCAGCAATACTGAGAGGTGCTCCGCCGAGGATAGCGGTTAACGCCGCCGCCTGAGTGGTCTGTCCGGTGCCGCCATTAGCAATTGATGTTGCAACAACGCCGGCAGTAACTCGACCTTTTGCATCTGTAGTTACGCTACCGTACGTGCCAGCTGACCCAACGTTAGCTAGGGTAATCGCCGCCGTGACGTTGGCAGAACCGTTGAAGTTTACGGTCCATGCCGCATCGCCTGTGGCGCTAATGCTTCGAGCAGTAGCCAGTGCGCTAGCTGTCGGAGCCGTGCCAATTGCGGCGTGGAAGGCGGCACCATCAACTGCCGCACCCAACGATCGACTAAACGAAGTCAGCGTGTATGTGCCCATGCCGACTGGCGTAACCGCATTGAAGAACACGCCCTTATCGACGGCCGGAGTAACAGCGGCAAGCGCGGATACGTTCGGACTTACCAAGGCCGCCGCGTCGATTTCCATCTGGCTCCAAGTTTTACGCTGGACGCCAAGACGATCAGGCACGCTTGCGTCTGTCGACTGCAAAAGCAGGTCAAACACGGTGGCGTTATCGTCAAGGTCGCGAGGGTCAATCGACGGGACCGGGTTCATCGTATTGTAGTTACTCATGGCTGCGGCCAGTCCTCGTTAATTGCGGTGTCCATGGCTTCAATATAAGTCTGCCATGGGTTTAAAGGCCATTCCTGATTCATTGCAAAATCGAAGATGTCCGCGAACAAAATGTAATCCGACAGTATTTCAGCCCATCCCGGTGGTAGCAAAGGTCGGTTCCTTACTTCGCAGTTTACTTGGTACTTCCACAGGAATTTCCCCGTTAGCTCTCCGCCGACCGGTGTCTCTGTAAACCGCACCTCTTGATCTTCGAAACCCAAAGGCGTCAGGACATTAAGGGTAAACCATCCAGCGCCAACAACCTGTGCAGCCCAAGCTTCAAACAGTGACGCCTGTGGCGAAGTCATTATCCAGCGTAGCGAAACCATGGTCGGCACGTTGCGGAATTCAATGCGCTGACGAGCCCGCCCGCTGTCCATCGCTGTGCGCCGGATATTGTTTACGGGCGTGAACGCGTAGTTCTCCCGTAAGGGGCACGGCAGCCCTTCCGGGTAGACTGGAATCGGCATCAGCGGCCCGCCGTCTGCAAACCGAACTTACGGTTCATCGCGTCTGCGGTGCGACCGTCGCCAAGCAAATCCGCTACGAAAACATCAAGCATTCGTTCCCCCTGATCGCCTGTGCGCTCTTCGGATTGTCCGGCGCGCGATGCGTCCTCGATCAAGTTTACCGTAGTGCTGCCGGTTCCGGTTGGCGATTTTATATCGTTCAATGTTCTATCCAGCTTGGCACTGGTTTGTGCGGTGGTGACGCGCTCGCCTTTCTGGAGCAGCCAGGTACCGGTCTGCGGTACGGAATCGATACCGTCGTGTGCCATGCCGGCCAGGGCTACGCCTTCAGCGATAGCCGTGGTCGACAGGATCGCGGCGGCGGCCGGTATCGAGTTCGAGCCGAAGGATGCCAAGGATGCCAATGCTGCTGCGGGGGCGTATGCGGCTGCGATAGCGGTCCCCGTGATGCCGGCCTGCGCAATGGACGCAGCGGAGGACGTGGAGCCTACGAGGAGCTGTACAGCCTGATATACGAGCCACTGGGCCGCCATCTTGACCAAGGCGCCTACCACGGCCTGAACCATGGTCCTGCCGAGATCCGAGAACGCTTCCCCGACCGACTTGGTGCCGTCGAGAATCGACATGAAACTCTCGGCTAGACCGTCGCTCAGGGTGTCGAGTGTGCCGGTAACCATTTCAGCGGCTTGCGCGCTGAAGTTCGTAGCCTCATCCGCCCAGTTGGCCCATGCTTCGGACGCGCCGAGAAAGAACGAACCTTGCGCTTCATCCAGTTGGTTGTAGTAGTCCTGCTGCATCACCAGGCGAGACGCCAGGTTCTCTTCGAGGATTGCTGTCTCTTGGGTGTAGAGGTCTTCGCTAATCTGTCCTTTGTTCAACTGGCTGTTCAGCTTGTCGACTTCGGACTGGTATTCCTTTCGGATCGCCAAGTCTTCTTTCAACCGCTCGCGAAGCTTCTCACCCGAGCCGAGCCCGGCCAGTTGCGAGTCTAGGCCTTCCTGCGCGGTGCCGAGCTTCGACGCTTGGTTCTCTTGGAACGCGGCAAGCTTTTGCGCTTCGTCCGCTGCCTGCTTACGTGCAGTGACTTCCTGCTCAAGTGCGACGTTACGTTTCAGCTGTGCGGTGATCAGCGCTTCACTGGCGAGCAGGGACTTCTGATCAGCGGTCTGAATCTGTTTCGTCTTGATGTCGGCAATTTCTTGCTGGAACTTCGCCAGCGCTTGCGCCTGAACGCCGAGCTTCTCGTTCGTTTCCGATTGGAGCTGAAGTGCGGCGGCCTGTTGACGCAAGCTGTCGAGCATCTTCTGGCCGGCATCTTCACGAACAGCTTTCGGCGCCGCGACTTTATCCGCTTTGAATTGTTCTTCAGCGGCTTTGCGCAACTGGGCGACTTGGGCTTCGCTGTACTGCACACCGCGTTTAGCCGCTGCTGCGACCTGCTTATCGATCTCCGCGAAACGCTTGGCGAGCTTGTCAGTCTTCGGCGCGGTATCGTCCAGGGCTTTGTTCAGGGCTTCGACAGCAGCGATACCACGTTTATCTTGCGCGACGATGTTTGCCTGTACGGCGGCGCGCTTGCGGCTTTCCTCCTGTTGCACGAGGAGCTGCGTAATTTCCTTTTCGGTCTGCTCACGGCGCAAATCGTCGCTTGGCGCAAGGAAACCGCCGCTGCCTCGGCTGTTGTTGATAGCGTCAGCATTAGCAATTTCTTGAAGAGTATTGTTGAGTTGCTTTAGCTTTTGATCGAGCGTCGATTCGCGCCCGATGTCGAGCATTGCGTCCCAAGCGTCCTTGGCGAAGTTCTTCACCGAAAGCCAAGCTGACTCGACGTAGCCCAAGTCGTTACGGATGTTCGTCGCACGTGTCGTCAACGCTTCCGCGTATGCCTGTTCGGCCAGGTTGGCGGCGCCCTGCGCATCGCCTTGGCGCTGTAGCGCTTCGATCTGTGCGTAGGTCGAAGTGGTCAGATAGTTCAGCGAATCGTTCAGTTCCTTCGAGAACTTGACCGGATCTTTCGCCAGCTTCTCGAAATCCTTGACCGTTTCCTCCGCCGCTTTGCCGGTCGCTTCCTGCATCTTCAGAGCGGCGATAGCGATGCTGTCGAACGAGGACGCAGGTATCTTGCCGGAAGCAGCGAGTTGCGCTAGGACAGCCGCAGCGGCGCCGACAGTGCCTACCGACTTGCTAACACTCTGTGCTTGGCTGGCGAGCTGATCAGCATTCGTACCGGCGGCGTTTCCGTTCAGGATCAGCGCGTTGGTGAACGCGGTTGTCTCATCGCTGCCCTGCTTATAGGCGAGCGCGAGAACGGCCGCAGCCGCAGCCGCAGCGGTAAAGGGGTTGATCAATCCGAGGACGTAACCGCCGAGTGCTTTCGCTGCGGGACCGATGCCTCCGAACATATCCTTGACCTGGCCGCCCTGCTGCAGAAGCACTGTCAGGGGGTTCTGCCCGGCAGCTATGGATGTAGCGATGTCAGTGAACTGAGCCGGCACGCCGCGCAGGTTAGCGGCCAGTTGCTTGGCGGTTAAACCGTTGGCGTCGAACTGTTTGGTGCTTTTGTGCAGGGCATTGCCGGTCTGCTCAACAGCTTTACGGGTCTCGTTCAGCTTGGCGAGGTAGACGTTGTAGTCTTCGGTTGGCAACCGGCCGGCGTCGCGATGTGCCTTAAGCTGCTGCTCCATTTTGTCGAGGCGGGAATACGCGGCGATGGCCGGATCGATCTGTCCTACCAAGCGATCCAAGGAGTCGCCTTGCTTCTTGGCTTCTCGCGTGGCCGACGCCAAAGCGCGTTCGGCCTGATTCATACCGCGCTCAAAGCCCGCGGTATTCGCAACGAGATCCACCGTCAAGGCGCCCAACGATTGTACGGCTATGGCGGCGGTCTCCTAGAGGCTTGCAGCACTTTTAAGAAGTCTTGCGGGGTAGCATAACGCAGTTCATCGTCAGATTCCCTGTTCGGGATGAAGTCGGCGACCTTTATATTCTTGTTACCCATCAGTTGCGCGCCGGTGCTACAAATCAACGCGGCGGCTTGCTCAACACGTTCAGCTATGTTCAGGCCCCCGTGACGCTTGATGTACTGAGCCCATTGTCGCGCTTCGACCATTGACACGTTCTGCTGGGCTTCGGCGATCGTGCGACCGCCTACGCCGTTAAGAACTAGTTCGAACCAGAGGTCTTCGGGGGCTTCATCTTTGCCGATTGCGCTTCGTTAACCGCGGTGATCAGCGCGAGGAACAGCGTGTCGCACATAGCGCCGCGACCTTCGATACCGGTCGTTCCGAGGATGTCAGCCGTCGAGAAGATCGGGCCCCCTTCTTCGTCACAGACCATGGTCGCAATCCGTGCGGCCAGGTGCTCTTGGTTCCCTTCTGCCGCTTTCCACGTATTGGTGATCGTGTGATAGGAGGCGAGGCGCACACAGATGTCGGCGGTCAGCTCTTCGCCTTCGGTGTTGTGCCAAGTGATTTGGCGCTTCACAAAAGGCTCTTTGACGAACGCGCCTTGGGCCACAAGGTCTTTAAGGTTCAGGGCCATGGGTTAGCTCGACGACTTAGGAATGAGAACCGGTTCACCCGACACTTGAATGCCGACGGTCGAGGTGACCATGGTGTTCAGCGCGAAGGTGAACGGGTAGCTGTTCATATAGCCCTCGAAGGTCAACCAACTGCGAGTAGGCGGCAAAACGAACTCGTCATCGCCATTGCTGTCGGTGCCCGTAGTGGGATTCGCGGTGCCGTCAGAGAAGCCGATCGCCCATTGCAGGGTGACGCCGGCGGTCTTCAGTTGGTGCAGACGGATGTGGTTCACGTCAGCTGGATCGAATTGCAGGCCGAAGGTCGCGGCGCCAGGAGTGGCCAGGCCAGCTTCGTAGGTGCGGGACAGATCGTTCAGACAGGTCGTCTCGATTTGATCGATCGCAGTGTCGATACCGTCGATAGAGGTGATGCAGCCCACGTCAAGCAGGGCGCCGGTGTCGGGGTCGATCGTAAAAAGATCCGTGCCCTGGCTTTTGATGGTCATGGTGTAGCCTCATGAGAGTTATGAACGTTCGGCGGAAGCATATCACGCGCTGATGGATTCGCAAATTAGCGATTGACTATCCAGTCGACGTCGAAGCTGGTGCGGTAAAGGAGCGTTTCTTCGTCACGCATATCGCCTCTGTAAGAGGTGATATAGCTATCGAGTTCGATGGCGTACCGGATCGCTTTTGCGACGGCGGTAGTCGATTGCGTCGTCAGACCGTATACATCGACTTGCAGGCTAGCCTGATCTGCGTCAGGGCGGCAATTGAGCATGTTGAACGGGGAGCCGCCGATCCACTGGTACACGACGTAGGGCTTGGCGACGGTCTGAGGCGCCTGGCCGAAAGGGTAGATGCGCGGCGCTGTGCCTCCGAGCAACGCTTGCACCGTTGGGTCGGCCTTGCACACCGTGTAGAAAGGTACGTCCATCAGTTGAGCCCCAATTTAACGAGCTGAAATTTAGCGGAGGAAAGGAATTCTTGGAACACGGCTTGTTGGTTCTGCCCGAGCGCATTACGCATGAAAGGTTGCGCGCGGTTCTTCGAGGTGCCTAGTTCTACCCACCACCAGTAAAAAGTATTTCCGCCGCGCTGCCCGCGTTTGGTCTTGCGCACTCCAACAGAGATCTTGGTGCTGCCGGTTTCCTCGAAGTACTTTTTGTCTTCTACGAGAGCGATGTTTTTCGAGATGTCGGGAATGGTTCTCGGGTCATCGATTGCGCTGGCGCGCTGGATAGCGTCCTTAAGCACGAGGTCCATAGCGTCTTTGGCCGCCGGGATAACTACTTGGCGCTGAAGTTCCTGTGGCAGAGTCTTAAAGATCCTGCTCAGTTCGTCAGCGCCTTTTAGCTTATAGGTGATCCAGTCTGCCATGTTGTCGCCCTCGGTTTGGGCTGAGTTTATCACAGGCAAGAAAAAGCCGCCCTAGGGAGGCGGCTTAGTACAGCACCGAAAGATTTGGGCTTCTACGAGAGGCCTATCGGTTATCCACTAGATACAGTCACGGATTAAAGATTATCAGGATAACCTTTTAAACGCAAAGGACGTGATGCCTTCTCGGCCGAGTTCGGTTTCGGCATGATTGACTTCCATAACCTGGAAACCCTGATCTTCGCACCACCGGATCAAGCCCGGGATGCTGAAATACCAGAGGTGTTCCGCCGGCTTGAAATGCTTAGACTGCAAAGCCTCTTCTGCGCTTTCGAAGGTCGGCAACGAAACGAAGAACCAGTCGTCGACCTGGGCGAGAAGCTTCTCGGGCTCCGGGATGTGCTCCAAGCTATCCCAGCAGGTGACGTGCGAAACCCTTTCGGTGTAGGGGTCTTTGTAGGAGCCGGTTTGCTTTAGCCACTCCACCGCTTCGCTACTCACGTCGTAGCCATCGCCCCACGATTCTTTGACGTAGCGCCCGCCGCCGATACCGATGTCCACGCCTAGCGAAGCTTTCGTGTACTTCTCTACCAGTTCAAGTCGGGCTTTGGTCAACAGGCCTCCCATGGGCGTTTCGTCGAGCTTCTGGTAGTGGGCGAAGTACTCGCCGCTGTAAGTCATCGGCGGCGAGCTGTGCCATCCGTAGCCCTTCTCGCTACACCACAGGAAGGAATCGGTCAGCCCACTGGGCAAGCTTTGAGTCATAATCGGAAATCCTCTTATCGCAGCTATGCTGCTTAAGTTTGCACCGGCAGAAATTGTCCGGCACCGCAAAGGTAATTGTACTACCGGACGGACAGATTAGCTCCGGCGCGTTGAAGCCGCCTTGGCCGCCGCAGATAATCCATGTAGGAACTTTAGCTGCGAGCGCTGCCGGCACCAGCCAACCGGTACCGCCGATCACCGCCGAGGCATTGGCGACGAGCGACAGGAGTTGCTCGACCGGGAGTTCACCTTTGTGGTAGCGCACGTCGGCCGGGGGCAAAGGTTCGACAGCCCATTCGGCGTTGTCTACGAGGTCCGCTACGCTGATCACCTTATAGCCGCGGCGCATAGCTTCAGCAGCGGCCCAAGCAATGTATTCAGGGTTCGGGTTACGGGTATCGGCTCGCCACTCGCTACGCACTGTAGCTGGCCGCACGACGACGTATTTACCCTGCTCGGGCGATGGGGGAAGCGGTGGCAGGTCGAACGCACCGGGCGCGACGCCAAAGCAAGCCGTCATGCCGGGGATAATCCCCTCGGCGCCGTAGCGGATCTGCCTGGTAGGTTGGCGCGTCGGCGGCATTACCCAATCGGCATGGCGCGCGATGTTCTTCGCCTGGGTGCGCAGCGTGGTTTGCGGACGGATGAAATGGACGCCGGGGATATCGGAATAGATTTCCGGCCAGGGGGTGTCAAGGTAGACAGGTTTTGGTAGCGCCTTGATGAACGCTCGTTGATAAACGTTATCTCCGAGTCCTTTCATAGAATGAATAATCATAAAGCCTCGTTCAAAAAGAACCCGCCGAAGCGGGTCAAGGAGGGCACGACGGGAATAGGCCTCGGAATTTTTAATGAGGCTCCGAGTCCTCTTTGCGGCGTTGGTTGACTGGCGACGAGGCTAGGACTCGAACCTAGAACGCACGGCTTTGGAGGCCGGCATGTTGCCAATTACACTACCTGGTCAAATTCAAGTGGGCGCATTTTTATCGAGTTGGCCCACAGTCTGCTCTCGTTGTCGCGGTGCGTCTCTCCGCACTGTCACGCCACTTCGACGCGTTAGCGACGGCTCCTGCGATTTGCTGCAGCTTCCGCTTCAGCCGTGATTCGAACTTTAGACACTCGCATCACAAGTGTCAACAACCTTTTGCAACTCTTTTTCCAACATGCCTAAACGGTACGCTGTCAGCGCGGTGTCACGAGAGCAGTTCACCACCTGATCGCGCTGCGCCAACCTGCAGTGCTGCTTGTTCCACTTCCTGCACAACGCCTCGTCAGGGTTCTTCGTGTCGCTATGGTCTCCGTGCCAGTGCGTACCGCCTTGCACCGTGCAGTCGTACCCAAGAAGCAGGACGCGTTCTGCGCCTAGCTGAAAGGCCAGTTCAATCGCCCTTAAGCCGCTGTTGTATTCACCGTAAGCGGTGTGCAGGTTCAGAGCGTGCTTTGCGGACGCCTGGCGGGTACACGTCCATCGCGTAGGACCATTCGGCACTTTGGAGACGTTCGCATCCCACCACGCAAGATCACCTGCGTAAAGGTGATCGCACCACGGGGCTAGCTGCCAGGAGTTGTTTACAGCGATTGTGGGAAGGCCGGCGGCGCGTACCAGTTCACAGTCGTGCGCGTTGAGGCTTGGGCCTGAGGCGATGCAGACGAAGGTTTTAGAGGGATGCACGTGGCTGGTGTTCCTATTCTGGCAGCGCGCCCGCAAACGTTGTTCTTGCCTTTCGGCTGACCCTACCGCTTACGTATCGACTTACGTGTAGGACTTGTCCTGGAACTCAAATCCAGACTCCAGTGATGCGAAACGGTGGCCGCTGTCCGAAGAGACGCATCATTAAGCCATTCGCCGCACGTGCTTCTAGTTACGATTGGTAGCGGCATCTTAACCGGCTACCCAACGGGCACTTTCCGAAGCGTGGTCAAGCTTCCGCCCATCCTAGTCAGTAAGTCTCTATGGCCGCGGGTTCCCGCAACAGCAACAATTCCATGTTGGCTCAACAGCACTTGCCGCGAGTTTACCCTTCATTCACTCCAAGCGAAACAGGAGCCGACACGTAATCGCGTCCGCTTTCCTGATCTGGCAGCCACGCGTGTACGTTGTATATGTCGCCGTTGTGCAAAATGCGTTGCTTGGCATTCAGGCCGGGGCGCTGGCGAATGACGATGCGCGCGATGATCTCGGACTGAATAGCCGCCGCGGCCAAGAATTCCCGACCGCTGGCCGGAGCAATGCGCGCCGGGACGTTCTCAAAGACGGTTACCCAAGCTTCGGTAAAGCCGCCCGTGTCAGGATCTCGGATCTCGGTCCAATCTTGGATATCCACCCGATGGCGGTACTGGCCGGCGCGGCTCATGGACGCTCCTCCCAAATGAACCACAGCGTTCCGGTGGCTGCGCCGCTGCCGAAGTTCTCATAACGCACGTAATAAGTGCCTGCCGCTACGCCGCGTTCGTCGCCGACGACATTGCCCACGGTGGATTGCTGCGCCGTGGCCGTAGCGGCGACTATCCGGTGAATGTCGAACACGAAACCGTCGGTGTGAGTGCCTCCTGCCGTAAAACCGATCTGAGGTACGTACAGCGGTGTGGGGCGCTCCGTCATGTTGTTCTTGCCGATCACAGGGAGCGTCTCGGAAAAAGTTCCCCCTGGCGTACCCCCGGAGGTATTGGTGATCCTCAGACTGCCGGAGTCCAATTCAACGGCCTGCTCCGCGAGGATCGCGTTAATCGGCACTACGACCTTGATAACCAGGGTTTGCCCGGCGGCGATGTTGAATTCTCGGAAGGTTCTGAACTCCCTTCCTGCGAAGAATCCGGTCTGCCCTACGTCCACGCGTAGGCGGCGATTGGGGCCGTCGCCGCCGTCGGTGTACAGATCGAAGGGGGAATGCGCGATAACGCGCTCAGCATGAGTCCCGTCGCCCATGTCCGTTTCTTTGCGGTACGGGCCGCCGAACAGCTTCCGTATGTAGTCTCCTACTGGCATGCTGGATCCCTCAAGCTGTACAGAAGTGCCGTCACGGGCTTAGGCAGATAGCCGCGGTCATAGGCTCCGTCTGCGTTCTCGTCCCTGTCTTTGTACAAGAAACCGATCTGCAGGAGTGTGGCGGCCTGCACAGCGTACTTCACCTGCTTATCTCCCGAGCTGTCGACGACGTATGTCGGGTCGCCCGAGCTATCAAGAATAGGATCGTCGTTGCTATCACGCTCGACCTCATAGGGGCTCGCGCTCTTGAGGTAGTTCTTCACCGCTTCGGATGCCGCGCCGATGTGAGCCTCAATCAGCACGTCATCTTGGTCGTGGTCCATGTTCAGGTGCCGCTTAGCGCGGTCAAGGGTGACGTACATCATAGCTTCACGCCTTTAGCCGGGTCGAAAGTGCTAGCGTTCTCGCGAAGGTCTTTACCATTACGGCCGGCCTTCACACACAACGTCCACGCGCCGCTAGACCCTGGCTTATCGGTGTTCTTCGACTTAGTCGAAGTCCACTGGCTGCCGGCCCATGTCACGTTGTCGTGGGCGTCGTAGGCTTCGCCGTCCTTATGCACGCCTTTGTAGATCTGGATCGGCAGAGCGAACTTCTGCGCGACTTCCTGACCGCTGGACTTCATCAGCTTCACAGAGAATTCCCGGTCGCCGTCCTGCGTGATGCTCACGCCGTCGATACCGTCCACAATACATTCCCAACCGCGCATGCCGTGAGTCCGCTCGTAGGACTTCCACAGGCCGCCGCGATGCGCAGCGTAGGTGCCGCGCGGATACTGCTTTGCTTCCTCGATCGCCGGCAGAATCTCTACGTCGATCGCGTCGCGGCCGTCTTCAGCCTGGCGCACTTCAGGAACTACGATCAGGTCGGCAGCGGAACGAGCCAAGGCTTGAAGGTCCACCGGATCGGCATCTTTGCCGGGGATCGGTTCAGGAACGTCGACAAGCTTCGCGGCTTCGGCAGCGAGCAAAGCGATATCAATTTTAGGCAACTGGACGAACTCAGCAGCGGCCTTAGCCAAAGCTTCCAAATCAACGGGCTCCGCGTCTTTGCCGTCTCTCACTTCGGGAAGAACAACGAGCTTCGCGATAGCTTCGAGGTCTGGCTCTACCGGAGAAGGCAACTCATTAAGACGTTTGATCAGGGTAGCAATGATCATTTCGTTCTGTTCGATAGTCTCCTCGAGAGGAGCAATAGCTTTTTCCACGGCGTTACTCACCGCTGCGGCAATAACCGGCGCGAGGAATTCGGCTTGCGCTTCAAGTTCACGCAGGTTCATTAGCGAGCCTCTTTTCGATCAGCAGAGCGAGCATTTTCGCGCTGTCTTGGATTTGTTCGTCGGTTGGTTCTTCCTGTGCGGCCGGGGGCGTAGCTGCGGGCTGCGCGGTGCCGAATGGGTCTGCTTGCGCGTCACGCTTCGCCAATGCTTCCAGGCTGAAGTTCTGCTGCTGCAGATACACCGTATCGCCGCCGGTAACAGGTGGTTGGTTCAGCTTCGCCATAGCTGCGTTCGGCGTCATGATACCGCCTTTCACTGCGGCGGCTAGGGTCTCTACGAGTTTGCCCATGTCCATACGCAACAAGCCTTCGATGTCCAGCTCGACACCGTAGCGGTCTGGCAGCGAAAGGCCGTCATCAAGACACGCTTCGTATTCTTCTGCTAGCACTTGGATGCAGTCGGAGTAGTACTTCTGGTTCTCCTGCTCTGCAGTCGTGCCTGTGGCTGCGGTGGTAACGCCTACTTTAGACGGCGGTACGTGGAACGCGGTGCAGACCATTTCGGCAGTCAACTTGAACTGTTCGATCAACTGTGAATCGGTGGCCGACATTTTCATCTGCTGGAACTTCAGGTCGTCACCGACGACGGCCACGCGTCCGGCATTTTCGCCTGTGTAGTTCGTGTCCCAGTGCGCTTTCAATCGCGCCGCCGTCTCATCGCTGATAGCGCCGGGGGCGGACAGGATGCCGCCAGGTCGTGCGCCGTTCGTAAAGAATGTGGAGCTATCGTGTTGCATCTTCAAAGACTGGCACGCAGCTTGCGCGGCGGCGTACAGCGGCGACACACCGACCAGGGGGTGGAACAGGCAGTTCATTCGGTCGTGGATAATTTCTGACGCCGGAACAGTGACGCCGTCACCGACTCGGTTCAGATTGTCATTCGAAAGCTGGTAGTAAATCGAACCGTCTTCTGCGACCAGGGGCAGTACTCGGCACGGATCAAGCAGATAGATAGAGGTCACGACGCCGCGCTGATCGCGCTGCTTCAACCCGTAGGAGTTGCCGCTGATCAGCTTGGAAGTCTGCCACCACTGCTTAAACTGGATATGGTTCTGGTAGTTATTCGGCTTCTTGAGGACAGGAGAGAACGCAGGACTAGTCGTTTCTTTCCAAATGCCGTTCGGGTCCAAAAGCATCAAGCGCTGGCGCAACTTGCCGATATCATTCGCGATCAGCGTGATGCAGGCATAGACCGCGTAGTGCGCCAGGACCGTTTCGTTGGTCCATGTATCATTCTTTTGCCATGCGCCGGAATACGGCTCTTTGATCATCGGCCGCCAACCGCCCATGCCCGTACCGGGCGGCGACATAGGCGCACGCTTGAAGCTTAGGGACAGTTCTCGGCCGAATAGACGCATCGTTACACCTGCACCGCAATAAAGGCTTCAACATCGGACTTCTTGATCCGACCGTCCTTGCCGGTGCCAATCACTTTAGAAAGATCCACGTTGTTCTCCGCCGCGAATGCAGCGATAGCTTCCGAAATCAAAGGCTCTTCTGGGGCAGAAAGCGGTGCAGCGGTGAGCATCCGGGTTTTATAGCCGGCTTCGACAGCCGCGTCAGCGTAAGTCCCGAGCCCCAGTTTGCGCAGAGTCTCGGCGTACCGGTGTGCCATCATGGTTTTTCTGCCGCCGCGACTGTAAACGAATTCTACTTTGCTCATGACGCAACCCTCAAATTTAAACTGAGTATACGGGTTTCCGAAAATTACTCAAAGAAAAGGCCCCGAAGGGCCTTTCCATTTAGTTCAGCTTAATGAATCAGCTGCCCCAGTTCACATTGTCCAGCCATGCTACGGCACTGGCACGGCGACGCTGCCAGTTGATGAAGCGCTCAGCCAGGAAGGCCGTGCTGTTGGTTTGGAACATCGACACCATGGTGGTAGGAGTACCGGTGGCGCTGTTGTTGGTTGGGTTGTCCAGCATCTGCAAGGAAGCTTCGCGAGAAGCGTCGATGGTCACTTGACCGTCATCCGCCAGCCAGATGTCGGAAGCGTTCAACAGGATCACCATGCCACCGCCGGAGTCTACCGGCAGATAATCCGAAACGATTACCGGAACACCCATGAACGTACCGCCGTTCATAGTCACGCCTGGGAACTCGGTCTGCCCCAGTGGGTTCAGCATCATGCTCAGAGCGAGCGCAGTGGTCGAATCCATCAGGTACACGGCGTTGCGCGGAGCGTTACGTGCGGCGATGAACGGAGCCCACAGTGCGGCGATGTCGGCGCGGATGTCGTCGGCGGTGTTGCCGCTGGAAGTGATGCCAACGATACCGTTGGTGATCGAAGCAGGCGACACGTTGGCGACCGCTGCTTTAGCCGGGTCCACGAAATCGATATCCGCACGCTCGATTACCGCTGCGGCCAGGCCGTCACGCACGAGGCGTTCTGCCGAAGGATCGCTGAAGCGGATCAGTTCGTTGGTCAGAACCGCGATGGTCGCGATTTTGTTCCAACGCAGTTCGGTGTCGTTGAAGTCGAAAGCAGTCAGAGGCTTAGGCGCGCCTTCACCTACCCAGTACGCTTGGCCGCCGGATGTCTGGCCCGCGATGCGGACGTTGAACGGAATGCGGTTCAGCGACGGAATACCGTTGGTGCCAAACTGGCCGAGGATGGTGCGTGGGCGCAGGTACTCGACGAAATCACCGGCGAAGTTTTGGTACTGAACCAGTGGCGCTGCCCAAGTAGTGTCCAGGGTGGTGCCGGCTTCGACGGTGGCCTTCATCAAGCCTTGCATTTTCTGACCGCGGGCTTCCAGCTCCAGGGTTTTGACCATGCCTTCGTGCTGTGGGTACTGAGACTTCGCGATCTCAACTGCCATTGCTGGGTTGTTCTGCGAAGCCATTTTGCACATGGCGTAGCGGGCGAACAGGATGCCGGGTTCCAGCTTCTCGGTGTTTTTGGCAACGAGCGGGGCGCGATCGCGGGATTTGGTCACGTCTTGAACCGGTGCGGCTTTCTCGACGTTCGCCTTTTCCATGACTTCCAGGCGCTTGATATGCACTTCAGCGGCTTTCAGTTCGTCGGTGATGGTGTCGAACTCTTCCGACTCGGCTTCGTCCAGGGTGCGGCCTTCAGCGGCTTCCATCAGTTCTTTTTGGCGCGCGGACTTCTGCACCATGGTGTCCTTGAAGGACTTGATTTGTTCTGCGAAATTCATGTCTTGGCCCTCCTCGGGCTTCGGAGCGGATTTAGTAACGGTTTTGGTTGCCGAAGCGCCGGCGGGTTTCGCAAGTTTGACGACAGTGAATTCCTTTTTGCCGGACGCGGCAGGTAATCCAGTATCGAACGACTTGACAGTGTTAATAGTTGCTGAAGCGTTGGCCGGAATGGTCACGGCCGATAATTCATAGACTTCGGTTTGCATGTACCGCGTGCCCCAAGTGCCGGCGATGTTCTCCGACTCCAAGGATCTAAACCCGATCGACACTGCACGGACCAGGCCGGCTTTGATCGACTGCCAAGCCTCTTCGATGCGATCCTGTAAGGCGCCAGGCTCTTCGATGCGCGGCAGCGTTGCCGTAAACGGTACGCCCTTCGCAGTAGGCTTGCCGAATTCGACCAAGCCGATGGGCTTGTCGTGTTCGTGCTGCCACAGGAGCGGCAAAGGGTTTTTATACTTGACTCCGAGCGGTTCCACGACATCGCCCACGCGATCCACTTCAGGGCTTGTGGCGATCCCGGTAATCGTTCGAGTTTCCTCGCCGACGGCCTTGACCTCAAGAAAACTGTAGGCTCTGTTCATGTATACAGCTCCGGTAAATTACGCGCACTGTAACTCATAAAAACAGCATTTGAAACTTTTTGTGCGCTGCCGGCGGGTTAAGGGCCATCAGCGACACCGCGTTGAACAGCGCCATCACCGGGTCGATCTTGGCTGAGCCGGATGCCTGCTTCGTGATCAGGATAGAGTTTGCCCTCGGCTCTACACGGCAGTTGGACACGCACCACGACATAAGCGGTTGCTCGGCGTGCTTGAGTTTCCCTTCGGCCAGGCGGCGTTCAGTGGTCTTGATAGCACCACCGAGTTTCCAACCCTGACTTATGCCGACGATCTTGTCTTCGGGAATTGATCGGGCGACTAGTTCGTCAAAGATGGCGCCGATACCGACCGGGTCAACGCCGATCTTATCGAGCAAGCCCGAGTCGTAAACACGTTCGACGATGTCGCACACCTCGGTTACGTCTTCCCCGATACGTTTGACGATCACTAGGTCTCCGTGGCGGGCGAAGTCTTCGAACCTGGCCGCTTCCTGCAGGTTGCGTTTCAACGCAGAAGGGTGCGCCCACGCTTTGATCCACGCCAGCCAGTCGCCTGTGTCTTTATCGCGCCCGACCAGGGACAGACCCAGCAAGTCGTCCAGGCCGCCGCCGTCGATCCCTACGTCAATCACCTCGGCACGCACAAGGATTGATTCCAGTGTCACGAGCATGCAGCTCTGCTCCTGCCAGTAATCCGCGCCAGCCCATCGGTCGGTGCGCAGCGCCAGCCCAATTTCGACGTTCAGGTACTTCGCCAGAACGTTCAGTAATTCCGGCTCACCCATTTCCCGTGCCTGCTTGATCTTGCGCAGGATGAACTCAACACTGGTCGAGCGGCCAAGGTTCGGGTTCGTGATGTAGAAGTTTTCCGGATCAAGGTAAGCCTTCGACTCGATCATCGCTTCCGGGAACTCATACAGCACCGGCAGGAACTGAGGATCGACGATCTCGCCGTCACGTACTTTACGGGCGTAGAGCAGCTTCGAGCGGAAGACGCCGGCCGGCGGCTCATCTGACTGCGTGGTCAAGTAAAGCACAAAACCTTCCGGTCGCGATGCAAGTCCGCCGGTTGCCTCAAGCAACATTTTCTCAGCGTTCGGATTCTTGCCGAACAAGTGGATCTCATCGACCAGGACAACCGCAGCCTTCTTACCGCCGACGGTGTTCGTATCCGCCGCTACGACTTTGAGTGTCGCGCCGGTCGCCAAGTGCGTGATGGTCCGGAGGTGATCCTGAACCTGCATCATGCTGTCCAATTCCGGATCGTTCTTCACCATGTCTCGGGCGGGGGCGAAAGCGTTGTCGGCCACTTCCTTCGTAGGAGCGAGGATGATGAACTCGGCCGACATACGCCAGTTCTGGATCAGGACGGTCATCATGATCGCCGCGGCCAGGGTCGACTTGGAGTTCTTCTTGCTGATTAGCAGAAAGAATTCCTTGATCAACTGTTCGCCGGTCTCCGAGTTGTACGCGCCGAAGATCGCGTTAACCAAATCGTCCGTCCAGGGTTCGCACGCTTCACCGATCGTAGGGCTGCCTGGAGCGTCGACAATTCGCAGGCAATGCAAAACCTGCCTGGCGGCGGCAGCCGAGTCAGGAAAGAGAGGTTCGAACGGAATCAGGCTTTCGCCTTTGATGATCCGGTCTTCCCAGTCTTTGCACTGTGTGGTCCACGCGGGTAGGCCCATTACTTAACGGCCTTCAGCGCTGCAGGCGCTGCCCGGGCACCGAACTTATTGCCCTCTGCGGCGGCATTCGCTGCGCCTTCCGCTTTCGTCGCTTTCTTCCCCTTCTCGCCGATCTTGGCGTGCTGGAACGGGAGCAAAGTTTTCGCGGCTTCCAGGCGGCGACCTAGCGGGATGTTCGGGTTAGCGACCACGGCTTCGAGAAATTCCAGGGAATCCTCGGTTTGGGGTAAGCCGATATCCGCGACCTCTTCCGGTTCGGGATCTTGTGCCTTTGGGGTAGGGATCGTGATATGTGCGCCAGGGGTTGAGAAGCCGATAGCGGCCAGTGCGTCTACCACTGATTTCTTTTTGCGCAAACGCGCTCCGGCTGCCTGAGCACTTTTCTCGCTAAGCCCGGCAGCGATGGCCGCTTCGGTCTGGTTCAGGCCGCGGACAATGGCGGCAACGAATTTTTCGTCGGTCGGGTTAAGCACGATGTTATGCCTCGATGTTTCTGATGTTTCGCAGCATAACACCGCTCACAAAAGGCTGTAGGACTAAAAAATCTCTAAAAGGG
>JGI10216J12902_100752891_pt1 | contig 20866 bp, 22 predicted proteins | sample KanNatreferecore_FD_12902 | JGI IMG/M metagenome (IMG submission 12902)
ATGGTTTGACGAATCACTATTAACAAGGAAGAAAGATTAACAAGAAAACATATGATAAACGCCAACATCATACCCATGGTAATCGAAAACAGCGGCAGAGGCGAGCGGGCTTTCGATATATACAGCTTGTTGTTAAAGGAGAGAATCGTCTTTCTCGGCTCGGGGATCGATGACGCGGTGGCGAACCTCGTCGTGGCACAGCTTCTATATCTGAATAGTGTTGATTCTAAACAACCCATCAGCTTGTATATCAATAGTCCAGGAGGAAGTGTCTATGCAGGTCTTGCCATCTACGACGCCATGCAGATGATTAGCGCGCCTGTATCGACGGTTGCCGTAGGTGTTTCAGCAAGCATGGGAACGGCCTTGCTTGCATCTGGACACAAAGGCAAACGTTACGCCCTTCCTCACGCTACCATACACATGCATCCAACTGGAGGTGGTGCAAAGGGATACACAGAGGACGTGCGAATCGCCACGCGCGAACAGGAAAGGGTTCAGACTCAACTTTTCCACTTGATGGGAAAACATTCCGGTCACACATGGAAAGAGATCGAAGAATACTTTCTACGCGACAAATTCATGAGCGCTCCAGAGGCAAAGGAGTTCGGATTGATCGACGAAGTTCTCGGTGATACGAGTGATGTTGTTGTTTTGAACCATCAAGAGCTTAGTATGCAGCTCTTCACACAATCGGTAAGTAGTGAAAGACTGATAACCACGAAGACCAGTTGACACGATAAATCAGTTTTCTACGTTTCATCGTCGGGAAGATCTCCAGGTTCTTCTTCCACAACTGAATTGATCAGGCTCGTTACTTTTCCATTCACTACATGAAATCACAAAAACAAATGAAGAAAGCGCCGCTATGAGTAAAGGTCTCACGATCAGCATCGGCTTGTCCTTCATACTATCGTAACATCAACGTGATTCCCCTTTGTCAATGTTTGAAGTACAACACAATAACGCTCTGTCAGCTTTATGAGCTTGTTGATGCGTTCATCATCTGCATCAGTGTCAAGATCGAATTTCAAACGGATACTTTTGAAACCAACCGGTGCTTCCCTGTCGACCGATAGAGTACCTCTAAAATCAAGGTCGCCCTCGACATAGATTGAAGCATCTTTAAGTGGAAAATCCGTCGCAGTGGCCACAGCATTTAACGTAACTCCGGCACATGCAGCCAATGCTTCAAGAAGCATATCGCCCGAACATGCCGACAATCCGTCGCCACCGGTAGCTGGATGTAACCCTGCTTCTACCATGGCCTTGCCCGTTTCTATTTTGCAGGTGATACCGTCTCCCAGTGTTGACTTTGCCTTCAGTGTGATAATCGCAGCATTAGGATCGGATTTATATTTGTTTTTAAGTGGTTCTTGTAGAGTTTTCAGTTCATTCGAATTCATCACATATCTTCTGTTTAATCAACTCAGTCAGGGTACTTTATGAATTTCTTTCCCTCCACTACTTTGCCATCCCATGAGGTGACTTTTATACTTGTCTCGCCATTCTTCGCGAACGTGAACTGTACCTTCATACCCGGTGATTCTTCGAATTGATTGTTGCCTTTGTATTCAAGCGCTGACACCATTAATCCGTCCTTTTTTACAAACAAAAGATCTCCATCGCTAACGAAGTCGCACATTGTATTGTCATTCATGCTATAAAGTCCAGTGAGCTTTTTATAAGCTGCAGCTTCTAATGGAAACTGCTTGCTCATGACGATATCAAAGGTGACAAACTTTCCCTTTCCGGAATTCTTTATCTCCAGTATACGGTTAACGGCCTGGGGCGAAGAAGAACTTTCATCCTCTTCCAGGTGGGGATCACCTTTGAAATATATCTGTGTGATAAGGTCCTGATGGTCGCTGCTTGAAATGCGCATGTGAATATGAGCTGGCCGATGTCCGCTTCCCACCTGGTACGGTACAGGCACGATTGTTTTGAACATATACTTGCCATCCTTGTCGGTCTTCACTGCTCCCCGGCATAAATAGTCGTCGGATGTATTATCGTAAACGCCTTTTTCATCGCACTGCCATACTTCGACAAGCGCGGACGACATTGGTTTTCTTCCGTCGCTTTCGTAAATGATTCCACTCACTGTAAATGGTTCTCCTTCCGTATTGGGCGGAGCTATGTTAGATCGCAAAGGTGACCCAGGACGATAAAAGGGTCCAAGGATATCAGTCGTGGTGGGATTGTTGCCTTCAAAGCTTCGACCATTCCAATAGATCGATCCGAAAACACTCACACTGGCGGCTGCCAGTGCCGAATTCTTAACAAAAGTTCTGCGATTCATAATGAGGTGGGGGGTTTGCATCAGGAAGTTAAAAATATTCCTGAATTAGTGACCTGTCTTCGAATCAAAAAAAATAAACAAGTTGCTTGATCCAATTGCCGACTAACTTCCTTTGTAAACTGCCCTCATGGGCGCAAATTCGTATTTGTTCAAACCATTTGCCGGGTCATCTGCAATTACCTGCTGCAGTTCTTCATATGTTTTAACACAGAGTACGCCAATACCATAAGCGCCTTGAGGATCAAGCACCGGCCCGTACGCAATCGCTATTCCATTCTCCAGAAGTTTCCCCCAATACACAACGTGTTGTTGCATAACTGCCCTCTCGGAATCCGTCATGTCCATTACAAACGTTGGTCTTGGAGGCACTAATTTTACGAAGAAGTGTTTTTTTTCTGAGCTCATATATTCTAATTGTTTTTAAATGACGATTGTAAGTTGTTGCCCTTCGGTCATTACGATTCTGCTGTTGAACTGAACAACAATTGCAGAACCATTTTGGATAACTTTTGACGCAAGGTGATTGCCATCCAGGGTGACCTTAGCCGACTTCACTTTTTCATTTTTTTCAATCGAAAACTTTTCGAGAGCCAGCTTTCCATATTTCAGCGCAAGTCGATGTTCTTGGTACTTTCCATTTTTCTTTTGAGAATAGGTCCCCCACCCTTCTGCCGAAGTAAAGGCCGACTGAAAATTGGTTTTATTAAGTCGCGGAGCGAATCCTATTTCTCCTTTTGGACCGTGATAAATAAATCCTGACGCGGAAATGAATGTACCATAGCTTGCCATAGCTCGCGCATAATGATCACTGCACTCTACTTCATTAAACGGGTTTCGTTTTGCTGCATGGTAGCGGTCGTGTATGGCGCGGGTGAGGATCAATGATTCTTCCACCATACCTTCAGCCATCATATGAGAGGCTACCTGATGCTCAAAACCGCTCATACATTCGTGGAAGTAAGTAACCTGCCACGCATCCTTAACTCCGTATGGATCGATTTCATTCCTTGGGTTAGTGTTCATGATCATTCCACCTTCACCAGGTAATGCATAGGGCCTGCCACCGTGGTGATCTTTTAAATATGGTCCTACGTCTGTTGTAAAGTTGTATTTCCAAAGTGCTTTCAGCGCAGATAGTGTTTTCTCTCGGTCGATAATCCGGCCCAAACCCACTTGGAAAGCCCAACTCTGTCCGTAGACTTGGTCGATATGACAGGTATTATAAGATCCGATAACCGTTTTACCTTTCTGGGCATCCGGCCTATGAATAAAATATTCACCGTTGTATAAATACTTTTCCATGTTGGCCGTCCCCACAGTAACGTACTGACTGCACGTTTTTGCAAAGGCCATGTCGCCCATCTCTAAAGCCATCAGCTCACCGGCTTTGGCCGCTGCGATTGTAAGCCCAACGATCCACGCAATTTCCCCGGGCCATTTTGCATCGAGTGTATTTTCGAGCTGAGTATCCGTCATCCCGTCGCCATTGGTGTCCTGTTTCAAAAGAAAATCGACAGCTCGTTTTGTTTTTGGCCAGTTCTTCTTCAAGAATTCGGAATCATTACTCATCTGATGCTCTCGGTAGATTCCAAGTATCCTTCCCGCCTGCCCGTCAACCGCCGGCTGTGTGTCATATTCGCCGCGGAAACCGATGTGGCCGTCTTCGTGAAAAGCGATACCAAGATCCACTCGCTCGCGTGTATCGCGCTCAAGTGCTGGAAAGAGCCGTCCCATTGCCTGAGCGTATTGCCACACGTGGTTACATGTGCCTGGACAACTGCCTATTCCTTCCCATGCATAAAATCTACCTGATTGAAATCGATGAACTGTTGTCGTCGCTAGTGTTGAAATGTTTAAGAGTGTCCGTTCCAGGAACCAGTATGGCAACGTACTTTGAGTATACCAGGTGTCGCACCAAAGCTGTGTTTGTGTAGATAACTTTTCGAAGTTCGATTCAACGTAGCGTGCAACCTCATAGGAAGACTTGAATTTATTTGCATAATACCTTCCACCCTCTTCTTTCAAAAGCTCGAATCTCAGATTCGGGAAATACCAGCTTACGATAAAATTAATATCAGCCTTTTTGCCCGCCGCTAACACTTGCGCCAGACCAACGGAAGCGATGGCTTTTTCACGACTATCGACCTTTGCAGGTTTTTCATCCGAATCGTTAAAAAAATGATCGTCAAAAGAAAGATTTGCATTTGTGGTGAGCTGGGCCGATCCACTCATGCATGACAAGCAGAAGTTACCGTGATCGGGAGCATAAATAAAAGCTTCATCGACCCAATTATAACTACTTGCTGAACCTATGACCGACGTCAAACTTCCCTCGCGTTTTACTTCATTGACATGGAAATACTCTTCGCCGGTAGCGCTGTAGTAGCTCGATTTATTCTCTAGCCAACCGATCAACGTAACTGTGGCGTCCGAGTCGCTTTTGTTTTCCAGGGAAAATGTCAAAATCGTGCAAGGGAGACCTGATTCATCTTCGTTCAAAGGAATAAACGGAGAATACGCCTTTAACGTAATGGCTAGGGGAAGTTTGCCGTCTATGTAACGAACAGTGGCCATTGGGTACGTTGCCTCAAAAGAGACCTCTTCCCAGTCATCTGCCTGAAGCTTTTTGACTATTGTTGTTCCTTTGAATTGAATACGAAGGGCGAAGCCCTGTTCAAGGGGACGAACATCTTTTACCGGCTCGACGTAATTAGCGCCATCAAACGGCCGTAGAAAGTCAAAGTTAAACTGGATCTTCTCGTGCCATTTTACATTCTTATAAATAACTCCCGTTTGATTCTTGTTGAACACATCCCACAGCCAAAGTCTGCCATCACCTCCAAGGTAAATCGTTCCACAGCCGATACCGCCTACGGGCATCCCAATGTATTGAAGCTCGTTTTTTGATTTGAGATACGTTGTTGGCTTACCTCTTTGATAGAGTGAATCGATCCATTTGCGATCAAGTTTTTTTTCCAGAATGGGGTCTGCCGCAGCAAGTGCAATATATTCTTTACTCCATGGCATCAACAACATGGCTGTGATAATGCTGGTCTGTTTTATGAAGGTACGTCGTGTCGCGGGCATAGGTGAAGATAGGAAATAAGGAGATATGGAGATAAGGGATAGGGGCCTCAGTCAGATTAGGTTACTCTGGCGAGGAGCATGTGACCGGCCACTTCAAGACCAGCTTTCAACAGTGTAGCCTTCGATGCAACATTGTTGGATCCCGTACGGGCTGCAGGTACCCGGCCTGCAAGATAGCATTGAACTTTAAGCTCTTGTACAAGGAGACTCCCAATACCCTTGCGACGTGAATCCTCGCGCACTTCCATGTATATGTCAGCGAATGGCATGTTATAATGAAGAAGAAATCCCCCCGTTGCCACCACTTCACCAAGCCGTTCCACTACAAAATTTCCCTGAGGTTCCGTGAAGTGCTTGAATATTAATTCGCCTTCTGCTTTGGGCCTGAACAGTGCACCTTTAGGCCGAAGATTTGTTACTCTGTCATCAGAAAAGAGAATGGTATCTGAACTCAGATGCGTTCCGTGAGTGTAGGCAAATGAAGTCAGGAATGGTTCGTTAGTTTGACATTCTACGAAAGAAGCGCCGGAAACTTTTAGCAACTCAACAAACACCACCGGAGCAAGATTTCTAAATGCGGGAACCACATAGAATTCAAAGATCGTATCGCGATCCTCAATTTTATTATTTCCCTTCACGGACCCATAGCCGACGCCAACTCCATTTTGCTCAACGATATAGCTATCACTCCACCCGCGCTCATGGCAGGCATCATACCTTATCTGAAAGTTGTTTGCCTGAAGAAACAACCGGCGCAGATACAGTATATCCTGAAGTGCAACTTTGCGAACATTTATAGCCACATGCTATTACTTTAGTCCCTCCCACCATTTGGAAAATTGTTGCGTGCTATCTTTCAGATGAACAATTTCTCCTATTATCGGCGTGATTAAAGGAAGATTGTACTTTCTATTCAACTCCGTAACCCTGGACAATGGTTCATCCCACGCGTGGTTAGCCATTGCAAATTTTGAAGAATGAACGGGGAACAACCTTCTGGCTTTCAGATCGACAGCCGCTTGTAAAACTTCCTCCGGCAAGTTGTGTATGTATTTCCATTTGAGATCGTATTGTCCGTTCTCCACCACAGCGATGTCTATTGGACCGTACTTTTTTCCTATCTCCGCGTAGTGGCTGTCATAACCACTATCGCCGCCAATATATATCTTCATCGAAGGTGTTTCAAGAACGTAGGACATCCAAAGTGTATTGTTCCTTGAGAATCTCCTTCCGGAAAAGTGTCTCGCAGTAGCTGTATAAATAGTGAACCCGCTATCCAGGACGATGGTTTCATTCCAGTCCTTCTCGTGAATCACATCTTGCCCATATCCCCAATATTCAAAATGAGCTCCCACACCCAGCCCACAAATCACCTGGCTCGTCTTTTCTTTTAGCTTCCCTAAAGTTTCATAGTCGACGTGATCGTAATGGTCGTGTGAAATGATCAGGTAATCGATGTTGGGCAGGTCATCTACGGAATAGTTGTCGGTTCCAGCAAACGACGCATTAGTACCAGGAATGGGAGACGCGTTGCCGCTAAACACAGGATCAACAAGGAAGGTCTTTCCATCCAGTTGCATGTAATACGATGAATGTCCAAACCAAATCAACACATCTTCATTAACGGGAATGTTCTTGATATCTGTTTTGATTGAAGGTATCACATCAACCGGCCTCCTTCGTGGCTCTTTGTTAAAAAGAAATTCCAGCGTAACACTTAGCATGGTGTTGCCTTCTGTTAGTTCTGGGGTGTGATGAATGTTATGAAACCTGCCATCCTTGAAATGAGGTGACCGTTTCATTCTTTCCAGTCGTGCTTCACGCGGGGTCTGTCCAAATTTGTCCTGACGCATATACACGAGTGTGATAATTGTTACCGTCGCCACGAGTAAGGTCGTGATGATCATCGCCCATTTCACGATTTTGAGAAATAGTTTCATCGCTCAATTGAATGAGAAAGTAAATGTAAGAAAAGAACGGAGGGAATGCCCGGCGATGTTGTCCCAGTGAAAGTTTAAACGATCGCTTGCTTATTTTTTGGGGATAAATCGATCAGCAAGGTTGGCGGGTAACTTTTCAAATGCGCCGTCTTTTAACTCCACTATGACCGCGCCGTTTCTACCTGGCTCGCCATACAGCGCAACGGCATCCTGGGCAGCTACAAATCTGATGGATTTCATCCATCGGGTACTAATATCGGGTATACTTCCTGAAATGACGTCGCCGGATTTAACCGTAGAAGGAATGTAGAGAACCCGGTTTTCTGCATTGACTACATACAAAGGTGTTCTGAAGCGAAGTTCCGTTGGTGAGTAGGCCAACATTTTGTCTTCATTTGATCGTGGAGCAGTTACCTGTGCGATCGAACAAACTCCATTGAGGACGAAGGCAACGGCAATAAGTAGTCTCTGAAGCATATTATTATATTTTGGCAACCATTGAAAAATTATTTTTTGACTGAGAATCGATCAGCAAGATGAGTAGGCAGCTTTTCAAACGAACCGTCTTTTAACTCAATGACGACAGCACCGTTCTTCGCAGGCTGTCCGAACCGATCAATTGCCTCCTCCGTTTTGTAAACCGTAATAGCCTTGATCAAGTCAGCATCGATGGCTTGCAGGTCGGAAGGAAGACCGTGGTTGAATTTCAGGCCTGAATTAGATGACGGCATAATGACAAGCGTCCGACCCTCGGCGTTAACAACATACAAGGGTTCGGCGTGACGTAACGCAAGAGGATCCTGAACATTGGCGTTCTGGTTTTGATCCGATCCACCCAATATTGCAATTGTGTGAAAACCTTGCGGTACGCTGAATAAACTTGCCTTTTGATTTTGGTCCTGAGCAAAGGCAAAAGAATCTTGCAACACAAAAGCGATTACAATAACAACGCGAGTTTTCATAACGGAAATTGGTTAGATCTAATATAATACCGATTAACGCATGAACCTATTTTTATTCAGAAAAGAAACAACTGCTTGACTATCCTGGACCGCATTTTCAAATATGATTTTCTGAATTTTTCTGCTGAATTCCTTATTCCAACATTGCAAAAAATTGCGACAGTCATATTCTGATTGGGGAAATAGAAAAGATCTGTCGTCGTGCCTATTCCGCGGCCGGAGTGACCAATCAAAAATTTGTAAGGGAAACCTTTGTCAGCCATCAGGCCTAATCCGTAATCCGGTTTCTTTTTATCGTTCCATTTCGTCATCTGATCTAACGACGACGTCGCAACTATTTTCCCCTTCATTAGTGACTCAAGGAAGTGACCAGCATCACTGATTGTAGCATAGATGCCATCGTCTCCAATAAACCAGTTCGTAGTCTCTACTGTTTGCATATTAAGGTTCTCTAATATTCCATCCTTGTTTATGTCACCGTAATGGCTGACCAACCTTTCGGGCGTGTTTCGATAATATGTGTTGGTAAAACCATTTGCCTCAATGACATTCTTACGAAGAAAAAGCGTATGGCCCTCAGGGCAAACGCGGTCCATTATCATTGCTAACAGCATAAAGTTTGTGCTGCTATAGTGATATTCCAGACCTGGAAAGTTCGTGGCCTCTTTTCCAAAGACGTATCTCCTAAGCACATTCAGGTGAGATAATGTATCCAGCTTCAACCTGCCGGACAAGTACAACTCATTAAGAACCGGGTCAAACTCATAGTTATATATTCCTGATGTGTTACCTAATAAATGCCGGATCGTAATATCCTCCCCGTGGGGAATATTTGAAACGATCTCGACTGGAAGGTAAAGGCTCACCTTATCGTCCAGCTGAAATTTACCTAGTTCGACAAGCTTCATGGCCGCCACTGCGTTGTACATTTTCCCAACGCTGCCGGTAGCGAACACATAGTTTTCATCCATCGTCGCTGATCGTTCGACGTCAGCGAATCCTGACGTTGCCCTCCATTCGCCATCACCGGGTGTTTTGATACAAATAACTACTCCCGGAATCCCTGCCCGTGTAGCCTCATCTATTATACGCTGTATCTTATTGAATTTCTTTGGCTGCGAGAATGCCGTAACAATAACAAACTGACAAATAAAAAAGAAAGTGAACCTTAACGCCATGATGTGACCCAAGTCGCTAAGTTATGAAAGTTGCCCTATTCACTCAAGCACGAAGACTCTAACATCAGGAATGTAAAGATTAAAAAATCCTTTGCCCCCGTTGATATTGGATGGATAGTTAACAGGTTCGCTCAGGTATTGAACCAGGCTAAAACGGCTATCAACCCGCAACTTCAAAAAATCATAATAATCGCTACTGATATTCGACAAGGAAACGGCGATAGTATCTCCCGGATGATAGTCACGCGGAAAAACATGAAACGTTTCCTGCACCTCGTTACCGTCGAAGTCAATGTCATCGTGGAGGCGCATAAATGAATTTGGATTCAGAAGATTCTCAACAATGTCTTCACGCTCCACTTCCTGCACGTTGACCATATACCAATTTTTTCCGGGAGGGTCGACAAAAGTATGGGTCACCTGGGCAAGAGTATCGCCAAACCCATTCGCCCACAATCCGGCCGAAATATCTTCAAATGGAATTTGTTCCGTCACTATGGTAGTTGAAGTTATTTCACCAAGCGTCTCGCTCTTTACGTAAAGGCTATACTCCTCTCCTGCTTCGAATGGAATGATAACATCGCCATAGAAACCGGAACCAATATTGTTCAGCGTATCGGTCTGGTTACGTCCCGTAATCACAACGATAGCATCATCTACTGCGATTTGTCGCAACAATTCTTCCGGATCACTATCGTCACTACCTTCCAGGGCTCCAAATGTTTTTGTAAGTAATACGACCAGTGAACGATCCGGTATAATCTGTGTGGATACCACAATCTGCGGTTTCACTTCCGGGAGACCATCAATCGCTAACGGTTCCGGTAGACACGAGACCATTAAAAAAAAGATTGAGAATCCCACGAGCCATTTCATCATTGATATTTTCATATTCTTTCTCATAGCCTGAACTCTAGAAACTAAATCCATAACTGATAAAAGGAATCATCCCAAACAGCCCGGGTTGTTCATAGCGTAATTCGCCAGTCACCTCATCTTGTTCGATTGTTATTCCCACCGGGTTGGCGCGATTGTAGGCGTTGTACACACCCGCAAACACCTGCCACTGAAAACGCTTCCCGCTTTTGCTCTTGAACTTTATTCCCGCGTCCAGGCGATGGGAATCTGCAAGACTAACCTGGTTAATTCCCGAATACACAGGAATAAGGTCAACCCCTGTTAACGTCGGCGCAAAAATTCCATACTGACCAATGATCGGTGTAAACCTTGACCCTGAAATAAATTCCCAAACGATCGAGGCCGCCCACCTTTCGGCGAAACGATACTGCATCACAATAGCCCCATTGTGCCTCCTGTCGTATCGTGATGGAAACCAGTTGCCCTGGTTGATCTCGTCAAACTGTCTCCATGACCATGAAAGCGTGTAACTGATCCAGCCGGTAAACCTTCCCAAATCCTTCCGCAACAAAACTTCTGCGCCGTAAGCTCTTCCTTTTCCTTGAATGAGCTGAGGTTCAAAGTCATTATTGAGGAACAGATTCGTTCCCTCTTCATACCCGATCAATTGGTTCATGTGTTTGTAGTATCCTTCAATGCTGAGGAATACGTGGCGGTCCATGAATGATCGCTGCCACCCTAAGGCTATTTGATGCGAAGTCTGCGGCCGGATTCGCCCGGTTACCGGATACCATATGTCGGTTGGAGAGGAAACTGCCGAGTATGAAATACGGTGAAGGTATTGAACCATCCTCGCATAGCTGAACTTCAAGGCCTGGTTCTCACCGAGAGCGTACCTCACGGAAAATCTGGGTTCCGGATGCAGATATGCTTTTCCGTCGACAGCCGCCATTGATCCACGCAGACCAGCCCCTAGCTGCCAACGATCCGCCGGCGACCAATCAAATTGTGCGTACCCGGCAAACTCATTGGCAACGTGTCCCCTACTCGAACTGCTTTCCAGCAATTCCGAAATAGTACCGGCCGAGTTAATGACGTTCGGATTCAATTGATGCCGTGTCCAATCGAAGCCCGTTTTGAAGGAGACGTTCCTGAAGATGGAATCGCGCCTGAACATCAGTCGCGCACCGTAATCTTCGATGTCGGACCGTGCTACCAATTCATTTTCCTCAAACGCATTTAACACTGAGTACTTATACTTTGAGCGGATAAGGGACAAGCTTCCATTCCATCCCCTTCGCATTGTTCGTTGCCAGCGTAACGACTGACTATTGTTACCCGATTCATATTTCGTGAGAAAGCCGTTGCCGTCATTATTGTGATCCCTGAATATGTCGAGAATGTCGTTGCCGAAATATGTTGAAAATGAAATGTTATCGCGATTGGTTGGCTGGACGATCAGCTTTCCGTTAAGGTCATAGAAGTAATAAGGTAATTCCTCATTGAGGGCTCGAACTACCTGATCGATATACGTCCTTCGCCCCGCGAGCCAGATACTCGCTTTGTTCTTCACTATAGGTTGATCGATGTGCAGCCTTGTCGCGATTACACCAATATCTGCAGATACGTGTGTTCGATCAGGAATGTCTGATGATGTTTGTACATTTAGTATGGACGAAAGTCTGCCCCCGTATTCTGCAGGGAAACCGCCGTTAATAGCCTCGACCTTCTCAAGGATGTCAGGATTGAAAACTGACAAAAAACCAAACAAGTGACTCGTGTTGTAGATAGGCACATCATCTAACAATACCAGGTTTTGATCAGCAGCGCCGCCGCGAACAAATAAGTCAGAGCTACCCTCTATCCCACGAACCGTTCCCGGCAACAATTGCAGCGTCTTGATTACATCCGCTTCGCCGCCAAGAACCGGTAAAGCCGTAATAATTTCCTTGGTCAACACATGCGTGCTGGTACGGTTGGCGTCAAATACTTCCTGTTGAACATTTCGATCGCCAGTAATTACGACTTCTTTTAAAGAGCTGATCTTATCTGACAAGGTCAAAGTAAAAGACGTGTCGCGTCTGAGATTGAACTCAAGCCTGAATGTTTCATAGCTAACGTGAGATACAACGATGGATTTGACACCGCGACGGAGTGAGAGCGAAAATTTTCCGCTTTCATTTGACAGCGTTGACACTGAATCCGGATAAACAAATATATGTGCGCTGGTTAGTCTCTCTCCGGATTTATCACGCAGAATGCCGCTAACGGAATGGCTTTGTGCCACCGTCATCGTACTAACCAGAATAAGGCAAAGCGTAAATATCCGGCCCATGAAACATTGAGTATACGGGTCGAACAAGATAGTAAGGCAAAGGGTTTATTGAAGCGCAAAATCTTTTGGGTGCATTCGGATTTCCTTCAACGGCACAATGGCAAGTATAGGGTATATGGTATAGGGTATAAGGGTATAAGGGTATAGGCATAGAATGGGTATAGGGGCACGCAGACAACATATAAAGAAATCATAATTTTTTGCCGCTCTCCTTGTCACGAACGCGGAACGTTCTCTTTAACGTTTCAGAACCGGGTGCCATATTCTTCTTCCGTCTTATTCCCACCACAATCATTACTAGTCCTGCTACGATCGGGCCATAGCCGAACACGGCCATGTAACCATTGCCGACGGACAAAAATCCTGCAAAAGAACCAAGGGTAACAATCACACCGAAGACTATCAATATAATTCCAAATCGAATTACTTTTTCAAGTGATGACGTCGTACTCTGGGTAAGTAGTGCCGCTTGAATTTCATCATCAACCTTCCTGACGATCTGTGTTACCCGCGTCTCGTCAATACCTTGCTGTTCCAATAGGGGCCTTACTTTATCGAATGTGATCTCACCTTTTGATACCTTCGCCGCATATTCGTGTACAAGCTCTTCGTCTGACATATCCGGTAGTGTTTGATTTTTTTAAATACTCGTTTAAAATAAGCCTTTAAGGTCTCCGTAATCCGAAATCAAAACGTACATCTATAACTCTTTTCAACATACCTATTTGACCGCAGTGGTACATCGTATGTTTGATATTCCAATCCAATGATTCAAATTTTGTCTTGGCCACAGGATGAGGAATTCGTGTCGGTTCGAGAACGTTTTGAAGTTGTTCAGGAGCTAACGACCTAATTATTTCCAGCGACCTGTTCTGCGTTAGCTTTAGTTGATCGAGGAGTACCACACAATCTACTCTCCCTTTAACGGCCGACGGTTGACCCATTGTGAATATTTCGTCGTATTGCCGCATTGGAATTTTTTCAAGCAGATCCCTTTGATGTCCGACGATCACCATAACGGTATGAAAGTAATGGCTCATGAGGAGATGCCCAATCTGCCAGGCGATGTTTGTTTCAATTACTTCCGGCGTGGTTTCCCATTTGCCGATTGGAACAGACTCAATCAATTTGTTTGTCCATTCGTAAGTGTTTTCAGTTTGGCGGGCTAAGAGTTCGACCTCTTTCATTTCGAGATTATTTTCTAAACGATCAAATTACATCTGAATAATACAAAATAGATTTCCGTCGGGATCTTCCAGCACCACAAAGTCATCATCAGGATTGTATCGCCAGGGGTAACGCAACGCCCCCAATCCGACTAATCTTTCTACTTCTTCGTTCTGATTCTCTGCGTATAGATCCAGATGCAGCCGGCTTCTTTTGCCTGTTCGTTTGTCGGGTGTCTTATCCAATGAGATATTAGGACCCTTTCCACTGGGGTCTGTAAGGATCACCCATCCGTTGCTCGGAGGATATTTCGGAACATAGTGCAATGCATTTTTCCAAAATTCCATCATTCGCTCAAACTCGTAGCACCGTATAACTATGGACCCAACCTTGATCATTATAATATGTCTTGAGTAAGTTCAGTATCCCGAAGTTACCAGGTCGCGCAGAAAAATTGAATGACAAAATTGAAAAAATAAGTCAGGATCGTTTTTCCCACAACCCTAAACCCTCAAGGGGTAAGACCTCTAATGGAGCACCATCTCGTATTACGCGGCCTTCTTCAAGAACGAGCACTCGTTTCGACATTTTAATGACTTCACTAATGTCATGACTAACAAGGATCGTCGTAAGCTTAAACTGTTCGTGCACTTGAAGCAGATAATCCTGTAGTTTAGCCTGCATCAGGGAATCCAGCGCAGACAAAGGCTCATCCAACAAAAGTAACCTCGGTCTACGAACTAACGCCATAGCTACTGCAACCCGCTGTTTCTGTCCCCCTGAAAGTATTGCAGGCTTTTTATCGTGGAGGTTTGACATTTGTGTTAGCTCGAGAAGATCGTCGACAACCTTTGGTGATTGTCCTTTTTGCAACGCGAACTCGAGATTACCGCGGACAGTCATGTTCGGAAATAATGAGTACTCCTGAAAGACAATGCCAATGCCACGATCCTGCGGGCGTACATTTAAAGACTTCGTTGAATCAAACCAAACGTCGCCGTCAATTCTAATGGAGCCGGTGTCCGGCTTTAACAACCCCGCAAGCATACGAAGTACACTTGTCTTTCCCGCGCCCGAAGGTCCATACAGTGTAACAAACTCCCCAGTCGCAATAGTTGTCTCAAAATTCAGACTCAGCTCGCCGTTGCTGCCAAATAATCTGCGCGTAACGTTGGCTGCGATCATGACTGATAATGAACGTTTTGCATTCTACGGTTCACCGAGTAAACACTGACTAAAACAAGGAAGGAGAAGATCAGCAGTATCGAGGAGTACGCATTAGCCTGGGCATAATTCATAGCTTCTACTTCATCGTAAATAACCACTGAAACAACGCGAGTCTCGTGCGCGATATTGCCGCCAACCATGAGTACAATACCGAATTCACCGACAGTATGAGCAAAGGATAAGACACACGCGCTTATCAGCGCGGCTTTCATATTCGGTAGCAGCACCCGGGTCAACACAGTAAACCTGTTCTTGCCAAGCGTGTACGCAGTCTCCATCAGCGATACAGGCACCGCACTAAACCCTGTCTGCAGCGGTTGGATCATAAATGGAAGGCTGTAAATGACGGAAGCAATGACCAGTCCGGGAAACGTAAACACAAGGCGTACATCAAAGTACGATTCAAGGAATCTGCCGAACGCATTTTCGGGACTAAACGCCATAAGCAAATAGAATCCAAGGACTGAGGGCGGTAGTACCAGCGGAAGTCCAACGATGGCTTCCGGCAAAACTTTCCACTTCGTTTGGTTGAAAGCAAGCCAGTATGCCAACGGGATGCCTACTATGAAAAGAACAATCGTCGTCGTAAGGGCAAGCTTGAAGGTGAGATAAAATGGTTCAAACTCAAACATTATTTTTTATGCTACTTAAATCCAAAGTGAGCGAGTATTTGTTTTGCTTCGTCACTTCTCACAAATGAAAGCAATGTTTCCGCAAATTCATTTCCTTTTCCATGTTTTGTTATAACCACAGCCTGATCCAGACGTTGATGGGCACTTTCGGGAATGAGATAATACTTTCCATTTTCTTTTTTCATGTTGGGAGATAACGCGAGCGAAAACGCAATTATTCCGATATCGGCCGCCCCGGTGGTGACAAACTGAGCTGCTTGTGAAATATTCTCACCGAGCACTAATTTGGATTTAAGCGTGTCGTGCATTTTATAAAATTTCAGCGCTTCCTCTGCTCTTTTACCATAAGGAGCATGAAGCGGATTTGCAATCGCTATCTTTTTTATCCCGGGCTGAAGCAGTGTGTTCATACCTTGCGTCTTAGGATCCATTTTTTTGCTCCAGAGCACAATTCTCCCAACGCCATAAATGTAAATGTCGGAAGCTGTAAGTTTTTTTTCATTTAGCTGTTTAGGATATCCAATATCGGCGGAAAAGAAAATATCAAACGGCGCACCGTTCGAGATCTGTTCAAACAATTTACCCGAAGAACCATAGCTGATCTCCACGGCGCCTCCGTTCGTCTTCTTAAATACAGCGACTACCGAATCCAATGCGAACTTCAGATCGCTTGCCGCAGCCAACAATACCTTCTTCTGCCCCTGACATTCCAGTGACAACAATACAGCCAGCATTCCTATCACAATCCGGATGCATTTAGCAATCATAAACTATAATTTCTATTTCGCCGAAGAAACAACTTCAATTGATGCCACTTCCCGGATCCACCGAGCGTGTTTTTTGTCATTCGGAACTACAACTCTGAACGGTCCTTCACCTTTTTCCAATGGTTTTCCATCTACTTCACAGGCGAGCAGTATGGTTTGGGTGGCAAATTCAGGATCTATTTCAGCAAGAGAAAAAACCACCTTGTATCCATCCGCCGAACTCACCACTACGTACTTCAAAAGGTTATCTCCACGCAACTCCCTTCCTAGCGTTGTTCCCGCTACGCTAAGCAAATCGACCACGGCAACGCCTTTGAATAACCGGTCCTTGCCACTATGGTCTTTTGCAGTAATTTCTATCTGCTTCAGGTTCCTGAGTTCATCGATGCCGAACTTTTGCGGCCTCAATACCTGTCCTCCGACGGTAACCACCGAGGCTTGCACCGATTGCCCTTGCGTTTTAAATACAGTCAATGCCACTACTATCAAAAAAAGAAACCCCATCCTTACAATGATCCTATTGGGCGTGGGAGTCTTTAGGGGAAATGGCATCGATATATACATGAATATATATCGAAAGGTACGAAAACATTCAAGCCAGTTGACAGTAAAACAGACAAATTTTATACGAACGAACATTCCACTGGATGTAAGGACAGTCCCGATGATCTATGCAAGATCGAGGATGTCACTGTTCTTGTCGACAATAGCATTAAGCTTATTCATCAGCTTGTTGTATTTCGAAAGCATTTTTCTCGCTGTATCAGTCAATTCTGATCCACCACCTTTATCTCCACCCTTTCTGGCGACAACAAAAGGTTTTTTTCCACGCGTGTTCATTTCATCAACCATATCCCACGCTTTTTTATAAGACATACCCATCGCCCTTGCTGCCTTGACTATGGATCCGGAATTATCTATCAGCGAAAGCAACTCCGCCCTCCCCGGACCAAAAAAACGAACTCCATCAATATCAATCCAGCACCGGATACGTATCTCTTTTTTCTTCATACGAAATCAAATTTTCGTGAACGTAATTCATCCCCTTATCTCCTTATCTCCTTCTTCACTTAATCGACAATTAGTGTGGAAATTCGACCAAGCATTAACCTTAATGCAAATATTGTGACCCATAGGTTTTATATTTACACTATGTTCATAAAGGTAGTCAATTGGTCAAGCCATGCAATCCTGACTAAGGATGCAGAGCCATTTTACCTTGAGAAGGACAATTGGGATGACAACTATTACAAGACCCGTTACCATCTGCATCTTTCGGGTAACCTGACCGATGACGGAAATCCGCTCTGGATAGGTGAATTAAAGATACTTCGAAAGGGACAACGGCGCGAAGATAACTTCCAGCTTGAACCCGGGAGAATTGATTTCCTGGACTTCCGATTCTGCTCCATCGGCCAGTCTCTCGATTATTACGAGCGACTTTCCCGCATTGACAAGGAATTGCGTTTCCAAATCCTTTCGGCCTTAAGAGACATTGTCATCTTCCCGGAGTTTAAAAAGAATTTTGAAAATGAAGACGGGCTTGAAGTGTCGCTCTATCATTTTCTTGACCGAGATGATGACCTGATCACATTGGCACAAGCGATGATCTCTGAAGACTATTCCAATATCGACCTCCGTGACATAACATTTAAGTTCCAAATTGAAGGCATTAAATCTCCAGTCGAATTTAACTTCGAAGTACCCGACCACAAATATGGCGACGTCGAAGAACCACATTTCAGGATACACGTGCTTACGGGAAAAGAGGAGTCGGGAAAAGACAAATTTTTGTCAAAACTTGCAAAGTTTACCTTTGCGTCCAATGATGACAGGGACTTGTTACAGAACGACGGTTCTCTAGATCCTTTCAACATAGTGTTCAACAAGATCATTTGCCTGTCGTATAGCCCAACCCTCACATTTAGAATTCCAGCGCTCTACATTCATGAAAAGGAACAGCTCACGCGCGAAATACAAAACGGAAAGGGGCGTTTTGTATACTGTGGCAACCACGATTTGACAATGGAGCTCGAAGAATCCCTGAAGTCATTTAATATTGATACTGATGGTAGGGTTTGGGAGTTTGATCTCACTTCCGAAGAAAGCGCCTTCCTTAAAACAAATGAGGAACTCACCCAGGAATTTGTGAGAGCAATGGAAGCAATCGAGCAGGATCTTTCGAAACAAGACCTGCTGGATGATGTGGTTGGTTTCATGAAAGAAGTGCCCGACCTCCAATTCATCACAAATATTGAATTCCCAAGATTACGTGAACATGAGTTGACGGAGTTTTTTGAACACCTGGCAGGCGAATCACAGGTTTTGATACACGCCGTGGTGCATCTAATCCTTCGAATAGCTCCAAGGAGTCTCATATTATTCAATGCGCCCGAAACCTACCTTCGAGGGACTCGGGTCAGCTTTTTAATGAAATGCGCGAAACACTTGCTTGAACGTCAGAACTCTATAATGATCGTTGCTACAGAATCTCCTGAAATCCTTCACGATACGAAGAGCAAATATGTCACGCTATTCCGTAAAGACGTCGATGGGATTGAAATCTCAACACCTGATATTGAAACCTATGGAGAATCTTTGGAAGCAATCAATGCATTCATCAATGGAACTCAAAAAAACAATTCTCAAGGTGAGCCACCGCACACCGAAACTTTCGAAAATTTCCTGCAGGATAATTAATCACTTGAGGCGAATGACAACTACAGGCAGTTTAGTAATAAGATCTATTGTCATTGTATTCATTTTCTTGTCCTCATTCGAACTAACAGCGCAGGATCAAAAGAGGGCCGTAGTTTTTGAGAAACATCCGGTTGCTTCCGAGGCCTTCGAATCAGTAAATGTAATTGATGTCGATAAGGATGGCATCCCTGACCTTCTTTCCGGATCATTCTGGTACAAAGGGCCAGACTTTGTCAGACGCAAACAGGTTGCACCAATAAAAAGATACAACGAGTACTATGACAATTTTTCCGCGATCGTTTGGGACATCAACCGCGATGGCAACAAAGACATTGTTGATGGTGGATGGTTCGGAGGAGAACTTGTGTGGCGGGAAAATCCTGGCAAAGATGAAACATGGAAGGAACACCTGATTGCACGAACGGGAAACATTGAAACAACGCGTTCGTGGGACCTCGATGGTGACGGCACTCCGGAGATTGTTCCAAACACGCCAGGAAAACCGTTGGTCATTTATCGACTACGCAAGGTCTCGGGCAACAACCCGGTCGCTTTCGATTCCATCGTGGTTACCAATAAACACGGACATGGCTTAGGGTGCGGTGATATTAACGGCGACGGTCGGTCCGATCTTCTGATAGACAACGGTTGGCTTGAATGTCCAGCCAAACCATTTGAGCAACCGTGGATAGCGCATTCCGACTTTAATGTAGTGCAAGCAAGCGTGCCCATGTTGGTCACAGATGTGAACCGTGACGGTTTGAACGATATCATCATAGGACAAGGACACAACTACGGATTGGACTGGTATGAGCAGCGGCTGGACAAGGCGAAAAAAAGAAGCTGGGTAAAACACTCCATCGATCAAAAGAACTCACAGTTCCACACGATGACTTTAAGCGATATCGACAACGATGGTGAGCTTGAATTGATTACGGGCAAAAGGTATCGGGCGCATGATGATAATGATCCGGGCGCTCACGACCCAATTGGCCTTTACTATTACAAATGGAATGGAGAGTCTTTTATAAAACAGGTAATTGCCTATGGCGCGTTTGGTATCGGAAAGGGTACTGGTATATTTTTCGCAGTAGAAGATTTAAACGCGGACAATTGGAAAGATATCGTCGTCGCTGGCAAAGATGGCCTTTGTGTGTTTTTCAACAAAGGCCCCGCGAAGTAACGGTCATAATCTTCTCACCCCCATTCCACCGTCCGCGTGGATTACTTGTCCAGTTGAGTACGGAATATCGCCCTTCGCCAATGCAGCTACAATTCGTCCGATGTCTTCGGGCGTTCCCCAACGCCTGTCGATCGTCAAACCTTCGCCAATCAGCTTATCGTATTTTTCCTTAACGCCGGATGTCATATCAGTACTAATAATTCCAGGCTGCACCTCGTAAACAGGTATGTTGGCTTCACCCAAACGAGTGGCAAACAGTTTGGTCATCATACTCAATCCCGCTTTGGACATACAATACTCACCGCGATTAACGGAAGCAAATTCTGCCGAAACTGATGTTATAGTGATAATACAAGCGCTATAAGAAGGTTCTTCCGATTTCTTTTTCAGCATCAGATTAGCGACTTGCTGGGTGAGGAAGAAAGTTCCTTTGAGGTTGGTGTCTAATAGTCGGTCATAGTTCTCCTCATCCAGGTCCAGGATATCCTTTCGGACGACGGGAGCGATTCCAGCGTTGTTGACAAGAAC
>JGI10216J12902_104333603_pt1 | contig 20859 bp, 40 predicted proteins | sample KanNatreferecore_FD_12902 | JGI IMG/M metagenome (IMG submission 12902)
CACACGCATGTCCGTAATGTTAACGGCGTGATGGTTCCGTTGACCAAGGAAGAGTATGAGAACCGTACTGATGCCGAAATCATGCACGAGCTCTCGAAACTAGGCATGTACTAGGCCACTAGTTAGTTGACCATGATCGCTCATGTCAAGCATAATTGCTCCATGAGCGATCTTTTATTTGGGCGAGGATACCCGTGGAAATTTTGAATTGGATACTTGCCGCAGTTGCCGTAATAACGTCCCTGGGTGGCTCTGCTTTTTATTTGAGGTATACGGCTACAAAAGCTAACCTTGACGGCAAAGACGAGACTATCAACACGCTCGATCGGCAGCTTGAAGCTGTGCGTACCGAGAGGGATTCATTGCTAGTAGAGAATTCATCACTTAAAACCACCAACTCTGCCCTGCAAGGTATAGCAACACAAACACCAGCTATTATCGAGTTGACCGAGAGTGTAACTAAACTTACCTCGAGTTTTGCCCATCATCAGGAACAAAACAATCGGGTCTTGAAAGAGTTAGTAACGGCCATCCACAAGAAGGGGACAACTGCATGACGGATACGGAGCGAGACGTATATGAAAAGGCCATTAAGCGACTAACTTTTTCTCGAAGCTTTGAGCGTGCTTTATTAGTGATATTGACGCTAGCCAGTTTGGCGCTGGGTGCCGCCCTCTATCTCCAGGCGCAACAGTATCAGGATACATCTCGTCAGATATCTCGAGACCGCGACCAGCAAATAAAAGCTATCTTGGAGAATCAAAAATTAATTCGCGGTAATACTGTTGAGATTAAGGAGTACATCAAGTGCGTGCTATTGATCCGGTTTACTGCTACTCCACAACAACTTTCCACGCGGGAGGGCACGGAGTCTGCGTTGAACGCGTGTGCCAAGGAGGATCTTCCGACTGTGGAACAGCAGTCGGCGCCGGAAGCTACAGCGCCTCCACTTCCACCAGTGACTGCCTCGCGGGTTATTGGCGTTGTCCCCACTCCCTTGCCTGCCCAGCGTGACTCCGGTCAACTCCCGCCGACAGGTGCTCCATCTCCTATGCCACAACCAACTCCGGCTCCTACGCCAACTCCATCATCAAACGGTATTTTGCATGGTATCGTAGATCTTGTAAATAGTCTGCTATGATGGAGTCAAGTAGGAGAATGACCACATGTCAGTACCAGCACCGCCAATCAAATGGGTTGGCGCTCACCCTAATAACTTTACCGTAGGACGACCGGGCGGAAGCGATGGCCGTCTCACCGACCACCATATTGTGGGCCGTCTTTCGGCTGCTGATGTTACATTTCAGAACCCTAGTCGCATAGCCTCGGCAAATTTTGGTGTCGGTCCTACAGAGATCCACCAATATGTTCGCATCGAGGATACTCCTTACTCTGATGGGAACTGGGCTTCAAACGTGGCTACCATTTCTATCGAACATGAGGGCGGCTTTACTGGCGTCCCCTATGATGATCGGATGTATGAGCTGGCTGCCTGGCTGACTGCTTGGTTACGGGAGAACTACGGCCGGAAGTATCATATCGACCACCGGCAAATCTCAGCTACAGCTTGTCCGGGAGGGTTGGATACCAATCGTATTTGGGCACGCTCCGAAGAGCTCATCAAGCATTACAGCAAGCCCGCCGAGCAGCCGGAGTGGATGAAAAATCGTAAGATCGTACCGGTCCATACGGTGTATGCACAGGATGATGGTCTGCGAATCACGAACCTTGTTTCTGGTGGCGCAGCAGATTCCCGTGTATTCGCTCGTAATACTAGTTTCGAGATTACTTCGTCGACCGTTGTGAGGGGTATAGAATACTGGATCACTAGATCCAGTACCGATCTTAATCTGCCCAATGGTATTGCTAAATCGCTAGTAGCTTCCAAGCCATGGGCGCCGCCAGCTCCTGCTCCTCAACCAGATCCAGTTACCCCGAGATGGGATGACGCCTTGGTGGACGAGCCAAATCGGAAAATGTATGTTCTTCGAGAAACCTTGCTCATTAACCTGGAAGATGGCAAACCTCGTAAGGATCCGAATGGTAATGATGTTAAGTTTAGGGCCGGAGACGTGATTGGAGAAGTGAGTGCCCATACTATTGTTGCCGGAATTACCTACTATCTCACGGAGTATAGTTTCTCTAAGCGTATTGCCAGTGGTATTCGAGCTAATGATCTGAGTCTTGATCCTGGAAGCACCCCGCCGGACACCCCTTCTAATCCAACCATTGAAACCCGTCTAGCTAAAACTGAGGCCGATGTGGTGGCCATGAAAAAAGTTATTAAGGATAAGCTTGGGGTGGATGTATGATATTCCCAGGTATAATTAACAAGAACAGGAATTAATCATGTTTACCGTATTGTTTTGGAAGGATGCCATAGAGCGAGCCATTGCTACGGCGGCTCAGTTTCTAGTAGTGTTCGGAGGAGCGGATGGAGTGGGCTTCGTAAATGTTGACCCCACTCAGATCCTCACACTGGCTGGCTTCGGGGCCCTAGCTTCGATACTTAAGTCACTTGCTGCTGCCGTGACATCCAATACTGATACAGCCTCGTTCACAGTTGACACTAAAGAACTACGGAGAGGAAACTAGATGGATCCCGAATTAAAAGCCATACTGCTAGCCTTGCTAAATGGGTTGTTGTGGGGTTTAGTTGCGGCTATTGTCGCCTATCTGATACTATGGATCGCAAGCTTCATATTTAGAGCTCTTAGCGAGCCAGTCCGGACTCGCATCGCCGCCATCGTTGGCGCACTTGTTGCGCTAATCGTGCTCGTTGGCCGCCTCTAGATAACTAGAGGGGCTTCCAAACAAAAGGACCGCCTTAGTCGGCGGCCTTTTTGTTACGACAGTTATGCTTGCCTTTTCTGGTCTGATATCTTCCGCATGCGCTACATCTCATCTTGAGATATATTTCTATCTCGAAGAGGAATTTTATACCCGACCACGCGTGGTGCCTTATGTATACCTTACTGCCCTGCTCCACGATGTCTGGGTCGCATTCGCAATCCTCTGATCGGTGAGGTCCGATGTCGTTCATCGGCAGGAGGTGTTCGATGCTGCTCATTGGGGTGTTTCTCTTTGATGTGGCGATCTAGAACTATCATACTCCAGAAATATTTGCCGCATGTAGGATGAGGACACACCCGATCTTCTGAACTCAATAGCACTGTACTTTCTTTTGGCAAGTATAGCTCCATGGCTGCCAGCCACGACCCTTGTACTTGGCCCAGGCTGCAGCTATGTTAGCTGCTGGATCGTATATCCTACCGCTGTGGCATGAGATCTGGAAGAGGCCGAAAGATCCAACACAGATTAGGGTACCATTTGCGGCGTAATGTCGGTCGGTCATGTTGTCGCGCATGGGATTGCAACCGGATTCTGCTGCCATCACGTTCATGGCTACCGTGACGTTCCAGTCGTATTGCGCCACTATAGGTCGGTATAGCTCACATCCGGTAGGGTATGTTGCGTATTGGACTGGCACTGGGGTAGGTGTAGGTACGGGTGTTGGTATTGGAGTGGGTAGTGGTGTAGGGACCGGAGTTTCTTGAGGAATGCTCTGTGGCGTGTTCTCGGGCGGTTTGAATGGTGTTACTTTGGCGGCTGTATGTTCTATCGTTTTCGCTTCTGCCGTTGTTTCTATGCGGCTAGATTTGAAAAATTTGGCAGCTTGGTCGGTGGGTCCAACTGTCGTAGCGATGATCGCTATAGCGATTACCGTGAGTGCCTTAAACATTGATCCTTTGTGATCCTTTCTCGTCATTGCAAAGACGATGGGTGGGTCTTAAATTCTCATCGGACTCCGCAATCGCTTTCGGCGTGGAGCCCTTCGGCAAATAGTGGTCAAGTTTCATGTCGCTTATGTGTACCGGGGTGTCGCAAATATAGCATATGTAGTAGCCGTTCTCGTCTGGGGGATTGTCGTGTATCCATTGCTCTCGGCGTTGCTGCCGGTAACGCCCAGTCCGGCCAACGAGGTTTATGGGTGTCCTCCTACCGGATAGGCCGGAGGAACGCTCAAGACCCTTTCGGCGCAACATCTTTGCTAAAATCGTGGGGAGTGGGTTTTTCTCCGTCCCTTAGTTCGGGGGTCCCGATAATGAGCTGGCATATAACTTTCGCTAGTTCATGAGCGTCCTGAGCGTCGAAGTGGATAGTTTCGACGCTTAATATTCTTCGGTCTCCATACCACGCTTTAATGATTAGGGGGTCGCGTTTGCTGCTCACCGTCGGTATTTCTCCAAAACCTCATCGGTCGACGGGACCAGAGTTCGCACGTTATCAAGGTTAGTTACTTTGGTGCCCTCTTTTAAAATTTCCTCGATACTCCAAGTCATTGGGCCCACATAAACTGCCCAGTCCGTCACCTCTCCACGTTTTGCTGCCCAGCGCATCTCTTCTTTTGTGTCCGAGATGTTCACGTCCTCGGCGCTATCCATGAATGTACCGGCTCCGAAAATTTTGTGAGGTGGCATTTTCTCGAGCTGGTCAAGACGTAACGGAGCGATGTCACGGGCTAGTTTATAGAGGATGTGGTTATGAACCAGAGCCGTGACGTGTTCGAGGTTAATGAGAGCCTGGTCTACTTCGGCCCCGGTGCCCAAGAAGAGCTGCATGCCCTTGGCGAACACCTTGCCCTTATGCTTCACCACGATGGTGATAGTCTGATCTGGAAATTGGTTGGGGTCCAGCTTATTCTGTTCGTTTAAGATCTCTGCCATATTGGTCCTCCTTCCCTAAAACGGGATATCATCGTAGTCAGTATCATCTTCGACATCACTCTCGGCGTCTGACATAAAGCCAGAGGGAAGTTCCTTGGTAGATCGGGATGGTACTTCTATGCCTCGGCGCTTTGCCTCAGCTACTAGTGCCGGGGGTACAGAGTGACTGCGATCGACAATCCATTTCAGGATATTGCGAAAGTGACTGTCTTCGATGGAGTGAATAGCCATGCTTACCCCCTCTGCTGTCGTCCAGACGAAGGGTTTCAACTCTTCGTTGACCCCAACCAGATCCTTCAATTCAGAAAGACGGGTGGCTAGGGCGACCATTTCGTTGCGGGCTTCGGCTAGCTGCTCAGCAGCTTCTCGATCGTAATTACTAAACTTGTCAAGCTTATCGTAGGTCTTCATATTTTCTCCTATTCGTACATTAATTTAAATCTAGCAGATTGGTGCGGGCGGCCTACCTTGGACTTGTCTATTACAGCGGTGATCCAATGCCCGGCCCTGATTTTCTCGCCGGTTTCCTTGTCGACGCGCTCGATCCGATCCTTGCTGGTGGTCTTCAGCTCCAGCCGGAGCGACGCTGCATATTTGAGTGCCATGCCACCAGGGGTGGAGTACTTGGCCGAAAACATTTCCAGGTTCTCCCGAAGCTGGTTGATGAAGATCAGGGCGCACCGGGAATGGTTGAGTGGGGTGTTGACCTTGCGCATGAGCTGCCCCATGAGCCGGGCTTTTAGGCCGACGTTGGCATCCCCAGCCTCTCCCTCGATCTCGGCCCGTGGGACCATGGCGGCCACGGAGTCGACGATGATCGCGTCGAAGCTTGGGATGTTATCAAGGATGATATTACTCACCTCTTCGAGCATGGACTCCTCTACCACCATCAGCTTTGATAGGTCGACGCCGAGCGCCTTGGCACGGTCACGGTTGAAGGAGTTTTCGCAGTCAATGAACAAGGTTTTCTGACCGGACTTGGTGAGGCCCGCGATAGAACGGAGAGTAAGTGAGGTCTTACCGACGGACTGGAGGCCATAGATCTCGGTGATGCGTTTGCGGGGGAAGCCGACGATGGCGTCCAACTCCTCGAAGCCAGTCGTGATTAGCTCAATTTCCGGGAGCTTGCTTGCTGGTATCAGTTTGTGTTTTTCCGCTACTGCTTTCGGGTCCTTCTTGACTGCCACGCTTCACCTCCTTCTTATGGGGCCTCGATGTGCCCTGCTTATCATTGTCCACCCGGAACCAGTTGCGCCCTTTGTCGTAGGAGAAAAAGCTAGGGCCTCGACGGTTCTGCCATAGCGGATAGCCGTGCTCTTTCGAGCGATCTTGCCATTCGTCGGGGTCGTCGGTTGGCTCAGTGAGAATTTCCCATCGGGCAAGGATGCCGAAGAGGGTGGCCGTTTGCTCGGCGGATTCACCTGAGTGGCCTTGCTTGGCGAATATCTCCATCAGTTCGAGTACTGCCTTGGCGACTGCTCCGCCATAATCAGCGTCCTTATCGAACATTCCGACCATCGCCATTTCCCGTCGAGCATGTTCAACTAATTTACTCTGAATAACACGATCCTCCTTCAGATCTAGTTCGTCCTTGGGTTGCTGCTTGGCAGACATACGGCCTCCTTTACGTTACCGGGAACTACTTCCACCATCACGCCCTCTCCCCGGGATCCAACCACTTCCCAATGATCGCTAAAGCCCGTGATGTATTTCATGTTGTCGTTTGGGATGATCTTGACCGCCACCATCCCGTCCAAGATATACTTTTTGGCGAACACAATGTTGTCAGGGTCGCGACGATTGTTTGGCTCTCGCCAGTGGAAGCGGATGAAGACGGGCTTGTCCATCACCTCGAGGGTGCGTTTCATAAGCGCCTGCTGGCATAGTAGCCTCACCAACTCGGTGTACTCTTTTTTCAATTTAGCTGCGATGAAACGGTTGGTCCGGCTTGCTTTGTCGTGTTCGTTCAGTCCCGGTAATCGATGAGGGATGAAGAAATGGTAGTTACGCATTACGCAGGTCCGCCCTTTCGTAGGTTAATTTACTCCGGATGGTATCGATGGTCTTGTCTGTCGAGGTGCGGAGGTACTTCAGCCGCTCGTGCATATGTTTGGCGCGGTTCCACAGATCGTGCTCTGCTTCTACCAGCCCCACCTTCATGCTATCGGCCACCCCTGCTGCAATGGGCTTAGTCTTAACGCCGTCCTCGTCGTAGCCTTGTGTTAGTCGCACTTTGTGGCGCTCGCGGACAGTGGAGAGGAGGTTGTCAGCCTCCCGCTCCACTGCTCCCGCCCAGGCCACTCGCTCACCAAGGCGCTGGTTCAAGATCGCTAGGTCTACTTGAGCGTTACTCAGCACGAGTGTTGTGACTGGGTTTTGCTCCATGGCTTTGCGAGCTTTGATGGTGTGCCGGGAAATGTCTTTGACGATCGGCATTACGTCGTCTTCGAGGAGCCGTAGCTTTTCCTCGCACGGTAAGTCCGCATACTTGGCCGTAGATAGATCATCAATTGACATTTTTACCAATCCTTAAGGTCTGAATCTTGCACGTCCATGTCGACGATTTCCGGGCCATCGGTTGCAGGCGACTCACCTGATTCGCTTTCTGTCTTTGGAGTCTCTTTGGACTCGGTAGACTTGGCAGTTTCGGTGGTACCTGCCTTGGCGTCAACGCGCTTCTTGATTTGGTCGGCAACTAAATCTACCAGCGTCATGTATTGATCGAGTGAGGCGCCAGCCTTGGCCTTCTTGGTATCGTCAGCAACAGCTAGGAAGCCGTTGACGGCCGCTATAGCGGACGCATAAGTAGCCGACCAGATAGCGCCGGGAGATGCGGCACCGCCCCCACCGCCGTAGCCACCAGATTTCTTCTTAAACCGAGGTGGGTATTTACCGGCATCGTCTTGCTCAGCGTGACCCTCGAGTTCTTGATCGACAGTTGGGGCTGCCGTTTTTTCGGCCTGGTTAAGATCGAACCAGTCAGCGTGTCCTTTGAGCTGGATGGCGTATTTAACCATTGGAGTGCCGTTCATTTCCCATTTGCTTGACGGGCCGAGATTGGCGATTACGTATTTACCCTCGGGTAGAATTTGCTTTGCCATAATTATTTTTTACCTTTCTTCTGGTTAATTTGATGCTTTACGCCGTGGTTGCTCACTATTGTGAACGCGACGGCGGAATAAGCGACGGAGAGACCGGCTACTAAGCTTACCAGCCCTTTGCTGGCATCGACCAGCTCAAACAGGATCAATGCAGCGGCGATCCCATTAACGATAAAGAGCATGGCGAATAGGGTCTCGCCGTATTCACGGGCTAGAGTACCTCCTCTAGATATCCAGGCAGGCTTGCGCCGATCCTTTTTGGCCGGACTGTCGGTAGGTGTGGTTGACACTACTTTTTCTCCTTACGTTTAGCGTTTGCTAGTTCAATTCGTTGGGCTTCCCGGTATCTGGCCCACCGGACGTTGGCAGCATTGGACCCGGTCTCTGATGTGAACTTAGTGGGTGTTTGTTTGGCTGCTTGCTGGGCGTTTTTCTTGATCCAGTTTGGACCCTTTCGCTTCTTGATGGTGGCTTGGCGTTTTAGCTCGCGCTCTGGATCACGGTACTTACTAGGATCTTTACTCATAGGGGTAGATCTCCTAGGACGATGTGGTGAAGCGCGTAATGAGCGTGATATCGCTTTTCGCTCCAGAAGATTTTGCCGCAGTTACACTGGCAGCGTCCGAGGAACATGTAAAAGGGTATGGGTATTGCCGGATACCATTCGCCACGCTTATTCTCGGCGGAGGGGTGGTTGTTCCTATTGTATGTGGCATTGGTCACTTACTGGCCTCAATCTCTTTCTCCCCCCGGTACATGTGTTCTTTCATTGCAGCGCATGTTCGGGCCCAGTCGCAATTGGCCTCTCGGCTGAAACTGAAGTGGCTTGCAAAAACGGGAAACTTATTTCCTGCCTTATCTGTCTTTTCCTCATTCTTGGAACCATTGAGGATGAGGTGTCCGTCGTATTTTCGGTCAGGGAACTCTTCAGTGAGGCCAATGTCATACACGCCGCACTGGGCAAGATACTCTGAGTAGATCCCCTTCGGGGCGCTTGTGCTTGCATTGGTTGATTTGTAGTCGACGACATAGCGGCCGGTGAAATCCTTTTCCGGTAATGTTTCATTACCATTACGGTAACACCATCCGCACTTCTTTGTACAGGTGACACTCAAGTCGGCGTCGTATTGACCTGATATGAGGAGGGAACGGGAGTACACAGTGCCCTCTACTCCGTGGACCTCGATTTCGTGGCGCTCAAACCACGCTTTGGCTGCGCTTGTGGCCTTACGGATCATCTCGGCTTCGGTCCACATGGCTTTCTGGATCTCTAGGTCACGGAAGATCAGGCGGGGCAGCTCCCCGTATTCCTCAAAGGTTTTGGGCTTAAGTTCGCTAACGATTCGGATATAGCTACGCTTGAGAACAGCTACGATTTCTTCGACTGGCGGTATTTCAGGCGCCACAAATTCTTTGTCGTTACCGGCCTGGAAGTCAGCTAGCCGCTCTAGATAGAGCTGTACCCAGGCGTGGGCGTCGGTACCGACTGATTTTCCTCGATCAGATTTTTTGTTGTGAGCGTTGCACGCCTCCTTGAGAAGATCCTCGATGGTCAACGGGTTGTCGACGAACTCCTGGACGGTAGTAGATTGAAAATACTGCTTAAGGTATTTCTTGGCCTCGTACATTGGGGAGAGCATAAGGCCCTGGCCCTTGTTCATCGTTCCGGTGAGCGAGGTGGCCCCACCGATACGCTTTCCTTCTAGGGGACTAGCTTCGTTGGTTTCAGGATCAATATAATCTGGGTCCCATACCTTATAGAAATGGGCTAGAGGGTAGAAACGCACCACGACTCGACCGCCATAGTGTAGAGACTCCTCAAAAGTCTCCGCTGTCTTAATCATCTACTCTTCCTCCTGTTTAGGTTGCTGGGGGTGGGAGAGCTGGGCGAGGAAGTCATTGAAATCAGCGTGACCTGGGTGTGCGGAACAATCCCAGGCATATGCCCAAGCCTGAGCAACCTCATCAGCTAGCTCCTCCCGCGCTTCTCTCTTTGCGGCCTCTAGAGCGACGTGATGTGAGTAAAGGATGTCATGCCGAGAAATCGGGCACTCTACTACTCCAAGGTGGGCTAGTTCATTGTCCAACGCCTCCTCAAAAGTCGGTTCTTTCGCCAAAGACTTTCTCCTTTAATTTTTTAATCATGCTGTCGTAGTATTCGGTCTTGAATGTGAGAAGTATCACCGCCCCGAACAGGGTAATGAGGATAATTGTCAGGCTGCCGGTTAAGCACCCTAGGAGGCCGCCGGCAATTATCCAGATAAAGATCAAAATTTGCTCTTGATTACTTTTTCATAGAACTTGATCTCGGTGTCGAGCTTTTCCGTGGCTTCACGGCGCCGCTGCCGTAGGGCGCCAAGCATACTCCTGGCTGCCGAGATGCTGATCTCCTTGGCGCGCTCTTTAAATTCCGCCTCGTCTTTGGGCGGTTGGAATTGTGGTTGCATCAGTTCTCCTTATTAGGTGGTTGTGACTCTATGCCAGCTTATCACAGCTCGCAAATAAAGTCAACCCATATCCACATCTTTTTTCTTTTCAATAGGGGCAACAGTCATTAGACTGCTTTGCTTCGGCGGAGGCCAGGGAAATATTTCTTTGAGAGGAATCTTTTTCTCCCCGAATTTAATTACGGTAGTTGGAGGAAAGAATATTTTATACACAGCGAGCATATTCCATTGGCTATCAGAAATCTTTAAGTCCAGCCGCTTCCCCGACTTCAGTTTCAAAAGACAGATCGTCTTCATTGTCGTCATCCCTTTCACCTAGTAATCTGGCGTTTTGCTCGTAGTACTCCTGCTTCTTTTCGTCGGCCACGGGACCGGCTGGCTCGTCCTCTAGCAGCTTCATGCCGTCGGCGTACAGGAATTCACGTCGATGCTTCTTTTGCCGGTTGCGGTTCTTGTGCAGCGTCACTTCTACTTTGAACGGGTCGGCTGCGTTGGGCGATTCATCGCGCCACACGATAAGCACCATATCGGCATCCTGTGCGATAAGACTGGAGTCACGGAGATCTTCGAGTGTTGGGTGCTTTTTGGGTGGCATCTTGCGGACATGGCAGAGCAGGATGATGGGTATCTCGTATTTGACGGCTGCTCCCTTAAACTCCTTGACGATTTTCGATACCTCGGCCGTGGCATTGTCTACCGACCGGCTGAAATAGTGGAGGTGGTCAATGATTACGAGATCACAACCCCGTTCCTTGGCTTTCTCGATCAGTTTGGTAACATCTGTGTACTTGAGGTCGGCGTGCATGTTCAAAAGTACCTTGCCTTCACCAATATCTTTGTCGTTAGTCAAATGGTTGAAACGATCAGCAATTTCTTTTTTGGTCATTTCCATCGTGATAAACATCACGCGTTTTCCGGCATCGACAGCCTTCTTAGTGATGTTGTTTGAGAGCTGAGTTTTCCCATGGCTGGTCTGGCCGGAAAGGATCATCAATTCTCCAGGTAAGAAGCCCTGGGTCATCTTGTCCACCTTGAATAGGCCAGTGCTCAGGCCCCGGATCTGCCCGTCGGCGGACCGCTCAGTACGTGCGATCTCCATATAATCGTTAAGGTCAGCAATCTCCAGTACGTCCTCCTGCGCTCTGCGGCTGCGTGTGGCGCGCTGCAACTCCTTCTCCGCCTTATCCAGTAGGGTGCCCAGGTCCGTGGATTGATCCTGCGACAGGCGAGCAATGTTTTGGGCGGCACGGAGCACGTTGCGCAGCGAGGCGTGGTGTTGCACGATTCGGGCATACTCGGCTATGTTCCAGGTGGTTACGATTTCGCCGGAAAGCTCCGCAATGAAGGACGAACCGCCTATTTCTTCGAGGGCGTTGTTGAAATCAGGCGCTAGACTTTTATGACTACGGATATAGTTCGATACCGTCACGATATCGATAGCCTCGCCCTTCTGAAATAGATCTATACAGGCTGCAAAGACTGTCTGGTGACTACCGAAGTAAAAGTCACTTGGCTCTAGGAGGTGCGCAATCATACCCATAGCTTTAGTACCCCCGACCAGAAGTGAACCGAGACATGCTCGCTCTGCTTCTCCGTTGTGTGATAGCTCAAGACCCATGCGCTTTCCTCCGGTTTTTAATTTCCTCGCGCACAAGCTGGCGAGCCTGGTGATCGCACCAATCATTCACCCATGAGCGCTTTGTCGATAGATCATTAGTGTGAGCTTTGACATGACGGATATCTAGTTCGTAACCTTTGATTTTATCTTGGACGGCTTGAGCAATCTTCCGGTGGGCGGATTTTTTAGTGAGACCGCGAAGGGCATTGATTACCCATACTGAGTCAATATTGATGTAAATCCGTACCCGGTCTCGAGGAAAGTCGCCGACGGCGGCATTTACTACGTCGATAGCTTTCTCGAAAGTGAGTAGCTCGGCGATGGAGCTGTTGGCCGCCGGTGGCAGTAAGCTGCTACCTTTTACGGCTAGATCAAAGTGCTCGCTCTTGATCCACCAGGCTCCGGCTGCGATGCTGCAGTCGCCTGACAGGGAGGCATCGGTGTTGATTGTGACAGTGTATTTGTTTGGATCGTAGGGTAGTTTGTCTGGCAGACTCTGGCGAGCTTCCTTCCTTGCCTTGGAGACTTGGCTCGGGTGGGTACCGTTGTTGAGTTGCACACAATTCTGGCAACGCTTCCGTGTGTTGAGCTCATGCTTGTCCCTGCATTCCATGTCCACCAGTGCCCCGCAAAGCGTCTCATCACCTCTAGTAGTAGACTCTGAAAGGTGCAGTTTGCGTCCGCTGACTGTATTTCTATAATGCTTTTGTTGTACAGTAGTGGCATAAACAACCTTCATACTGACCTCAGTTTTATGCCGTGTCGCCTGGCATATGCAGTGAGGTTCTCAATGTCCTTACTGAGCCTCTCTACCTCTTTTTCATATTTGGTGCGTTCTGTATCGCTGAGAGCTTGTGGCTCCTCGCAATAATCACAATTGCATTCGTGCTCTGCCTGAAGCTTATCTTGGGCAATATTAAGTTTTCTTTTGAGTTGCTCTATACTAGCATCAATTTTGTCGTTAAAGCTCACCTTCCCTCCGCTATTGCCCATAATATGCCACCGATGATTCCTAACGCTGCGGCCAGGGTGAGGGCAAATAATATGCCCCACACCCACGCTACAGCCTTTAGGTACACCCTAATTAGTTTTAGTAGGTTTTTTGCCACCAGGTGCAGTCTTTCTTTTGCCGCCTTCGTAACTGTGGCAGAGTCGGCCCTCCAGATGGTCGTATTCATGCGCGATGACTTGGGCAGCATGTCCGTTAAAATCTTCACGATGCGTTTCTCCATTTATGTCCTGATACTCGAGGGTAAGCTTTTTGGGGCGCTTTACCTCGTAATCAAATTTATTGGCCTCTAAGCTGAAGCAACCTTCGTAGGCAGTGAAGAAATAGCTGGCTTCTATGATCCGGGGGTTAATGAACGCCTTGGGTCCGTTGGTGATGCGGCGACCGAGCTTGGGATGAAATGGTCCATACATTTGGACGACAAAGATACGCTTTGAGTAGCCGATCTGGGGCGCCGCCATACCTGCGACCCCACCCCAGGTTCGGGTAGCCATTGTATGGATTAGCTGCTTGATGATATACTGGGCGTCTTTACTCTCTGGGTCGATATCCTCGGCAGTTCGCTCAAGCTGTGGATGAGGGTATTTGAGTGGCCGGATTGGGCCACTGCCGATTTTGTGAGGTACGTTTTGGGTTGCAGTCATGATTTGTTCTCCTTTAAGTTTGTGCTCGAGTTATTTCGCTTTCCGTGCTTGTCGGCCTCGGACACCATGTTTTTGGTGAAGCCGAACCTCTTTACGCGTTCCAGGAGCGTTGTGGCTAATTTTAGCTTGGCCAATGACAGGGTTGTATGGCTCGCCCTGTCCGCGTAACCCGGCTTCTCGTCGTTTGGCGTAGATTTTCTTATCGGTTGTGCTACTCAATGCTTTGGTCCCTCTCCATATTGCCAAACATATTCTTCTTGACAATAAACTTAAATAGTGGTTGTTCGGTCATGTCGCCAGCCTCGCTGATAACTTTATCTTTGAACCCGCCATCCTCTTTGACGACGCGGATGGTCTCGACGGCTCCAAGCTTCGTGCTCACTCCGGCTAGATCGTATACCCGCAGCACCTTTTGCGGTCGCTCGGGGTCGATACGGACACCGCGCCCGACCATCTGGTAATACAAGGCAAGACTCATAGTGGGCCGGGCCAACGTCACACAGTCGAGGCTCGGAACATCAAAGCCGGTGGTGAAGACGCCGACATTAAGCATATGCTTAAACTTTTTCGCCTTGAATGCCTCTATGAGCTGTTCTCGCTCGTTCTGAGGCGTTTTACCATCGACGACGTGTGATTCTATACCTAGCACCCCCAACATCTCTCTGGCACGAGCTGCGGCCTTCAGCGACGACATGAAAATGAGGTTCTGTTGGCAGTGTTTGTCGATCTTCTGGATCACACCGGCCAATTTCTGCAATTTGCTGTCGCTCCAAAACTTTTCAAGGGACTCGACGGTGAAGTCTGCGCCTGTGCTGTTGACTTCCAGCTCCTCCAAATTCACCTCGTGATCGCGCCGGTAAACGATGGGGGCGAGGTACTTGCGCCGGATCAAGTCGGCGGTCTCAATCTTGTACACAATGTTTTTCCAGAAAAACGGGTGGATGCGGTTAATCATCCGCAGGTGAGCCGTGTAGAAGAGCTGGCCGTCTTCCTTGAAGTACTTTTGCACGATGCGGTACGGCGTAGCGGTGAGGCCGCAGACGTTATTGACGCCGATGTCGGCCATGAACTTGGTGAGCATACCCTCGGTGTTCTTCGGGTTGAGCAAGTGGCACTCGTCGAGTATGACGTAGCGGAAGTGTTTGAATTGCTCCGGCTTAGTGCGGATGCTCCCGATGGTGGCATAGGTGAACTTGCGGATCTCCTTACGGCCCTTGCTGGCTGAGTAAATCCCAGCGTCGATCATCGGGTCATAACTTACGAGTTTGGCGTAATTCTGCTCCAGGATTTCCTTTGATGGTTGCAAAATTAGCACTGGCTCGTTGAGTTTATGGCAGATGTCGGCGATCATGAGCGATTTACCGGCGCCGGTGGCGGCCTGGATTATGAACGGGTGCGGGTAGTTTTTAAGGTGCCAGATAGCTTTATCTACGGCCTCAGCCTGGTAGTCACGGAGCTTATATTTCCCAGGGACGGCTCTACATTCAGGCGGTTCGGTTCCGTGTACCCATCGGTTCCCGCAGCCCTCCCGGTCGCAATACTCTTGAGGCGGGTTACTGATTAGCAGCCCTCGTCTGCCATCAAAGACGCACCTCCTGGTGTTGGTAACGGCTCCAAAAAGATTTGGTTGGGTCGAAATGCCACCATCCAGGGCGGAAACTCCGTCAGCTCGTGATTGTTGATTTTGAATATGCGGTTCGATTTCAGCCCCCTCATGATCTCGCGATACAGGTAGTGGTTTCGCTTCCCCCGGAGACGGCCCTTTCGGATCAGGTAGAGGTCCGGTATAGCTCCGGCGGTGTTGCCACATGCAGCGAGTCCTTTCTCCATCACGTCAGTTAAATTTTTCAGCGTCAGACCCTCAGTGATGGATGATTGGGTCGCTACGCTCTGGGTTATATCTTCTGTCTTCATAGCGGCGTTCCGTACTTATGGAGCCGTACTGCCTTCTGGATTTTGAAGCCATCTTCAGTGCGGATCGTGGTCTCGGTGGTGATGAAGATAAGCTCGTATTGAGTTAGGTCTTCACCCTTCTTTTCTAGAGCCTCGACCTCCGCCTTCAAGTAGGCATAGACGGCGCTATCTTCATATTCTGCGACCTTGTGTGCGAATTCAGATGTTATCTTTGACATTGTTTTATCTAGATTCATATCGGTCTCCTTTTACCATCGCATTACAGGTATGCATTCCCAGCTCTCTACCCATTCTTCGTACCTATCGTTCTGACGGTCAAATCCTAGTTCAGGTTGAACTAACTCACGATGCTTTTTGAGCTTTAAATCGTAAAACACTCTGGTCGGTAGCTGTAGTTTTGGCTCATGGCTATCTTTAGGTTTCCAATAGCGTGGATGAACATAAACTGGCTCGCCATAAAAGTAATGTCGGCGGGTTGGTTCGTCGGGACCCTTCCAGGCAAAGTTAGGTCTAAACTCGCCAGTATCCAGGTCAAATGCCCGGTCACAACGGCTACAGAAATATTTACGGTCCCGCTTATAGGTTAGGCATTTTCGCTTACAGACAGGACACCTGCCATTGGGTTCAATTTTCATGCACTACCTCCGTAATATTTAAACTCATAACTGTCAATAGCTAGACCAGGATGGTTACGGCGCATTCGGTTCAGCTTTCGCAACCGGAAATGCATTCCCTTGTTTCCGCGCATTCGGCGGAGTACCTGTTTGTCGTTTGGCTTCCAGAAGAAACCAGGCGGTCGGGCGCTGATGACGCGGTACGGGTCGTAAGTGGCATACTTGATCTTGCCCATTGCCCGGTCCATTTGAGCCTCACTGTCTTGAGTTTTTCCCATTACAACTCCTTTGGTGGCTTTTCACAGTCGCATTTAATACCACTACCTTGGCGACACCGGTATCCTAGTTTCTCTCTCGGACAGATGTCACTGGTGGATATAGGTCCATAAGAGGCCACAAGCATACCGATTACAGCGCCCAAGAGCATGATTAATATCAGCAGTATCCCCTCCCTGCTCATCGCTTAATCGCACCGGACACTAACCAATCGATGCCCGCCAGAATTCCGGCCGTGATGAGGCCCAGGACTATGGCAAGACCAACGAACAAGACTGCGGCTATTATTTTTTCTCCCGTTGTAGGGATTACAGGGTCATTTATGGGATCGTAATCACCGTGATCCATGACTATTTTCCTTCCTTTTCTACTAACCAATTTAGACAACCTTCAACGGTCGGTGCGACCGGACGATACATTAATTTTAGCAGTCCCTCCAGGTGTTCGTTATGGGCGACCCACTCTTCGTCGCGCAGAGGGTCGAGCAGGGCAACTGGTTCGGCGGAAGGCTCTGGTGTGCTGCGTTTCTGCCACCAGCTCAGGGCTTGATAGGCTCGCATTTCGGCCTGGTACCGAAGATTACGCTCAACTCGCCGTTGTTCGATATCAGCAAGAGCGGCTTTCAACTTGGCATGAACTTTTTTAGCTTCGGCATTATGCCTGCCCGCTTTGGCGGCATTAACGTGTTTGACATGAGCGCAGTACTCACGCCAGGTTTGTGTGTCTATCACCTCTAGTACACCTCCGTCTTATTTGCCCAGGTCTCTGTTTTCTCAAAAGAACCAAACAGCCAGTCGATATCGGCACTCCAACCGGAGTCGTTGACTCCGCGATGCCAATCTGATTTGCCCAGATTGATGATCGCACGTTTGCACATGTCGTAGCCCGCGTCCTGGACGCGAAGCCGTATTTTATCCCGACGCTTTGGCGTGAGCTTGTACCTCTTGGAGGCGGCAATTATGAGATCGCGGCGCTGTTCAGGAGTGGAGGCCGCTGCCAAGTCCTGGGGGTCGACCTTCATTTCGCGAAGATACAAGCGATACAATTTTTGTATTTCTTCGTCAAATTCGACAGAGTCTTTAGTTTTATTATTACTCCCTCTGTTACTCATTTGAGTAATCCCCCCTTCCTCATTTGAGTAACCCCCTTGACGCATACGAACTAAGGTGTTTATACCTTCTCGCTGTCCATCATTGTTATAGGTACACACAATATAGCTATTGTCACGCAGACGAACCAGGGAGTTGGCTATACCACTTGAACTAGAGTTGCAAATTTTAGCCAATGTTGCATTGCTGGCGGTGCAACGTCCAAGCTTCATGTGTTCTAGCCAATAGATGACAGAATAGAGTTTGCTATCCAGTGGCTGTAACGATTCATCGAAGGCTACTAGCCCAGGAGTTAGAAGTATGTCCGGCCTGAAATCGTCAGGTGACTCCGGAGCGGGTACTATTATCGTCAATATTCCTCCTATCTTGGTTGACTAAGAGATGGTAATCTGCTATGCTACGGCATAGGTAGATATGTGATCTCTCGAAGGCGCCCGGCAAGGCGTCCTTCTTCGTCTTTAGTTGTTTGGTAGAAAATGTGATGCGAGCAGTTATGCGCTCGTATGACCTCTCCATCCTATCACAGCTTGACCACTTTGTCCAGCTATAATTTTTGAGGTATACTTCAAGCATGAATGACCCCATAACCACGCCAAAAAAGAAAAAGCGCAATAAGTTAAATACTGCGCAACGGATGCGGGTGCTAGCATTGCTAGCGCGCGGGGATAGTTTTGCCATGATTCATGACCATTTGCAAAACACCTATGGCGTGGACGTACATGATTCGACCATCTCACAAATCAAGAAGACTCACGCCGACACCCTCGCCACCATGACGGCCACCATCGCAGAGGCAGAGGCGGCCGACGCCGAATCCCTACTGGCCAAGTCCCGCCGCATGATCGGTAGGAAGCTCCAGAAGGCAGAGGCTGACACCAGCGAAATTCAGAAGCTCGATCGCAGGTTCCGCAACGGGGAGATTAGTCATCTTGAATATGAACGTGAGCGTCGAGGCCTGCTTGAGTTATCCATTCAGGAGCTCACTACTGTATCGAAAGAGATGTTCAATCAGAGCAATAAAGGGTTGCCCCCTGGCTCGCCACCTCCAGGATTACCCGCAGGCGGACAGCAAGAGGCTACTGAGGCCCTCTTGGGTGCGATCGCCCGAGGTGATACTGTAGAGATACAACGATTAATTTTAAACCCGGCGAAAACAACATGATTAGCCTTAGCCAATTCAAAGCCAATATGCTCCAACTAGTTCGGATTATGATTGAAACCAAAATGTACGTGGACGTGAACTACAAAGACCACGCTTACCGCATCACCGTGGAGGATCTGGGCTATGATATTAAGCGTACCCAGGCGAAACGAAGTCTTAAGGGTGAGATTGTGACCGAGAAGTGTTTCTACTGTCATAAGCTCGTGCTTAACGGCGCATGTACCAATGCGGCTTGTCCGTCCGTACCTTGACTAGCTTAGGATGCCTTTAGTACGCAAAATACTAAGGTAATGAAATAGATTATACCTAGCGTCAACCTTACATGATGATAGAGCCGCCGTCGACGTCTCTCTGCATATTTTTGTATGTCCAAATGCTACCCTCCAATCTGGAAACATGGTACAATCGGACTAGTCCTTTGACATAGCCCGATTGCTTTAGTTAGCTGATATTTTTACTTGTCGAGCTGGAGCTCTTGCAGGAGTTTCTTGCGTGCAGGCGCTGGTAACTCCATAACATCAATTTTCTTTTCGTCAATACCTTCATGCTGACTATCTAGGTTGCTTTTTTGCCAGATGCCGTTTTTTGAATCTGGGCGGCCATCAGTAATGATGAAAATATTCTCTCCGAATGGCTCCCGGTAGATGCATATTGTGTAGCGGTCGATAGTAGCGCCGCCGTTGTCGTACACGTTAAACAATACCCACCTCCGTCACTTGCTCATCAATGACGGCCATGAGTAGATCGATACCACTCTGGGGCTCTTTGCGGTGCTTGACCTTCTTGGGCCTATTCTTGCCGCCTGAACTCGGAAGGGCTATGCCCATATGTCGGGCCGCGTCTCGTGCGCCATTGTAGCCGTTCCCGCCTGACACTCCTTGGAGTCGCCGTTTTACGACGGTGGCCCGCATTTCTTCCGGTATATTTCTTAATGCGATGGACATAGGGTTAAACCCTCCTACGTTAATTATGGGTTGTGCAACCCTGAAGCGGCCAAGTGGCCGCCTCCAGTGTCACGCAATCGCAAGGTAGTATAATTCGCCCTTGGCTACAATTAGCATGGTGTCAGCGTCGATGCGCTCCCGGCGTTCTTCACGGCCACCCGTCAGCTCAGCCAGCCTCACCACCTTAGACAGCAGCTCCGCCGCTTCCATGTCTGTCGTCGATATCAATCGTCCCGCTTCTACTAATGCCGTGTGTATTCGTCCCATTACTTTTCACCCTCCCGGCCATAGTCGGCCATGATTTGTTTGCTGTTCTTGGCCTCGAATCCGTTTTGGAGCAAAAACTCCTTGATGTGGCGTAGTGTGGTGGCGCTGTAGGTGCCATACACCCGGGCGCGTCGTGGCTCGGTTTCCGTGGCGGGATAGATTACCGCTACTCGGGTTTGGTAGCTGATTAGCTCCAAATCCTCGCCATTTTCTACCACTCGTGCCTTGCCATAGAAGCTCGCGCGTGAGTCGTACCGTGCTTGTAAATCATACTGTTGCATGGTTGCAAATCCTTTCAGTTGATTATTATTTACGGGCGCTAATGCTACCCTAGAGCCGTCACAATGTGGCGGCCTATAGTGTGGTACTAGAATGCTCTGAATATCAATTGACGCTTTGGGCGTCCGGGTCGTGGCTCAAGCCATAAGCTTTTGCCGTAGCGGTAGCCGTCGCAGTTCATAGCCTCATATTGCCGGTAGGCTGTGAGCTGGTCGCTGTAGTGATAGGTTTTGTGGGTGCGTTCACGTTGCAGGTCTCGGACTACTAGGGTGTATCCACCTTCCATTATTTGCCTTCTTCCAGTACTGGCTCGCTCATCCAGGCACTAAGCTTGACAGCGATACCGTTAATTCTCTTGTAAACGTATACTAAGCGCATGGGCTTACCCTCCATAGATGATGATGCTACCCCACAAACCAAGGGCTAGTGTCAGCATGGATGCACGGCTGACAATATTTGCTACTTGCTCCGCTCGCCTTGCTTTTGCTTGGCGGCGTAATCGGTCGCGGGTCTGTGATGATAGTTGCATGTATGTTTTCCTTTTTGTGTTTTTGCTTGACCGTAGCTTTTTTTATGTCCTTATGTGCGCCGTGCTTTGTCGGGGCTAATGGACTTGTGGGCTACTAAATCCAGGTTATCACACGTCGTTTATTAATGCAAGCATTTAATAGCTGGCACTCTCAAACAGCCTGAATCACAGTGACCGGCGCGGCGAGCCACATCCTCAGTACGATAGCTAATATAGATA
>JGI10216J12902_100026847_pt1 | contig 20833 bp, 17 predicted proteins | sample KanNatreferecore_FD_12902 | JGI IMG/M metagenome (IMG submission 12902)
GCGAGCGCCGCGACCTGGGCCTCGAAGTGCAGGTCGCACTTGGCGCCGAAGCCTCCGCCGAGCAGCGGGACGACGACCCGGACGTTTGCCTCGGGAATCTCCAGGGTCTGCGCGACCCCGGCCCGCGCGGCGTAGGGCACCTGCGTCGAGGACCAGATCGTGACCTCCTCGCCCTTCCACTCGGCCACCACGGCGCGCGGTTCGATCGGCACGCCCTGCGACGCGTCCGACTCGAATCGGCTCCTGAGGACGACGTCGGCCTGGGCCATCGCGGCGTCGGCGTCCCCTTTGACGATCGTGTGGTACGCGATCGTGTTGCCCTCGGCCACCATGTTCTCGTCGCGCTCATACGAGGCCCAGTCCGTATGGACCAGCGGGGCATCGGGTCCCATCGCCGCCAGGAAGTCCGTGATCACCGGCAGTGGCTCGTAGTCGACCTCAATCATGGACGCCGCCTCCGTGGCGATCTCGTCGCTGAGAGCGACGACTCCGGCGACGATCTCGCCTTCGAACCGAACGACGTCCTTTGCGAAGAGCGTGCGGTCCCGGACGAGACCTCCGAACCGGACGTCGGGCAGGTCCTCCTGCATGACCACCGCCACAACGCCCGGTAGTGCACGAGCCTGAGTCGTGTCGATGCTCCGGATCCTCGCGTGGGGATGGTCGGCCAAGCGGAATTTCGCATGTGCCATGCCGGTGAACGTGAGGTCGGCCGTGTAGTGCCCCGCTCCGGTCACCTTCTCCTTGCCGTCGGGGCGGACGAAGGTGGTTGCCGCGGTATCGTTCCCCGTCAACTGCCCTCCCATCCGGTGGGGGCATAGCATGTCGATCCTCGGCGGAGACGGCAATCGCTCAGCGCGGCTCGGTCGACGCCTCATCGCTCTCGTGGCCTGGGAGTCATCTCGCTCGACACGAAGCCACGATAAGAAGCGCACATTGGAGCGCGCGGACCTCGTCGAATGCTCTCGGGGTCTCCGCTAAGGGTCGCCCCGCTGTTCGCATTGCACAGTGATCGACCACCTGTAAACAGTGTGGGGGCGAACTGCCGCCAAGCGTTGTGGTGAGTCTCCCCTCGCCGTCTAGCTGTCCGGCCTTGCTGACTTGGCCGGAAGTGGATCGAGGTCCGACTGGTCGATCGGACGGGAGGATGTCTCGCCCGACACCGACAGGCTGGAGGACGTTCCCGGTCTTCTCGCCAGCAGAAATGCGCTTTTGCACCGCGCACCTTACCCCCTATCATCAATTGGCCGCTCCTCAGGTCATTGAGTGCCTTGCGCGACTTGGTTCTGGCAGAAGGGGCGTCGAGGGCAGATGGCGAATCACGTGGCCGTCGATCGGGACGTTCGGATCCCGATGCGTGACGGTGTAACCCTGTCCGCCGACGTGTACCGACCGGTTGCCGAGGGCCGCCATCCCGCTATCGTCGAGCACATCCCCTACCGCAAGGACGACATCACCGGTCCCGGGCGCTGGGCCATCTACCAGGAGCTCGCCGCCCGGGGGCTTGCGGTGGTCCGGGTGGATGTCCGTGGCACGGGGAACTCCGGCGGAGTCGCCCTCGACGAGTACACCGAGTCCGAGCAAGAGGACGGCTGCGAGATCATCGCCTGGGTCGCATCACGGGAATGGTGCACTGGTGCGGTTGGGGCGTGGGGCATGTCCTACGGCGGCTTCACCGCGATCCAACTCGCGGCCCGACGACCCCCAGCGCTACGAGCGATCGCGGCCCTGTACGCCACCGACGATCGGTACACCGACGACATGCACTTCTTCGGTGGAGCGCTCTGCGCGCTCGAGTTGGGGCACTACCCGATCCGGATGATCGCGATGAATGCCCTGCCGCCGGCAGGCCCACTGGATGACGAGCGTCGAGCGGCATGGCGGGAGCGGATCGAGCGGACTCCCGCGTGGGTCGTTCGGTGGCTCGAGCAGCAGCGCGACGGCGCCTACTGGCGGAACGGCTCGCTTCGTCCAGACGTCGGCAGGATCGTCTGCCCTGCACTCATTGTGGGAGGCTGGCGTGACGGCTACTGCAACGCGGCCGTCCGCATGGCGGCTTCCCTTCCGGGTCCAACCGAGGTCGTGATCGGACCCTGGTCACATGTCCTTCCCGACCGCGCGCCGGTAGGGCCACGGATCGACCTGGTCGGTTTGCTCACCTCATGGTTCGCCAAGACCCTGGGAGACATGGACCGAGGGCCGGGGCCGAAGGTCCGGGTGTTCGTCCAGGGGTTCGACGAGCCGGGGAAAAGCCCACAGCGCATCTCGGGGCACTGGCGAGGATACGACCGCTGGCCCGAGCCCGAGGACGTCCTCGTGCTCCACCTTGGCCCAGACCGAACCCTTGCGCGAACGCCGGCAGATGACCGCGTCGAGGTCGCATTGCCGGCGGCCCCCCACGCAGGAGTACAGACCGGCAACTGGTGTCCGCCCCCTCCTCCGGACGGGCTCCCCGGCGATCAACGCCTCGATGAAGCCCTGGCGGAGACGTTCGAAACGGCCGAGCTCGACAAGGAGCTGGTGTGCCTGGGGTTCCCGCGCGTGCGACTCTCGGTGCGCCACGATGGCCCGACGGCGACCATCGCCGTCAAGCTCGCCGACGTGGGCCCCCGAGGTGCCTCGCAACTGGTCACGAGGTCTGTGATGAACCTCTCCCATCGCGACGGTCACGAGTCTCCGCGCCCCCTCGCGGCGGGGAGCTTCGTCCCGGTCTCTCTCGAGCTGAACGCGACCGCGTGGAGGTTCTCGGCGGGTCACCGGCTGCGGCTCGCCGTGTCGGCGGCCGATTGGCCGACCGTCTGGCCGGCGCCCACGACTGAGCCGCCGACGCTGCTGGTCGACGGCACCGCCCGCCTCGAGCTCCCGCTCGCGCAGGCGGGAAACCGACTCGACGACGACGCCCCCCCGTCGCCTCCCGAGATCGATGGGGCCAGGGCCGCCGTCCTGCCGGGTCGCTGGCGAGTGGTTCGGGACGGCCTCGCGCACATTGCGGGGATCGAGACGAGCTGGGGCGTCGTTCACAACGACGTCGCGACCTCTACCCGGGTCCGGGAGTCGCTCGCCGTGTCGGCGCTGACTAGCGAGCACGACCCGTTCGGCGCGTGCGTGGAGGCCGAGGGCTGCTTCGATCTGGAACGCCCTGACGTCCGGGTCCGGTCGGTCGCGCGGGGGCGCTTCACCTCCTCCCCGAGTGCGTTCCGGGCGGAGCTCGAGCTCGATGTGACGGTGGATAGCGAAGCGTTCGCGGCACGCCGATGGAACGCGGAGATCCCCCGGGACCTCGTGTAGGTCCGACCTCGTATGAACAGAGGGAACAGGGAAGTGGAAGGACGGAAGGGAGGGACATGTGATGGTCGCGCGGATGGATCGAGGAACGCCCCTCAGCAGGCGTCAGCTGCTGGCGCGAGGCGTCAAGCTCGGGGTTGGCTTGCCGAGCGCCGCATGGCTGCTCGCCGCGTGCAGCGAGGATTCGACTACGGCCGAGGGCGGAGCCACCTCCCCGGCATCGCCGGCGGCGGAGGTCACTGGCCAGGCGGTGCTCCTCAACTACGTTGGCTGGATCGGCGCCTCGGAGGTCGAGGCGTTCGAGCAGCAGTTTCCCGGCGCGACGATCAAGCAGGCGCCGGACAACTCGTCGAGCATCGGTGGCAAGGTCCAGATCATCAAGAACAACGCCGATCAGTACGATTTCACGCTGGGTGACGAGTCGTTCGTCGGTCAGGCGCTGCTGGCGGACATCATCCAGGACGTCGACTTCAGCAAGATCCCGAACATCGAGAACGTCTCGCAGAATTTCCGAGATGACTATCCGCACGGCATCCCGACCGACTATGGGAAGGTCGGGATCGGGTATCGAAAGGACCTGGTCACCGAATCCATCGTGGGCTGGGGCGACTTCTGGGCGCTGGCGCCGAAGTACTCCGGTCAGATATCGATGATCGACCTGGACCGGGACACCATGGGCAGTGCACTCAAGTACCTCGGTTTCTCGGGGAACAGCACGAACCCCGACGAGATCGCGAAGGCAAAGGACGCGTTGATCGAGATCAAGCCCCACTTGCTCGCACTCAAGTACTACAACGTCGGCGCGGCACTGGTTAATGGCTCGGCGGCGATGGCCCTGGACTGGGACTTCGACATCGCGCTGAACCAGCGAAAGGAGCCAAACATAGAGTGGGTCCTCCCCGAGGAGGGAGCGGTCGCGTACCTCGAAGGGTGGGTCGCGGTCAAGGGGACACCGAACATCGATCTCGTCCAGGCCTTCATGAACTGGCACCTCGAGCCCGAGCAGTATGCCGACTTCGTGAACACGACCAGCACCGCCTACGTCTCCCCGGCGGCGACGCCCTTCGTCAAGAAGTCGATCTCCGAGAATCCCATCTTGTTCCCCGACGAGGCCACGCTGGCAAAGGTCGAGTTCGAGAAGTTCCTGGGGGACGCCACCGCCGACTGGGCGAAGGCATGGGAAGAGTTCAAGTCGGCGTAGCCGAGCGGGTCGAGTCGGAACAGACGAGCAGCTGGTTAGCTCCCCGCCAGCTGCTCGTCGCTCCAACGCTCGCCGGAGTCATCCTCTTCTTCCTCATCCCCCTGGGAACGATCGTCGCTTACTCGTTCGCCCAGATCGACCTAGTCACGTACGACATCCGCTTCGGTTGGACGCTCGCCAACTATCGAGGCCTCGGCGATCCTTTGTACTTCCACACCCTGCTAAGGTCGATCGGGCTGTCGGTGGGGACAACTGTCGGATGTCTGCTGCTGGGGTTTCCGCTGGCGTACTTCATCAGCCGCCAGTCGACGAGCTGGCAGCGGATCCTGCTCGTCCTCGTCCTGGTCCCGTTCTGGACGAGCTTCATCGTCCGCGTCTACTCGATCGAGACGCTGCTGCAGAACACAGGGCCGGTCGATGACCTTCTCCGCGCACTGAGGATCGTCAGCGGCCACTTCAACTTCCTGTACACGCGCGGCTCCATCGCTGTCGGAATCATCTACTCCTATCTGCCCACGATGGTGCTGCCCATCTACGTGGGGCTCGAGCGCATCGATGTCGACGTTCTCGAAGCGGCTGCGGACCTTGGGGCGAGCTCGCGCCGGACCTTCCTGCGGGTCACGCTTCCGCTGGCGCTCCCCGGGGTCGTCGTGGGTTGTCTCATCGTCGGGATACCCGCGATGGGCGAGTACGTCATCCCGGAGATCCTTGGGGGCGGCAAGACCCTCATGTTGGGAAACGTCATCACCGCCCAGTTCTTGGACGTGGGGAACTTCACCTTCGGGTCCTCGATCGCTGTGGCGCTGATTGCGGCGATGAGCCTCGTGCTATTCGCCCGTCGGTACATCCGCCCCCTGGAGGGCGCGTGAACTTCCGCCGGCACTTGTTCTCCGGGATCGTTGGCGTGCTGGTCCTCGGGTTCCTCTGGATACCTCTCCTCATGACCGTCGTGAATGCCCTGAACCGGGACGAGCTGCTCTCCCGTTGGGGCGGGGCCACCTTCCGGTGGTTCGGCGTCGCCCTCCAGAACGCGGACGCCCGGAACGGACTCCGGGCGTCCCTCACGATCGCGCTCGCAACGAGCGTGCTGTCCGTGGTTATCGCGGTCACGGGCGCCCTGTGGTGGCGCAAGGCAGGCCGTCGAGCTCGGCGCGCGTTCGATCTCCTCGTCTATCTCCGGATCGTACTCCCCGAGGTCGTGTTCGCCGCCGCGCTCTTCATCTTCCTGTCTCGCTGGGGGTTTCCGCTCGGCACCCTCGCGGTAGTGATCGGGCACACGGTCTGGGCGAGTGCGTACGCCACCCTGGTCATCCAGTCCCGCGTGATCGGCTTGGATCCGTCGCTCGAGGATGCGGCGGCGGACCTCGGTGCGACCCCGCTCCGAACGTTCCGGCGCGTCACCGTGCCCGCGCTCGTCCCGGCCATTCTCGCTGCGGGCCTTCTGACCTTCACGTTCTCCTTCGACGACGTGGTCACGTCCTTCTACCTGGCTGGGAGCCAGGTCGCGCCGCTGCCCGTCGTGCTCCTGTCCATGATCCGGTTCCGGATCGGTCCACAGATCAACGCGATCGGGCTCCTCGTGATGGGCATCACCATAGTGACCATGGCGATCGTTCTTCTCCTCGTGTCCAAGACGAGTCAACGATCGCGCGCACGGTTCTCGACGCCGGATGCCTTCCAGCAAGGACCTCTGGTCGAGGAAGAAGTGCGGTGACCGAGCCAGCCGTCCGCTTGGTTGGGCTCGAGAAACGGTTCGGCGATCTCGTAGCTGTCCACTCCCTCGACCTCGAGGTCCCACGGGGCACCTTCTTCTCGATCATCGGCCCGAGCGGCTGCGGGAAGACGACGACCCTGCGCATGATCGCCGGCCTGGAGACGCCGACGGCGGGGAGGGTCGAAGTGGCCGGACGGGATCTCAGCCGGATCCCCGCCTACCGACGACCCGTGAATACCGTGTTCCAGAGCTACGCGTTGTTCCCACACCTCGACGTGTACGAGAACATCGCTTTCGGGCTGCGAGAGGACCGCCGGCCCCGCAATGAGATCCGCGAACGAGTCCGGGAGATGGTCTCGCTAGTGCGGCTCGGGGGTCGTGAGCGATCGCGCCCGCGCCAGCTGTCGGGCGGTCAGCAGCAGCGCGTCGCCTTGGCGAGAGCGTTGGTCAAGCACCCCGAGGTTCTTCTTCTCGATGAGCCTCTCGGGTCCCTCGATCTGAAGCTCCGGCGGCAGCTCCAGGAGGAATTGAAGGAGGTCCAGCGTCGCGTCGGCATCACGTTCGTGTACGTGACCCACGATCAAGAGGAGGCGTTCTCCATGTCGGACGGCGTCGCCGTGATGAACCGCGGGCTCCTGGAACAGGTGGGCCAACCTGAGGTGGTATACCGGCGACCGGCCACGATGTTCGTGGCAGAGTTCGTGGGCCTTTCGAACCGCTTCGCCGGACGGATCGTCGGGCAGAGCGGGGCCGGGCTCTATGAGGTGGAGTTCGACGCCGGGAGCCGTGTCCGGGCGGTCGGGCCGGATCGACTGTCGGATGGACAGGCAGTGTCGGTCATCGTCCGTCCGGAGGAGCTGCGGATCGCGGGCCCATCTGGACCGGACTCGGACAGCAGCGATGCCCTGCGAGCGATCGTCTCGAGCATCAGCTACCTGGGACCATCGCGTCAGCTCCGGCTGGAAGCGGAGACGTTCGGTGAACTCGTCGCGGTCGTGCAGGGCGCGTCGCGAGGGGCCGGCGAGGGCGACCGGGTTACGGTGGCGTGGTCCCCCGATGCAGCGTGGATCGTCCCGGATGGGCCGGCTTGAATGTGTTCCACTCCGATGAGCCGAGCTACCACACCCCTCCGAGCGCGACCGTGAGCGTCTCTCCGCTGACTCCGCTCGCGTCGTCGCCAACCAGGAACGCGATGGCCGCCGCGACTTCCTCGGGCGTGACGACCCTGCCGGCCGCGTACGAGGCGGCGCGTTCAGCCCACACCTGATCCACGGTGACACCGCGTTGCCCCGCCTCCAGCCTGGCGGTACGTTCGGACATCGGAGTCCGAACCCATCCAGGAGCCACGGCATTGCACGTGACGTCGTACGGCGCCACGTCTTGAGCGACGGAGCGCATCAGACCGAGGAGACCGTGCTTGGACGCACAATAGGCGGACATGGACGGGCCGCCCACGCTTCCGGCCGTCGAGCTCACCATTACGATGCGCCCCCATCGACGATCGATCATGGCGGCAACCGTCAGCCGCGTGAGCTCGAAGGGCGCGTCGAGGTTCAGGGCCATCGTATCCCGCCAGACCTCGGGATCCTGCTCCCATATCGGACGCTCTCTGCCCGTGTCCACGCCGGCGCTGTTGACGAGCACCTCGACGGGCCCCAGCCGACGATTCGCTTCTGAAACGATGTTGGCGCAGCCAGCGGGAGTCTCCACCGTGCCCACGATGTAGTCGATGGCCTCCGTCTCGGCGAGGGACCGAAGGTCGCTCTCGGTGCGGGCGACCGCCATCACGCGGTACCCGCGGCGGGCCAGGAGGGAAGCCGTGGCGCGACCAATCCCTCGCCCAGCACCGGTCACGAGCGTCACCCTCCCCGGCACTTGATCGTCTCGTTTCGGGGTCGGCGTCCCGTGCGGCAGGGTGGAAGCAGGAGGAAGCTGGACACGTGCGAGCGCGTCGGCTCGCAGCGGGATCGTATGCTTGGCCGCCGATGTCGATGATAATCCAGAACGCGCTCCTGTTCGACCTGGGCGTACGCGCGGGAGCTCGTGGTCCCGTCGACATCCTCATCGAACGAGGCAGGATCGAGCAGATCTTGGCCGCCGGCACCAAACCCATTCGCCCGGACGCGGACGTGATCAACGCCACCGGCATGTTGGCCATGCCGGGCCTGGTGAATGCTCACCTGCATTCCTCGGGGCTGTTCCACCGAGGCTCGATCGAGAACCTCCCGCTGGAACTCTTCATGCTCTGGGAGGTCCCTCCGGTCCAGCCCTCACCGAGTGCCCCTGAGCTGCATCGGACCAGAGTACTCCTGGGGGCGATCGAGATGCTCAAGCGCGGGATCACCGCCGTCCTCGACGATCCGATCGTCCCTCTCTCGGCCGGTGAGGAAGCGGTGGACGCGGTCATGGGTGCGTATCGCGATGTCGGCATGCGGGCGACCGTCGGCCTCTACCGACCCGACAAGCCCGAGCTCGAGTGGCTTGCCTACCTCGCCGACGTCCTGCCGGACGACGTGCGAAGGAGTCTCGAGGAGAAGCCCAGGCCCTCGTCGGAGCAGATCCTGGAGGAGTGCCGGCGCTTCGTGCAGCGCTGGCACGGCGCCGCCGACGGCCGGCTCCGCTGTGCGGTCTCGTGCTCGGCTCCGCAGCGCGCTACCGACGAGTACATGGTCGCGCTGCATGAGCTCGCGGTCGCGCACGACCTTCCATTCGTCCTCCACCTCTACGAGTCGAAGGCACAACGCGTCACCGGACGACTGCTCTACGGGGGATCCCTGGTGCGACACGTCCGAGACCTCGGCGTGCTCGACGATCGGTCTGTTGCCGTGCACGCGGTTTGGGTTGATGCGCAAGACATCGCGGATCTGGCGGCCTCGGGTGCGACGGTCGTTCATTCACCGGCCGGCAACCTTCGCTGCGGCAGCGGGATCATGCCATTCCGTGATCTCGCAGACGCGGGTGTCCCGATCGCGCTGTGCACCGACGAGGCGACGGTCGAGGAAACGTCGAGCTTGTGGAACGTCGGTCGTCTGGCCGCCGAGATCCACACGTTGACGCGGCCCGACTACGCTGCCTGGCCCAAGGCCGGGGAGATCCTCCGGGCGATGACCGAGGCAGGCGCGCGTGCGATGAGGGCGGAGGGCGAGAACGGCGTGCTGGCCCAGGGCGCGTGCGCCGACCTGATCTTGATCGATCTGTCCACTTCCACGTACACGCCGCTCGTCGATCTGCCCCGCCACCTCGTCTACGGGGAGGACGGGACGTCCATCCGCCTGGTGATGGTGGACGGGAACGTCGTCGTACGAGACGGCCGGGTCTTGACAATCGACGAAGGGGCCATCCTCTCCGACGCTCGCAGGATGATCCCCGCTTGGCTCGAATCGATCCGAGCAACCGACGACTGGGCACAGCGCCTTCGTCCCTACCTCGACGAGGTTTACCGGCGATCCGTTTCGGAGGATGTAGGGTTCACCCGCTGGGCGGGGTCGCCTCCCTGACGAAGGGGAGCTCGACGACGGCGGCGCGGAACTCTCCCTCGGGATTCACGATGCGCACCGCATCGCCCACCTCCACGCGGGCATCCACGAGCGCTATAGCGATCGGCCGGGCGAGCGCGATGGAACGAACGACCCATCGCGCCTCACCGGCCTTCCCCGCATCGTCCAGGACGGGCCAGAACGACTCGAGTCTTGGGACCGGCAGGTCCTCCGCCGCGACGAGTCCGACGGTGTGTCTGGCGCGGGGCTGCTCGCGGGCCGCGAGGAGGGCGTCCCGTCCAATGAATGGCGCTGTGTCGAGGTCAACCGCCCACCCCGCACCCGCCTCGAACGGGGTCATGTCCGAGTTGACGAAGTAATGCGTGTCGGTGATGCCCCGTTCGCATGCGCGCACGAGGTTGGGGCCGGTGACAAACAGCCCGAGTGCGTCGCCTGCCGAGAGCACCGACTTCCAGATGTCAAGGGCCCGCTCCGAGCCGATCGGGTAGAGCTCGTATCCGACCTCTCCGCTCCAGCCGGTGCGAGAGACCACGACGTCGGTCTCTGCAACGCGTACGCGCGCGCTCGAATACGGTGTGAGGCCTGCCGCCTCGATACCCGCCACGGCTTCGATCACCGCCGGTGACCGGGGGCCCTGTATCTGGAGCGGCGCGACGTCCGGTTCCGAGACGGTCACCCGGTATCCGCCGTACACGGCGACGGCGCGTGCCCACAGGGTGAGGTCGACGTCACCGTGTGAGATCCAGACCGTGTCTTCCTCCCAGCGGAGGACCACGCATTCCGTCATGATGCGGCCGTTCTCGTCGCAGACCATCGTGTACCGGCACCGCCCGACCTCGAGCTCGCTGAGATCCCGCGCGCAGAGGAAATCGGCCAGACGAAGGCTGTCCGTCCCTCGGAGCTCTGTCTGCCGCTCCGCTCCGACGTCCCACAGGACCGCTCGCTCGACGAGCGCTCGGTAATCCTCGATCGGAGCACGCCCGTAGTCGATCGGCATGTACATGTGGTTGTAGACCATGTACTCGATCGCACCCGCCCGCTCCGTCTCGGGGAAGTAAGGAGACCGGCGAACGCTCGGATGCAATGGATGACGACGTCGCGACACGATCACGCTTGCCCCTCCGTGGCCATTGTGGGGAAGTTACCAGCAGGTCCGCCGCGACGTTGCTGGTTCTCGCGAGGCGAAAACCACTCCTGGGCGGCACCGGACCGAGCGATAATGACCTCCGGGCAAGGAGGGGGACGCGATGACGCCTGCCGAAGCGATCCGGGCGCTCGTTGGTGCGTGGGAGCGAGGCGACCCCGATGAGCTTGCCGCGCTGTTCACGGAGGACGGGGTTTACGAGGACCCTCTGAAGGAAGAGCGGCTGGTCGGTCGCGATGTGGTCCGCGACGGGAATGCTCCAGCTATGGCGGCGATCCGGGACTGCCAGATCCGGTTCGAGCATCTGCTGGAGAAGGGAACCGTCGCCTTCTGCGAAGGATTGTTCGCGTCCCGTCTCGTCGACGGGAGCGGTCGCTTGGACTTCTCCTTCGCGCTCGTTGTCGAGATGCGAGACGGAAAGATCGCGCGGGCGGCCGAATACTTCGACACACGTCCTCTCGTCCGGTGAGTAGCGCCGATCGAGGCCGTGCCGGGCGGGACGGGAAGCGGTACGACTCGCTCCGGACGGACGGGTCCCCCGACGACCCGCGATCGATCCCGCGGCTGCAAGGGCGACGGCTCGCCGCCGGAGGGGGTCGATACGTGGCGAACCTCGCCCCCGACGGTGCGTTGCACGCCATCTTCGTTCGGAGTCCCTTCGCGTTCGCGCGCATCCTCGCGATCGACTCCAAGCCTGCGCTCGCGGTATCCGGCGTCCATGCCGTGTTTACTCAGCGCGATCTCCGGGAGATGGGTGCGGGGACGCTCCCGGTGGGCTGGATCGTTCCCGGGCAGCACGCCGTCGAGATCGACCTACTGGCAGAGGATGTGGTCCGGTACGTGGGAGACCCCGTTGCGGTTGTGTTGGCGGATTCGGCCGCCCTCGCTGAGGATGCCGCCGAACTGGTGGCCGTCGACTATGAGGCGTGGCCCGCGGTTCCCGACGTCCACGGGGCGCTGGCGGAGGATGCTCCGCTCCTCCATCCGAAGTGGGGGGAGAACGTGATGGCGAGAATCCGCGTGGAGGCCGGAGATGTGGATGGAGCATTCGACGGCGCCGCCGTGGTGCTCTCAGAGCGGTTCTCCATCGGTCGCTCGTCGGCGATGCCTCTCGAAACACGCGCGGCGGTCGCCACATATGACCGGTTCATGGACGAGGTCACCCTGGTCTCGTCGACACAATCCCCTCACCACGTCCGGGTGGATATCGCATCGTGCCTGGGCCGCCCGGAGGGATCCATCCGCGTCGTGGCACCCGACGTCGGTGGAAGCTTTGGAGCGAAAGATCATGCGTGTGCTTCGGAAGCCGTCATCTGCCTCCTCTCTATCCGCCTGGGGCGGGGCATCCTGTGGGTGGAGGGACGCGGGGAACACGTCGCTACGAGCGGCCACAGCCGGGAACAGACCTACGAAATCGAGCTGGCGGCCGATGGGGACGGGAGGATCCTTGGCATTCGAGGGCGTCTCTTGTTCGATGCTGGAGCCTATCCCAGCAGCCACGGGATCGGTACGGCGATCTACTCGGCGGCCGTGCTCCCCAGCGTGTACCGCTTCTCGCACTACCGCTTGGAGGCTCTCGGTGTGGTCACGAACAAAGCACCGAGCGGTGCGTATCGCGGCTACGGTGCACCCGAAGCGGCGTTTGTGATCGAGTCCCTCGTCGATGCGCTCGGCCGGCGTCTGGGGCTCGATCCCGTCGACGTCAGGCGCCGCAACATCCTGATGCCGGACGAGATGTCCCGCCCCACCGCAAGTGGGTGCCTCTACGACCCCGTCGATCTCCCACGGCTCCTCAATCTCGCGCTCGACAGGGCAGACTATGAGAGTTTTCGGGCTACCCAACAGGCTGACGAGGCGGCTCAGAGCACGGTGCGAGAGGGCGTGGGCTTGGCTTGCGTCGTCTTGATGGGCGGATTCGGACCGTCCCGATCGTCGGTCGAGGCCGGGATGCGATACGGGGGCCACGAGTCGGCGATTGTCCGGATGGACGGGGAAGGGAAGGCGGTTGTCTTGACCGGCCTCCCGACGATCGGGCAGGGACTGGAAACAGCGCTCGCGCAGGTGTGCGGGGCACGCCTGGGTATCGATCCCGAACGTGACGTGCAGGTGCTTGCCGGCGACACTGCGGTGACGCCGTACAGCCCGGTGGGGCCGATCTCCAGCCGCGGGGCTCCCGTCGGTGCATCGGCTACCGACGTCGCGGCGGCGCGCGTGGCGGAGACGCTGCGGCGTGGCGCCGCCGCATTGCTCGAGGTGGCGTCCTCCGATGTCGAGCTTCACGGCGGTCGAGCGAGCGTACGGGGCGCCCCGGACACCGGGGTCTCGATCGCCGACGTCGCCCTCGCGATTCGGCGCGGTGTGCTCGTCCCCCACGGGGTCGACCCGTTGCTGGAAGCTGTCGCCGTCTTCGAGCCCCCAGAGCTTACCTACTCCTTCGGTGTACACGTCGCGGTGGTTCGCGTGGACACCGCCTCGGGCGAAGTTCGCGTACTCCGGTATGTCACCGCATCTGACTGCGGCACGCTGCTGAATCCGGCAATCGTGCGCGGGCAGATCGAAGGAGGGGTGATCCAGGGGATTGGCGGGGCGCTGTTCGAGGAGATCGTATACGGCCCCGACGGAGAGCTCTTGACCGTCGGCCTGACGGACTACGCCATGCCTTCTGCCGCAGAGGTCCCGGAGGTGGAGGTGTACCTGCTCGAAACGCCGACGTCGCGAAACCCGACCGGGGCCCGAGGAGCGGGCGAGATCGGGATCATCGGCCCGGCCGCCGCGATCGCGAACGCCGTGGCCGATGCCATGGGTTCAGGGGTGGCCGCCCCACGCCGGGTCCCGCTCACGTCCGAGCGCGTCTGGTCCCTTGCGAACGGGCGGCTCACGGTGTGAAATCCGCGAAGTCCGGACCGCCGTTGATCGAGAACCCCCCATCCACGACGAGAGTCTGACCCGTGATCCACGACGCGTCATCGGAGAGCAGGAACGCAACCACGCCGGCCACGTCGTCGGCGCGACCGACGCGTTGCAGCGGTGTGCGTGAGGCGTCCCAGGCCCGGAGTCGTGGATCGCTGGTCCAGCCGCTGGAGTCGCCCATCCCGGCGGCGATCGAGCCAGGCGCCACTGCATTGACGGTGATCCCGTGGCGGCCGAGGTCGACTGCAAGAGACATCGTCAGCCCGATGATGCCCGCCTTCGACGCCGCGTAGCTGGGCATATGCCTGAACCCAAGAACAGCGGCATTGGAGCTGATGTTCACGATCCGGCCGAAGCCCCGCTCACGCATCACGCGCGCCGCCGCCCGGCAGCAGCCGTGAACCCCCCCCAGGTTCACGGCGAGGGTGCGCTCCCAATCGTCGCGCGCAGGATCGAGGACGTCCTCCCAGGAGAACACCCCCGCAACATTGACGAGGAAGTCTGGAGCCCAGCCCGGTTGGTTCAACGCCCAGTGCACCGAGGATCGATCCACCACGTCGGCTTCGAATGAGCCCCCATCGCCGCCCGCCAAGCGGATCTCGTCGACCGTCAGATCCGCCGATCGAACGTCCAGGATTCGCACGGCTGTCCCCTCGCCGGCGAGCCGGCTCGCGACCACACGCCCGATGCCCGACGCGCCGCCTGTGACCACGGCGGTCCGACCGGCCAGCCCCCGCATATCAGTCACCCAGCGCCGCGAACGCATCGGAGCGGAGGAGTTCCCGCAGCGGCTGGTGGTCCGCGGGAACGCGGCCTCCATGTTCCATGAACGGGACGTGATCTCGAAGGAATCGTCGCGCTTGGCGGGTTCCGAGGCCCAGGGGGTTCTGGTCCCGCAGGTCCGCAGCCTGAGCTGCAACGACGAGCTCGATCGCCGCGATTCGTTCACCGAGCACGACCATCTCCGCCAGACGTCGGGCCCCTAGGGGTGCCATCGTCATCCGATCCTCGATCCCTTCCGCGCCCGTCGTGCTGGTCAGCTCGAACGAGACGGGCTGTGCGAGTAGGCGCGCCTCCGCAGTGAGGGCCTGCGCCACGATGCCTAGCATCGACATCCCGCTGTCGGTGCCGTCGGACGGTGCGAGGCCCGTGGGTAGCCCGGACCAGGGGGTATCGAGGAGCTTCAGCGCGCGCTCTTGGGCGGCGGAGAGCGCGGGGGCCAATGCGATGCGGGCGAGGTCCATGGCCTGGGCGAGCGGAAGAACTTCGAAGTTCGCCGCCGGGCGGATCTGGCCGCCCTCGAGAGCGACAAATGGATTCCCCTGGTGGGCGTTCAACTCAACCTCGACATGGGCCCTTGCGAAGGCAAGCGCGTCGCGGAGCGCACCGAGGACGTGAGCGATCCCGCGGAAGGTCAGCGGGTCCTGCAGGTTCCTCGAGGCTCCAGGTCGGTTGAGGAAGCTGCCGTCCAAAAGGTCCCGCAGCCGCCGCGCGCTCTCCGCAAGTCCGGAGAACGGCCTGGCTGCGACCACGGCCGGATCCAAGGGGGCAACGTTCGCCGCAAAGGCCTCGAGTGAGAGCGCGCCCGTAACCTCCAGCGCGCGCAGGAGTCTGTGCGTGTCGTAGAGAGCGAGCGCCCCCGAGGCAGTAGCGAAGGCGTTGTTGTCGATGAGCGCCAGGGCTTCTCCCGGGGCTGGCGGGACCTCCCGGAGGATCGCTTCGGCGAGCGGCGCCAGGGGCGCCAGGTCGGCCTGGCCGATCGACCCCAGTTCCGGGATGTCGGGGAGCCGATCCTCGGCGAGCATGCGAACAAGGCCCTGCGCAACCTCTGGACGAACCCCCGAGGTTCCCTGGGCGAGGAAGTTCAGTAAGCACACCGCCGTTGCACGGACACTTCCCCGGTCGGCAGCGCGCCCCTGTCCAACACTGTGGCTAATCAGCAGCCGCTCCCCGACCCAGGAGAGCTCGTCGATCGCGACTTGCTCGCGTCTGAGCGCGCCGACGCCGGTCGTCAGCCCGTAGACGACCTCCCCGCGCTCCAGGGCTTCGTCCACGGCCGCGCGCGAGGCCACCATACGGGTTTCGGCATCCGCAGCGAGCGCGATGCGTTCACGCGTGCGGGCGACCTGCACGACGTCCTCGATGCCAAGGCCGGAGCCGGAGATCACGATCGTCACAGCGTCCCTCCACGGCGCCCGCCCGACCCCGGGGGATCCCAACACTGCGTCTCGCAGTCCTCCCCGGCTGGCCCGCGCTCGGATCGTATCGTGATCCCCGACAGGTCGAGATGGGTACCACGCAACGACACCAATCGCCTTGGCTTGCCACCGAAGCTCCTGGATCAGAGATCAGACGTCCCAGCCGGCGTCCACCGGAATGTCATGGCCGGTGATGTTCCTCGCGCCTTCGGAGACGAGGAAGTCGATCGTGTTCGCGATGTCCTCCTCCTCGACGAATCGCCCCAGCGCGGTCTGCGAGACAAACTCTGCGTAGACCTCCGCGGCGGTTCGCCCCGATCTCCTCGCCTTCTCCGCGATAATCCGGTCCATTCGGCTGCCGTGGGTCACGTTCGGGCAGACGTCGTTGACCGTGATGTCGTACGACCCAAGTTCGAGGGCGAGTGTCCTCGTCAGCCCGCGCACCGCCCACTTCGACGAGGAGTAGCCCGAGCGGTTCGGGTAGCCGCGCAGCCCCGACGTCCCGGCGATGTTCACGATGCGCCCGCCACCCCGGGCGATGAGGTGCGGGATGACGTACTTGCAGGGCAGGAAGGTGCCGATCACGTTGATGTCTAGGATCACGCGGAACTCTTCGACGGGATACTCCTGGGCCGGAGTCTCGATCGGGCCGGTGCCCCCCGCCGCGTTCACCAGGATGTCGATCCCACCGAACAGATCGGCCACGCGGGCGACCGCTGAAGCGACCTGGCTTTCGTCCGTGACGTCGCACACGACGGCGAGGCTGGCTCGATCGGGGTACTTCTCGTCCACGAGGCTCGCGTGCGCCTCGAGGGCGTCCCCGTCGCGGCCCACGAGGGCAACGTCGGCGCCATCGCGCGCAAAGTGCTCGGTCACGACCGCTCCGGCCCCCTTCCCCGCACCCGTCACGATCGCCACCCTGCCGGCGAGGGTTGGGGCGTCGGGATCGGCCCCTCGCGTCATCGGTTCCTCCCCGTAGGCTTCTGGGGTCGGCGGAGGCGAGCGACCTCTGGCGCCCGGTGTCCGAGCGCGTCGGCGATCTCCTTCGCCGCCTGGTGAACCCTCGCGACATGAACGGCGATCCGCACTTCGGCCAGACGCACACTCGGCCCGGCGATCCCCACGGCGCAGACCACGGCACCAAGTTCGGAGAGGACCGGAAGGGCGATGCCCCACACGCCCAGGTTCGTCTCCTCGAAGGAGGTTGCCCATCCCAGCTCCCGGATCCGCGCGAGCTCCTGGCGCAGGCTATTCGGAGATGTGATCGTGTTGCGACAGAGGCTTTCGAGCGGTTGTGCGAGGACGCGCTCGATCGCTTCGTCGGGCAGAAACGCGAGGAGCGCCTTCTGTGAAGCCCCGGCGTGCAACGGCAGTCGGTGCCCTGGTTGCACCGACAGCCTCAAGGGCTGTTCGGTCTCGACGCGTTCGAGACAAACCCCACCGTCGTTCGCGGGGCTGAGGACCGTCAATAGCGCGGTCTCCCCCGTGTCTCGGGAAAGCTGGCGAAGCGTGGGCATAGCGACCGACCGGAGGTCGATGGCCGCGCGCGCCCTGTCCCCGAGGCGCACCAGCGCGATCCCGAGGCGGAAGCGCTTCGTTTCCGCGTGCTGACTCACGTATCCTCGCTCGCGCAGCGCTACAAGGATGCGGTGGGCTGTCGGGATCGGCAGTCCGAGAACGCGGGCCACCTCGGTCGTGGTCCACTCGGGGCGGTCCTCCTCGAACAGCTCAAGGATCGAGAACGTCCGATCGAGCACCTGGAACGAGGACCGGGGAGTGCTTGCCTTTCCCGGAATGTCCTCTCGCCTCGCAGAAGCGAGCATCTCCCTAGTCATCGAACCGGACCATGATCATTCGCTCTCCGGTCATCGCGGGGACGGCCGTGGTAGGGATCCTCCTCGTGTTGCCCGACGCCTCCGTACCGGCGTACGGCATCAAGTTCATACTGAAACTGAGGTGTGCCGGCCCCGACGAAGGGACCACCCTGGCCGTTCCAGGGGCGCCGACCTCCGCCCGGAGCCCATGCGCATGTCCTCGCCCCAAACGGCAAGCGACACCACCTCCACCGGCTCATCCATCATCGGGTACCGCCTCCCGCTTGACCGGCGCCGCGCGGATGGTAGCATCCGCATCCACCCATCGAAAGGCCATCTCGCAGTACGAGAACCGCCAGGCGGAGGTACCCGTGGACCGACCAGACCTCGAGTTGCTCCGCGGCGCGATCGACATGCACGCACATACCGCACCCGCTCTCTTCAAGCGGCACATCGATGACGCGGCACTCGCGGAGTACGCGATCGAGTACGGGATGCGGGGCTTCGTCCTGAAGGACCACGACGCATCGACCACGGGCCGCGCCTACTACGTGAACCGGATGTATCCCCAGGTCGAGTCGTTTGGCGCCGTCGTGCTGAACCGCTCAGTCGGAGGGCTGAATCCCTACGTCGCTGAGGCCGCGATCCATTACGGCGCCCGGGTAGTGTGGATGCCCTCGAATCACTCCAAATACCACGCCGAGTTCTTCAACATCTCCGACTACCCGCAGTTCAGTCGACCGAAGAAGCAGCTCGAGGGCGAGGGCGTGACCGTCTTCGAAGAAGACGGCACCACGCTCACAAAGGACGCCCGAACCATCTGTGACGTCGTAGCGGCCAACGACGTCTGTCTCGCCACCGGGCACCTGTCTCTATCGGAAATCCGCGCGCTGCAGGACGCCGCGAACGAGGCTGGCGTGCGCCGCTTCCTCGTCACTCACGCGAACTGGTCGCTCTGCAAGCTCGATGTATCAGTCCAGAAGGAGCTAATTGCCAAAGGCGCGACCGTCGAATACGTCGCCAGCTCGTGCGTCTCCCCGATCTTCTGGGAGCAGCAGCCAAGCGAGCTCGCGGAGTGGATCAAAGAGCTTCGGGGAGAGAACCTCGTGTTCGGCTCCGACCTCGGGCAGTTCGCTGGACCTCCCCACCCAGAGGGGTTGAGGATGCTCTTGGCGGCGCTCATCGACGTGGGCGTCCCATACGAGTATCTGAAAAGGATGACCACGGAGAACCCGGTTCGTGTGCTGGGATTGGAGCGGGAATGGACGGCCAACCCTGCGGCGCCATCGCACCCACAGATGCTAGCCGGGGAAGGGGGATCGTGACTGGCTGCGGCACGCGTGCGCGGGCGTGGCCGCAATCGGTGCCACTGGCGGACTCGCCGACGTTGCGCGGCCAAGGCCAGAGCTTCCCGAGGGGCAATGGACACGTGCAGGGCCTAAGTCGTGAGGCGCCGACGAGGGGAGGAACAACCGTGCCCATCATCGAGGTGAAGGCGTTCGAGCAGAGGTTTGAGGACGAGGAAACCGCACGACTCCTGATCGCAAAGCTGACCGACGCACTCGTCGACATCTGCGGGGAAGCGTTGCGTGAAGAGACGTGGGTGGTGCTCGAGGGAGTCTCGCCGCGCCACTGGGGTTTCGGCGGACATATCAGGACCTGATGGCGGTCGGTCTTCCGCGCCGGCTTCTGAAGACCAGCCTTACTGCCGGGAAGGCCGCGGTCCCACACGTCGTGGGTGGCAGTGGCGTATGGTTCGAGCTCGTGGACGGGCGCCGCGTGATCGACGCGAGCAATACCGCAGCACCGCTCGGGCACGGCCACCCGGAGATCGTAGAAGCCGTTCGTGCTGCTGCGAGCGCGCCTGTAGTTAACGAAGGTTGGGGTTGGCGGGAGCGCGAGCAGGCCGCTGAGGATCTTGTTCAGATCGCCTTCGGGGATGAAGATTGGGTCGGTGCGGTCCGCTTCTTCATCAGCGCGAGCGAAGCCAACGACGCGGCTCTTGCACTTGCTCAGGCCCTGACGCGGCGGCGGGATCTGGCCACTCGAGAGCGCGCTTACCACGGTGGCGTGGGCCTGGCGCGGGACTTGACGATCCAGCCGCATTGGCACGGGGGCTTGGCAGGGCGCTCCGGCGACAGCGCCATACCGCCCCGACTGGTTCGGGTGCATAGCCTGCTGGCTCCCAGTGGTGCGCGAGTGACCGGCCAGCCGGATCCGACGGCAGGAGACGATTGGATCCTCGACGCGGAGAAAAAGCTCAGGAAAAGCGCAGCTGTGCTACTCGACTATAGCCAAGGCGGGATCTATCACACACCCGCTTACCAGGATCGAGTCGCCGCGCTGACTCACGCAGCCGACGCGTTATGGATCGCCGACGAGACGGTGACCGGTTTCGGACGTGTCGGCGGCTGGTTCCAGTTCCAGCGTGCGGACTCTCGTCCAGACATGGTTAGCCTCGGCAAGTGCCTCGCCGCGGGAGGCGCCGCCGCAGGCGCGCTCGTCCTGTCAAAGAGCTTGCTCGACCACCTTCAAAGTAAGACATGGCAGACCTACAGTACATTCCGCGGTCACCCGGTCGAGGTCGCAGCGATCCGCGCTCACCTACGCGTATCTTCCCGCGACCGGATCGTCGAGCGCGCCCTCGGGTTCGACGCGTTCATGTTTGATCGCATGCAGGAGATCGCGCGCGCACACCCGAGCATAGCTCGCATCGACGGGCGCGGCCTGCACTGGACCGTCGAGCTCCACGGGCCAGACTGGCGTACCTGGCGCGGCGAGGAGGCGGAGCCTCTCGCGAGCCGCGTCGCGGCGCGCGCACTGGAGGCGGACGCGCTGATTGCCACAAGCGGGGAGCAGACGTCGCTATTCATCGCACCGCCGTTGATCGTTGAGGAGGACGAGTTGGGGAAGATCTTCGAAGCACTCCACCACGGGCTCGAGCTCGCCGATGCCGAGTACGATGCGACCACCCCCTCGTCGGAGACCTCAACCTCAGCTACGAAGCCCACCAGTTGACGGGCCGAGATCGGCCTGACGCAAAACGATCCGAAGCTCTCCTTCGAAGAGA